>Ga0308414_1002111_pt1 | contig 12944 bp, 10 predicted proteins | sample HotsprSampleOS50_FD_205667 | JGI IMG/M metagenome (GOLD analysis project Ga0308414, IMG submission 205667) | Hot spring phototrophic mat microbial communities from Octopus Spring, Yellowstone National Park, Wyoming, United States - 20090730_OS50 ... | reverse complement strand
GCTCGCTCGAACTGGCGGCGCGCGCGGTCGAAGCGCAGCGCACGGCCGCCCGCGCCTACGAGCGGCTGGCGCGCGCCACTGCCCGCAGCGGCGACGCGCCGGGAAGCGGCCCCCTTGCCGAGGAACTGGGCCATCTCAACGAGAGCCTGCAGGAGTTGAGCGCCTCGCTGGCCGCCCTGCGCGAGGACGAGCCGACCGAACTGTCGGCCGAGGAGCTGACCTGGGTCACGCAGGCGGCCAGCCGTCTCGACGCCGCCGCCGCCGAACTGCGGCGCGTCGAGTCGTCGGCCAATGTCGCCGCGCTGCGCGCCCGGCTGCTCGGCCTGCGCGACGCGGAGTTGCAGCAGGTCGACGCCCTGCTCGGCCACCTGCTGGCGGTGCGGCGGGCGCAGATCGAAGACGCGGCGCAGCGGGCGCGCGCGACGGCGCGGCTGGCCCGCATCAGCGTCTTCGCGGCCGGCGCGCTCGCGCTCGCCTTGGGCGTGCTGCTGAGCTGGGTCGCCTGGCGGTGGCTTTCGGCCAATGCCTCGCTGATGCGCGAGCTGACGCAACTGGCGCGCGAGGATGGCCTGACCGGCGTGGCCAACCGCCGCACCCTCGACGAGCGCCTGCCGCAGGAAATGGCGCGCGCCGCGCGGCACGGGTACGCGCTGTCGGTGGTGATGATCGACCTGGACCACTTCAAGCGCTTCAACGACCGGCGTGGCCACGCCGCCGGCGACGCGCTGCTGCGCAACGCCGCGCAGGCCTGGCTGCGCCAGCTGCGGCCGAGCGACCTGCTGGCCCGCTACGGCGGCGAGGAGTTCACCCTCGTGCTGCCCAGTTGCGACGAGGTCCAGGCCGAGCGCATGGTCGAGCGGCTGCGGCCGCTGATGCCGGAAAAGCAGACCTTCTCCGCCGGCATCGCGCTGTGGAACGGCCAGCACAGTCCGGCCGAGCTGCTGGCCGCCGCCGACGAGGCGCTGCGCCAGGCCAAGCGCGCCGGCCGCAACCGCATCGTCATCGCCGGCCGCGAGCCGCAGATCTCGCTGCCGCTGCGCCTGGTGTCCTGAACCGAGATGAACCGCCCCGCCGCGCCCTGCGGCTTGCACCCCGCTCGCCGCCGGCGTACAGAGCGCCCGCATCGCGGTCCGGTCGATGGCGCAGTCGGCCGCCGCCCCGCCGATGGCCGCGATGAACCGTGGCGGACACGCCGGCGCGCGGTCGCCTGCGCCGCGGCGGCGTTCCAGGCGCCGGCCAGACCGCTGCCGCCGTGGGAGCTGCCCCGGCCCGCGGCCGTTTGCGGCGCCCACCTTCCCGACCGCCGACGCGGCAAGCCCAGGCGCGCCGCTCGCCCCTTCTTGACATCGCACGTCGGCTCGGGCGGCGTTTGTCGCTCGCTCGCGGCCAGCGGCGCGGCTCGGTCCGCTGGCGGCGCGGCAACGGCAGTGCCGGAGAGCGGCGGGGGACGGTCTTTCCTGGATCCGTAACCGCACCCCCGGGCAAGGCGGGCCGATCCCGCGCAGGCCCGCGATCGAAACGCGCCGCATGAGCACCGAGTCCATCCTGCTCGTCGAGGACGAGCCGGCGATCGCCGACACCGTCGTCTATGCGCTGGCCACCGACGGCTTCGCGCCGCACTGGGTGGCCAGCGGCGAGGCGGCGCTGGCAGCGCTGGCCCGCAGCCCCTTCGCGCTGGCCATCGTCGACATCGGCCTGCCGGACGTCAACGGGTTCGACCTGTTCCGGCAGATGCACGCCGCGCAGCCGGCGCTGCCGGTGATCTTCCTCACCGCGCGCTCGGGCGAGATCGACCGCGTGGTCGGGCTCGAGCTCGGCGCCGACGACTACGTCGCCAAGCCGTTTTCGCCGCGCGAACTGGTGGCGCGCGTGCGCACCGTGCTGCGGCGGACGCGGCGCGGCGCGGCCGAGGCGCCGGCAGCGGCGACCGGTTTCGCCGTCGACGACGAGCGCAAGCAGATCCGCTTCCGCGGCGTGGTGCTGGAGCTGTCGCGGATCGAGTACCGGTTGCTGAAGGTGCTGGTCGAGCGGCCCGGCCGCGTCTTCTCGCGCGACGAACTGATGGCGCGCGCCTGGGACGATCCCGGCGCCGCCTTCGACCGCACCGTCGACGCCCACATCAAGTCGCTGCGCGCCAAGCTGCGCGCGGTGGCGCCGGAAGAGGACCCGATCGTCACCCACCGCGGCATGGGCTACTCGCTGCGGGAAGCGCAGTGACCCGCCGCAGCGGCGTCTTCGTCGCCGTCTTCGTCGTCTACCTGGCGGTGGTCGGCTGGCTGCTGTACCGCGTCGCCGCCGACATCGACCCGCGCTACCGCGAGTCGGCCGAGGAATCGCTGGTCGACACGGCGCAACTGCTGGCCACGCTGCTGGAGCGGCGCGTCTTCGCCGGCGTCATACCGACCGACGAGCTGGAGCGCACGCTGGCGGAGCTGGCGCAGCGGCCGGTGAACGCGCGCATCTTCGGCATCGAGAAGACGCGCGTGAACCTGCACGTGTACGTGACCGACCGCAGCGGCATCGTCCTGTACGACTCGCGCGGCCGCGACGTCGGCAGGAGCTACCTCGACTGGCGCGACGTGCGGCTGACGCTGGCCGGCGCCTACGGCGCCCGCACGACGCTGGCCGCCGACGACGACACCTCGTCGGCGGTGATGTACGTCGGGGCGCCGATCCGCGAGCGGCTCGGCGATGGCCGCGGCGACGACATCGTCGGCATGGTGGCGGTGGGCAAGCCGATCGAGGCGTTCTCGCCCTTCATCGCCAACGCGCGCGCCAAGCTGGTCCAGGTGGCGCTGATCTCCGGCGGCGCGCTGCTGGCGGCGGTCGCCCTGGCCCTGATCTGGCTGCTGCGGCCGCTCGGGCTCGCGGCCGACCTGTGGCGGGCGCTGCGGCCACCGGGCGGCGGCTCGCCGGCGGCGCGGCTGCGGCTGATGGCGCATGCGCTGCGCGCGGCGCTGGCCGATGCGCGCGACGCGCTGGCCGGCCGCAGCTACGCCGAACAGTACGTGCAGACGCTGGCGCACGAGATCCGCAGCCCGCTGGCGGCGATCCGCGGCGCCGCCGAACTGTTGCGCGAGCCGATGGCGGAGACCGCCCGCGCCCGCTTTGCCGCCAACATCGAGGAGCAGGTGGCACGGGCGCAGGACCTGGTCGAGCGCATGCTGGAACTGACCCAGCTCGAGCGCCGCGGCACGCTCGAGCGGGTGGAGCGGGTGTCGCTGGCGCAGGTGGTGCGGCTGGCCGTCGCCGAGGCCACGCCGGCGGCCATCCGCAAGCACATGCGCTTCGAGGTCGAGGTGGCCGAGGACCTGCTCGCCAGCGGCGACGCCTTCCTGCTGCAGCGGGCCATTTCCAACCTGCTGCGCAACGCGATCGATTTCGCCCCCGCGCACTCGACGGTGGAGATCGCCGCCCGCGGCATCGGCCGCCAGGTCGAGCTGACCGTGCACGACTACGGCCCCGGGCTGCCGCCGTACGCGCAGCGCCGCGCCTTCGAGAAGTTCTTCTCCACGTCGCGGCCGGACAGCGGCAGGAAAGGCACCGGGCTCGGGCTGGCCTTCGTGCGCGAGGTCGCCACCCTGCACGGCGGCACGGCGCGGCTGGCCAACCATCCCGAAGGCGGCGCCGTGGCCACCCTGCTGCTGCCGCGCGCGCCCCCTGGCTGAGAGGTTGTAAGGAAATCGTCGCGAGTGGCCCGAGGTCGCACCGAGCAGCGGACCCGTACAGAGGGGTACGGCGGGAAGCCGCAGGTGCGAGATCGGGACGCACAGCAGATTTACTCACAGCCTCTGAGCCGGCGACCGGCCGCGGCGTCCGCTGCGGTCGTCGCTGAGCGTGTCGCGGCTGCAGCGACGGCAGCGCACGCCCGGCCGCGGCGCAACCGGGTGGCGGCACGAACGGCACGGCGGCAGGCCGACGTGTGTTTTCCGTTGCGCGCGGCGATGCGGCCGCCGTGCGCAACGGCTTCTCCGCGACTTTGCACCGGACCGCAAGGCGGGACGCGGCCGCCGCGGTGTCGCTTCACCGGTTCTTCATCGCGCCTTCCGCCGCGCTTCGTCACCGCTTCGACGGCCGCAGCCAAAGTGCCTGCCACGCGCCGCAGCCGCGGCGCGCCGAACGCGGAGAACTCGCCGATGTCCCTGCCCGCGCTTGTCGTCGACGGCGCCCGCCGTGCCGCCGCCCTGCTCGCCATGCTGTTCACGCTCAACGCGCCGGCCGAGCGGCCGCCGCATGCACCGCCCGTCGAGCCGCTGACCATCGAAGGGTCGATTTCCGCCTCCGGGCTGACGCTCGCCGCGCACCATCTGGACGTGCGCATCGCCGACGACCGCGCCTCGGTGCTGACCTCGATGCGGCTGCGCAACGACACCGCCGCCGCCATCGCCGTGCACTATCAGTTGCCGCACCCGGCACGGTTGCGACGCGGCGAGCCGGGACAGGGCGACAGCGCCGATCCCCGGATGGGCGCGGCGGCCGACCTGAGCGTGGATGCGGCCGAACTGCTCGAGGCGGCCGAGCCCGTGCGCCACTTGCGTCGCGGCGACGCGGTCGTGCTGGCCAGCGGCGAGACGGTGACGATCGAAGTGCTGCGCGAGCTGCCGCTGGCCATCGCCGGCGGCGTGCGCCGGCTGCGACTGCCGCTGCCGGTCGACCGCGAGGCGCCCTGGGTGCCCCGCTTCACGGCCGACGTGTGGGTCGATGCGCGGCAGCCGATCCGCCGCCTGAAGTCGCCGACGCACGCGCCGGCGCTCGTCGACGGGCTCGGCAGCGCCAGCGCCATGCTGTCGCTGCCCGACGGCTTCGTCTACCGGCAGGAACGTTTCGAGGTCGAGTTCGAACTGGCGCCCGGCCCGACGGCTCCCGCACTGGCGCTCGAACGCACGCAACCGCGGCGCTGAAGATCTGCGCCCCGTGGCCAGCCAGAACGTCGGCGCTCGTCCGGCCGCGGCAGTCAAGGCGCCTGCCCGCACCGCTCCACCGTCGACAGTGGACGGCGGCGCAGGGACGGCGCCCGTGGCGCCCGGGCTGACCGCTCGGGCCGACACGCTGCCGCGGCCGGCCGCTGGCGCCGCTACTCGCCGATCAGATGCAGCGCCACCTCGCGCCGGTGGCCGCGCAGGCGGTGCTCGTACAGATAGATGCCCTGCCAGGTGCCGAGCGCCAGCCGGCCGCCGCTGACCGGCACGGCGATGCTCGTCTGCGTCAGCGCGCTGCGCACGTGCGCCGGCATGTCGTCCGGGCCTTCGGCGTCGTGCTCGAACAGGCGGTCGCCGTCAGGCACCAGGCGGCCGAAGAAGCGCTCGAGGTCGCGCCGCACTTCGGGGTCGGCGTTTTCCTGCACCAGCAGGCTCGCCGAGGTGTGGCGGACGAACACGGTCAGCAGGCCGTCGCGCAGCCCGGTTTGCGCCAGCCAGGCGTCGATGCGCGGCGTGATGTCGGTGAGGCCGCGGCCGCGGGTCTCGATCGCCAGCCGCGTCTGCGCCTGCCGCATCGGCAGCCTGCCTCAGGAAACGGAGACGAGGGACACAGGCCGCATCGCCGCAACTCGCCGCTTCCTGGCGAACGACTGGCCCGCGCGCGGGTTCGATTGGCTCAGAGGCTGTGAGTAAATCTGCTGCGCGTCCCGATCGCGCACCTGCGGCTTCCCGCCGTACGCCTCTGTACGGGTGCGCTGCTCGGTGCGACCTCGGGCCGCTCGCGACGATTTCCTCACAGCCTCTCACACGTGCAGCGCGTGGCCGAGCGCGCGCAGCGCCGCCTCGTGCGCCGCCTCGCCGAGGGTCGGATGGGCGTGGATGGTGCCGGCGATGTCCTCCAGCCGCGCCCCCATCTCGATCGATTGCACGAAGGCGGCGGCCAGTTCCGACACCTCGTGCCCGACCGCCTGCCAGCCGACGATCAGGTGGTTGTCGCGGCGGGCGACCACGCGCACGAAACCGTCGCCCGCCTCGACCGTGAGCGCGCGGCCGTTGCCGGCGAAGGGAAAGTGGGCATGAATGCAGTCCAGTCCCGCCTTCTCCGCCTCCGTTGGCGACAGGCCCACGGTCACCACCTCCGGGTCGGTGAAGACCACCGCCGGGATCGCCCCCGGTTCGAAGCGCCGCTTCGCGCCGCCGATGATCTCGGCCACCATCTCGCCCTGCGCCATCGCACGGTGCGCCAGCATCGGCTCGCCGGTCACGTCGCCGACCGCCCAAACGTTGCGCATCGAGGTGCGGCACTGGGCATCGACCTTGATGAAGCGGCCGTCCATGTCGAGCATCAGCCGCTCCAGCCCCCAGCCGGTGGTGGCCGGGCGGCGGCCGATCGCCACCAGCACCCGGTCGGCGGCCACCTGCTGCTCGGCGCCCTGCGCGTCGCGGAAGCGGACGGCGTCGCCGGCCTCGTTCATCCCCAGCACGGTGGCGTTCAGGTGCACCTCGATGCCGAGCCGGCGCAGCGACGCCGCCACCGGCCGCGCCAGTTCGGCATCGTAGGCCGGCAGCACCTGCGGCAGCATTTCGATCACCGTCACCTCGGCGCCGAGCTTGCGGTAGGCGATGCCGAGCTCCAGCCCGATGTAGCCGGCGCCGACGACCGCCAGCCTGCCCGGGATCGCCGCCGGCGACAGCGCCTCGGTCGAGGAGATCACGCGGCCGCCGAAGGGCAGCGACGGCAGCGCCGCCGGCACCGAGCCGGTGGCCAGCAGCAGGTGCTCGCAGACGATGCGGCGCGTCTGCTCCCCGCCAGGCCGCTGCGCCCGCACTTCGACGGTCTTGCCGTCGACGATCTCGGCCCAGCCGTGGATGACCTGCGCGCCGTACTTGCGCAGCAGCGCCGCCACGCCGTCGGTCAGCCGCCGCACGACGCCGTCCTTCCAGCGCACCGCCTGCGCGGCGTCGAAGGTCGGCGCGCCGGCGCGGATGCCGAGCGGGTTGTCGGCGGCGAAGCGGCGCGCGCGGTCGAATTCGGCGGCCACGTGGATCAGCGCCTTCGACGGGATGCAGCCGACGTTCAGGCACGCCCCACCGAGATATTCGCCCTCGACCAGCACCGTGGCGATGCCCAGTTGCGCGGCGCGGATCGCGGCCACATAGCCGCCCGGTCCGCCGCCGACGATCAGCAGTTGCGTGTCCATCCGCGCCCTCAGTCGACGAACAGCAGCGCCGGCGCTTCCAGCCGCCGGCGCAGCGCCTGCACGAAGTGGGCGCCGTCGGCGCCGTCGACGACGCGGTGGTCGAACGACGACGACAGGTTCATCAGCTTGCGCGCCACGATCTGCCCCTGCCGGAGCACCGGCCGCTCGACGATGCGGCCGACACCGACGATCGCCACCTCCGGCCAGTTGATCACCGGCGTGGTGACGATGCCGCCCAGCGCGCCGAGGCTGGTGACGGTGATCGTCGAGCCGGTCAGTTCCTCGCGCGTGGCGCGGCCGCCGCGCGCCGCCTCGGCCAGGCGGGCGATCTCGGCGGCGGTGGCCCAGGGGTCGCGCGCCTCGGCATGGCGCAGCACCGGCACCATCAGCCCGCCGTCGGTCTGGGTGGCGATGCCCAGGTGCACCGCGCCGTAGCGGGTGACGATGCCGGCGTCGTCGTCGTAGCGAGCGTTGATCTGCGGGAAATCGGCCAGCGCCAGCACCATCGCCCGGGCCAGCAGCGGCAGCAGCGTCAGCTTGCCGCGCGAGGCGGCATGCTGCGCGTTCAGCTGCGCGCGCAGCGCCTCCAGCTCGGTGACGTCGATCTCCTCGACATAGGTGAAGTGCGGAATGCGCCGCTTCGCCTCCTGCATCTTCTGCGCGATCCTGCGCCGCAGGCCGATGACCTGCACCTGCTGCTCGTCGTGCCGTTCGACGTAACGCGCGGCCGACGGGCGCGCCTGGCGGCGGCCGGCGACGTAGGCATCGAGATCCTCGTGCAGGATGCGGCCGCCGGGGCCGCTGCCGGGAACGAAGCGCAGCTCGATGCCCATTTCCCAGGCGCGGCGGCGCACCGCCGGCGAGGCGATCGGCTTCTCGCCCCGCGCCCGCGGCATCGGCGCTGACACCGCTGCCGCAACGGGTGCCCGAGGCGCCGCCTCGGCGCCCATCGCCACCTTCGGCGCGGTTTCGACCGCCGTCGCTGCCGCCGCGAGCCCCGGCGCCGCCGCGGCCGAGGCTGCAGCCGGCGGCGCGGGCGCCGCGCCCTGCCGTGTCGCGGGCGACGCCGCAGCGGCCGGCGCGCGGCCGGCGATCGGCGGCGCCCCCTCGGCCACGTTGCCGGCGCCTTCGACCTCGAGCCGGATCAGCTCGGCGCCGACGACCATCACGTCGCCGACCTTGCCACCGAGCGAGACGACCTTGCCAGCCACCGGCGAGGGGATCTCGACCGTGGCCTTGTCGGTCATCACGTCGGCGAGCACCTGGTCCTCGACCACGCTGTCGCCCGGCTGCACGTGCCACTGCACCAGCTCGACCTCGGCGATGCCTTCGCCGATGTCCGGCATCTTGATCACGTAAAGGCCCATCGCTCAGGCCTCCCGCCGCGCCCGGCCCGCGGCTCGGGCGCGGCCGTTCGGACGGCGCGGCGCCGGCGGCGCGCCGCGGCCGCTGACCAGGCCGCGCGCGGATCCGCGCCGCGCACCGATCGCAGCGGCAGCTTTCTCGCCGTAGCTGCCGGTGCGGGCGCGCCGCGCAGGCGGCGATCCTGCGGCGGCTGGCGACGATCGCTTCACGGCCTCGACGCGGCAGCGGTCCATCGTCAGGCCTCCACCGTGCGCTTGAACGCCTCGCCGACGCGCTGCGGGCCGGGAAAATACGCCCATTCCTGCGCGTGCGGGTAAGGCGTGTCCCAGCCGGTGACGCGCTCGATAGGCGCCTCCAGGTGATAGAAGCAGTGCTCCTGCACGAGCGCCGCGAGCTCGGCGCCGAAGCCGCTCGAGCGCGTGGCCTCGTGCACGATGACGCAGCGGCCGGTCTTCTTCACCGAGTCGACGATCGCCTTCAGGTCCAGCGGCCACAGGCTGCGCAGGTCGATGATCTCGGCGTCGATGCCGGTCTCGTTGGCCGCCGCCTCCGACACCCACACCATCGTGCCGTAGGTGATCACGGTGAGCTGGCTGCCCGGCCGATAGATCGACGCCGATTCCAGCGGTACGGTGTAGTGGCCCTCCGGCACCTCGGACAGGCGATGCGCCGACCACGGCACCACCGGCCTTTCGTGGTGGCCGTCGAAGGGGCCGTTGTAGATGCGCTTCGGCTCCAGGAAGATCACCGGGTCGTTGCACTCGATCGAGGCGATCAGCAGGCCCTTGGCGTCGTACGGGTTGCTCGGCATCACCGTGCGCAGGCCGCAGACGTGCGTGAACAGCACCTCCGGGCTCTGGCTGTGCGTCTGGCCGCCGTAGATGCCGCCGCCGCAGGGCATGCGGATCGTCAGCGGCGCGATGAAGTCGCCCGCCGAGCGGTAGCGCAGCCGCGCGGCGGCCGAGACGATCTGGTCGTAGCCGGGGTACATGTAGTCAGCGAACTGGATCTCGGCCACCGGCCGCAGCCCGTAGGCGCCCATGCCCACCGCGATGCCGACGATGCCGCCCTCGGCGATCGGGGTGTCGAACACGCGCGAGGTGCCGTACTTGGCCTGCAGCCCCTCGGTGCAGCGGAACACGCCGCCGAAGTAGCCGACGTCCTCGCCGAAGACGACGACGTTCTCGTCGCGCGCCAGCATCACGTCGAGCGCGGAGCGGATCGCCTGCACCATCGTCATCGTCGCCATGGCTAGAACCCCGCCTGCTGCTTCTGCCGGCGCAGGTGCTCCGGCATCGTCTCGTAGACGTCCTCGAACATCAGCGCGCTGCTGGGCAGCGGACCGGTGGCGAGCGTGCCGTAGCTTTCGGCCTCCTTCTGCGCCGCGATCACCGTCTCCTCGATCTCCTTCTGCATCTGCTCGTGCCGTTGTTCCGACCAGGCGCCGATGGCGATCAGGTGCTGCTTCAGGCGCTTGACCGGGTCGCCGAGCGGGAAGCGCGCCCAGTCGTCGGCGGGGCGGTACTTGGTCGGGTCGTCGGCGGTGGAGTGGGCGCCGGCGCGGTAGGTGATCCACTCGATCAGCGTCGGCCCCAGCCCGCGGCGGGCGCGCTCGATCGCCCACTTCGACGCCGCGTGCACCGCCAGGAAGTCGTTGCCGTCGACCCGCAGCGAGGCGATGCCGTTGCCGACGCCGCGGGCGGCGAAGGTGGTCGCCTCGCCGCCGGCTATGAACTGGAACGACGAGATCGCCCACTGGTTGTTGACCACGTTCAGGATCACCGGCGCCTGGTAGACGGCGGCGAAGGTCAGCGCGTTGTGGAAGTCCGGCTCGGCGGTGGAACCGTCGCCGATCCAGGCGCTGGCAATGCGGGTGTCGCCCTTGATCGCCGAGGCCATCGCCCAGCCGACGGCCTGGATGTATTGCGTGCCGAGGTTGCCGGCGAGCGAGAAGAAGCCGTGCTTGCGGAACGAGTGCAGGATCGGCATCTGCCGGCCCTTGATCGGGTCGCGCGAGTTGGAGAACAGTTGGCACATCATGTCGACCAGGTTGGCGCCGCGGGCGATCAGGATGCCCTGCTGGCGGTAGGTCGGGAAGCACATGTCGTCCGGCTCCAGCGCCATCGCGTGCGAGACGCTGATCGCTTCCTCGCCGAGGCTCTGCATGTAAAACGACATCTTCTTCTGCCGCTGCGCCGTCAGCATGCGCGCGTCGTACACGCGCAGGGTCATCATCGCCCGCAGGCCATGGATCAGGAACTCGGGAGCGAGGTCCGGCTTCCACGGGCCGACGGCGCGGCCGTCGTCGTCGAGCACGCGCACCAGCGCATAGGCGAGATCGCTCGTTTCCGACGGCAGCGCGTCGACCGGCGGCCGCCGCGTCTCGCCGGCGGGCTTCACATGCAGGTAGGAGAAGTCCGGCTCGCGCCCCGGCCGCTCGGCCGGCTCGGGCACGTGCAGCTTCAGCGGACCGTACGACTGGGTCATGCCTGTCTCCGCGCTGGCTCGCCTGGCCGCGGCGAGTCTCCTGTGACGTCCTGCTGGACCGGCGCAGAGGTTAGCCGCTTTGCGGCCGGCGCTGAAGCGCTCGTGCGCCGCGGCCGATGCTGCGCCGCGGCGCGCCGCCGGGAACGTCCGTCAGCCATCCAGCAGCAGGTACGCGCCGAGGCCGATCATCACCACCCCGGCGATGAACTTCAGCACCCGGCCCTCCCTTTCCTGCAGCCGGTGCCGGCTGAGCAGCGCCACGCCGATGCCCAGCACGATCATGTCGTCGAGCATGTAGGCGAGGTTGTACAGCAGCAGGTAGCCGTAGTAGGCGGCGGTGTCGAGCTGCTTCAGCGTCAGGATGCGCGTGTACAGCGCCGGGAATCCCGAGGTGCACATGAACTCGACCACCTGCACGAGGAGCGCCAGCACGACGGTGCCGACGATCGCCGCGGTGTAGGTCGGCGCGTGCAGGATGCCGCGCATCCGCTGGTAGATGCCCGGCTTGGCCGACTCCGGGATCGACAGCGTGATGCCGCGGCCGAAGGCGAAGAAGTCCTTCAGGTTGATCAGCCCGGCGACGATGGCGATCAGGGCGATCGCCACCTGCGAGGCGCGCGACAGGCCGATGAGCAGAAAGAAATTCAGCCACGCCGCCATCATCGCGTAGTAGGCGATGCCCTGCACCAGCACGAAGGTGCCCGCGATGGCGAGCATCCGCTTGCGGTCGTTCAGGGGCGCCAGCAGCGAGATCATCAGCAGCAGCACCCACATCGAGCAGGGGTTGAAGCCGTCGAGCAGGCCGAGAGTGATCGAAAACAGCGGCAGGCCGACGTCCTCCAGCGTGATCGTGCGACCGAACGCCGTGACCTCGAAACGTTCCTCCTGCGCGCCGCCCGGGCCGCAGGCCAGGCTGTCCTCGGCCTCGCACGAGCCGGCGTCACCGGGCGGCCCGCCGCCGTGCACCCGCTGGCCGGCCAGCGCGCTGCGGATCAGCCTGTCCGTGCCGGCGTCCTTCGAGTAGCCGAGGATCAGCGAGCCGTTGACGTACACCGCCGGCACCCGCGCCACGCCGCTGCCGGTGGCCTGCACCAGTTCCTGCAGGCGCTCGAGCGCGGCGCGATCCTTCTGCACGTCGCGCACGACGATGGCCAGTTCCGGCCGCTCGCGGCCGAGCTGGGCGACGAACGCCTCCGCCTCGCCGCAGTGCGGGCAGCCCTCGCGGACGAAGACCTCGATGCGGTTGGCCTCGGCGGCCAACGCCGCCGTGACGAACAGCCACAGCACGGCCAGCAGCAGCGCAAGGTAGCCGGATGCGCCGCCGATCCGCGGCCACGTCCGCCACGACGAAGGCCATCGGATCCGTGCGGTGGTCGCCGCGGCGCCCGCCCTCGGGCTGCCAGCGCGTGTCATCAACGATCGAGCAGTAGCCTGACTCGCGGCGAGTCTAGGCAGCCGGCCCGGCCCGCATTTGCGCTAGCGCAGGCATTGCGCCGACGATCGGGTTGCGTTGCCTCGCCGAAACGCAACCGCCCGCCGTGACCACGGCCCGACCGCCCGGTCGGGCGGCGCTGCGGCGCCCTCTGAAAGCACTGAACGGGCGAACGGTGACCTCGTCACCGCAACGCTCGGCTTCGAGGATCGGGCCTGCGCGCGGCGCTGCGCAGCTTGCAGGCCCCGGCCACAGGAGCAGTCGCCGCCTCCGGCCGCTGACGCCGACCGGCGGAGGCGGCAGCGCCGCCTCCGATCGGACCGCGGCATCAGCGCAGGGGCCTGCCCCTCGCCCCGGCCAGTCGCGAGTCGGCGCCGCTGCGCGACGGGTGCAGCGGCGGCAGACCGCAGGAGCTAGCAGGCTGTTGAAATTGGCATGAATTTCTGTCTTCCGATGCGGCGCGCAAGGGCGAACCGACGGTGCGCGGTGGCTCGGTCGGCCCGGCATGCCATTCTTGAAGCCTCCGTGAACCTGTTGGAT
>Ga0308414_1002107_pt1 | contig 12975 bp, 9 predicted proteins | sample HotsprSampleOS50_FD_205667 | JGI IMG/M metagenome (GOLD analysis project Ga0308414, IMG submission 205667) | Hot spring phototrophic mat microbial communities from Octopus Spring, Yellowstone National Park, Wyoming, United States - 20090730_OS50 ... | reverse complement strand
ATGCCTGGTGATGAAGCAACCAATGCGCGTGATGTTGGGGATGGTGAGTCTGGCGCTGGCCGGGGTCGTACTGGCCGCGCCGTCGGTGCAGGGGCCGTCGGGCCCCATCCGTTTTGCTGAAGGACGCTACGAGCTGGGGCGGCGCACCCGCGCCCTTGAACGGGCCTGGATGCAGTGCCGCGACCCGGAGCGGCGCGCAGCAGCAATTCCACGGGTACAAACGGCCGTGCTGGGCTTTTTTTCGGGCAATACCGGTGCTGTTGCCCAAGCGCTCGATGAAACCTCCGCTGCATTGAGCAACCAACCGCTGGAGGCTGCCGACCGCTGGGCCATGGCCTTGTCCGTCACACCGGCGCGGGCTTTGCTCGACCTGCGGGAAACGGCCTGTGAAGTCGTCATCAACACGCTCTATGAGGTCAATGCACCACGTCCCGAACTGGTGCTGCAACTCCGGGTGGGCCGGCAGACGACCAACGTCCGGCTTGCGGCCCAGACGGCCCTGCCGCACCGGGTACGTGTGGCCTGCGAACCGGCACGACAGGAAGCGGATACGGCGCTCGACATCGTGGTGGGAACGCCGGACGCGCCGGCGCGCCGGAGTTGGCGTGTCGGGCTGAGCCGGGCGCGCGACCTCGACCGGCGGTTGGCTGCCTTGCAGACCGCCACGGCCGAGTTGACGAAAACGCCCCCGCCTGATGTGCTGGCCGTGGATATGGCCACACTGTCCGCCCGTCTGACCATGCTCAAAGCCTTGCGCGAAAGTGCCCCGGCCGAGACCGATATACCCGGCGTTCGCCTTTTGCAGGATACCGAAGCCATGGTGCAGCAGCTTCGCGCCAAACCGGCGGCCTCGACGCTCGCCGGACGACAGGGAGAGCTGTTTCTGAGCGTCCCGACGGCCAGGGGGGCGCTCCCGGTACGTGCGCTGGCGGCGCCGGAAGCGCCCGTGGTGGTGGTGGCCTTTCACGGAGCGGGCGGCAGTGAAAACATGTTCTTCGACAGCTACGGCGACGGCGAAATCGTCCGCCTGTGCCGCACGCGGGGTTGGGGACTGATCTGCCCACGGGTGACAAGTCCGCTGGATGACTACGGTCCCGTCATCGAGCGGTTGCCGGCGCTGGTGGCCCCCAAGGCGACGCGGTTGTTCATCGTCGGCCACTCGCTCGGCGCGGCGACGACGTTGGCAGTGGCCGCCAAGTACGCCGACCGCCTGGCCGGAATTGCGCCCATTTCCGGGCGCGCGCTTGGCAGCCTGTCCGCCCTCAAAGCCGTGCCGGCCTTTGTTTCTGCCGGGACAAAGGACTTCTCGCGTCCGGGTTCCGAGCAGCTTGCCGAACGCCTCCGCGCCCAAGGAACACCCATAACCTTCAAGCTCTACGAAGCCGAACACCTGCTCGTCGTGCCCGATGCGCTGCCGGACATTTTCGCCTGGATGGATGCGCTGGTGCGCGGTCAGAACCAAAGCTGAATCCAGGCGAAGGCGGCTTCGGCTCAGGCCGTCGTGGACGGCAGTCCGAAGTCTTCGGCTACGGCCGCGGCCGCCAGCTTGCCCGACAGCAGGACCAGCGGAATCCCGCCGCCGGGATGGGTTCCACCGCCGGCAAAGTAGAGTCCCTTGGCTTCCGGCACCCGGATGGGCGGCCGCCAGAAGGCATTGCGCAGGCTGTTGGAGGAAAGCCCGTAAATGGCACCGCGATGGGCGTTGAACCAGCCGGCAAACCGCTTGGGTGTGAGACATTCCTCGACCACGATGCTTTCCGAAAGCCCGGTCAGCCCCAAGGCTTCCAGCCGCGCCACGATGTGACGCCGGTATTCGGGAGCAATGTCGTCCCAGTCGTAGGCTTCACACACGGCCGGGGCATTGACCATGACAAACAAGTTTTCGCCTCCGGGCGGGGCCTGGGTTGGGTCGGTGCGGCTCGTGGCGCAGACGTAAATCGTCGGGTCCCGGGGCGGCGTCAGAGTGTCGAAAATCTCGCTGAACTCCTTGGGATAGTCACCCGAAAAGAAGATATTGTGGTGGGCCAGGGTGTCGAAACGGCGGTGCGTGCCGAGCAGCAGTATGAAGCCCGAACAGGATGGCTCGATGCGGGCCAGCCGCCGGTCATCGTAGGTGCGCCGCCGCAGTCCGGGAAGCAGTCTGGCGTAGGTGTAGAGCGAGTCGGCATTTGATACCACGACTTCGGCGGCCAGGAAGGCACCATCCTGAAGTCGTACGCCCCGGACGCGCCCGCCTTCCACAACGATCTCGGCCACAGGGGCATTTGTCTGAATGGTCACGCCGCGCGCCGCCGCCACCTGGAGCAGGGCTTCGGCAATGCGGTACAGCCCGCCGGCCACGTACCACGCGCCGAAGGCAAACTCGACGTAGGGAATCAGGCAGAACGTCGCCTGTGCGCGGTAGGGCGATGAGCCGTTGTAGGTGGCATAACGATTGAACAACTGGCGCAGGTAGGGGCTGGAAAAGAATTCCGTCGTGCGGTCAGCAACGGTTTTGAGCGTGGCCAGGCGGGGCAATTGCCGCAGAAGCTGGCGGTCAAGCCGTTGCCAGAGCTGGCGCCAGTTCCGAAAGTCACTGAACAGAAACACCGGCGCCGTGGCCGTGTAAAGGTCAGCCCCGTAGCTCAGGAAGCGGAAAAAAGCAGCTTCATCTTCAGGAGCGATACGGCGCAGTGCCGCGACCGTTTTGGAGAGATCGGCTGAAAGATCGAGCTGCGCCCCATCGGGCCAGCGGTAGCGGCAAATCGGATCGAGCGGCTGAAGCGTGAGGTAATCCTCAAGGCATGCGTCGGCGGCCGCGAAGGTGTCGCGGAGGATGTCCGGCATTGTGACGAGCGAGGGGCCCGTATCGAATGTGTAGCCGTCCGCAACGATGCGGTTGAGCTTGCCGCCCACCGTCGGATTTTTTTCCAGCAGCGTCACATGAAAACCATTGGCGGCCAAGTGCAGCGCCGCTGACAGGCCGCCGAGTCCGGCGCCGACGATGATGACGCGCTTGGCCTTCATGAACGCTGCTCCACAGATGCGGCTTCAGTCCCGATTACGGCTGCCGGCGGCGCGAAGCGTTCAGAACCTGAGCCGTTGGAGAACTTTCCGGCGCGAGCGGTTCAAGCTGCACCAGATACATGGGCGGCATGCGTACCAGAGCGTGGGCGGCATGGTCTGCCATGTGTTCCCGGATGTAGTCGAGCAGGGCCATCATGTTCTGGTGCATTTCTTCCATCCGGTCGCGCATGCCCAGGATGACCTGAACGCCGGCCAGATTGACACCCATCTCGCGGGTGAGGTTGAGAATGCACTTGAGGCGTTCCAGGTCGGCGTCGGTGTAATAGCGGGTGTTGCGCGCTGAGCGCGAAGGGATAAGCAGCCCCTCCCGCTCGTACATGCGGAGCGTCTGCTCGTGGATGCCAAAGGTTTCGGCGACCACACCAATCGAGTATCGGCGTGTTTTGGTCTGCTTCCGGCCGCGTGTCGTCATGGCTTTGTCCTGCAAAGGTGACGTCACTCGACGCCGAGTGACTTCCGTGGGTTTTCCGGGTTCAGGCGCTCGTACTTGCGCAACAGTTCCTTGGTTTCTTCGCTGATGACCGCTGGCAGGACGATTTTGACTTCCACAAACTGGTCGCCGCGTTGTCCGGGGCTGCGCAGCACCGGGAAGCCCTTTTCGCGGAGGCGGAACTTCTGCCCGGATTGTGTTCCGGGTGGAATGCGCAACTGCGCCTTGCCCCCGACCGTCGGGACTTCGATTCTGGCGCCCAGCGCCGCTTCCGGTACAGTAATCGGCACGGTGCAGTAAATGTTGTCCCCCTTGCGCGTGAAGAAGGGATGCGACCCGACGTTGGTCACCAGGTAGAGGTCGCCGGGCGGCCCGCCGTTGACGCCAGGGTAGCCTTTGCCGGCGATGCGCACCTTTGAGCCGTTGTCCACACCGGCCGGAATGCGGGCCGTGATGGTTTCGGCCGGTCGCCCGGCCATCGGTGGCAGCGCGACTTTGACTGTTGTGCCTTCCATCGCCTGCTCGAAGGTAATCGAGACGGTCTGCTCGATGTCACGTCCGGCCTGCGGGAAAGGACTCCGGCCGGTGGTACGGCCGCCGCCGAACATCTCGGCAAAAATGTCCCGGAACGAGGCTCCGCCGGTGGCGCTGCCAAAGTCGAACGTCGAGAAGTCGAAGGGTATGCCGCCCCCGGTGGCTCCGCGTTTGGCTGCCTCGGCATGGGCTTCGGTGTACACGCCGAACCGGTCATACACCTTGCGCTTTTCTTCGTCGCCCAGCACGTCGAACGCCTCGGAGATGCTTTTGAATTTCTCCTCGGCGGCCTTGTCACCCGGATTGACATCCGGGTGATACTTGCGCGCCAGCCGACGGTAAGCCTTCTTGATTTCTTCGGCTGAAGCGGTTTTGGGAACGCCGAGCGTCGCGTAATAGTCCTGCTTCGCCATGGTCGCCTCCGTGACCACACTGAAGAACCAGGCCGCTCGCCGGGGCCGTCATCCCTGCCGCACCTGGCACCGGGAGGGGCGGCCCCGGCGCACGGGCCTACCGCTTGTCATCCACGTCCACGTATTCCGCATCAATGACGTTGTCATCGCCCTTGCCGGGTTCCTGCCGGCTTGCCCCGGCGCCGGCCGCACGACTACCGGCCGCATCCTTGTACATGGCTTCCGAGACCTTGTACGTCGCTTTGGTCAGGCGGTCGTACAGGCTGTTGAGTTCGGAAAGCGATGCGGTTTCGAGCTTCGATTTGGCCTCGGACAGAACCCCCTCGATTTCGGAAAGCGTCGCCGCCGCGATCTTCTCGCGGTTTTCCGCAATGAGCTTCTCGGTTGAGTAGATCATGGAGTCGAGCTTGTTCTTGGCTTCGATGCGCTCGCGCAGTTCACGGTCCTTGGCGGCGTTGGCCTCGGCCTCGCGCACCATCCGGTCAATGTCTTCCTTGCTCAGACCTGAACCGGAGGTGACAGTAATCTTCTGTTCGCGGCCCGTCCCAAGGTCCCTGGCGGTGACATTGACAATGCCGTTGGCGTCAATGTCGAAGGTGACTTCGATTTGCGGCACGCCACGCGGCGCCGGGGGAATGTCCACGAGACGGAACATGCCGAGCGTCCGGTTGTCGCGCGCCATGGGACGTTCGCCCTGAAGGACGTGGACTTCGACTGACGTCTGGTTGTCGCTGGCCGTGGAGAAGATTTCGCTCTTGCGCGTCGGGATCGTCGTGTTGCGCGGGATCATGACGGTGTTGACGCCGCCGAGCGTTTCGATCCCCAGGCTGAGCGGTGTAACATCGAGCAGGAGCAGGTCCTTGACATCGCCGGCCAGCACCCCGGCCTGGACGGCCGCCCCGATGGCCACAACCTCATCCGGGTTGACCGAACGGTTCGGCTCCTTGCCGAAGAACTCCTTGACCATCTGCTGCACCTTGGGAATGCGCGTCGAGCCGCCCACCAGAATCACTTCGTGAATCTGGGAGGGCTTCAGCCCGGCGTCTTCAAGTGCCTTGCGGCAGGGTTCGAGCGTCCGCTGGAGGATATGGTCAACAAGTTGCTCGAACTTCGCCCGCGTCAGCTTCATCACCAGGTGCTTGGGCCCGGAGGCATCCGCCGTGATGAAGGGCAGGTTGATTTCGGTCTCCATCGCCGACGACAGCTCAATCTTGGCCTTTTCAGCGGCTTCCTTCAGCCGCTGGAGCGCCATCTTGTCGGTCGTCAAATCAATGCCCTGGTCTTTCCTGAACTCGCTGACGATCCAGTTGATCAGGCACTCGTCCACATCGTCGCCGCCCAGGTGCGTGTCGCCATTCGTGGACTTGACTTCAACCACGCCTTCGCCGACTTCGAGAATGGAGATGTCGAACGTGCCGCCGCCAAAGTCAAAGACGGCAATGGTCTCATCCTTTTTCTTGTCCAGCCCGTAGGCCAGCGCGGCCGCCGTCGGCTCGTTGACGATCCGCTTGACTTCAAGACCGGCGATCTTGCCGGCATCCTTGGTGGCCTGGCGCTGGGCGTCGTTGAAGTATGCCGGGACGGTAATTACCGCCTCGGTGACGGGCTGCCCCAGGTAGTCTTCCGCTGCCGTCTTGAGCTTCTGCAACACCATGGCGGAAATCTCCGGCGGCGCCCACTCCTTCCCTCCGCCGACCAAGCGCACATCGCCGTTCGGGCCTTCAATCACTTTGTACGGCACCTGCTTGATTTCGCCTTTGACCTCGTTGAAACGCCGGCCGATGAAGCGTTTGACGGAGTAAAACGTGTTTTCGGGATTGGTGACCGCCTGACGTTTGGCAACCTGTCCCACCAGGCGGTTTCCGTCTTTGGTAAAGGCCACGACAGAAGGTGTCGTCCGCGCCCCTTCAGAATTCGTGAGGACGATTGGCTCGCCACCTTCCATCACGGCGACCACCGAGTTGGTCGTTCCCAAGTCAATGCCAATGATTTTCCCCATGGCTTTCCTGTTGCACTCCACACTATCGTTGAAATCAGGCTCACCAAACACCGCTGGATGGCGCCGAGACGCCCACCGGCCGGCGTTGGAAGTGTCCTGTGGGGAAGTATAAGATTTGAGTGTGACGTTGTCAACTTTTTCTTACTTCGGGATTGTGGATGACGGCGGCTGGGTTTTCTTGGCACGCAGCACCACTTGGTCATTGGCCGCCACCAGAAACAGCCGGCGGGCCGTTGTGCTGTTCACTGCCTGCGGGCTGTAGCGCAGGCGAAACCAGCGCCGCCGCACTTCATCGGTCAGCACAGCCGCCGCCTGGGCTTCATCCAGCTTGAAGCTGCGCCCACCCGTGCCCTCGGTCAGCAACCGAATTGCCTCGGCCGGCTTGGGGCCAAGCCGTTTGGCGCGGGGTGCGCCGTACGTCCGATCCTGTGCCTGAAGGGCATACACCACCACGTCTGCCGACTGGAGGGCTGCCAGCGCCGCTTCAAACGAGGTTTGGGAGCCTTCGTCGTAGCCGTCTGACAGCAGGACAATGACGCGCTTGCTGACAGTCGTCGCCGGACGGAAGACATCTTCGGTCACGGCCAGAAGCGCATCGTAGAGGCGTGGCGCGGAGCTTTTGCGGAAGAGCTTGGCCCCGGCAACGAGCTGCGCTGCGTCGTCCGTCAGATCGCACAGAATTTCCGGCGCTTTGGCATAGCCGACAAGCATCAGCCGGTCGCCGGTAAAGAGTTCCCGGATGAGCGAACGCGCCTTCTGCTCCATATCGCTGACTTCGACCTGGAACGTCGCCGAGTTGTCAGCCAGAAAGACAATCGTTGCCGCCGATGGGTCCGGCTCGATGCTTTCGATGACCTGCTCCACCCCGGCGTCATACAGGGTCAGATCGGTTGTCGTCAGGCGGGTTGGGGGAGCTTCCGGCGTGGGCACCTGGGCAATGACCGTCAGCGAGAGGTACGGTATCTGGGTGTCTCCAACCCGCCCGGATTGGCCCCAAGCACGCTCCCAGCCCAACTCTAGTAGTCTGCACATCAACCCCAGGCCAGCCCGCAGCAGGAATGTGCGCCGGGGCAGCCTTTCCGGCAGGATACCAGGGGATGGCGTCGGGTGGTTTGACGGTTTCACAGGCAAGGCTTTCCGTATCGGCGTGAACTTCAGTATTGGTGTGACCGCACCCGGCCGTTTGCTATGCTAGGCGTCCGATGTCGGTACGTGCCGTGTCGGATGTCCCCGAACATCCTTTGGCGTAGGCAATACTAGCACTATGGCACATGCATCAGACGCGACAGACGGGCGCTTGTGGATTGGAATAGAGTGCGCGGCCACCTTTCTCCGGGGCATTGTCTGTGAAGCGAATGGGGAAGTTGTCACACAGCGTCAGCGGCCGCTGACCGGGCATGCGCCGGCAGAAGCCGTAGCTGCCGTACGTGCGCTCACGGCCGAACTGTTGGCGACCGAGTCCGATCCGGCTTTGTTTGGCGGCGTCGGACTGGCGTTGCCGGGCAGCCTCAACCGGGCAACAGACCGCTGTGAGTCCAATACGCTCTGGTCGGCCGTGAACCTGGATGATCTGCGGCCATGTGGCTCGCTGGGGACAGCCCACCTGGTCTCACGGGCGACAGCGGCCCTGATTGGCGAACATCGGTGCGGTGTGGCCCGGGGCTGCCAGACAGTGGTCTATGTCGAAGTCGGGCCGGAACTTTCGGCAGCCATGCTCCATGATGGACAACTCTGGGGCGGGGCAACGGGCATCGCCGGCGCGATTGGCTATGATTCGGTGGATGTGGACGGCGACCTCACCCTGCAGGAACGGGTTGGTGGCGAAGGGCTGATTCGGCGGGCCAAAGAGCGGATGTACCGTGACCGTACCTCTTCGCTTTCACGGCGCGGCATTCCACGTGACCGGGAAATCAGTCTCGAAGACCTGCTTACCATGGCGCGCCTGGGGGATGAGCTGGCGCAGGTCATCATTGCCCGTGCCGGGGTTCACCTGGGCATGGCGGCGGCGCGTCTCATCAACCTGCTCAATCCTGAGTTGCTGATTGTCGGGGGCGAACTGGTTTCCGCCGGCAATGTCCTGCTCGATCCGGTACGTGAGGAAGTCGAGCGCCGGACAGCGCCTTCAGCACTGGCCGTGTGCCGCCTGCTGCCGGCCACAGTCGGCGCAGCAATTGGGGCTGCCCAGGCGGCCTGTCAGGCGTTGTCCACGGCGGCCGGGCGGCAGTCCGGCAGTTAGCGGGCGGTTTCGTCTTCCGCCGCAAGGACATACGCCGCCAGCCGTTTGCCGAAGGCGCGCGGTGGTGTCGGGCCGCTACAGTTGAACACCAGTCCATCGAGGGGCAGTGCCTGGAGTTGTCCGAAAAGTTGCATGCCATTGACCCGTACGGGAATCGGCTCGAAGTCAGCCGTAGCAAGCACCTGGTCAAAGAACGCGGCCAGGGTGTCTTCGGCGGTGAAGACGGCAGCGAGCAGGCGTCCATCGGCATCGGGGGCCAGCACCAACTGGGCCGTGTCGGCACCGGTTCGTTTCAGGACAATCACATAGGCATCGTAGTTGCGCAGCAGCCCGATGGGTGTTTCGCCTGTGTCAATGGTTTCCAGGGCGCTTTCGAGTTCCACGATCCGGGCCCACTGGCGCAGGAGCGGGAGGTGCGGCTGCTGATAGTGAACCCCTTCGGGCAGGCCGGGATTGATTTCGACGCCAGCCAAGGTGTCGTCGAGAGCGCCAAAGAGGTTGGCCCCGTCCGTGACGACGCACTGTTGACCGGGAACCCCACCCCCATGCTCAGCCCAGGCTTCGACGGCATCCAGGTCGGTAAACACCTTGATCCAGCGTTCTCCGGCGGCATCCACGAAGGTCATCACGGCCGCTTCGCCCTCGGTGCTGGTGTACACCGGCACATGCCAGTCAGGATGCACCATAAGGCTGCGGAAAAGTGTTGCAGACGACAACCGTCCGGCCAGGTGCTCGCGCACGGCCGTCCGGGCATCAGGCAGAGACATAGGGCAGGTTCTCCACGGATAATGGGTCTTGGCGTCAGGCAGGCGTACAGGGCCGGTGCCCAAGGCCAGTGCTGGATACACCTCCAGTGTACTGGATAGTTGGAAAAAGGCGAAACTGCCGGGCAGGAAACCGGGACGAACGCGACGTACAAAGCTGTCGTCCGATGTCACCCGGTTGCGCTAGGATTCACATGTATCGAAACCCAAAATTCACCTGTGACTCGCATGCGGCGTTATGGGGGACTTCTACGCAACTCTCGGCGTGTCCCGTGAGGCTTCGCCGGATGAAATCCGGTCCGCTTTTCGCCGGCTGGCGCGGTTGTACCATCCCGATGTAAGCCAGTTGCCGGATGCAGCCGCGCGCTTTGCGGAAATCACGGCGGCCTACCGGGTGCTGGGCAACCCGGAGTTGCGGGCGCGGTATGACCGGGGCGAGTCCGTTGCGCCGCCACCGCCACGTCCGCGTGAGAGCCGCCGGCGGCGGGCGGCGCGGGCGCGGGCCTACAAGATTCGCATCGAGAGCATCATCAACGACATGCTCGAAGCCGAGCGCCGGGAGGCTGAGTTTCGGGCAGAAGCTGTAATGTTCGTCGTGGTGGGTTGGTTTTCGACGCTGGCGGCCACAGCCGTCCAGCCCTCCCTGCTGTTTGAGCCAGATGATCTCACCGTACGGCTCGCCCTGTGGGGCGCCTGCCTGTTCAGCCTGTGGTTTCTGGGACGGCGGCTGTGGGTGATGCTGGAGCATTACACCTACCGGCAGACCCTGCTTTCTGTGACCGCACCCTCCATTCCGGCACAGCCCTTCAGCCGAAGCGCCGTCGTCGGTCTGCTTCTGGCCGGCTACGCTTCGGCGCTGGTGATCGGGTACTGGCTGGGGACGTTTGTCAACCGGCGTCCAAACGCGCCGTTCCCGGTTTTTGATGCCATTCACGACGGGCTGTTGTTTCCCCCGATCACGTTGTTGCTGCTCAGCGCCCTGCACCGCTGGGAACGGGCGCTGCGCCGCGCCTGATGATGGGTGGCGATGGGCGGTGGTGGCGGTTGCCAGCCAGTTGCCGGCGGCTGTGTGCCAGGGTTTTGCGTGCTGCGGTGTGGAAGTCAAATGTGCGAAATGTCACACTGGTGAAATGGAATGCCTCTGGCGCTTTGCTATAGTGGGACGTGCATCGGGCACCCGCCGGGGTGTCATCTTGCCTGGCGACTTTGGGATGAACATGGAAAGGGAGCGTCATGGAAGTTCGTACGTTGGGTGTGTTGACCGGTGGTGGGGATGCCCCTGGACTCAATGCCGCGCTGCGTGCTGTCGTTCGTCGCGCCATGCAGTATGGGATACGGGTGCTGGGCATTCATCAGGGATGGAACGGTCTCATTCACGGGCGGGTTGAGCCACTGACCCGGTATTCCATTTCGGGCATCCTGCCCCGTGGCGGGACGATTCTCGGCACGTCGCGGGTCAATCCCCTGGAAACCGACGAGGTGGCCGAGCGAGTGCGTGCCAACTGGCGCAAGTACGAGCTTGATGCACTGGTGGTCATCGGCGGCGAAGGCACGCTCAGTGCCGCGCTGGAAATGCACCGCCGGTATGGGTATCCGATTGTCGGTGTGCCAAAGACGATTGACAACGATCTGTGCGGGACAGACATGACATTCGGCTTCGACACGGCACTCTCCGTGGCGACCGAGGCCATTGACCGGCTGCACACCACAGCGGAATCCCACGACCGCGTCATGGTGGTTGAAGTCATGGGACGCCATGCCGGATGGATTGCGGCTGGGGCCGGGATTGCCGGCGGCGCTGACATCATTCTCGTTCCAGAGCATCCGTTTCGGATCAGCGAGGTGTGCCAGATTCTCAATCATCGGAAGTTGCTGGGGCGGTTTTTTTCCATCATCGTCGTGGCTGAGGATGCTCACCCACATCCCGATGAGGACTTTCTCACGCCGGAAGAAAAGGAGCGCGTCTTTCAGCATACCCGTCTGGGCGGGATTGGGCACCTGCTCGCACGGAAGATCGAGGAAATGACGGGTATTGAGACGCGGGTGACGGTGCTGGGCTACACGCAGCGTGGCGGCGTGCCGACGGCCTATGACCGGTTGCTGGCGACCCGGCTGGGCGTCAAGGCCGTGGACATGGTGCGCGCCGGCGAGTTTGGCTGTATGGCGGCGCTTCAGGGCATGCACATGGTTTCCGTGCCGATTGAACAGGCCGTTTCCTGCATCAAACGTCTGGATGATGAACTGTATGAGACAGCACGTGTCTTCTTCGGGTAAACTTCGCGTCTGATCTGCCAGACATAGCCGGGTGGTCGGGTGTTGTGCCTGTGCCATCCGTGACCACGATGTTTTCAGGCGAGGCCCCAACGACCAATGAAACGCTGCCCAACCTGTGGGACCGAGTACCTGGACAATGCCCGGTTTTGTCCACGCGATGGCGCGACTCTGGTTTCAGTGGCGGCGGCCCCGGACGATCCCTTCATTGGGCAGGTTCTGGCCGGGCGGTATGAAGTCCTGTCCAAACTGGGCGAAGGTGGCATGGGGAGCGTCTATGCGGCGCGCCACCGCACCCTGGGGCGGGTTGACGCCGTGAAAGTCCTGCGCCCGGAGGCAGCCGATGCCGACGCCGGGCGCCGTTTTCTGCGGGAGGCCAAGCTGGCGGCCAGCATCAACCATCCGAACGCCGTCGTCATCCACGATTTCGGACAGACGGAATCCGGGGTGATGTTCCTGGCAATGGAATACATCCAGGGACAGTCGCTGACGAAGCTGTTGCAACGGGAGGGCCCCTTTTCGCCGGCGCGGGTGGTGAACATCATCCGGCAGGTGGCCTCGGCGCTGGATGCGGCCCATCAGTTGGGCGTTATTCACCGCGATCTCAAGCCGGACAACATCATGGTTGTGGATGGCGACCGGGTGAAGGTCGTGGACTTTGGGATTGCCAAGGCGGTTGGCGGACAGGAAAGCGTCGTGCCGATGACGCAGGTTGGCCTTGTGGTCGGGACGCCACACTACATGTCGCCGGAGCAGGTGATGGGCGGCACGCTGGATGCCCGCTCGGATGTGTACTCCCTTGCGCTTGTCGCCTATGAAATGCTGACTGGCGCCCGGGCCTTTGCCGGTGATTCGATGCAGGCCCAGATGGTCGTTCGGCTGTCGGAGCCGCCGCGCCCGATGTCCGTTGCAGCGCCCCAGGTGACTGTGCCGGCCGGTATCGAAGCCGTTGTGCGCCACGGGTTGGCGCAGCGACCGGCAGACCGGCCGGCTTCGGCCGGGGCTTTTGCCGCACAGCTTGAAAAAGCCCTGACGGTGATGGAGAGCACCCGGCCGGTGGCCTCTCTGCCGCCGGGCAGTGTGCCGACCCAGTATCAGGGGGCAACGGTTTCCACGGCCGGCGCATCAGCGCCGGTCACGGCACAGCCACCACAGCCGGCTCCCCACGAGGGATTCCGTCCGCCGGGTATGCCCGGTGTGTCGCCGGTTTCGTCGGGCACGGTTGTGCAACCCAACCCATCCCCGCCGCCGATGGCGGCCAT
>Ga0308414_1002106_pt1 | contig 12975 bp, 13 predicted proteins | sample HotsprSampleOS50_FD_205667 | JGI IMG/M metagenome (GOLD analysis project Ga0308414, IMG submission 205667) | Hot spring phototrophic mat microbial communities from Octopus Spring, Yellowstone National Park, Wyoming, United States - 20090730_OS50 ... | reverse complement strand
TTCCGTGCCGTACACACCGCCCGCCCGTGATAGATCAGGCGAAGCGACCAATTTTCCCAATCTGCTTGGGGCAGTAAATTCATCAAATCCCGCTCAATCTTCAGCGGGTCATCATGCCGCGTCAAACCCAAACGGCGGGAGAGGCGTTTCACATGGGTATCCACCGTCACCCCTGCATTAATGCCAAAAGCGTGTGCCAGCACCACATTAGCAGTTTTGCGCGCCACCCCAGGCAACTGCAACAACTCCGTCATGCTTTGGGGCACTTGACCGCCGAACTTTTCCACAATCAGGCGACACGCCCCCTGAATATGCTTTGCCTTGTTGCGATAGAACCCCGTAGATTTCACCAATTCCATCAGTTCCTCGCGGTCAGCATTAGCTAAGTCATAGGCAGTAGGAAAACGGCGGAACAACTCAGGGGTAACCATGTTTACCCGCTCATCGGTGCATTGGGCAGAGAGAATCACCGCCACCAGCAACTGCACAGGAGTTTCATAATTCAAAGAGCACACCGCATGGGGATAGAGGCGTTTCAGGCGAATCAGTATCTCATTGGCGCGGATTTTTAAGGCGCTATGCTTGGTAATGATGGGCATTAGGCTTCAGGCAAATTGGGCCACAGCAGGGCGGCGGCAAACAGACACAGAATCACTCTAGCAGGGATGGTCTTGGGGTGGATGGTTTCATGTGCCAAGATATTGCGCTGTTTGCGAATCAAATGGCACAGATCAGCTAGCTGTTTATCCACTATGTCTGCTTCTAGCGCTTGGCTGATTAAATCGGCAAAGTTAGCATTTTCATCGCTAATTTTCATCGCCCGTCTCAGTTGTTGGTGGATTTGGATGGATAGTTGAATGGGCAAAGTGCTATCCAAGGGAATGGAACTAATGGTGCGGACAAATAGAGGATCATTGGCGGTAGCTTCCACAGCTATATTCTTGATCAAATCTAGGACATTCACTTGGTTTCCACTGTGCAATTGTGTCTGCAAATAGCTGTTTTGTGCTTCTAGCTCTTGAATTTTCTGATTAGCCAAAGCCAACGCTTCCCTGTGTTGTACCACTTCCATTTCTTTTTGGGCGAGCAACTTCTTCAGCTCAAAATCACTCTGAGTGGCAGAGGATATGTTAGCTAGAGCGTCTTTGAGAGAGTTGATCTCTTGGTACAAATCCTTAGTGGAGACAGAGGCATTTGCAGGAGTGGCGGGGGGAGTAGCTGTATTTTCTACGAGTTCTTCGCCAAACTCAGCAATGATGGCATGGTAAGTGGATGGGGTTTTGGGGTATGTCCAACACACCCGCTCGGGGTCCCACCTTCTGCCGCTGATCGCCTTGGCTCGCTCTTTTTGCGAAGCATGGATATAGAGCAGATAGTTGGTTGCTGTCTCTATCAGCCTTGCCATGCGGTTGTTTAAGCTTGCTAAATCCACTAAAAATCTAGCAAAACCAGATTTTAAGGATGTGTGCCAAGATACGCTAGAATAGGGTTTGTAACTTATCTTAACATTTAGCCCATGCAGTCCGATATTTTCTCAGGCTGGCTTACCACTCTGGGATTAGCCTCTCTGGTTTTGGCGGGGATCATCCTCGCCTATCTGCTCACTGCCCGCCCCTACCAAACCTCAGCCAGTGTTGCTCAATCCTATGACAACTGGACACAAGATGGCATCTTGGAATATTACTGGGGCGAGCATATCCATTTGGGATACTACGGCAATCCCCCCAGACGCAAAGACTTTATCGAGGCAAAAAAGGATTTTGTGCATGAGATGGTTAAGTGGGGCGGCATTGACAAACTGCCCAGAGGAAGCAAACTACTGGATGTGGGCTGTGGCATCGGCGGCAGTACCAGAATTTTGGCGCGGGACTACGGCTTTGACGCTCTGGGAATTACTATTAGCCCTGCTCAAGTAAAGAGAGCGCAGGAGCTAACCCCTGAAGGACTTACTGCCAAGTTCCAAGTGGATGATGCCATGAACCTATCTTTTGCCGATGGCACTTTTGATGTGGTCTGGTGCATTGAGGCGGGACCGCACATGCCCGACAAGGCAGTATTTGCCAAGGAGTTGATGCGAGTGCTCAAACCCAATGGCATTTTGGTAGTGGCGGACTGGAATCAGCGGGATGACCGCCAAAAACCGCTGAACTGGTGGGAACGGTTGGTGATGCGCCAGTTATTGGATCAGTGGTCTCACCCAGCTTTTGCCAGCATTGAGGGCTTTGCGGAACTGCTGGAGCAGACTGGTTTGGCGCAAGATGTGATCACAGGCGATTGGACGGTGGAAACTCTACCAGCGTGGCTGGATTCGATTTGGCAGGGGGTGGTGCGCCCGTGGGGCTGGATGCAGTATGGCATTGTGGGTTTAATCAAGTCCCTCAGGGAAGTGCCCACTTTTCTGTTGATGCGCTTGGCGTTTGGCGTGGGGCTGTGCCGCTTCGGGATGTTTCGGGCAGTGCGCAAAGCCTAGCTTTCTGCTTTTAAGTCCCGTGCCATCAGTCCCGCTAGGGCGTGTTGTGGGGTGATCTGCCCTTCAATTAGCTGATAGACATAGCGACACACGGGCAGGTAGATATTTTCCTGATCGGCGATTTTGATCAAGGCTCTGGCGGTATTGATACCTTCAATCGTGCTTTCAATGGTGGCGATCGCCTCACTAAGACTTTTCCCCTGCGCTAGCGCATAGCCTAGGCGGTAATTGCGGCTCAGCATACTATTGCAAGTGGCAAGCAAGTCCCCTAAGCCAGATAGACCCCAAAAAGTCTCATCTTTTGCCCCCCAGCGTCTGGCAATGCGGATGATCTCTGCCAGAGACCTTGTAATTAGTGCCGCTTTGGCATTGGCTCCCAACTGCAAGCCATCACAGGCTCCTACAGCTATGGCAATCACATTCTTGAGCGTACCACCCAACTCTACACCGATGGGATCGCCGTTGGTATAGACCCGAAAGCAATTACTGGCAAACACTTCCTGAATCATCTGGGCAATTTCTGGCTGTTCACAGGCAACTACAGTGGCGCAGGGCAGTCCCGCCATAATTTCTTTGGAGAGGTTGGGACCCGACATCACAGCGATCCCGTGATTGGGGAAATTTTTTTGCCAAATCTGCCGTGCCGTCAAGCCTGACTCAAGTGCCAATCCTTTGCTGGTGCTGAGGATAATTTGCTGTGGTTGCAGTCCAATGGCTGTTATTTGCTCGACTAACTGGGTGATGCCGCTCATGGGAATTGCTGAGACCAATAGATCACAATCGGCGATCGCCTCAACTAAGTTGTGACTGCGAGACCAGAGCTTCACCTGATGTCCACCCAGCATGGCTAACTTAGCAAGGGCTGTGCCCCATGCCCCTGCCCCCAGAATTGTCACCTGTTTTGCCATTGCCCCATGCTGTTAATCTTTGCAGTGCCATACTACTATTGATTATGAGGCTCAAGTCAATACTGGCAATGCCTTATGCAGATGCTATATACTCAAATGTCACTAGGCTGGCGCAGGGAGGTTAAGCAAAATGATTGAAATGAAAGTGGTAGGCATTGCTATCGATGCAGGCAGTCGCAACCCCATCGTCATTCTGCGGGATACGGCAGAGCGACGCAATTTGCCCATCTGGATCGGGGATGCCGAAGCCCATGCCATCATCCGTGCCCTTGATCCCCGACCCACTCCCCGCCCTATGACCCATGATTTACTGCTAAATACCCTAGATGCCTGCGGCATTACCCTAGAAAAAGTAGTGATCCACTCTCTGAAAAATGGCACTTTCTATTCCGTATTGATTTTGCAAGAGGGGGAAACCAAGCGGGAAATTGATGCCCGTCCCAGTGATGCGATCGCCCTTGCCCTCAGCGCCAGATGCCCCATCTGGGTAATGGAAGAAGTGATCCTCGAAGCCTCAATCCCCGTAGATCGGGAAGCTGATGAAGCGGAGCGCCGTGCCTTCAGGGAGTTTTTGGCAGATATTACTCCCGATGACTTGGTTAAGGGACGATCGGGAGAAATCAACTAAATTCTATAACTGTTGCTGATTTTGTTGTTGGTTTCTGTTTTGCGGGTTTCACTTTACTAATGATGCCCTAAATGCCAATTTGGCAAAACTCCTGACGGGCAATGATTTCTAGCTTTTCCTCTCCCAGTGTAGAAATAGACAAAATGCTTAGGCTGGATTGACTCCCCTCGACGAAAGGGAGAGGGAAAAGGAGTATCCTTACTCAGTTGAGACTTGGGCAAATTTTAGCTTAATCGGCGGGTGAGCAACGCACTGTTTTTGTTGTTTACTCAAGAGCAAATCAGTGTCGGGAGTCGTTCACTTTTCGAGGCTGTGATCTGCTACAAGTGCTCTTGCACGGCGGCGGTGAGGCAGTCCGACCAGTGGTGGGCGAGGTCATGGGTTTCGGCTTCCACCATCACCCTGATCACAGGTTCAGTGCCTGAGGCTCTGACCAATACCCTGCCGCGATCGCCCAGAGTGTTCTCGGCATTTTTGATACTAGACAACAGTGGCTGGCAGTCCTGCCAGTGCAGGCGTTTCTCTCTATCTAGGACTTTGACATTGCGTAAAATTTGCGGATAGGTGGCAAAGCTATCTGCCAGCAGAACTGGGAGGGTGTGTTTCTTGAGCAATTTAGCAAAATGAATGGCGGTGAGCAAACCATCGCCACTGATGCCGTAATGCCGACACAGAATATGCCCCGACTGTTCGCCCCCCAGCATTGCCCCTGTGGACAACATGGCACTGTGGACATGCTGATCGCCTACGGGAGTGCGGATCAACTTTCCCCCTAGTTTTTGCCATGCCCGCTCAAATCCCAAGTTCGCCATCACTGTAGTAACGATTAGCTGGTGGGGCAGGCGGTCTTGTTGCAATAAATCTTTGCCCCAGAGAAATAAGATGTGATCGCCATCGATGACCCTGCCCTGCGGATCAACAGCCATTACCCGATCCGCATCGCCGTCAAAGGCAAAACCAATATCTGCCCCTATTTCTTGGACAAACTGCTTTAGCTTGTCTAGGTGGGTAGAGCCACAACCTACATTGATGCGATCGCCATCGGGTTGATCGTGCAAGCAAGTAACCTTAGCTGACAGGTTGCGAAATACCTCAGCCGAGAGACGCACCGCCGATCCCCATGCTAGGTCGAGGGCAATGTGCAGACCGCCAAGGTCGATGTTTACCGAGGATTGCAATGCCTGTTTGTAGTGTTCCAGTAAGGCAGATTGTTGAGCGATATCGGCGTTTGGGACAGGGGTGTAGTCAAGGTCAATGGCTGTCGAGTGTACCAGATGCTCAATTTGCCCTTGCAGGGCTTCAGAAATTTTACTGCCGTCATGGTCGAAAAATTTGATGCCGTTGTCTTGGGGTGGATTGTGGCTGGCGGAGATCATCACCCCGCCTCTTATTTCGGCAAAGAGATGGGTGAGGTAGGGGACGGCGGGGGTAGGACACAATCCCAAATGCCATACAGTACAACCCTGAGCTTGGAGACCTGCGGTGATTTGCTCAGCGATCGCTGGACTGGAACTGCGACTATCTTGTCCCAGCAATACCGTACCTCCCTGCCACAGTTGCCCCAGTGCATAACCTACCCGCAGGGCGAGGCTATCTGCCAAAAAGTCCTGAGCCTGTCCCCTAATGCCATCAGTGCCAAATAATTTCATTCTTGGTTTTTGCGTCACACCGTAAACCAGATTACACTACTCAAGATATGGCGGCTGATTATGACTTAGTAATTTTGGGCAGTAGTGCGATCGCTGAACTGCTGGCACTAGAAGCTAAGTCCCGCAGTGCTAGAGTGGCATGGATCACTTTTCCTGAAATCATTAGCGACTGGCACATTCAGCAATTATTAAGCCCCAATCCAGACTGGCAGTGGCAGTTAGCCGTTAGCGGAATTGATGTAATCACGGGAGCGGCGCAATTTATCGCTCCCAATGCGGTGCAGGCGGGGCAACGCACGCTCACGGCGAGACACTTTGTCGTTTGCGATCCCGTATCCCTTAACCTGCGTCAGGCACAGGGGGGGTGGACTTGGCAAGACTTTTATGAACTGCACCATACCCTTACGGAACTGACCATAGCGGGTGGAGATGACCTCTGTATAGCGATCGCCCAGTGGTTGCACAGGCAAGGTACAGCAGTCAGTCTATTAGTGCCAACTGCGTCAATTTTCCCCCAGATAGATCGGGAAGCCACTAGATTTTTGCAGGCACAGTTAGAGAGTCAGGGGATCAAGATATTTACAGGGCATCGGGTAACAGCTACTAGGCAGGCTGATGCTGGGCAATCCATAACGGTATGGGCGGGCGATCGCCGCTTTGAGGTAAAGCATTTGCTATTGCCCCAATTTATCTCGGTTGTGCCGCAGTTAAACTTGGAGTGCGTACCCTCCAGAAGGCTTCATTATTTAACTCATAAAAGCGATATTGACCGTATTTTGGCAAAAGCATTATTTGCTGGTTGGTGGGGACAGGCGAGAAAGGTAACTAACCACACCATGACTTGTTGCCATACTCAACCAGCGATCGCTCAGGTAGTCAGTATGAAAGATATGCAAGGAAAAAAATTGGTACTGCGTTCTGTCAGTGATCGGCACTTTGCCAAACTAATTGCCACCCCGCAGGGACAAATCCTCTCTGCTTCTATGGTAAGAGAGTCAGCCATATTCTGGATTGAGGCGATCGCTCAAGCTATGCAGTATCGGCAATCAATCAAAACTTTATCTACCTGTAACCCCATATCTCAAGAGCTAGTCGCTCAGTTTGAGCGTCAGCAGAGCCAGCCTTTGTTAGCACTTTGGCTGAATATCTGTCGAGATTTTGATCTAGTCTAGGACGGGTAAAAACTAACACGAGGTACTAACATAGGTGTAATATTGCTTTTTTGGCGATCAGGTAAGGAACAAATTCACCAGTGCAGTATCACCAGCTAGGACAAAGCGATCTGCAAGTGTCAGAGATTTGTCTCGGCACGATGACCTTTGGCGAGCAAAACTCCCTTGCCGATGCCTGCCAGCAGTTGGATTATGCGCTGTCGGTGGGGATCAATTTCATCGACACGGCGGAAATGTACCCTGTGCCACCCAAAGCCAGCACCCAAGGCTACACAGAAAGCTACATTGGGGAATGGCTGAAAACCAAACAGCGAGATCAGATCATTTTGGCAACCAAGGTAATTGGGGCGGGGCGCAATTTCCCGTGGATCAGGGGCGGGAGCCACCCTGCGCTCACTCGTACTAATATCCTGCAAGCGGTGGATCAGAGCTTAAAGCGTTTACAGACTGATTACATCGACCTGTATCAAATCCACTGGCCCGATCGCTATGTGCCGATGTTTGGTCAGACTTTTTTTGATCCCCAGCTCAATCGTGATGCAGTGCCGATCCAAGAACAACTGGAAACTTTCCGAGATTTAATCCAAGCAGGCAAAATCCGCTATCTGGGGGTGAGCAATGAAACTCCATGGGGAATTTGCGAATTCAGCCGTATCGCCAGAGAAATGAATCTACCGCAGATCATCTCAATTCAGAATGCCTACAACCTGATCAATCGGGTATTTGAGAATGGTCTGGCTGAGGCTTGTTATCACTTGAAGATTGGTTTACTTGCCTACAGCCCGCTTGGCTTTGGTGTGTTGACGGGCAAGTATCTGGGGAACGGCATCGGACGCTTAAATCTCTACAGTGCCTTTGGACAACGCTACCACAAGGTGAATGTGAAAGAGGCAACTCAAGAATATGTCAAACTGGCTGACAAGTATGGCATCAAGCCCAGCCACCTCGCCCTTGCCTTTGTGCGCAGTCGTTGGTTCACTACCAGCACCATCATTGGCGCAACGACGATGGAGCAACTCCAAGAAAACTTGGCTAGTTTATCCGTAGAGTTATCTAGCGAAATTCTGCAAGAGATTGATAAAATTCATCAGCGTTATCCCAACCCTGCCCCCTGATGTTGCCCCTCTTTGGTCTGTCCCTGCCAATTCCCCTGCAACCCGTAGAGCCTAGTATGTGGTGGATTGTGGAGCGATCGCCCGTAGGCTGGGTAGAAACTTTTACCATAGATGCGTCTCAGCAGAGGGTGAATGTGCTTGTTTCCAGCGATCGCTGGAATTCTGCTGACTACTTGGAAAGATTTAGTTTTTTGCGCCGTTTGGGACAGGAAGCACAAAAGAATGGCTATGGAGTGATTCTGGTCAATAGCCGTCAAGAGAAATTAGCAGAATACCAACTGCAAGGTCAGGGCTGGAAGATGGAACCAGAGAGCTTAGGAGCGTTCCCCTTTCGCAGAGATACGGGCAGAGTGAGATGAGAATGAACAATGTTCTGATAGTTGGGATAGCGATCGCCGTTCCCACCAGCCTGTGGGCGGCAAGTGCCGAACACATGGACAAATTACTCCGCACTCGCCAATGTCCCGAATGTAATTTATTAGAAGCCAGCCTTGCCGAAGCGGACTTGAACGGCGCAAATGTGCAGGGTGCTGATCTGCGGCGGGCAAACCTGCAGAAAACCCGCCTCGAAGAGGCAAAAATGGCGGGTGCGAGGCTAGAGGGAGCAAGAATGATGGGGATTCGCCTAATCAAGGCGGACTTAACCGATGCCAAACTGTCGGGAGCCAACCTAATCTCGGCTAACCTCCTAGAAGCCAAACTAGCAGATGCCAACTTTTTTCGGGCAAATTTGCGCTTTGTCAACCTCGAGCGCACCACCTCAGAGCGGGCGATTTTTCGTGATGCCAACTTACAGGAGACTAACTTTGAGCGATCGCTCCTCAACGAAGCCAACTTTGATGGAGCAAATCTCCTGCTGGCTAATCTGCAACAAACGAGCCTTGTATCCGCCCGCTTTAAGGGAGCAGACCTCACCCGTGCCACCTTAGAAAACGCCAATCTGTCCTTAGCCACCCTGTTTCGCACCAACTTATCTGGCACTAATTTGCAAGGGGCTAATCTGTTTCACACTGACCTACGCGGTAGCAAGATCAACAGCGACACCAATCTCGATCCCAAGTGGCTGTTGGTGTGGCGGGTCGCCAACCAGAGGACAGCGGGACAAAGTTTAGTAAAAGCCGATTTTAGTGGTGCCAACTTTGAGAAGGTAAATCTTGAAGGATTGAATATGGAACAATCCAACTTCAATCAGGGATTTCTATTCATCACCAATCTGCGGCGCACCAATCTCAAGCAAGCCACCTTTGTCAAAGCCAACCTGCGCTATGCCGACTTGCAAAGTGCCAACCTGTTTGGGGCTGATATGGAAGGGGCAAAACTGCTCAATGCCAACCTCAAAGATGCCGATCTGCGCCTCGCCAACCTGCGTGAAAGCGAGATCAATGATGAGACTATTCTGGATCGCAAGTGGCGCATGGTCTGGCAAATCGTCAATCAAGGGGCAGAAAATAAAAACTTAACTGGGGCGGAACTATCCTTTGCCTATTTGCGTTTGGGGCGATTGCGCTCTGCTAACTTAGCGAGGGCAAACCTCAGTGGGGCAATTTTAGCAGGTGCCGACTTGGTGGGTGCACGGCTCATCGAGGCGGACTTGAGCGGCGCAAACCTTGAGGGGGCAAACTTACGCAGGGCGGTGCTAAATCGTGCCAATTTGCGAGGGGCAAACCTCACTTCAGCCATCACTACTAATGCCAATTTCTGCGGAGCGATTATGCCCGATGGTCAGGAATTTGTGTGTCGTTAGTCAGTTCCCAGCAAAAGCACTAGATCGTCTCGATGCACTACGGTTTCTGTCCCCGCATAGCCCAAACGCTGGGGAATATCCTCTGTTTGACAACCGAGAATTTTTTGCACCTCGCTGTGGTGATAGTTGCTGATGCCTCTTGCCACTTCCACCCCTGCACTATCCACTAAGCTAATGGCATCTCCTGCCTCAAACTTCCCTTCCACTTTGGTAATACCCGCTGGCAAGAGGGATTTACCTTTAGTGGCGATCGCTTGGACTGCCCCTTCATCCAGATACAGTTTACCCAAGGGGATCATGGCATAGGCGATCCAACGCTTGCGTGCCCGCACTGTCTCTGGGGCTGGCAAGAAATGCGTACCGTGATCCTTAGCCAGCAGTACCTCCAGCACTTTCTCTGGCTCACTACCCCGCAAAATCACCGTCTCCACCCCCGCCACAGCGGCAATTTTCCCCGCCGTGATCTTGGTGAGCATACCACCCGTTCCCCACTGACTGCCCCCCTTTGGCTCCAGTTTTTGTTGAGTTAGTCGGGTTTCTAAGGCTTGTAGTTCACTGAAGTTGAGGGAAAAAATAGGCTGGGCTGAGGGATTGTGTCTGGGATCATCGGAATACAGATAATCTACATCCGTGAGCAGAAATAGATAATCTGCCTCAATCAGACTGGCTACTAGGGCTGAGAGGGTATCGTTGTCGCCAAACTTCAACTCCTCCACTGATACCGTATCGTTTTCATTGACGATCGCCACAATTCCCAAGTTCAGCAGTTCCCCAAAAGTGGCTCTGATATTGTTGTACTGCTGTCTTTGGATAAAATTTTGTCGTGTTAGCAGAATCTGAGCGACTGGTTGATGGAATACGGCAAAAAAATCATCGTATATGCGCATCAGCCTACTCTGCCCCACCGCCGCCACCGCTTGTTTGAGGGCGAGACTTTGGGGACGACTTGCCATTCCCAAACGGGTGCAACCCACTCCCACCGCCCCAGAAGAGACCAGAATTACCCGATGCCCCAACCGCTGAAGTTGGACGATGGTTTCCACTAACTTGGCGATCGCCGCCAATTGCAGATCGCCCGTCTCAGGTTTGGTCAGGCTAGATGTGCCAATTTTGATGACAATCTGCTTAGTCATCGCTCCCTATGGTACAGCCGCAAAACGGCGGGCATATTTCCTAGTGCCCACTGCCTGCAAAGCCTTCGCTGTGGAACTGTACTGCTTGCCGTCCTGTAATAAACTAACCGACTGCGGCGTTAAATCGTAATAAAAGATAGTAGTATAGGGTTGCATAAGATTGGGATTGGGTCCCAGAACTATCACCCCTTCCTTCGCTGTTTTCCCTACTTTATGACCTGCGATGGGTAGTTTCTCTGTGTAGCCTTGGGGAGGAAGTCCTGCACCAGTAATTTTCATCTCAAACTCAGTACCAGTCAGTTTAATTATCTGAGTTTGCCCCGATAGCTCCATACGCCATGTTTTTTGTAGCACAGCGGGAAAGGGCTTGATATTCTGAGCTATGAGAGGAGTTACAAGGGGCATTGTTAAAAGATAGTAAAACAAAAACATGGTTCATCTTGGGTAAATTTCTACCCTAGAGCCTAGCCTAGTTTAGTTGACACTCCCTAAAAACATACGAAAATATACAATCAGATCACTTCAGTCTGGTTCGCCAAACCTCTGATTCTTGAAAAATACTGCCGCATCATCAGGTTTGTAGAAAACCAGTCTTACTTCCTTCAGAGTGGTATCGGTCATCAAAAAGTCTCTAATCGTCTCTGATGCTACTACAGCGGCTTCTTCCCGAGGATAGCCATAAGCTCCAGTGGAAATCGCTGGAAAGGCTACACTGCTCAGACGATACTTAACTGCCAATGCTAAGGAATTCCGATAGCACGCCGCCAATAGCGCTCTGTCCCGATTACTATTCCTTCCTTTGATGGGACCAACTGTGTGAATTACATATGCCGCTGGCAGATTGCCGCCAGTAGTTATCACAGCTTTTCCAGTGGGTAATCCTTGAGGATATTGAGTGCGGCGTATTTCTTGGCATTCTGCAAGGATTTGGGAACCACCCGCAGAATGAATTGCTCCATCTACACCCCCACCACCAAGTAAGGAAGAATTAGCGGCATTGACGATCGCATCCACTCGTTGTTTAGTGATGTCGCCCACTAGAACAGTAATGCGATGGTTTAGGAAGGATTCTATAATTTTGGCATCATTCATGGAAGCTATTCAGCATTTCCTGTTTAATGGACTAAGCATACTATAATTCGTATAAAAACAATAGGGCGATCGCAATTAATATAGTATTCACATTACTTCCATTTCCGATTACCCCCTTGCTACTGAGCTAAACACCACTAATTCTGACACTCCCCATCGCTCATATAGATAGGGTTTGAGCTTCTGTAAAATCTGGATGACCCGATCGAGTACTGGCGCTGTAGATATATTCTCGCTACTCATTGATTAACTTCCAATCATTTGCGAAGATGTTTCAGGAAATTCTACTTCCTCATAGACCAACGCCAAGGGACATTGAAACTGCAAACTCACCAATTCTAAAATGGGATTTTCCTTATTCTCGGCATCCTCGGGGTAGGCGGTCAATTCCCATTTGCCCGCACTGGTCTTGTGATAGCAGTCTATGCCCACTTTTTCAGAATCAATCAACACATATTCTTCTAGGGTAGGGATGCGGCGATAGAACTTAAACTTATCGCCACGGTCAAACCCAGCGGTACTCGGCGAAAGAACTTCAACAATCAGCTTGGGATATTGGATAGCTTCTACAGCACGGCGATCGCGCTCATCACAAGTCACCACCACATCAGGATAAAAATAGGGTCCCCTTTGGCTAACCTTTACCTTCACATCAGCTACATGACCACGACAGCCCCGTTCCCGTAGGTGTGGTCGTAATTGGCTATAAAAATTCAAGGCAATAGCATTATGGGCTAGACTTCCACCAGTCATCGCATAAACTTCACCATCAATATATTCGTGTCTGATGAGTTGTTCTCTTTCCCATGCCAGATACTCATCTGGGGTAAAAATTTTAGGCTGAGGGTTGGCAATCATGACTGACCTCCATTGGGGGTGAACTCCTCTATTATTGTCTCAATTTCTTGCAAAGCATTACTCAAGTGAAAGGCGATCGCTTCAGCAATTTCTTCTGGCTCGGTTAGTTCATCTTCTGGGTCATTACTGGTATCTTTCAGCCAGCTAATATCCAGATTATCATTGCGATCGGCAATCTGCTGACGACTGAAGCACCGCCACCGCCC
>Ga0308414_1002103_pt1 | contig 12983 bp, 14 predicted proteins | sample HotsprSampleOS50_FD_205667 | JGI IMG/M metagenome (GOLD analysis project Ga0308414, IMG submission 205667) | Hot spring phototrophic mat microbial communities from Octopus Spring, Yellowstone National Park, Wyoming, United States - 20090730_OS50 ... | reverse complement strand
CGCTGAAAGCATCTAAGCGCGAAGCTCACCCCAAGATTAGGCGTCCCTTAAGGGCCGTGGTAGACTACCACGTGGATAGGCGGCAGGTGTAAGCAGGGTAACCTGTTGAGCCGAGCCGTACTAATTGCCCGTGTCGTAATCCGCATATCCCCATCGCTGCCAAAGATAGCTTTGAGGCGGGCGTAAGCTCCCTCAAAGCACCAAAAGGGTCCCTAACGAAGGCGTGAACCACCTCTTCCCATCCCGAACAGAGCAGTGAAAGCGCCTTCTACCGAGGGTACTGCCTTCACCGGCGGGAGAGTAGGTGGGGCCCAGTTTTTATTTTAACGCCGCCCGGACTTTTTCGCACCCAGGCCTTTCTCGGCATAAGGAAGGCTTGCGATTTTCCAGTTTTCCGTATTTTCGCCTCATGGTTTGTTGGTATAACCTGGCAGAAGGTGATAGTGCTTTGCTGCGCTCACCTGGCCGGGAAAGTAAGCGTGGCAGGGTTACGCTTCCTCAGAACGTCAGCCCTTTGCTGAGACTTCCAAAAGTCCAAAACGGCTCACGAAAGCCATCAGTCTCTGTGTAAAGATGTAAAATAATGACAGGTATGGAGCAAGAGCAGGCAAGTGCAAAGCGAAGCAGCCTGAGCGTGGGGAAATTGCTCATGGTCAAGGAGGGCATGGCGGGAAAAGTGCAGATGATCTACGTGGCCCCGCCCTTGAAGCAAATGCGCAGCACCGTCTCCTTCCCCTTCGAGCCAGGGGAACACCAGCACATCGCGGGGAAGATGATCGACTTTCTGGGGAATGAGGTGGTGAGGGTGGTGAAACTTCAAACGGGAGGTATACCCTATGCCTATTCCTGAATCTCAACTGGAGACGTGGTCTCGTATAGGCGCGGTAACGACTGCGAAAGAAACGCATGAGTCTGTTCGAAATGCTCTGAAAGCCTACGATTGGCCAAGTGATGTGCAGTACGAGGTATATCTGCAGGGCTCCTATAAGAACGACACCAACATTCGTGGCGATAGCGATGTGGATATCGTGGTTCAATTAAACTCCGTATCCCGTTCTAACCTCTTGGAAGACCGGGAGATAAATTCTAAACTCATAATAGTCAGCGATGCTTGGAGGGAGGTCGTGCTCAAAGTACTTCGGAATCGTTATGGATACTCGAAGGTAAGCGAGGGGAAGAAAGCCCTAAAAGTTGAGACCTCTTACCTTCCAGCGGATGTCGTCGTCTGCCTTCAATACCGTAAGTATCCAGACCGTCCTCGCAGTAAAGACGATTTCGTCGAAGGGATGACCTTTTGGGTACCATTCGAAAACAGATGGGTGATCAATTATCCAAAGCTTCATTACGAGAATGGTGTCAAGAAAAATCAAGATACTAACGAGCGATACAAGCCAACGGTACGGATGTTCAAGAATGCTCGCACTTACCTGATTGAAAGAAAAGTTATACCCGTCGATCTGGCACCTTCTTATTTCTTAGAATGCCTGCTTTACAATGTGCCCAAGGACAAGTTCAGCTCAAATTTACAAAGTACGTTTTGTAACGTGATCACTTGGCTTTGGCAAGCCGACTTCAGTCAATTCGTTTGTCAGAACGAACAACTTCCTCTTTTTGGGAATACTCCTGAGCAGTGGTCAGAAGATAAGGCGCGCCGCTTCTTAGAGGCAATGGTAAACCTCTGGGAAAGTTGGCGGTAGAGAATATGCACCCTTATGCTATTGACTCAAAGGAAAGGCGAAATGTGGTACTGGGAATAGCCTTAGTGAGCGTAGGTTTGGCATATGGATTCCACTGGCTTATGTTACATATGAACATCCAAGCTCCATGGTGGGTAGAGCTTCCGTCTGCGCCGGGTATCGCAGGAGTCCTTTACGAGGCATTTGATAAGTGGTTATGGCGCTGGTTTAGGAAAATCGGCATTGTTAAGATTCCCGACATCCAAGGTCAGTGGGAGGTAGATGGCTATACCTCTTTTGAACAAAAAAGGTCATTTAAGGCAAAAGTAATCATAAGGCAAACATGGACTCACATAAGCGTATATTTAGAAACGGAGCAGTCCATCTCTCGGAGTTTAGCTGCGTCTCTATCGTTCAATCAGCCGGAGGGGGCTTTTCTCATCTATCACTATCGTAACGAGCCTAAGCCAAATGCAATGAAAACTATGCATGCCCACAGAGGCACAGCTCTGCTAAGACTGAAAAATGATGAGTTTATGGAAGGAGAGTATTACACTGGTCGCGATCGTCAAAACTATGGGGGTCTTACCTTAAGGAGAGTAAGTAAAACTTGTAGATAACCCCATCCTCCACTACCCCTTTTGCGGGGCCCATGAGGGAGGTCAACCGGTGTGTAAAAAAGCCTCCCTATATCCCCTCCGCTGTTAAAGATAGCTTTGAGGCGGGCGTAAGCTCCCTCAAAGCACCAAAAGGGTCCCTAACGAAGGCGTGAACCACCTCTTTCCATCCCGAACAGAGCAGTGAAAGCGCCTTCTACCGAGGGTACTGCCTTCACCGGCGGGAGAGTAGGTGGGGCCCAGTTTTTTATCTTAACGCCGCCCAAACTTCTCCTCACCCAGGCCCTTCTCGGCATAAGGAAGGCTTGTGATTTTTCAGTTTTCCGTATTTTCGCCTTATGGATCGTAACGAGGTACATACCGCCTTTGAAATTCTGCTTGAGGAGGTCGAGCAGGTTGTCATTAGCATCAATGATGCCGGAGCCAAAGCCTTTCAAAAAGGTGATTACGACGAGGCTCGCCGGATGATTGAAAATGCGACGCGGCTGACCGATTTTCGTGACAAGGTTAAGGCGCTTCAGAATGAATGGAGAAATCTCTTCACCAGTTATGCTCTGGAGAGAGAAATGAAGCGCAGAAAGTATCCGGAGAGACTTGAAAGAGGGCTAAGAACAAGCGAAGATGCCTTTCGGAAGCCGATCTTGGAAGCGCTGGTAGAATTGGGAGGGCAAGCGCAGATATCTGACGTGCTGGACCTTGTGGAAAAAAAGATGCGGGGCATCATGAACGATTATGACTATCAGCCTTTACCTTCGGACCCTGATATCATCCGTTGGCGCAACACGGCGCAGTGGTGTCGGAATACGATGGTCCGAGAGAGGCTGTTGAAGAGCGACTCGCCCCGGGGCATTTGGGCGATCTCAGAGGAAGGAAAAAAGGCTCTTCAGGAGGGCAAGGTGTAAAGGTGCCCCTTCTCAAGGAATCCCCCATCGCCTCCGCAAATACATTCTAACCAGCCCGATGTGCTGGACCCCGGCTCGGGAGAACCCATAGCAGGGCGGGGTGGATGAGACTGCACTTCCTTGCGCCTTACTTACTATCTTTGACCATGGCAATGGATATACCGGTGCCGAAGGCCGCAGTCAAGAGCCGGGCCTTAGAGAAGGCCGTCCTCAAGGGCATGAGGCCGCCAGCGAGTGAAGAAGAAGAGAAACCTTGGCAAGCGTACGTAAAGGAGAAAAACCTCTGCCTAGTGAAGATAGACTATATAAGCAGCTGAAATCAAAATAGAAGAGGCAAATATGTCGCAGTCGGAAGAAAAAATAGGCACAGTGCCACTCAAACGACAAACTCATGAAACGTCATCACAAGAAAAGGCCGACCCATCGCTGAAGAAGTTTCAAGACTTACTAAGACAACTTTTTCAAATTGAGGCGGCTGACCTGGACTTCGGCATCTACCGCATCATGAACGCGAAGCGCGAAGAGATCATGCGGTTTTTCGACGAAGAACTTCTTCCGCGGGTGCGCGAGGAGCTATCCAAGGCTCTCGGCTTCGAGGATCCAGCCCAGGCGCCAAAGGTCAAGGAACCCCAGGAGCGTCACAACGCCGCTTTCGATATTGAGGCGGCGGAAAACGAAGTTTTCTCCCACCTCTACAACTTCTTCCGCCGCTATTACAGCGAGGGCGACTTTATCTTCCAGCGCCGCTACAAAGAGGGCTACGAAAAAGGCCCCTACGCCATCCCCTACCACGGCGAGGAGGTCAAGCTCTACTGGGCTAACTACGACCAGTACTACATCAAGACGAGCGAGTACCTACGCAAAACACGAATCCAATGGATAACGACGTGATTGGCAGAATCTACCTCGCTGACAACCTCGAGGTACTTCGAGTACTTCCAACGGCGTCCGTGGACCTGATCTACATTGATCCCCCGTTCAACACCGGAAAGGTCCAAGAGCGCACCCTGCTCAAAACGGTGCGCTCCGAGCGGGGCGACCGCGTCGGATTCCAAGGCCGCCGCTACGAGAGCATCGTCGTGGGAAAGAAGCGCTTTATCGACCTCTTCGACGACTATCTGGCCTTCTTGGAGCCTCGTTTAGTCGAGGCTCACCGGGTTCTGGCGCCGCACGGATGCCTCTACTTTCACGTGGACTACCGCGAGGTGCACTACTGCAAGGTGCTTCTTGACGGCATCTTCGGCCGCGAGTCGTTCTTGAACGAAATCATCTGGGCCTATGACTACGGTGGGCGTCCGAGGAACAGATGGCCTCCCAAGCACGACAATATACTGCTGTACGCAAAGGTTCCTGGTCGGCATGTGTTCAACGTGGACGAAATCGAGCGCATCCCCTACATGGCTCCGGGGCTGGTTGGCCCAGAGAAAGCGGCTCGTGGAAAACTGCCAACGGACACATGGTGGCATACGATCGTTCCGACGAACAGTGCTGAGAAGACCGGGTATCCTACCCAGAAGCCTCTGGGAATCCTCCGCCGTATCGTCCAGGCGTCATCTCGCCCAGGGGGGATTGTGCTTGACTTCTTCGCCGGCAGTGGAACAACGGGCGTAGCGGCGCTCGAGCTGGGTCGGCGCTTCATTCTGGTCGATAACAACCCGGAGGCCCTTCAAGTGATGGCCAAGCGTTTTGAGGGCGTCGAGGGGATCGAGTGGATCGGGTTCGATCCGACGCCCCACCAGAGGCCTGACAAGCAGCGCATATAATTCTCAATGCCCGCCGCCAGCATGGATGAACGAGTGCGACACCAGATTACGGATTCTGATGCCTTCCAGATGCTCGCCTCAATCGCGGCCAAGCTAAAGGGACACTATGTTCGCGAGGGACCCGACGACCCCTGGGCCGGTAGCCCATTCGGATGGATTCGTGCGCTTCCCTCTCGGCAAGTGGGCAAGATCGGCGAGCAACTCGTGGAGGGCTTATGCAAAGCCATGGGGCTTGACGTAAAGTCGAGCGGGGACTCGGAGGCAGACCTGATTATTGCCGGGCGACGTGTCGAAGTCAAGTTCTCCACACTTTGGGAGAGCGGCCATTACAAGTTCCAGCAGATCCGCGATCAAAACTACGAGTTCGCCGTCTGTCTTGGTGTCGCGCCCTTTGACGTACATTGCTGGGTGATCTCGAAGGAGCTCCTCCGGCAGCACGTCATCGGCCATACTCCCCAACACACTGGAAAGCGCGGCACCGACACCTTCCGGCTCTCCCTGAAGGCAACGTCTCCCCCGGAATGGTTGGAGGCATGCGGCGGCCGCCTTGCAAAAGCGTGCAAGGTCATGCGGGAATGGTAGGCTAAACGATAAGGGCATTGCGCCAAACAACCGGTTGCAGCGGACGGTCCGCTGCGAGGCCCGCTGTTGAACGGGAAAAAGGAGGTAACCTCATGGCATCAAGAGTGCGCTTGAAGATATTTCCCCATCTCTGGAATTCAACCCGAATAGAATAGCGAGGGTACTGCCTTCACCGGCGGGAGAGTAGGTGGGGCCCACCTTTTTTTATCTTAACGCCGCCCAAACTTCTCCTCACCCAGGCCCTTCTCGGCATAAGGAAGGCTTGCGATTTTCCGGTTTTCCGTATTTTCGCCTCATGGTTTGTTGGTATAACCTGGCAGAAGGTGATAGTGCTTTGCTGCGCTCACCTGGCCGGGAAAGTAAGCGTGGCAGGGTTACGCTTCCTCAGAAGGTCAGCCCTTTGCTGAGACTGCCAAAAGTCCAAAACGGCTCACGAAAGCCATCAGTTTCTGTGTAAAGATGTAAAATAGTATGGAGCAAGGCCAGGCAAGTGTAAAGCGAAGCAGCCTGAGCGTGGGGGACTCGCTCATGGTCAAGGAGGGCATTGCGGGCAAAGTCCCGCCCTCCGAGCAAATGCTTGGCACCGCCTCCTTCCTCTTCGAGCTAGGGGAAGACCAGCGCATCGCGGGGAAGGTGATTGAATTTCGGGGGAATGAGGTAGTGAGGATGGTACACTTGCAAATAAAGCCTGAACAAGCACGAGAGGTAGCTTATCATGGCTAAAAAATACGCAAAACCCCCCATCGTAGAAGCAGTTTGCGAATTCAGACTGACCCCAGAGACACGATGGGACCTAACGGTGCCGGGATTGCTCTATGAGAAGTTGAAAGAGTCCTTCCCTCAGAAAGAGCAACGGATGATTCAGCAGATGGAACTCACGCGAGGGCCGGAGGGGTTACATCAGCAGATTAGCATGAGGGAAGCAATCATATTCTTTACCGAAGATAAAAAGATACTCGTGCAAGTAGGTCCTCGTTTGCTCGCGATCAATGTACTTAAACCCTATCCTCACTGGGATGGCTTTAAACCTCGCATTGAGATGGCTTGGAAAAGCCTACAGGCTGCTATAGAGGTGCAGGGCCTGGAGCGCATAGGCTTGCGCTATATCAATCACATTGAGTTGCCTGCGCAGGGTGTAGAATTGGCCGAATATTTTGAGTTTTATCCATCTATTGGTCAGAGGCTTCCTCAACAGATGGTAGCTTTCCTCACGGCTGCGGAGTTTTCTTATGCCGACGGCAGAGATCATTGCCGCGTGGAGCTTACTCGCATCCCAGCCTTGGGAGGCAGAAGCTTATTCAGGCTGGACATAGACTACTTCCTCGCACGACCAGGCGCTGTGAAGCCGGCAGAAGCTCTCGCTTGGGTCGAGGAAGCTCACAGCCGAGTGGAAGAGGTTTTTGAAGGATGTATCACCGACAAGCTGAGGGAAATGTTTGAGGAGGTGTTGTGACATGTCAACTACTGTTTTCTCTCTTCCCGAACCGCACTTAAAAACCTCTGTAACGGGATCACAGTGGACAAGAGCTGAAGATAAACCTGAGTTCCCTGACATCTTAATCCTGCCTCGCGACCTCCTACAGAGTTTCTGGCCGTCTTTGGTAGGCGTGGCTTTTCCAGCACTGCAAAGGGGATCCGAATCAGTTGTAATCGGGATCGAGGAACTAATGATGTACCTGGCCCGAAAAGTACGGATTGAAAACCCTAACCTCATTAGAGAATATCTATCGCAGTTTACCGGACTCTTGGATGTGATTCCAGAAGCGGTAAATGCCGCAAAGAAGCACTTTCCCGAAGCGCAGCTGGTTATAGATGTTTACCAAGACCCTGAAATTGCCGACTGCTACCTTGTCTTGTATATCAGACTGAAACACTACGATGATTCAGTCATGGAACGATTGGAGAAGGCGGAAGCGGAGTTCCTTAGCCACCTTGTGAGCAAAAGAGGGTGGATTCAGCTGACCACGGACTTTCGGGAGCCGGAGGAAGATGATGCCCTTTGATTGGCGCGAGTACCTGGATTTAGCAAGGGAGCTTGCAGGTCTGCAAGGATCTGGCTACTCGCAGGAGGCGGCGGAACGTTCCGCCGTCAGCCGAGCCTATTACGCCGCCTTCTGTTGGGCAAGGAACTACGCGGAGAAAAACCTGGAGTTTCAACCGGAGGGGAAGCCAAGCGATCATGCAAAACTGAGGGAGCATCTTCAAAAGAAAGGGTACCCGGAGTTAGCTTCAGGCCTAAACAAGTTACGAGAGTGGCGAAATGCTTGTGACTATGATGATCAGGTCTCTAAGCTTCATCAGCAAGTTAGTTCCAGCATCAAGGTTGCCGATAAAATCATTCAAAGGTGCAAGTAATCATGCTCGTTGACACCCCATCCTCCACTTCCCCTTTATGGGGCCTATGAGGGAGGTCAACCGGTGCGTAAAGAAAAAAGCCTCCCCATATCCCCTCTGCTGTTAAGGATAGCTTTGAGGCGGGCGTGAGCTCCCTCAAAGCACCAAAGGGTCCCTAACGAAGGCGTGAACCACCTTTTCCCATCCCGAACAGAGCAGTGAAAGCGCCTTCCACCGAGGGTACTGCCTTCATCGGCGGGAGAGTAGGTGGGGCCCGGTTTTTTTATTTTAACGCCGGCCGAACTTTTCCTCACCCAGGCCCTTCTCGGCATAAGGAAGGCTTGCAATCTTCCAGTTTTCCGTAATTTTGACCTCATGACTTGTCGGTATAACCGGACGAAAGGTAGTAGTGCTTTGCCGCCCCCACCTGGCAGGGAAAGTAAGCGTGGCAGGGTTACGCTTCGTCAGAACGTCAGCCCTTTGCTGAGACTGCCAAAAGTCCAAAAGGCCTCACGAAAGGCATCGGTCTCTGGGTAAAGATGTAAAATAATGACAGGTATGGAGCAAGAGCAGGCAAGTGCAAAGCGAAGCAGCAGAAAAAGGAGAGTAGAGGACTTTCGCCACCCCGGAGCGAAGCGCCGGAACAACCCGCCTGCCGGCATCGCGCCGACCTACGAGTCTCGTAAGCGCCAGACCCGTCAATATGCTTATGACCCCCACCTGGACCCGCAGCTCATCTGGGCTGGCAAAGCCGAACACACCTCGTTCGAGGTGGACGTGGTCCCGCTCCACATCCACGAGCGCATCTCCACCCGCGCGATCCTGAACGCCGTGCGCCGTCCCCAGCCGCCGCAACTCGACCTCTTCGGCGAAACGCCCCTGCCCGTAAACCAGCAGATCGAGTTTTACCGCCACGAGGTTGGCTGGGCAAATCGCCTCATTCTCGGGGATTCGCTCCTGGTGATGAACTCGCTCCTGGTCAAGGAGTGCATGGCGGGCAAGGTGCAGATGATCTACGTAGACCCGCCCTACGGCATCAAATACGCCTCCAACTTCCAGCCCCGCATTGATCGCCGCGACGTGAAGGACAAAGACGAAGACCTCACCCACGAGCCGGAGCAGATCAAAGCCTACCGCGACACCTGGACGCTCGGCATCCACTCTTACCTGACCTACCTGCGGGACCGGTTGCTTTTGTGCCGGGAACTCCTCACCGAGAGCGGCTCCATCTTCGTCCAGATCAACGACGAGAACCTGCACCTGGTGCGCTGCCTGCTGGACGAGGTGTTCGGAAGGGAGAATTTTGTGGCGGTGGTTCCCTTCACCAAGACACGGGCAGTTTTTGAAGCGAAGGTTTTGCGTAGCATTTGCGATTACTTGCTCTGGTATGCGAAGAGCAAGGCCAAAATGAAATATCAGCCAACCTATGTTGTAAAGGATTGGCGCAAAGAGCTAGGTGTTTACACTTACGTCTTGCATCCTGACGGTACGGTTACGTCAGCGGCCAAAGACCCCAGTGCAATCGCTCAAGCCGTGTCTCACGGTGCTGCGTTGTTCAAGTCAGATGACCTAATTCGCACGCCAAATCCTGAGTTTGAAGCGCTGGTAAACGGACGGCGCTTTTTAGGGAGGTGGCGTACTAACCCTGAGGGCATGCGCCGCCTAGCTTTGGCAGAGCGTTTGTTCGCGCCCGGTAATCAACTCAGGTATATCTACCGCTTGGATGATTTCCCCGCAAAAGCTATGGAAAACATTTGGCTGGACACGATAGGTGAACCCGAAAAACTCTACGCCGTCCAGACCAACACCAAAGTCATCGAGCGCTGCATCCTGATGACCACCGACCCGGGCGACCTGGTTTTTGACCCCACCTGCGGTAGCGGCACCACCGCCTGGTGCGCCGAGAAGTGGGGGCGGCGCTGGATTACCTGCGACACCAGCCGGGTGGCCCTGGCCATCGCACGCCAGCGGCTCATGACGGCGAAGTTCGACTACTACGAGCTGCACGAGCCTAAGCGCGGACCCGCCGGCGGCTTCAACTACGAGACCGTGCCGCACATCACGCTGGAATCTATCGCTAAGAACGACGAAATTGACGCCATCGCCGACACATACCAGCCGCAGATTGACCAGGCGCTTGCCGACCTAAATCGGGCGCTGGGCAAAGACTGGAAAGAATGGGAAGTGCCGCGCGAGGTGCCGCATCCCATCTGGCCACAGGAAGCCAGAGACGCCTACGCGCGACTGCGCACGCTGAAAGACAGTCTGGGAGCGGAAGACCAGGAAGAAGCCAGGCGTTTGCTGGAACTCATCTATCAGCGCACCGGTCACCGCTGGGAGCTGAACGCAATCCCCGATCCGATGCCGCCGGAGGGCTGGCTGGTTGCAGCGAAAGACGCTCTGCGCCGCTTCTGGGAACTCAAGCGCCAGAAGCGCGAAGAAATCGACAAGAGCATCCAGCACAAAGCGCCCCAGGAGACGCTCTACGACCGCCCCAAAGTGGTGCGAGGCGTGGTGCGCGTCACTGGCCCCTTCACCGTAGAAGCCATACCTGTGCCTGCTGTTGAAGACCCAACACAGGCGACCATCCCACAATCCGAGGATTCCGTAGGTGCGGGCTCCCGTGCCTCCCCTGATGCGGGGCAACCCCAGGGGGATGCCCCTACCACCGAACCCGGGCGCATCAACGACCGCGGCGGCGACTATCTCACGACGATGAGCAACCTCCTCAAGAAGCAGGGCAGCATTCTCTTCCCCCGCGGCAAGAGGCTGCATCTGGCGAACATCCAGCCGCTCAATCTGGGCTATCTACATGCCGAAGCGGAAGGAGCACAGAATGGCGAGCGCAAGCGCGTAGCTGTGAGCTTTGGTCCGCAGTATGGTCCCGTAACGGCATCCCAAACGGATGAAGCGATACGAATCGCTCGGCGTGCTGGATACGACATCCTGATTTTAGCGGGATTCAGTATTGAAGCGTCCGCCCAAGCTATTGTTCAGGAGGCAAAAATTCCAGGCTTGGATGTTCATTTTGCGAATGTGGCACCCGATGTACTGATGCAGGTGGAGGAAACCCAAGGCAAAGTAAGCCTCCTCAAGACCACGCGCGCCAGTCAGATCTTCACCGTCTTCGGTCAGCCCGACGTGCGCGTGGATAAGCAAGAGGACGGCACGTACCGCGTGGAGCTGAGCGGCGTTGACATCTATGACCCCCTCACCGGCGAGGTGCAGAGCACGCGGGGTGAGGATGTGGCGGCCTGGTTTCTGGATACGGACTAAGACGGCAAGACCTTCCACATCTGCCAGGCGTTTTTCCCTGGCGACCCCGACGCCTGGGAGAAGCTCCAACGAGCGCTGAAGGCGCAGATCCTCCCCGAAGTCTTCAAACAAATGCACGGTACCGTGTCGTTCCCGTTTCAGCTTGGCGAGCACCAACGGATCGCGGTAAAGGTGATTGACTTTCGGGGGAATGAGGTGATAAGGGTGATCCCCTTGAACGCGTAGCAACACCGATGAGGTTTCATCCCGAGCGTCATCATCGTCGCAGCATTCGGCTAAAAGGCTACGATTATCGCCAGGCGGGGGCGTATTTTGTCACCATTTGCACGCAGGATCGGGCGTTTCTGTTTGGTCAGGTGGTGCATGATGAGATGCAATTGAACGATGCAGGAAAAATGGTGTACGATGTATGGAACGATTTGCCAGCATTTTACCCTGGCGTGCAAACCGACGCATTCATCGTTATGCCCAACCATATTCACGGCATCATCATCCTCGTAGGGGCAGACCCCCGTGTCTGCTCTGATTCAGGCCCCCCTGCCTGCCCTGGGCAACCACAGGAATTGGGGCAACCACAAGGGGTTGCCCCTGCGTTGGGGTTGCCGGATATTGTACACCGGTTCAAAACCATGACGACCAGGCGCTATGCCGACGGTGTGAAACGATTGGGGTGGGAACCGTTTCGTGGTCGCCTGTGGCAACGCAATTACTACGAACGCATCATTCGTAACGAGGAATCCCTCAATCGCATTCGGGGATACATTCTAACCAACCCGATGCGTTGGGCATTGGCTCGGGAGAACCCGCATCGAGTCGGGGTGGATGAGTTTGATACATGGCTAAACAGGGTCGGCAAAGAAAACAATGGAGAAACCAATGCTCGTAGATAACCCCATTCTCAACTCACCCTTTGAGGAGCCTAAGGAATATTGGGCTTACGAGGAAGGCCAGCCAGTGCGCAAAGAGGGGCGTCGTCCTGCCGGCTACTATCTCAAGCCGCGCACGCACGGGCCACAGATGTCTCTGTTAGAGGAAAAGTTTGTTCCGCTGGAGCTGGTCAATACGATTCGCGAACGTGTCAAAGCGTGGCGGGCGCGCGTCTATCCCGGTGCGACACCCATCACCCGCCAGCTCCTTCAGCACTGGAACAATCCCGAGCGGGAGCGCAAACTCTTCTTCTGCCAGCGGGAAGCCGTTCAGACCCTCATCTGGCTCGTCGAAGCCCCCGACGCCGAAAAGCAGGGCATCGCCATCCCTAAGGATGGCCATCTCACCCGGTACGCCTGCAAGATGGCCACCGGCTCCGGTAAGACCGTCGTCATGGGCATGGTCATCGCCTGGCAGGTGCTGAATAAACTGGCTAAGCCCCGGGATCGCCGCTTCTCCGATGCGGTGCTCTTAGTATGCCCCAATCTCACCATCCGCGAACGCCTGCAGGTGCTCCTCCCCTGGAAGCCCGGTAACTATTATGAGAAGTTTGACCTGGTGCCGCGCGGAATGATGGAGCGACTGCAGCAGGGCCGTTTTCAAATCACCAACTGGCATCTCTTCCAACCTAAGGATGACAGCCGCTCGAAAGGCGTCGTGCAGCGCGGCATGGAAAGTGATACAGCGTTCTGTCGCCGGGTGCTCAAAGAACTGGGCAGCAAGCAAAACATCCTGGTCATCAACGACGAAGCCCACCATGCCTACCGCCCTGCGCCCCCGCCTGAGGAGCTAAGGGAGCAGCTCTCTGATGAGGAGATCGCCGAGCGCGAGGAGGCAACGGTCTGGGTCAGTGGGCTCGACAGAATCCATGCGGTGCGCGGCATCAACTTCTGCGCGGATTTTTCT
>Ga0308414_1002101_pt1 | contig 12987 bp, 13 predicted proteins | sample HotsprSampleOS50_FD_205667 | JGI IMG/M metagenome (GOLD analysis project Ga0308414, IMG submission 205667) | Hot spring phototrophic mat microbial communities from Octopus Spring, Yellowstone National Park, Wyoming, United States - 20090730_OS50 ... | reverse complement strand
TCACTAGGAATTTCAGTAGTTAGATGTAATTATGATGAGAGAGGGAATTTACTGAGTGAGGAATTTTATGATAAAAATAAAAAACTTATTGAAAATAAAGAAAAAATTGCTAAATATTTTTATGAATATGGAAGTAGTGGAAATTTAGATTCTGTTAGAATGTACAACAAATCTGAAACTTATATTTCACATAAACCAGCTAGAATCTTAAATAAATATAACTCAGACGGAAAAATATTATCTATAGATTATTTAAATTTTCAAGAGCAACCTACTACAAACCACATAGGTATACAAAGAGTAGAGTATTCTTATTTAGAAAATGGTAATTTAGAACAAATTAAATTTTTTGGAGTTAAAAATACTCTCTATAAAAATGGGACTGCATTTATTACTTTTAGCTATGATAAAGAGGGAAATTTACTTAAAAAAGAATTTTGGGATGCTTGGAAGAGGAGAGTAAATGACGAAAATGGTATAAGTATTTATAAATATTTTTATGATTCTAAAAACCGTTTAATTGCTACAGAATTTTTTGACTTAGCAGAACAAGAGACACTGCATCCTAATGGTTACTATAAAGTCTCATACCAGTATAACCTAGAAGGACTTTTAGAAAAAGAAACGTATTTTTTTAATGATGAAACAAAGGAAAATCTTTCTCAAAGAGTTCAAACTTTAGTTTATTGGTATGATAAACAAAACCAACTTAGAGGAAAGGAATATTACAATTTGCTAGGACATTTAATTAATGCAGAATACAAAAAGGAATTTACAAATGTATTAATTTTAGATTCAACTGAATCTATTGTTATAAAATTTGACAAATTTTACCGTCCAGTAGAATTAAAATTCTTTGATTTTTCAAAATTTATAAGTGGAGCAGAATAATTTTGTCTTTGTTATAAAAAGATTTTATGCTTTTAGTTGAAAAATATTTAAGAACTTAAAAATTAGGCTTTTGAGAAAAGGTGTGTCATGAAAAAGAAAAGATGGCGATACTACATTGACAAGAGATTTCAAAATCAATTTATCATTAAATTTTCTCTTATTATTTTATTTAACATGTTAGTTACTCTAGGTGTTGTTTGGATTGTAAGAGAAAAGTCTTATAACTTACTTCCTAACGGGGCTTCTGTGCTAGTGCAAGTTGATAGTTCAAAGGCACTAAGCTTAAAAATCACTGAAAAAGGAGAAGTTGTTGTTGACGAAGAAGAAGGAAAGTTATTTTTTCCTCTGAAAGCTAAAGAAGGAGAAGCCCCTAAGTTTTACAATGCTTTTGATCTTTATTTAGTTCCCATATTATTTGTAAGTTTTTTAAATTTAATCATGATTAGCCTTTTTAGTTTATTTTTTTCTCATAGAATGGCTGGTCCTCTTTATAGAATTAAACTAACTTTAGAGGCTTACATTTTACGAAGACCTATTACAGCTATTTCTTTACGTAAAGGGGATTTTTTTCAGGACTTGGCTCACTTAATTAACAGAGCTTTAGAATTAAAAGAGAAGGGAAAAGAAAAATGAAAAATTTTTATTTATTTATAATTTTTTTATTGACTTCTTGTTTCTTATTATTTGCTTCACCAAGTGTAGAAGACATTCAAAGTTTAAGTTTAAAAGATATGAAAAAAATTGAATCTTGGCTGAAGGATAAAAATACAAGTCCAAGATTTAGAGTAATGATTTTAGAAAAAATTAATATTTTACTCTTAGAAAATAAAAATAATTTATTGGAATATGGGAACACATTGTTAGATTTATTTTCTTATCTATTTAAGGAAAATATAGGTCAAGGTTCTTCTTATTCCTTAGTTTTACGAAAAAAAACCTGTCTTATGTTGGGATATTTTAACTCTACAGAGCATAAGTCTAATGCTTATGAATTACTAAAGACTGAAATTGAGCTAGACTCAGATGGAGATGTTGCTAGTGCATGCATTCGTAGTCTAGGTGAATATGTCGAAAAAAAGGATGAGTCTGTAAAGTTTATAAACAAATTATTAGATAGTTCACTTAAGAAAAAAAAGATTACGGATGAAGATATAGAAGTTGCCCAGGCTTGTTTAGAATTATATGGAAAATTTAAAATGAAACAATCTATCCTTACTTTAATCAAAATTTTAGATTCTAAATATCCTACTGAAATAAAAAATTTATCTAAGCAAATTTTAGAGTCTATTCCCCAATGAAAAAACAATTTGAAAAAGCACTAAAAATTTATTTTTAAGAGGTTGTTATGTTTATTTCTATTGTATTTTTTTACTAGCAGTTTTGCATATTGGCATTTTGTTATTTTATTCAAATATTTTTTTATTAACTTTAATAACTAAGTGTCTTCCTACTTTATACCTTGTACTTTATATTTTGGATTTTAAAAGAAAGCATCCCAAATTAGGAATTAATTTCTTTTTTTGAGGACTTGTGTTTTCTTTAGGTGGGGATTTTTTATTAGGTTTAGATAACCATTTGCCAAATAGTTTCATATATGGTTTAGGTTCTTTTTTAGTTGCTCAAATTTGTTATTCAATTGCTTTTAGTAAAGGGGCAAGCTTACAGTTAAAAAAATCTATTTATTTTTATTTATTTGGATTTTTGGCTTTTTATTATTTATATCCTGCTTTAGAAAAAGGTTTACTCATACCTGTATTTATATATATGCTTGCTCTTACTACTATGGCTTGTTGGAGAGCCAGTGCCAGAAAAGCCTCTGCTAATGGGGTTAAACTTTCTACTTTAGGTGCAGTTAGTTTTATAATTTCTGATGCTATGCTTGCATTTACAAAATTTAGGGGACTAGAGATTCCTTTCTCTCAAGTTTGGATTATGATTACCTATTACTTAGCACTATATCTTTTAGTCCAGGGATTTAAAAAGTAAAGTTATTAGAAAAAAGTAAATAAATAGTTGAATTTTTTATTAGGATTGTATACTTCTTTATTATCTATGAAGAATAAAAGTATGAATTTTTTGTCTATGTGTGTTGCCAATTTTTCTAAAATCATAGCACAATAGTAGTGCTAATGAAATTTATAGTTGAGCTAGTTTGTTTAAGAAGCTTGTAGCTTTTTTGTGGTTTTTGGACTTTTCTATTACATTCGAAAGTGTAAAATCTTGTGTATAAACCGTCGTTTTCCAAAAATCTGGTGAATTAGTGGTTCAACCCCACGTGTGTGGGGAAAAGTTGATAAGAAACTATATAAAAGTCAAAGTCGGCGGTTCAACCCCACGTGTGTGGGGAAAAGTCAGGAGGTTCGTAACATGTCTCAAGACGAAGCGGTTCAACCCCACGTGTGTGGGGAAAAGCATACTTTGGTCTAGATATTTTAAGGCTTCGTCGGTTCAACCCCACGTGTGTGGGGAAAAGGTTTGTAAAACTCTTCATGCTCCTTAGATGAGGCAATTAAGGAAATTGAACAGGTGGGAAATCAAAACTCACCTTATTATGTCAAAGGAGAAAATAATTTTAAGATTTTCATTCATGTAATTAATGACCCTAAGAGAGGGAGTTATCTTAGAACTGACCCTGATAAGACAACTAAAAACAATCTCATGAATCTACCTGATTTGTAAGAAAACCTTAAATCAATTCAATTGATGAGACTGGCTTTTGAAGTGAAAATTTGAACTTGGGAGCTCTTGCACAGTCCAAGTTCCTTTGGGATAAAACACCAAAAGTGGGCTGGAAGTTCAAGAATAAAATTTTAAAAAATGATAAAAGGTAAAAAATGAATTACTACAATTACTGAGGCAAAGCTGATAAAAACTACAATTACCACTTACTGGTATATCACTGCTTAGATGTAGCAAGTGTTGGGGAAGTTTTGTTTAACAAAAACCCAAATTTACTAACTCACTTTTCTCATTTAGCTGCTATTGATAGTAAATTATTTAAAAAATTGTTTCTATTCTTTTTAGCTATTCATGATTTAGGAAAATTTTCAGATGCTTTTCAAGGACAAATACAAGAAATTTACTGCAAGTTTTATCCAAATCAAACTTCAAAAGTATACAATATTCGTCATGATAGCTTAGGTTATGTAATTTGGGAAAACAAGTTTGTTATCAATCAAAGAGGAAATATCACAGGAGAATTATTTGATTTAGATTACTTCTCATTGAAAAGTAGTAATGATAAAAGAAGGCACATTAGAGAGTTATTAAATTTATTTATAAATATTAGTAATGGACATCATGGAAAGCCTCCTTCCCTTGCAAATAATGCAACTAGGATATTTGTTAATAATTATTTTACTAATGAAAATATATCTGATTGCTTAGAATTTTTAGAAGAATCTTATAAATTATTTTTTTCTAATAATTTAATTTCTCAGCTACAAAATACTGACTTTCAAAATGTAAATACTAATGTAAAAAATATATCTTTTTGGCTAGCTGGGTTAGCTGTACTTTGTGATTGGATTGGTTCAAATAGTGAAATATTTCAGTATAAAAAAGATTGTATTAGTTTACGTGAATACTGGAAAAAATTTGCTCTTCCCCGAGCAGAACAAGCTATAGAAATAGCAGGAATTCTTCCCAAAAAAATTTCTAAATTAAAACCTAATGAATTATTTACTGACGCAAACAACAAATTTTCTCTTACTCCTCTCCAAAAGGCTTGTGTAGAACTGGAGATTCAAAATGAACCACAACTTATTATTTTAGAAGATGTTACAAGGGCTGGAAAGACAGAAGCAGCTTTTATACTTACTAAAAAACTTATAGATAGTTGTGGATATGATGGATTTTATATTGGTCTACCTACTATGGCTACTAGCAATGGAATGTATCAAAGAATTTCTTTATTTTATAAAAAATTTTATGAATTAAACTCCCAACCTTCTTTAGTACTAGCACACGGAGCAAGAAATTTAGTAGAGTTATTTCAAGATACAATTATTTCTCAAAGACTTCTAGAAGATTTTTCTTATTCAGAAGATGAAGAGTCAGCTACAGCTCACTGCTAGTTGGCTAGCAGACAGCAATAAAAAAGCTACTCTTGCAGATTGTGGGGTAGGAACTATAGACCAAGCTTTACTTTCTATTCTTTTAGCTAAGTTTCAATCCTTGAGACTTTTTGGTCTTATGAAAAAAGTTTTAATTTTAGATGAAGTTCACGCCTACGATAGTTATATGAATGAACTAATAGAAACCTTGCTAAAAGCACAAGCAAAAATTGGGGCAAGTGTAATTCTTTTAAGTGCAACTCTTCCAATTGAACTTAAGAAAAAATTTATTTCTACTTATGGAACTGAAACAAATAGTTTAGACTTAAAGTCTTATCCTCTTCTAACTCAAGTCAGTAAAACTAAAACTATTTCTATTCCAGTGAATACTCGTCCTGAGGTTCAAAGAACTGTAGAAGTAAAATTACTTCATCAAGAGAAAGAAATTTTTGATGTTATTTCTGATTCTATTCAAAAAAATAAATGTGTTTGTTGGATACGAAATACAGTTACAGATGCTATCCATGCTTATGAATCTTTAAGTAATAGTTATGATCGAGAAAATCTCATTTTATTTCATGCTCGCTTTACGTTAGGCGATAGATTAGATAGAGAACAAAAAGTTTTACAACTCTTTGGAAAAGAAAGTAATAGTCAAACTCGTAGTAAAAAAATACTTATAGCTACTCAAGTAGTAGAGCAGTCACTGGATTTAGACTTTGATGTAATGATTACTGACTTAGCACCTATTGATTTAATCATTCAAAGAGCAGGTCGATTACATAGGCATACAAGGGATAAAGATGGAAATAGAGTTTCTTCTTTTGATGAAAGGCAAAAGCCTATTCTCTATGTATATTCACCTCAAGTTATAGATAATCCCCCACGAACTTGGTTTAGTAATGTGTTTAAGGGAGGAGCAAAAGTTTATACTGACCATGGAAAACTTTACTTATCGGCAAAAATACTCAACCAGAAAGGAAAAATTCAAATGCCTGAAGATGCAAGAGAGCTAATAGAATTTGTCTATGATAAAAATCAAACTCTTCCCCAAAATTTAGCGACAATTACTCAACAAAATATTAACCAAAATAGAAACCAAGCAGCACAAGCACACAATAATATTTTGAATTTTAATACAGGATATACTATTGTAGATAATCAAATGATGTGGGAAGAAATAAACGCTCCTACTCGCTTAGGAGAAAACACAATTAAAGTATATCTAGCAAAATATGAAAATGGAAAATTATTTCCATGGTATTCTAGTAATACTCATGCATGGTTTTATAGTGAAGTTAGTGTGCTTTCTTATTTTCTCAACTCAGAAAACACACCTCAAGATACAAATTTACAAAAGGAAATAAATTCTTGCAAAGAGCAACTTCCAGATAAAGGTAGATATTCTATTTTGCTTCCACTTATACAAAAAGATGGAAATTGGATTGGAAATGCTTTAGACTTAAATGGAAAACAAATAAATTATATATATGATACAAACTTAGGATTTAGAAAACTTTAGGAGGACACCTTGAATTTACTAAAAGATAAATGGATAAAAGTCATTCGTAAAGATGGAAGTTTAGATGAAATTGTTCCTTTTGAAATTACAGCTCAGTTTCAGGAAAATCCAATTGTAGATGTAGTAACTCCTAGAGCTGATTTTCGAGGAGCAATTTATCAATTTTTTATAGGGCTTTTTCAAACTGTCTACTGTCCAAACGATGACCAAGACTGGCAAGATAAGTTTAACACTCCACCTACTCCAGGGGATCTAAAACAAGAAACTGATAAGGTAGCTTTTGCTTTTGAATTGTTTGGACGGCAACATCGCTTCATGCAAGATATAAGTCTTGCCAAAAATCAAAATGAAAAAAAAATTTCTCAATTATTTATTGAATCACCTGGAGATAATACTCTCATACAAAACAGAGATCACTTTATTAAACGAAATACTATAAACACAATTTGCCCAAAGTGTGCTGCTTTAGCTCTTTTTACTTTACAAACCAATGCTCCAAGTGGAGGACAAGGACATTTAACTTCTATTCGAGGAGGTGGACCTTTAACTACTTTACTAAAATACATTCCCAAAACAGACTTTCCCACACTTTGGCAAGATATATGGTTAAATATTTTACCCAAAAATTCTTTTAATATTGGAAAAGGAGTAGTAGGGCAAAACTATGAATTTGTTTTTCCATGGCAAACTAAGGATTTTTATAAAGTCAACAAGAATGGAAATACAACCACTCAAGACTTACATCCCTTTGCTGTATATTGGTCGAATTCACGTAGGATTTTTCTCCAAGAAGTACAACAATCAGCTAACTGTGACATCTGTAATGAACATTCTCAAATTCAAATAAAAAATTATTTTACAGGACCTCAAGGAATTGATTATAGCGGTGGAGGTTGGATTCATCCTTTAAGTCCTTATTATATAGATAAAAATCAACCGTTAGTTTATCATCCGCAGCCTGGTGGAATTCTGTATGACAATTGGTTAGCTTTTGTATATACACGCTCAACCCAATCCCAAAATGCAAAAGTCATTCAAGAGTTTCTTCAGGCTCGTAGTGTCCCAGATGAACAAACTCAAATTTGGACTTTTGGGTATGATATGGATAAGATGAAAGCTAGAGCCTGGTATGAAAGTTTAATTCCAATCTATCGAATAGATTCAAATTATATTCAAACTTACGAAGCTATTCTCTCATCTATTTTAACAGTTGCAAGTGAAGTTGCAAAAAATCTAGAAAAAAAAGTAAAACAAGCTTGGTTTGATAAACCAATAGGAGATGTAAGTTATTTAAAAATTAATTTTTTTAAACTTACTCAAAATGAGTTTTATTCTCTAGCCAAATCTATTCGAGATAATCTATCCAGTCAAAATCCTTTTGACGACCCATCTAAAGAAAAGTGGTTAAAGTATTTAAATACTAAAGCTTTAGAACTTTTTGATCTCTATGTAGAATCGGGAGCTATTGAGTTTGAAGATGTTAAAAGAATTGTAAAAGCTAGAAATTCTTTAATAGGTGAAAACTTAGGTTCAAGCATGAAAAAAATTATTGGCTTACCTCAAGATGGTACAACAACAAAAGTAAAATCTAAAAAAAGGAGTTCAAACTAATGGGAACAATTCAAGAAAAGAATGCATATGATCAAAAACTTTTGGAATGGTGGAAAGAACTAGAGGAAAACAAAGGAGATAGAGCAAATTTACGAAGATGTGCTACTCCTTTAGAAACAACTTTTTTACCAGCTAGTTATAAATTACTTTCTAAATTACAAACTTGTAGTAGTAATTGGAATCGAGATAAAATTTGTGCAATAGCTGGAATTCTCTCCCATGTTAGAGAAGATACTAGTGAGGATTTTGCTAAAAAGTTATCTCAAAAAAAACCAGGAAGTGATCAAGCTTTATTTAGTGATCTTCGATTTAGAAAATTATTACAATATTCTAATATAGCTGAAGATGAGTTATTTTATCAAAATATGATTCGTGCTATTCATATTTTAGAATTTAAAGTAAATATTTGTGAATTATTTAACTCTCTTTATTTTTGGGGAGATAGAGTAAAAAAAGACTGGGCTCATAAATACTATGCTTAAGCGAAAACTAAAATTTTTCATTACAAGAAAATATTTTAATATAAGGAGAAACTTATGAATAGATTTGTTCAATTACACTTACTTACTTCGTATCCACCTTCTAACTTAAATCGGGATGATTTAGGTAGACCTAAAACAGCTATTATGGGTGGGGTAAATCGGCTGCGGATTTCTTCTCAAAGTTTAAAGAGAGCTTGGAGAACTTCAGATGTTTTTAAAGAAAAACTTTCAGATAGCATTGGAATTCGCACAAAAGAAATGGGAAAACAAGTTTATCAAAAACTGATTGATGGAGGTATATCAGAACAGGAGGCTAAAGCCTGGGCAAAAAAAATTGCTGGAGTTTTTGGAAAGCTCAAAAAAGACAATGCTAATTTAAGTGATTTAGAGATCGAACAGTTAGCACATTTTAGTAAAGAAGAACAAGGAGCTATTAATGACTTAGTTCAAACTTTAATTTCTAGAAAAACAGAACCTAAAGATCAAGAATTAGAGCAGCTTCTCAAAGAACAAAACAGTTCAGCAGACATAGCTATGTTTGGAAGAATGCTAGCAGAAAAACCTAATTTTAATGTGGAAGCTTCTGTTCAAGTAGCCCATGCTATTACTGTACATAAGGTAGCTGTAGAAGATGATTATTTTACAGCTATAGATGACTTAAACAAACATGAAGTTCACGCTGGAGCAGGGCATTTAGGGGATACTGAATTTGGGGCAGGTTTGTTTTATTTATATATTTGTATAGATAAAAACTTATTGATTGAAAATTTAAATAAAGATACAAATTTAGCTAATCAAACACTTTCTGCCTTACTTGAAGCTGCTACTACTGTGTCTCCTACAGGAAAACAAAATAGTTTTGCATCTCGTGCAAGGGCTTTATATTGTCTTGCTGAGAAAGGCAATCAGCAACCTCGTTCTCTACACTGTGCTTTTTTAAAACCTATCGAAGACAAAGATTTATTTTCTAAGTCTATAGAAGAAATGGAAAAGATGAAAGAAAATTTTGACAATGTCTATGGAAAATGTTCTGAGTTTGAAACGTATTTTAATGTTTTAAAAGGTGAAGGAAGTTTAGAAGAGATCTCCAATTTTATACAGGAAGGTTGATATGAAACAATATTTGGTTTTCCGATTATATGGTCCAATTACTTCTTGGGGTGAAATAGCTGTGGGGGAAAACCGCCACAGTTTTTCTTATCCTTCTAAGTCAGCAGTTATAGGACTTATTGCCTCTGCTTTAGGATATAAAAGAGAAGAGGAAGACAAGCATACTCAACTTACTAATTCTTTAAGCTTTGGGATAAAAGTCTATAACTCTGGAATTTTACTAAAAGACTATCATACTACTCAAGTTCCACCTTTTCAACAAAAGGTTGTTTATTTTACACGTAAAGAAGAGTTAGAAGATAAGTTAAATTTAAATACAATTCTTTCTGCTCGTGAGTATAGAATGGATAGCTTGTATGATGTCTGTATTTGGGAAAAAAATAATTCTTTCCAGCTACAAGAAATTGAAAAAAAATTAAAAGAACCTAATTTTTGCTTGTATTTAGGTAGGAAGTCTTGTGTGCTTAGCTCTCCTTTGTTTACAAGTTTAGTAGAGGCTGAAAATTTATTTTTAGCTTTTGAAAAATATGAAAAAGGTTTAAAAGAAATTTTTTTACAAAAAGAAATAAATTATGAACAAATTTTTCAAATAAAAGAAAAACAACTCATAGAGTATCTTTGGGAAGATGAATCTCAAGAAACTAGTGTTGAAATTAGATTCAGAAGAGATGAAGTTTTAAGTCGTAAACGTTGGCAGTTTGCTGAAAGAAAAGAATTTTACAAAAGTGAGGAAAAGTAAAATGTATTTTTCATGTTTAGAAATTAATACCAAAAATGAAAAAGCAGTTAACTGGATGACAAATTTATATAGAGTTCATCAGCGCCTTTATATGGCTTTTGAAGGACAAAAACAGAACAGAGTCGAGCCTGATTTTTTGTATCACTTAGAAGAAGATTTTAACAAAGAAGGAAGACCTCAACCTAGAATATTAGTTTTATCTAATATTGAGCCTTTTTGGAACAAAGCTTTTAATGGAGAAAATTTTTTAAGTGATCTACCTAAACTTATTCAATTAAATTTGGATAATTTTATTAAAAAAGATGTAGTGTTTCAATTTTCTCTAAAAGCTAATCCTACAAAAAAAATAAAAGATTATCGAAATTTTTTTGCTAACCATTTACAAGATTATCCAACAAAAGCAACAAGAGAAAACCAAAAAAAATACCAAGAAGGCAAAGAAAAACTAAAAGAATTAGTCAAAAATATTTCCAAATCTGATAGAGAAAAAATAAAGTCAAAGCGAGTTGGAATTTATAAAACAGATGAACAAATTGAGTGGTTACAGTCAAAAGCTAAACAGTCGGGCTTTGAAATTTTACATCTTCAATTTAATAAAGGTGAAAAAGAAAAAGCAATTAAAAAACAAGATAACAAACCAACTCATCAAATAGAACTTTTACAAGTACACTTTACGGGTATACTTAAAGTTACTGATGTTCAGGCTTTTAAAAAAGCTTATTGTAATGGAATTGGAACTGGAAAAGCTTTTGGTTGTGGAATGTTACTTCTAGCTAAAGCATAGCTTGATTTGTACTTTTGCAACAAGTTTTTTACTAGATGCCCCATATATTTGTGACTTTTGGGGCATTTTGGTAAAAGTTTAATCTTAGGACCTCTTTGATAAAGACTTTACTGCAAAAACTTGACTACGAACTTTTGAATAATTTTATACTTACTTAATTATATTAGTATATTATAATAAACTAAAATAATTATTTTCCCTAGTATACCAATTGCTAAAAGTATTTTCCCATTTTAGGAAAATGAAACTTTTTATTTAAGACTTAAATTAAATCAATTAGGAAATTTTTTTTGAAGTTTGGTATATAACTTTCTTTTTTTAGTAAAAATAAGTAAAATTTCAGACTAACTTTTTTATTTTAGCTTCCTTAGTAACAGGAGGATTTTTATGAAAACAAGAACTTTCTTTCAACGTAGACATGAGAAAAGGGTAGACTTAAAGGCTTTTGAGAGATCTACTGTTTCCACTTTACTTATTCCTAAACATCTAGTTGAAAAACTGGATTTAGTTTTACCTGTTGTGCTTGATACTGCAACTATGAAGAAGTCTTATAACTTCAAAGCTGGTTTGAAAAGACTTTTAGATAAATATAGAGGCTTTTTAGCTTTGGGGTTTTTGCCATTTCAAGGAAAGCCAAAACTCACTTATCAGGAGGAGGGTTTGGAGTTACAGAGGTTTTCTTTTAGGCCGGATGATGCTGATTGGTTTGAGTTGGGGATCCTGGCTTATGGTTGTGGTGTCTCTCGTTGTTGGCTGTTTAGCTTTTTAGTGACCCTTGAACTTTCGTTATTGGGGGACTTTGTAGAATTAGTAGAGGCTAGTTTTGGAGATACTACACTCTACCACGCAAGGCCTCGACTAATACACCAAATTTTTGGGAAAAGACGCTACATCCATAGGATTTTGCACTTCCGACTATAGCAAAAAACCCAAAAAACCACAAAAATTCCAAACAAATTCCCACCTCAAACAAATTTACTGTCTTGAGGTACACACCTACTATGCCCAAACAAATAAGAGACATTATTCCATCAACTAATTATTTACTTTTCCAGTATGGTTATAAACGTTTTTTTTACATCTTTTAAAAATTAGTAAAAAATTTATTTAAAACTTCTCAACTCTTTTTTGAATAGATGAAGGAATTAGAGTCTTAGTCTTAGACTAACTTCAGTAAAAACTTTTATAAAAAAACTCATTCCAATAGATTCTGCAAATATCCATAGCCGAGTTTTTTCAGGAAGGTCATGAAATTTTTTTTATAAACTACTTACTTGTAGGTATTTACTAGAAGTAAGAAAAATAGTATAACTAATTAATCTATATTTTTAAGGATAATCTCTATAAAAGGCAAGAAGGAAGATTATGATTTTTAAAATAATTTTTTTACTAATTTTGTTTGTGACGTTTCAGTTTTGTAAACCCAAAAAGAAGGATGACAATAATAACAACCTGTTAATGGGTGCTATACTTTTATCAAATAAAACTCCTAAAGATAAAGCAATTGACGAGTATAATTCTAGATATCTTGGAACAACTGTTGTAAATTCAGGTTGGACTGGTTCTGTAACTGGTTGTAATCCTGGAAGTACTTCTAAGGAAGCCAATGACAAAACACTAGCCCGCATCAATTATTTTAGGGCACAGGTTGGACTCACCGCTGTAAGTTTTGATTCCAATACTGATATATATACACAGTCGGCAGCTTTGATGATGAAAGCAAATAATACTTTAGACCATAATCCGCCTAATACGTGGACATGCTATACAAGTGCAGGTGCCACAGGGGCAGC
>Ga0308414_1002099_pt1 | contig 12996 bp, 10 predicted proteins | sample HotsprSampleOS50_FD_205667 | JGI IMG/M metagenome (GOLD analysis project Ga0308414, IMG submission 205667) | Hot spring phototrophic mat microbial communities from Octopus Spring, Yellowstone National Park, Wyoming, United States - 20090730_OS50 ... | reverse complement strand
CAACCCCTCCACGTCTTTGTCGGAACAGCACACGGTAGACAGAACCGCTGTCCCCCCATAGGTAGCGAACACGGCTCCGTTGGACTGTTTTGCCATTCTACCCGTTTCTAGGGTTAGGTCCGTGTCTCCCATACGTAATGAAACCTTTTGAATCATTGATCATCCTTCTTTGTTTGTTATTTTCGTAGATTGAGTTTTTCAATGAGGGCCCGGTATTTTTCCAGATCGGTCCTCTTCAGGTATTTCAGAAGCCTTCGTCTCTGCCCAACCATTTTTAGTAGACCTCGACGGGAGGCATGGTCCTTTTTGAAGACCTTGAGATGTTCGGTGAGTTTTTCGATGTTTCGCGTCAACAGCGCGATCTGTACTTCTGTTCGACCGGTGTCCTTTTCGTTAGCCCCGAACTCTTTTACAACGGCAGCTACTTCTTCCCGACTTAAGGGCATACAATTCTCCTTCTGTGTTATGTAAAAGTTATGGCATCAACAGAGCCATTTGAATGCCAACTTAGGAATTTCTCGTCAATTTCAAGAATCCCCTTCTGTTTTTCTCCCTGGAACCAGTACTGCACCGAGAAAGTGCCCTGTTTAGGAAGCACCTGGGTGACGTCTTTTCGGCTAAGAAGGGATCTCCCTTCTTCTGTATAGACGGGAAGATCGGTCAGATCCAATTCGAAGGGATGTCCCAACAGATCCATCGCGGTGTACATATCTCCTTCCAGAATCGCATTCCGTATCCGAGTACTGCTGACGACTTCTCCCCCCCGATAGATGGATGGAAGGATCTGTACCTTGATTCCCTTCGGTTCCAGCAGTTCCTTCATTCTCCAGGCACTGGTGTCCATGTTGTATCCGCAGTGAAAGTTTTCTCCTACAGCGATAAACCGAACATCCACGACATTCTGGACAAATGACAAGAATTCCGTCCCCTTTAGTTTACCGAATTCCATGGAAAAGTCAATCATCACCGTTGTATCCAGTCCCAGAGCAGTCAACCCATGCACTTTCTGACGCTTGGTCATGATATCACCTGGGTACTCCTGGGGTCGAAGAACCCGTACAGGATGGGGATGGAAAGTGATTACCCATGGGCAAAGGTCTACCTGGGAACAGATTTCCCTAATCAAGACCTGATGCCCCCGATGTAGGCCATCGAACACCCCTATGCTTAGGGCTACAGGGCCAGGGGAGACCTTTGGGGATTGTAAGAATACATTCCAGTCTAGAAGGTTCATAGATGCTTCTGGGAAACCACGAATCGATAGGAGAGTTTTCCCTCCTTGTACTGAATACAAGCCAATAGATCCCCTTTCTCCGGGGATACCAGGATATAGGGGCCTTCCTGGAAGTGTACACCCTTAAAGAGAGATGGATGCAAGGGTTTACCCTCTAGAATTCCAGAGGAGGGAGAGGCAGGTAACACCCGACTGGGAAACAGGCGGGACAATACCTCTACACCCGTAAGGATCCTCGACTCTTTCTCCAACTCTGAAGGCAGTACCGCATCTTTCAACTGGAAGGTTCCGATTCGAAGACGAGTCAATTCCTTGAGGTATGCAACGGAGCCGCACTTTCTCCCTAGATCCCGCGCAAGGGATCGAATGTAGGTTCCCTTGCTACATACTACCCGCAGGGTAAGGTACGGCGGCTTGAAGTTCTCGATCTGGATGGAACGAATTTCTACCAGGCGAGGAGGAGGCTCCACCGTTACCCCTCTTCGGGCCATCCGATACGCCCGTTCTCCACCCACATGGACAGCGGAATAGGAGGGAGGTATTTGAGAGATGGTCCCAAGAAACGAAGGAATCTGTGCGTTGATCTCCTCCAGGGTGGGGATGGGGCCATCCGCCACGACCTTTCCTTCGGGATCCAGGGAATCCGTTTCCTTACCGAACTCTAGTGTCCCCAAGTATTCTTTTTCGAAATCCTGCAGGAGATCCACTAGTCTGGTATAACTCCCCACCACCACCACGAGCAATCCCCTGGCAAACCGATCGAGGGTGCCTGTATGACCCACCTTTTGGGTATGAAACCGGGTTTTTACAGATTGAAGCACTTCGAAGGAGGTAACCCCTTCGGGTTTGTGGAGAAGAAGGATACCATCCACAGAACTCATCAGGATAACGTTTCCTTGATCTTCTGCAATACCCGGAACCCTTCATCAATCGAGTGGTCTTCGATGAAGGAGAGTTTCGGGGTGGTTCGTAGACGAATCCTTTTGCCGATGCAACCTTGAATGAAGCCTGCCGCATGGTTCAGCCCTGAGACAGCCTCAGACAGTTTATCCGGTCCTTCTACAGAGGAAACGTAAATTTTGGCATAGGACAGATCCTTCGATACTGTAACATGGGTAACCGTCACCAGTGTGGAAACCCTTGGATCCTTGATTTCTTTCCTGGAGATCATCGCACTGATCTCATTCCGAAGGAGGTTCCCTACTCGTTGAAGACGATGTGATTCCATCCTACCCTTCCCCTAGTTTTTTCGCATACTCTTTGACTTCGAACACTTCTAACTGATCCCCCACCCGAATATCTTGGTAGTTTTCGATGGAAACACCGCACTCGTATCCGGCTTCCACCTCGCGAACGTCCTCTTTGAAACGTTTCAACGAAGCGATCTTTCCCGTGTAGATCTCGATTCCTTCACGAATTATATGAACTTGCGCATTCCTGCGGATCTTTCCGGAAACCACATAGCAACCCGCTACTGTACCAACCTTGGGTACTTTGAATACCTCTCGGACTTCCACGGTACCTAGAGTTTCTTCTTTCAGTTCGGGTTTCAGGAGTCCTTCCATGGCTGCCCGAATATCGTCCACCGCATCGTAGATGATGTTGTACTTGCGGATTTCAACCTTTTCCTCCTCGGCTAACTGCTGTGCCTTCGGGGTGGGTCGGACGTGGAATCCGATAATGATCGCATTGGAGGCGCTAGCCAGGCGCACGTCTCCTTCGTTTATCGCTCCCGCCGAAGCATGGATCACGGAAAGACGGATCTCCGGTGTGCTGAGTTTTTCCAATGCACTCTTCAAGGCTTCCACTGAGCCGTGAACGTCTCCTTTGATGATCACCTTGAGCTCCTGGACTTCTCCTTCCTTGATGCTTTCGTACAGGTTGTCAAGAGTGATCCGTTTCAGGTTCCGGGCTTCCTCCATCTTTTTCAACTCTTGCCGTTTGTCCCCGATCTGGCGGGCGATTTTTTCGTTCTCGGTTACCTGGAAGGGATCTCCCGCATCAGGGATACCGGTGAAACCCAGTACCTCCACGGGCATGCTGGGAGTAGCCTCTTCCAGTTTGGCCCCCCGGTCGTTGAAGATAGCCCGTACTTTTCCAGGATAGATACCAGCCACGAAGGTATCACCTACCTTTAGGGTTCCCCTCTGGATAAGGATGGTAGCCACGATTCCTCGGCCATGGTCGATCTTCGATTCCACGACTTTCCCTTCTGCCGGGCAGTTGTAGTTTGCCTTCAAGTCCATCATCGCTGCCTGAAGAAGGATGGTCTCCAGCAACTCCTGGATTCCGATTTTTTTCAAAGCCGAAACGTTCACATAGAGGGTTTTTCCCCCCCACTCTTCCGGTATCAGGTCGTATTCTGAGAGTTGCTTTTTTACCCGTTCCGGGTTCGCATCAGGCAGATCGATCTTGTTGATGGCCACGATGATCGGTACTTTCGCCTCTTTCGCATGGTTGATGGCCTCCACCGTCTGGGGCATCACCCCATCATTGGCAGCCACCACCAGTACTACGATGTCTGTGATCTGGGCTCCCCGTGCCCGCATCATGGAAAAAGCCTCATGCCCAGGCGTATCCAGGAAGGTGATCTTTTCCTCTCCCACCTCTACCATGTACGCACCGATGTGCTGGGTAATCCCCCCATACTCGCCTTCCGCTACGTTGGAGGTTCGAATGGCGTCGAGGAGTTTGGTCTTCCCATGATCCACATGTCCCATGATGGTAACGATGGGAGGCCGTTTCTGCAGATCTTCTTCCCGATCTTCTTTCGTGTGAATCACCGTCTCGTCGTAGAGGGAAACGATGTTCACCTTACAATCGTACTCCGCCGCAAGAATCGCAGCCGTCTCCGCATCGATCTGTTGGTTGATGGTAACCATCATTCCCATGGACATCAGCTTCGCAATCAACTCGGAAGCTTTGAGATTCATCTTACGAGCCAACTCGGACACGGTGATCACTTCCATGATATCGATCGATTTGGGAACTGGGTTGGTTCTGGTAACTGTTTTCTTCTTGAGCTGAATCTCTTTTTCTTGGATTTTTTCGTGCTTGACGAACTCTTTCTTCTTTGTCTTGAAGACCTTCTTACTGGCGCCTTTATTCTCTTCCGTAGGAACTGCGGGAGGCGGCGTGAGGGGTTTTGCAGGCGGATTCACGGGCCTTCCACCTACGACTCCCGCTCTTCCTCCTGTGCGGGAATACGTTGTTGGTCTCGAGCCTGTAGGCCCACCAAAACGGGTTGTACGATCCCCTCCCCTCTCCCCATAGGAAGAAGGTGATGAACCTGGATACCCTCTTCCCCGCCCCCGATAGGAGGTGGGAGGTTCCTGGGTCGGTCGTTTGGTGGGAAAAGACTGTGGGTGCCTCGGAGAGGGAGAAGGAGGAACTGCCTCCGATTTCGCTCTACCTTCCTGTGCCTGTTCCGCCACAGACGTTACAGGCGCCTGTTCCCTCTTCGGTTGTGGAACCCCTTCAGGTTGTACAGTTTGGGGCGAAGGCGTTTCCACTACTACCGGCTTTTCCTCAGTAATAGGTTCTCTCTGGAGAGTTTCGGCGGAAGCAGTTGCTTCTACTTTCTCTGGTTCCCCTTGAGGAATTTCCGCAGGTTTCGATACGGGAACCTGTTCCTGATGCCCGGGAGTACTTGGCACTGAGGGTGCAGCCTTCACCACTACCTTCTTCTTCACCACCACTACCTTCTTTTTGGTGGTTTCCTGGGTTGGAGGTGGAGCGGGAGGTGGATCTTCCTTTTTGTGTTTGATCAGAGCGATCTTCGGTTTCTGTTTGTCCTGTTCTTCTGTCATATCTATTCTTGCTGTCCCTCTTCTTCGATCTCAAAACTTAAACCAACTCCACAATTTGGGCAAGTCGTCATGTCCAAGGTAATGGTAGCCCCGCACTCGGGACATTGGTAGGTCTCTTCCCCTTCAGTTGCCTCTGACGGAGATTTTTCGGCCTCCAGGGGCTTATCAGGTTCTTCCTGCACGATTTCGATGGTTTCGGCCAAAATACTCCGCAAGGTATGAATCTCCTCGCTAGTAAGTCCCATCTTGAGAAGTTCTTCGTTGCTTAGTTCGATCAGGTCTTCGATCAGCTCCACATTGTGAGATTTTAGTTTTTCCACGATGGGAGCAGGAATATTGGGAAGTTCGGAAATGTAGGAAATTTCTTCTTCCTCCTCCACCGTCTCCCCAATTTCACCGAAAAGAGCGGATACTGCCTTCTTGGTTTCTGCGGAGATGTCCATTTCGGCAAACTGCGACTCTGTTTTGACGTCGATGGTCCAATCCACCAGACGATTGGCCAGCCGAACGTTCATCCCTTGCTTCCCGATCGCAAGGGATAACTGGCTGTCCGGTACCACTGCCAGGGCTTGCCGCTTCCCTTCGTCCAGAATGATCACCTGGGAAACCTCTGCGGGAGATAGGGCATTGCGAATGAACACCCGGGGATCTGTATCGTACTTTAATATGTCTACCTTTTCCCCCTCCAGTTCCCGCACGATGGCCTGGATCCGTACTCCCTTCAATCCCACGCAGGCCCCCACAGGATCCACATCTTCTCGGGTGGAATATACTGCGATCTTTGTTCGGTAGCCGGGTTCGCGAACGATCTTGTAAATTTCCACTGTCTTGTCGTAGATCTCAGGGACTTCCAGTTCGAAGATTCGTTTCACGAACTCCGTATGGGTACGGGAGAGGACGATCTGGAGACCCGTAGGTGTCTTGTTTACCTCATAGATGAGAGCCTTGATGCGGTCGTTGGGACGGTACGTCTCTCGAGGGGATTGGTACTTTTTCGGCAGGATCCCTTCCGTTTTTCCCAGATCCACGTAGATATTCCCGTTCCTCTCCCTCTGATAGTACCCGATGATCATCTCTCCCACTTTGTCCTTGAACTCCGAATAGAGAGTGTCCTTCTGTATCTCCCGCAGGGTTTGCCGTGCCTTCTGCTTGGCGGTCTGCACCGCCATTCGGTCGAATTCTTTCGGGCTGATTTCGATCAACAGTTCATCCCCAATCTCACAATCTTCGGCCAGTTCTCTCGCTTCAGAGATACCTATCTCCAAGACGGGATCCTCTACTTCGTCGTCGTTCACGATTCGTTTTCTGGCAAAGACAGTCACCTCGGCACCATCCTCACTGAAGCGCACGACGGCGTTCTCCATGGTTCCGAATTTTTTCTTGTACGCGGCCAGCAAGAAATCCTCGATGGTTTTCAACACCAGTTCTTCCGAAATTCCCTTTTCCTGGACCAGCATGCGAATCGCATCGGCAAGATCAGATGCCATATACTCCATGCACCTCCTCTGTATCATCAAGCTTTGCCTTCTTTATCTCTTTCAGGGGAATAACGATCTCCCGTTCATCCTTCCTAAGATGAAGGAGATCTTTCTCTACAGAATCGATCACTCCCCCGATCCATTCTTTCTGTCCTTCCCTGAGGAGTTTGACTCCTCTTCCGATAAAGGCCCGGTACTCGCGGGAATCTTTCAATACCCTATCGATACCAGGGGAGGAGACCTCTAAATACACGTCCTGGGTATCCAGCAAGAGCTGTATCCTGGGTTTCAGGATCTGGAGGACCTCCGCGGTGTCATCGATACTGACCCCACCCTTTTTCGTGATCACTACATACACCCTCGGACCTGATTTCTGCATAACTGTCCGGATCTCTACGGCAAAGTAACCCATTCCCTCCAGAACGGGTTCTACATCTTCCAGTATTTGTCGATCCAGGTCCTTCATCCTCTTTTCCCTAAACCGCTAGATATAAAAAAAGAGTCGACATGGCGACTCTTCTTCCTAGATGCCCAATACTGTCTAAAAGAAACATACCAATTGCACTGAAGAATGTCAATATTCAATCACGGGCAAGGGTGAGCCCATATACTTCCTGTACGCCTGCTCCCTTAAGCACTTCCGCGCAGCGATGTAGCGTAGCCCCCGTAGTGAACACATCGTCCAGAAGCACCACCGATGGGGGAACCTTTCCTTCCGTAAAGAAACGTTCCAGTATTTCCTGCTTCATGAAAAAGGCCTTCTTTAGGTTTTCCTCCCTCTGTTGTTTGCTCAAGAGCTTCTGTTCCTTCGTACCCTTTGACCGACCCAGCAGGGGGACTACCTGTACGGGGCCTAGCCGCGAGAGTTCCCTGCAGATCAGTCCAACGGGGTCGAACCCTCGGACTTTCAATCCCTCAGGACGAGGAGGTACGGGAAGAAGGGGAAGTCGGGGAAAGTGTTCTTCCCACAGGGGAAGGAGGAGTTCGGCAAAGAACAGGCTCAGCCTTTGGAATCCGTTGGATTTATACGCAAGGATCGCCTCCTTCACATGAGCTCGGTAAGGGAAAAGGGATACATTCCGTTTAAAGGAGAAACTCCTCCCCCGGCATTCCATGCAGATTCCTTCCTCGGAGGTGAGTTCCATGGAGCATACCTTACACCTTTGTTCCTCGGTGGACCGAAAGAGACTTTTGCATCCCTTACAGAGGGGGTAATCTCCCCTTCGAGTTTCCTCCAGGATCCACAGGCCGCAGAGAACACACCGCTCGGGGCATAGGATATCCAGGATCGGAACCTTCACATTGTGTATTACAGAAGAAAAGGTGTCTGTGATTCAGCGGAGGATGAGATTTTTTTCTTTCCCGAGGGAGCTTTTTCACCGGAGAAACGGTTCTTCCACCGGGCTATGAAGTTCAACGCATCCAGGGGGGTACTTGTCTCGATGGGGAAGGTGCGAACTTCTTTTTCCAGTAGGGAAAGGAGGGAAGCATCAGGGGTAAGTACGGTGATGGACGGAGGGGGAGGTGGGATCGGGAGGGAGGAAGGTTCTTCCGGATTCCTTCCTGCCAATTGGGAAAGAATCCCGTTAGCCCTCTCCAGGATGATCGGAGGGAGTCCTGCCAACCGGGCTACGTGGATTCCATAGGAATTACTGGAAGGGCCCTCCTGTACCTTCTTGAGGAACACGATATTCGTCCCCTCCTCCCGGATGGACATGGAAAGGTTCTTCATCCTGGGATGATTCAAAGCCGTCAATTCATGGTAATGGGTGGCAAACAGGGTCTTCGCCCGGATGACTTCCAGTAGGTACTCCATCACGGCCCAGGCAATCGCTAACCCATCCTTTGTCCCCGTTCCCCTACCCACCTCGTCCATGATGATGAGGCTTCGGTCTGTAGCCGTCCTCAGGATGTAGGCGGTTTCGTTCATTTCCACGAGAAAGGTGGATTCTCCCCGGGCCAGATTGTCTTGAGCCCCTACCCGACAGAAGATACGATCCACCAACCCGACACGGGCCTCCTGTGCCGGAACGAAACTTCCCATCTGAGCCATGATCATGATCAGGGCTGTCTGGCGGAGAAAGGTGGATTTGCCCGCCATGTTGGGGCCAGTGATCAAAGCAAAGAACTTGCCATCCCCTTCCAGGGTCAACGAGTTGGGAACGAACTCACCCGGGGGAAGGTACCGTTCCACCACAGGGTGCCTGCCATCTTGAATATGCAGATCCTTCGAGTCCAACAGTTCGGGTTTCGTGTATCCATACAGGGTGGCTGCGTAGGCCAACGATTGGATCCCGTCGATCTGGGCCACTGCCGAAGCCAGAGTTTGAATGACGGGAAGCTCGGTCTTCACCTGGTTGCGAAGTTCCCAGAAGAGTTCTTTTTCCAGGGAAAGGCTCTTCTCCTCCGCGTGTTCCAGCTGCGATTCCAGTTCCATAAGCCGTTCGGTGGTGTACCTTTCTCCCCCCACGAGGGATTGTCTTCGAATAAAGTGGGGGGGAACGTTGGGCAGGTTCGATTTAGTCACTTCCAGAAAGTAGCCGATGATCTTGTTGTACCGAACTCTCAGGTTCTGGATTCCCGAAGTTTCTTTTTCGGATTCCAGGTACTCTTCCAGTACAGATTGACTGTTCTTTCGAAGATCCCGCCACCGATCCAATTCGGCATTGTACCCTGGCTTGATCAGGTTCCCTTCGGTGAGTTGCATGGGGGGATTCTCCACCAGTCCGCGTTCTAACAACTGTATGAGGTTTTGTATCGTGAAGGTAAACTCAGGAGGGAATCCCACGCGTTCGGGAGGGAATGGTAGTTTCTCTACCAGTCCCAAAGCGCTTTTGAGGGAGGATCGGATCCCAGCCAGGTCTTTCGGATGGGCTTTATCCAGGGCAACCCGGGCAGCCAATCGTTCGAGATCTAGAATTTCCCCCAGTATGGACCGAAGGCTCTGTAGCAAGGTTTGTTCATGGTACAGATGATCCACGAGACTCTGACGTTCCAGGATGGTTTCCCTCTTCAATAGGGGCTGCAGGATCCATTTCCGGATCAGTCGTTTCCCCATCGCTGTCTTCGTATGATCCAATACAGCTTTTAGGGTGTATCGATCCCCCCCGTCCTGTAAATTTTGCACCAACTCGAGGTTGCGGAGGGTCGCTTCATCGAGGAGGAGGAACTCCTGTTGAGTGTACCGTTTAAGGGTTCGAATGTGAGGCAGGAGGTTCTTTGCATTTTCTTCCAGGTATTCGATCACGATTCCCGCCACCAGCACTTCCGGATCCTTCTCGGTAAATCCAAATCCCTTCAGGCCGAGAGTTCCGAAGTGCCGGCACAATCGTTCGTAGGAGTTTTTCTGATTGAAACTCCAATCGGGAAGAGCGTTGATCACCATCTCTCGGTTCGCCAGTATCAAACCTTGAATTTCCAGCTCGGCATTCAGCAGGGATTCAGGAAGGATGATCTCTTTCAACTCCAATCGGGCGAACTCAGCCTTGAGGATGTCGAGTCTTCTTTCCGTTTCCGGAGGCATGAAAGTGGCAACGAACTCCCCTGTAGATAAGTCGACATAAGAGAGGGCGATTCCTTTCTGTACCTCCGCCAGGGCTGCCAGATAGTTATTGGCTCCCCGATCCAGAAGCTCCTCATCGGTAACTGTGCCTGGGGTGATCACCTCTACCACGTCCCGGTCGGCCAACCCTTTCCCTGCAGGAGGAACATGGAGCTGCTCACAGATGGCGATCTTCTTCCCCGCTTTCAGGAGTCGGGCAATGTACCCCTGGGAGGCATGGAAGGGGATTCCACACATGGGAACCCCATTCCTCTGGGTCAGGGTCAGGCCCAAGAGGGAACTGACCTCTTTGGCATCCTGCTGGAACATTTCGTAGAAATCTCCCAGACGAAAGAACAGTATGGCATCCTTGTACTTCTGTTTGATGCGATTATACTGCTCCATCATGGGAGTGGGTTTGGACATCCCTAGGGTCTCTTTTGAGCTTTCAACAGTCTCTGGATCACCAGTTCGGTAATGTCTACCTGTTTGCTCCACCATACAAGGTTTGGATCGCTACTTTTCAGAATTACGCTGTATCCCTGATCTTCCGCCACGAACGCGATGGCCTGCTGCAACTCACTCAGGAACGAGGAAGATTCGGCCAGCCGATTTCTTCGTTCCTGCAACTGGGCATTCTTGATTCGGTAGTATTCACGCAGATAGTTGGTCTTGCTGGTAATCTGTTCTTCCAACTGGAGGGAGAGGGTTTTGTTACCCGCCCGTTCTGCCTCGAGCTGGCGTTCCTTCAACTGGTTGATCTCCGCGGTGATGGCATCCAGTTCTCCCTGTAGCCGTTTCGTCATTTCCTCCAGTTCCCGGACCGCCTGCGAATCCCGATAGAAGGCCATGGTCACCTTCCCGATGTCCACGATTCCTACCGTGGTTAGCTGCTGCCCCAGCAGAGTGAAAGGGAGGAGAAAGAAAAACACCGAAACAACTCTTCGCATGGTATGTTCGACCTCCTACTGATTGAAAATTTCATACCCAATGGAGAACACGAAATCTAAGCCCAGGGTATCCCGAAACAGGGGGCCTGTTTTCATATCCACATTCCCCGCTTCATCGATACGGAACCGTTTCGCCATGTACAACCGGATGGGAAACTGGGGAATGGAGAATCGGATCCCTGCCCCGTACCCGAAGAGGAAATCTTGAATCTTGAAGTTGGTGAATTCCTCGGGAGTGTTCCACCTACCCACCATATCGAAGAAGATATCGAACCAGAGAATCCGTTCTGCCAAGGGCATCCGTAATTCCAACCAGTTATCCCAGATGGTCCGTTTGTCCAGCTCTCGGGGCCACCCTCGGGCTATGTACATGCCGTCGATCCAGAGAAGATCCGCTGTCCCTGCAGTGAGCTTGTTATACCCCGAGGGAACCCAGAACTGCGGCCAGATAAAGGAGAGCTGTGAATGGGCTCCCAGGACCAGCTGGTAACGCCACGTGTCCGTGATGTTCACGTTCAAGAGGGTGATGAAGTTCTCGATCTTGCTGTCCGTACGGATGTAATGCTTTTCCCCTCGCAAGGGCCCTCCCACGAACTTTGCCGTCTGATTCAGGTAGTACCCGGAAGTAGGATTGAAGTAGAAATCGCGCTTGTCCAGATACAGGGAGAGGGACAAGGCATTGGAGAATACCCACTCTCCCCGGTTTTGCCTGTCCGTAGACAGGTACGGCCGGAACAGATCTGGATCGTAATCCAGATAGGTAAGGGTCGTTCGGAATCCCGTTCCCGTGCCTAACGTTCCCAGGGGGGTGCGAAAGCGGTAACCCGTGTTAAGGCCGATGGAAAAGTTATAGATGTCGTAGGTCATCTTGTACTGGCTGGGAACGATGGCAGTGGTGCCCCCCGCATACTCGTAGTCGGTAACCAGATTGTACTGTTTGATTTCCTCCGGTGTGGGTTTTCTCCCGAAGGGTTTTCCGTTGGAACTATACACGTACTCTCCCGTGAATGGATCGGGGAAGGCATCTACCCCTGGATTGTTTCCACTGAAGATGGGGAACAGCACATCCTGAGGGATTCCTGAACTCTTACTGTGCTGGATGGTGAAGTCTATCCCGCCGGACCATCGCCTCCCAAAGAGCCACTTTTCCAGAAAATTGAAGGAGAGGGTCTGCACGATGGGTGAGGCGGTTAAATCGATACTGAAGGTTTGGCCCCGTCCCAGGAAGTTCCGATCCGTCCATCGCAGATTTCCGGAAATGGGGAACTCCGTGCTACCTCCAAAGGCCAGTCCGAACATGATTTCGGCCATGCTGGATTCCTCTACGTTGATCACCAGGTCCATCAACCCATCGGCACTTCCCTGGGGAGTCTCGGGAACAACGGAGGAGAAATACTGGAGGTTATAGAGGTTTTGCAATCCTTCGACCACTTTTTTCTTGCTGAACACATCCCCCACTTCCAGGGGTATTTCCCGGTACAGGACGAAGTCCTTGGTTTTTTTGTTGCCCTTGATGATGATGTTTTCGATATGGGCGCGGTTTCGTTCTACGATATTGATCACGAAGGAGATCGTTTTCTTCTGTTCATCCCGGATCATCTCCCGGTTGATGGAATTGAAGATGTACCCGTTCTCGAAGTACAGGTCGGCAACCCGTTGAAAATCCTGCTCCACCTTCGTCATGTTCAGAACCCCACCGGGTTTTTGCCGGACGAGTTCGTTCAACCGTTCGGTAGAAAAGATCTCGTTCCCCTTGAACGTAATTCCCCCGTAGGTGTACTGGTCCCCTTCGTTGATGTACAAGGTAAGATTCAGATAGGTACGGTTCTCTTCCTCGTCCCTCTCGACTTCGCGGGTGACGTTCACCACCTTTGCATCCACGAATCCTCGTTCCTTATAGTACCGTTCAACCGCCTGTACATCCTGCTGGAACTTCTTTTCCTGGTACACTCCGCTGTTGAAAAAGGACTGTTCCTTGCTTTCC
>Ga0308414_1002097_pt1 | contig 13004 bp, 7 predicted proteins | sample HotsprSampleOS50_FD_205667 | JGI IMG/M metagenome (GOLD analysis project Ga0308414, IMG submission 205667) | Hot spring phototrophic mat microbial communities from Octopus Spring, Yellowstone National Park, Wyoming, United States - 20090730_OS50 ... | reverse complement strand
AGTTTTCAGGCTGATGTTGAGAATCCGCGCGATGTCTTGCATGGTGTGTCCCTCGGCAATCAACTGCAAAATCTCGCGCTGGCGAGGGGTCAGCCGGTCGAAGGGATTGTTGTCGTTGCCGCCGCCGGCTTGTCCGCCGCTGACCCGGCGCATGTATTCGTCGATGACATGTTTTGAGATAGCCGGGCTGAGGTAGGTCTCGCCCCGGGCGACAGCCGCTACGGCGATCTCCAGTTCGGCAGTGCCGGCGTCTTTGAGCAGGTATCCAGAGGCGCCGGCGCGCAACGCTTGCAACACATATTCCTCATTGGCATGCATGGACAGGATGATCACGCGCACATCCGGAAAATCGCGCGCAATCCGGGTGGTGGCTTCCAGACCGTTCATCCCGGACATCGCAATGTCCATGAACACAATGTCCGGGCGGTGCGCTTCCGCCAGTCGAAGCGCCTCGCGCCCATCGCTGGCCTCGGCCACCACTTCCACGCCGGGCAGGCTTTGCAGCAGCGCGCGAATGCCGGCGCGCACCAGCTTGTGATCTTCGGCTAACAAAATCCGCACGGGTCCAATGGTCATGCTGATCCTTCGGTGTATGGAAACGAGACGCGGACTTCGGCGCCGTGTCCGGGCGCTGACTCAATCTCGATCCGGCCGCCGGCGAGCAACACCCGCTCCTCCATGCTGAGGATACCCAGGCTGCCTCCTTCGATGGCCCGGCGTCGCGCCGCATCAACATCGAAGCCGATCCCGTTGTCCCGGATGGTGAGATACACCTCACCTTCCCGGATGCCCAGGCGGATCAGCACACGATCGGCGCGCGCGTGTTTCACGGTATTGGTCAGCGCTGCCTGAGTGATGCGGAAACAGGTGGTCTCGATCTCCGGCGGGAGCCGCGCGTCGCCCAGGTGACTGGAGAATTCTGCCTGGAAGCCGGCCCGTTGCGCCGTGCGCCCGATATACCAGCGCAGCGCGGGAACCAGGCCGAGGTCGTCCAACATGGATGGCCGCAGCTCCAATGAGAGATTGCGCACCTGTTGCAGCGCCCGCTCCACGATGGCGACACTTTCCTCCACATATGGCAAGGCAGTTTCGGCCAGCCGCTGCACGGCCTGCAGGTTGATTTTCACGGCGGTCAGGTCCTGACCGATGTCGTCATGCAGTTCGCGGGCGATCGCGCGACGCTCGTTCTCCTGAACATCGAGCATGCGGCGAGATAACATCTGAAGCTGTTCGCGGCCGGCGCGCACTTGCGCGAGCAGCCGCTCCCGTTCCTGCTCAGCGCGCTTTCGCTCTGTGATATCGTGAATGACAATTGCCGCAAAACTGCCCGATCCGTTCAGTTCGTCTTGCCGCGCATGGTTGAGCGGGCTGGCCTGCACGTGCAGATAGCGCATGGAGTGCGGGTCGTCGACTTCTGACTCTGCAGACTGGCCGGCAGCGACCATGCCCCAGGCGGCGCACCAGAATGAGTTGAATGCGCACTCGGGATCGCGGCATCCCGGGTGCACCAGTTGATGCAATTCCCGGCCTTTCACATCCTGAACGCGCCCATAGCCCCATCGTTCCACCGCGCGATTGGCGCGCAGAACGTAACCGCCTCGATTCAGCAGACACACCACTTGCGGCAATGCGTCTACCGTCGTCTCCCATTCGAGCTTGGCTTGCCGAATTTGCGCCAGCAGTTGTTCGAGATCCGCGCTTGTGGTTGCGTTCATCACATGGGCTTGCTCCGCCGCCCGGTCTGGCCATCGGACATCTGTGCTCGGTTGATATCAGAACCGAGTATAACTGGAACGCCCGATACGCGACCTGCAAGCATTCAGTCACCCGAACGGGCTATACAGCGGACGGGGGTGCAGGGTCGGCCGATGCGCGAACCAGGTCCACAACGGCTGCTTCGAGCAAGCCAAATCCTCTCTGATCTGTCTCGCCAAACGCCAGAATGCTGGCGGCGGCCTCGAAATACCAGCGCGCTGCGCTGACCAGATGATGTTGCCGTATCCCGTAGCGAGCCAGCAGGCGCCTGGACCAGCGGTACTCCCAGTCCATCGAACGCAGTGACTGCGCGCGCAGCACGATTTGCATCTGGCGGTGAAAGCGGGCCGGCGTCTGGCTGAAGGCCAGCGCCTGAAACTGAACAGCATCCGGCCTGGAGACGTCCAGACAGAGAGAGGGGAACTCTACAAACAAGCGTGTGGCGACCCGCGCGCAAATGGATTCGCGATGCTGCTCCAGCGATTGCGCGATCTCCTGTCCGCGCGCTGTCAGCCAGCGTTTCAGGTCGCTGTCTATTTCTGCCATCCCACATGCTCCTGGAGGCCGGGTGTTCGTCAGTCGTCGTTGAAGAACTGTCGGATCGCCCGGCCCGCCGTCGGATGATCGCCCAGGCAACACGGGACGCGCAACGCTACATGCGGCTGATCAGCAGCCGGTGAACGTATTCAACCGGGATCAGCGCGGCACCGCGCTGAGGGTCCCGCGCAAAGTGAACACCGATCACATGGCCGTTCTGGTTGATGACAGGCGCGCCAGCATACCCCACGCGCGTGGCGATGTCGGCCAGAATGACCGGAATTTTGTAGTCGCGCAGCACGGCGCCGGTGGCCGTGACGCGGCCGGCGCTGTTGAGCCAGGCGCGCGTGTCGTAACCCATCAGATAGATCACGTCGCCCGGGTTGACCGGGTCGATGACACTGAGCTGAATGGCCGGGAAAAGCTGACCCGGCGAGCCGGCCAGCCTCAGCAGCGCCACCATGGCATCCGGGTCGGATGCGACCCACTGCCCGGCGTAGTCCTGTCCGTTCCAGGTAATGGTGATCTTCGCCGCGTTGCGATACTGGCCGAAGTCGAACGCTACGACGTAGCCGCGCGGCTCGACCACAAAACCGCAGCAACTTGTCTGTTGTGGTTCGACGGTGATCCACACAACGGCTGCCTTGAGGAAACGCAGGTTGAACTCGGCCTGCCAGTCCTGATCCAGGCTGCGTTGGGAGACCGCCTGCCCGGGCGGCGCAGCCGTTGAATACGCAGCCGGCGCATCGACTGCGCTCCAGTTGTAGCCGGGGCGATCGGCGCGGCAATATGCCAGCAGCTTCTCCAACTGGCCGCGCCGATTGAGGTAGTCGATCAATTCACGCGACTTGGAGACTTTGTCCTCGCCCGGCAGCACATCGAAATCCACATCGATGTCTGCGCACAGTGTTTCGAGTTCGCTCAGACTGTAGCACTGGACGAGACCCTCTCGCAGTCTGGTTCGGTTGATGGTCATGCGCGCCTGCCTTATCGATCTGCCCACTGGCCGGCCTGAACGTTCCAGCGCCGGCATGATACCATTCGCGCTGCGTCAACCCGTTGTCCGTCTGCCGGCTTGCCGGCGCAGAACGCGTCATACGCGCGCTGGCCGATTCACCTATGTCCATTGTCATAGCCGAGATCGACACTGCCGACCGCGCTCAGGTCAGGCCGTTCCTTGCCCTGCCGTTTCGTCTCTATCGCGACGTCCCGCAATGGACGCCGCCGCTGGCGATGGACGCTCGCCGGCCGCTCGATCGGCGCAAACATCCCTTCTATCGTCATTCGGACGCGGCGTTCTTCCTCGCCCGGCGCGACGGCGCTGTGGTGGGCCGGCTGGCCGTGATCGACAACCGCCGTTACAACGAGTTCAACCACGAACGCACAGCCTTCTTCAACCTGTTCGAGTGCGAGAACGACATGGAAGCGTCGCGCGCGCTGTTCGACGCGGCTTTTGGCTGGGCGGCGGCGCGCGGGCTGAACAAGATCGTCGGGCCGAAAGGCTTCACCGCGCTGGATGGCATCGGCCTGCTGGTCAAAGGCTTTGAGCACCGCCCGGCTTTTGGCATTGCCTACAACCTGCCGCACTATCCGGCGCTGGTCGAGGCCAGCGGTTTCGACGTGGATGGGGAGCTGGTCTCCGGCTATCTCAGCCCGCGCGCGCCGTGGCCGGAAAAGGTCGATCAGATCGCCGAGCGAGTCAGACAGAAGCGCGGGTTCCAGGTTGCGCGCTTTACGACGCGCCGCGAGTTGATGGCGTTCGCGCCGCGCCTGCGCGAGCTATACAACGCGGCGCTGCCGGGCACCACCGGCAACACGCCGCTGACCGACGACGAGGTTGCCATGATGGCCGGCCAGCTCAAGTGGTTTGCCGACCCGCGCCTGATCAAGATCGTGACCAAAGGCGAGGAACTGGTCGGTTTTCTGTTTGCCTACCCCGATGTGAGCGCCGCGCTACAACGCTCCAAAGGCCGGCTGCTGCCGTTTGGCTGGCTCGACCTGCTGCTGGAACTCAGACGCACGAAATGGGTCAACATCAACGGCGCGGCGATAGTCGAGAAGCATCGCGGACTGGGAGGCACGGCGCTCCTGTTCAGCGAAATGCGCAAGAGCATCATCGAGGGCGGTTTCGAGCACGCTGAAATCGTGCAGATCGGCGTGGAGAACGAGCAGATGCAGCGCGAAATGCGCGACCTGGGCATCGATTTCTACAAGACGCACCGCTTGTATCGCCGGCTGTTGTGAGAGATAGCCGGCGATGGCCGCCCGAATCATCACGGGCAGATGCGGGTGTATTCATCGAGCAACTTCAGATACACGCGGTACTGCTCGAGCGACACGCCCGGCGGCGTCTGGTGATCGACGCTGGGGATATAGCCGCCCGACTTCATCAACGGCACAAGGCGCTCGAACTCGGCGCGCATGGTCTCTTCGCCCTCGGTCATCGTCATCTTGTTGAAGTGGCCGACCATGCGCAGGGTGGGGAACTGTCCGCGCATCTTCACGGCATCCACGCCGGCCTGTCGTTCCAGGGGCAACACGCCGTCCACGCCGACCGATTGCAGCCACGGCGCCAGCAGCGTCACATCGCCGTCAGTGTCGGTGATGACCAACATGCCCATCTCCCTGGCGCGTTCGAGCGTGGCGCGGTAATAGGGCGATAGAAACTCCTCGCACAGCTTGCGCGAGATCATCGGGCCGTGGTTGTACGACATGTCTTCGGCCATGGTCATGAAGGTGGGCCGGCCGGCCTGGGCCACCAGTTCCAGCAAGCGCAGATTGAATGCCAGCAGATCCTGATTCATCTGATGCACGAGCTCGGGCTGATCGATAAAGGCGTACATCAGGTCTGTGAAACCCATCAGCGTGCGCGGGAACCAGAAGTAGCCTTCCAGGGTGATCCAGACCACCACATCGCCGCGCTTCTGGCGCTCGAACCAGGGCGTCATGCGTCCGATCGACCTGGCATGATCGGGAAAGAGCATGGGCCGGAGGCGCAGGTAATCGTCCATACTGTGCACGATGCCTTCGACGTGGTGCTGGGTCGCTTCGATGGTCGGATCGGTGGTGCTGAACCAGAACTGGATGTAGGGGTCGAGACCGAAATACTCGTGAATGTCGAACACGCTGGTCAGGCGGGATGGCAGGCCCTCACTGCGCCAACGGTCGATGGTCTTGTCCCACCACATGGCCCATTCCCACCTGGGCAGGCGATCGACCGGCTGAAAGTTCATCAGGGCGCGGAATCGTTCGACATGATTCATGTTGGCCTCTTTCATTCAAGGATGGTTTGTTGCCGGCAATTATGAGTGCTTCCGCTAAAGCGCGGGATCGTCTGGCTTTCCCCACTTCTGCTGGAAGCGCTCGCGCGCTTTCCCCACGATGGCCGGTCCATGGCTGAAGCAGGCGACTTTGAAATTCAGGCTGCTCACGCGCGCCAGGCTGCGCAGTGCTGTGGCGTAGTCCTCATACAGGATGCTTGGCCCCAGCCGGCCCATGTTGCTGGCCATGTCGCCGGCGAACAGCACGCCGCCCTCGCGCGGCCACAGGAACGCCACGTGCCCTTGCGTGTGGCCGGGGGTATGGACCACCTGCAAGTCTCCGGCAAACGGCAACACCTGTCCGTCCTGCAATTCGTCCTCGACGGTCGTAGCTTCGACGCGGGCTGGAACCACGCGCGAGCTTGACAGCCTGACCAGCAGCCAGCGCACGATGCCCGGCCCCGGCCTGGCGGGCCGCATCACTTCGCCGCGCCGGGTGAGCGCCGCGTCAGCCGGGTGCATGTATGCCGCTGCGCCGGTGGCCTCTTTCAGCGCCTTCAGGCTGCCGGTGTGGTCGGCGTGCAGATGGGTCAGCAGGATGTGACGAATGTCCGTCGGCTGCCGGCCAAGCGCGCGCACGGCCGCGAGAATGCGCCCGACGGCGCCCGGCATGCCGGTGTCGATCAGCGTCAGATCGCCGGCGTCAATCAGAAAGACATTTACGATGCCGAGCGAGATGCCATAGACGCCCGGCGCGATCGTTTTGGCTGCCATCCTGTCACCATCCTGCCGCCTCATGGTCGGTCAGGCGACGCCTGGAACGCCGGCAGAAACGTGCGGTTGCTGAAGACTTCGTAGACATAGGTGAACGCCAGCCGGCGGCCATTGCTGTATCCGCCGACGACGTAGAACTCGGTGGGCAATGCCGCGATGGCGACACTGCGCCAGTCGCCGATCAATGGTGTCTCGATCGAGGTCCAGCGGTCGGTTTGCGGATCGTAGCGTTCATTGAATCCGATGAAGCCGGCCCATCCGCCGCCCACAGCGTACAGGCTGTTGCCCACGCGGGCGATGCCCGGCCCGCCCCGCGCAAGCTGCATGGGGGCGCAGGTGGACCAGGCGTCGCGCGCCGGCCAGTACACCTCGCACGTGGCGAACTCGCGGCCTTCGTCGTATCCGCCGATGACGTAGACGCGGTCGCTGAATGCGGCCGCCCCGGTCAGGCTGCGCGGGGTGGGCATGGGTGCAATGGGATGCCATGTGTCGCCGGCGATGTCATACGCGAAGCTGTCAACAGTTCCGGCATTGCTCGACTTGTCGCCGAACACGTACAGTTTTCCGCCGAGGGCGGCCATGCTGTGGCCACTCATCGGGGCAGGCAGTGGCCTGAGTGAGCGCCACGCATTGGCGGCGGTGTCGAATGCTTCCAGCCTGTCGGTTGCAACGCCGTTGGCAGTCGCGCCGCCGGCCACATAAATCAGATTGCCGACGGCAACCGCAGCCGCATTCCAGGCCGGCGTGGGCTTTGGCGCGCCCAGTGGCGCCCAGGTGTTGTTCCTGGGGTCGAACACCAGCACATCGCCCGATGCAGTTTGATTGGTCTCGCCGCCGATCACGTATACAAGGTTGCCCACGGCGACGGCCGCGCTGCGGGCGCGCGCAGCCGGCAGCGCGCTGCGCAGGTACCAGCGGGTGGCTTCGCCCGGCGCCAGCAGGTCACTGCTCAATATGTTGGCGTCGATCAGGTCGGTGCCGTCGGCGCCTGGCGCGGTGTTGCTCCCCAGCGCAGGCAATGAGGCAAGGCTGCCGGCCACGATGAGCAGCAGGGTGGCGATGATCAGCGCGCGCCGCCACAGCGCCAGAGGCGGCAACGCTTGTGGGTTGGGCGCGACCGGCACGGGTGGCACTGTGCGCGGGATGGCGCGCGCGTCGGCGGGATTGGCCGGCGTTGCCGCAGGCGCTGTCGCCTCGGATGGGCTGTCTGTGCGGGGCGGGGGCTGGCCCTCTGCCGTCCCTTCGGCGACCGACTGTTCGGCGTCAATGGTTGCTGCGTCTGCTGCGGCGGCTGAGGCCTCGGATGGCGTATCTGCGACTGCCTGTGGCAGGCGAGTGGTCTCTGGTGTTGTGTCTGCCGGCTTGCCATTGGCCGGCGCAGCGGCCTGTTCTGTTGCCGGCCCGGCGACTGGCGCGACCCACCCGTTGCGCACGGCGATCATGGTCACTTCCACGCGCGATTGGGCCTGGAGCTTGGTGAAGATATTGCGCAGATGCACCTTCACCGTGTTGGGGCTGAGGTGGAGCTGCGCGGCGATCTCCTTGTTGCCGGCGCCTGTGGACAGCAGCCGGACGACTTCAAGCTCGCGCTCGGTCAGGGGTTCGCCCGCTTCTGCCATGCGAAGCATTATAGCGAGCGCCGGGTGTATTCATGGATAGATTTGTGCGCGCGCAAGTGTTGCCGTATGATGTGTCCGCGCAGATTGATCCAGGTTGCTTGCTCGTCACAAGCCGGATGTTGCGCCAGGCCATTTGCAGGAGGAATAACATCGATGCCATACCGTCGTCAGAGCGCATGCCGCAGCCTGCGCCGCTCTCGATCGCAGGCCACGACGGGTTGTCCATCGCTATGGCGCGTCTCGCGCGCCTCATCCTGGTGTGCGGGCTGCTGCTGAGCACAGTGTGGACTGCGTCTGCGCTGCCGCTGACCCTTGCGCTTCGGGCCGCGCCCCAAAACGATCTGGCAGCGATCCAGACGGCGCTCGGATATGGCGAGCGTGGAGGCGATCGCAATGACGCTGACGAGATCACGCCGGCGCACACTGCGCCGGCCCCGTCGGACACTTCTGCCCCGCTGATTCTCCTGCTTCCGGCGCCGGTATCGTCTTCTGAGCCGGACGCCTCTGAGGCTGATTCACCACCCCCGGCGAGTGGCGCTGTCTTCAATCTCAAGTTCGACAATTACTTCACATGGTCGGCCGGCGCCACGCCGACGGGCACAGCGCAGTTCTGTTTCCCGGAGAAGAAGGTGTTGACGCGCACGTTGTACCTGCCTGTGGTGATGCAACAGGTCGCGCCGCCGGCCTGCGACACGTATCCCTACACCTACACGTTGAATGTCACGCCCACGACGGCCCTGACACTCGGCGGCTTCATCACGGTGCAACTGACGCATGTGGCGTTCTTCACTTCCGCGCGTCTGATGATCGAGGCGCTGCCGCCGGGTCAGTCCCTGCCGCCGGGCGCTGTGGATCGTTCAACGTTCTTCACACTTCGCGCGTGCAGCCTGGCCACAGGTGAACCCATTACCTGGTTCAAAGACCCGCCTGTGGCGACAATCGCATACACCGGATCGGTGATCGCCGGCCGGCTGGACGCGGATCGCATTGCGCTGGTCGGCCTGCCCGCGAACGGCGCGGCCTGGGGTTTGCAGCCACGCATCTCTGCGCCTGGATCGAACCCGGTCGTGGCCAACATCAACCGGACGGGGGATTACGGGTTGGCAGCCAGTCTGGCTGTGAGCAGTCCGGCGGCGGTTCTGCTCGCGCCGCGCATGGCAGGCGCGATCAGCAGCACAGCCACCCATACCCGCCCGGTGTGGACGCCGTTCTACACAGCCACGAGAACCATCACGTACACCGGCGGGCGGATCATGCTGGCTTCGACGCCGGATGGACGAGGCGATTTGTTCACCGACGACGCAATGACTGTCACGGTGCGCCAGCCGGGCGGAGTCATTACCCGCGCAGGCTGGTGGTTTGCGCCGCCGGTCAATGGTCTGGAACCAATCAGCGGGGTGATGTCGCGCCCGGCATTGGATGTGAGCGGGCTGCTCGTGACGGGTGTGAATGTGATTACCGTGACGTTGTACGACACGTGGGGCACGGTGACGCGAACGCAAGAGTACTGGCTGGCGACGGACAACAGCCTGGCGGCAGGCGGCAATGGGTTGCAGGGCAACTTTGACGCCGGCCGGCATTTTGGCGGGAACTATCCGACGGCCATCGCCGAACACCACGTCGATCTGGTGACGGGCAACTTCATCTGGGATGAGATGGACTTGTCGGTGGACGCGCCGCGCGGGACGCCGATCCGGCTGACCCGGACGTACAACGCGCAGGACGGATCGAGCGGTGTGTTTGGGCGAGGCTGGTCGTCGGCGTATGACATGCGGTTGAGCGAGGAACTGGATGGTGTGACGGTGATCGTGCGCCGGGCCGACGGCCAGCGCGCAACGTTCCGCAGGAGCGGCGCGGTGTATGTTCCCGGCGCCGGCGTGTTCGATTCGTTGGACAGGGCGGGCGCGACATGGGCGCTGACCGAGTTCCGCACGCGGCTGCGCTACGTGTTCAGCGACACCGGCAGACTCGTCAACATCAAAGACCCCTACAACAACGCGCTGACTGTGACCTATAACATTGTGGGACATCCGACCGGCCTGATCGATCCGGCGGGCCGGCCGTACACAATCACCACGGATGCGTCGGGGCATATCACCGGTATCGTGGATGTGGCGGGACGGGCTTTGACGTACACGTATGCCGGCGACGCGCTGATCGGTTTCCGCGATCTGCGCCAGCAGCCGGTGACGTACACGGTGGAGAACGGCCGGGTGACGCAGATCGAAAATGCGCTGGGCGTGGCGCGCCGCGTCAGCTATGACGAGTTCGGCCGGGTGACGGGTTTGACCGACGGCGACGGCTACACGGTGTGGATGCAGCACAGGCCGGAGACGAACGAGACGCTGTATCGCAACGCCGAAGGCGGTGTGACAACGATTCGCTACGACGCGCGAGGCCGGCTGACCTCGGTTGTGGAGTCGGGTGGCGGGCAGGCGACGTATGCCTATGACCTGCACGATCAGACCACGCGCCTGTCGCAGTTGATAGTATCCGATCCGATCTCCGGGGCGCGCTGGGTGACGGCGACCTATGGCTATGACTCAGGGCGGATGATTTCGGCCACGGATTTCAACGGGTTCACCACCACCTACGGCTATGCGGCGGGGTTCGACGCGCCGATCACGGAGACCAACGCCGCCGGCCAGGTTTCGGTGTACAGCTATGCGCCGGGCACGAGCGATCTGACATCGTGGGCGCGGCGCGCGCTCGATGGGACGCCGCTGGTCACGCTGACGATACAGCGCAACAGCGCCGGCCAGCCCATCACCGTTGCGAATGGGAGCGGCGCGCAGGTCGTGGCGGCATACGACGGGCCGCGCGGCGAGCTGAGCGCGCTGAGCGACGCAGCCGGCGCGGTGCGCTACGAGTACAACGACATCGGCCAGGTCGCGCGGCGCACCGACGCAAATGGCGACAGCATCACGATGCGCTGGGAAGGCGACGCGCTGGTGAAGAGTGTGACCGACGCGCGAGGCGGCACGGTGTCGTACAGCTATGACGCAGCTTCGCGCCCGGTGCGAGTGACGAACCGGCGCGGATATACCACGGTGTACACCTACAGCGCGCGGGGGGATTTGCTGGCCGTACAGGATGCTGAAGGCGGCGTCACGGCCTATGTGTACGACGGACGGCAGCATCGCATTGCCATGATCGATCCGCGTGGCGCGCTGCCCGGCGCAACACAGGCGCAGGCGAACCGTTACACGACGTGTTATTCATACACCGAGCGCGGCGACCTGGCCTATGTCGATCCGCCGGCGCTGGGCAGGACGGTCTATGGACGCGACCTGGCCGGGCGGGTGGTGACGCTGACCCAGCCGAACGGGCAGACGATCTTCTACGATCTGGACGCGCAGGGCCGGCCGGTGACGACAACGCAGATCGTGGACACGATCGGCGGGGCGCAGGTCGCGCGCTCGGTCAACACCTATGACGCCAAAGGCCGGCTGGAACAACAGCTTGATCCGCTGGGCCGGCTGACCACATTCACCTACGACGCGGCCGATCATCTGCTGCAGGTGATTGCGCGGGCGGTGTCCGCGCCGGCCGATCCGCTGTCTCAGGTCACCACATACACATACAACGCAGCCGGCCAGCGCGCGACGATGATCGCGGCGGATGGCGGGGTGACGGGTTTCGTCTACGACGCCGCAGGGCGCCTGACGCATCGGACGCAGACGATCACGGGCGCATGGCTGACCGACACGGCGGACGTGGCGACAACGACAACCGTCTACGACGCGGCCGGCAATGTGACGCAGATCATCGACGCCAACGGCCATGCCATCACGCGCGCCTATGACGCCAACCGCAATGTGCTGACCGAGCAGTTCGCTGACGGACAGGTGATCAGCTACACCTACGACCTGGAGAACAACCGTGTGGCGCGAACGGAATTGCGCCGGACGCAGGACATCTCGAATCCGTCCATCATCACCTACACCCCGCAGGCGACCTGGCGCTGGTTCTACGACGGCATGAACCGGGTGATCAGCGAGACTGATCCGTATGGTCACGTGACGCGCTATCGCTATGACGCGGCGGGTAATCTGATCAGCGTGACCAATGCGCTGAGCGAGACAACGCTGTATGTGTACGACGCGGCCAACCAGAGGGTGCGGCAAACGAACCCGGTCACGGTCGCGGCGCTGACGCACCCGTCGATCACGTTCAGCTACGAGGGGTACGCGCAGGCGCCGGCGGATGTGCTGCCGGGTGTATGGATCACCTACGACGCGGGCGGGCGCAGGACAGCCGCGCAGGATGCGCGCGGGCAGGTGACGCACTTTGCCTACGACGGGCTAAACCGGCAGACGCTGATGACATACACGCTTGCCGCAGGGCAGGTGTTCACCGAGACGCGGCAGTATGACGCGGGAGGCAACCTGCTGGTGGTGACGGCGACCGATGGGATGCGCCACACGCGATACGCTTACGACGTTTTTGGCCGGCCGGCGCTGATCACATCGAGCGAGGGAGTCACGCAGGCGCTGGGATATGACCGCATGGGCCGGCTGGTGACGCGCACAAACGGGCTGGGCCAGACATGGGTGACGACGTATGACAGGCTGGGGCGTGTGGAGCGGGTGACCGATCCGCTCGGTCATGCGACGCGCTATGGCTATGACAAAGCCGGCAACCGGGTGGTGATCACCGACGCGAACGGGTCGGTGACGCGCTACGACTATGACGCGCGCAACCGGTTGGTTGCGGTCCGGCAATGTCTGACTCTTGTTGCTTCCTGCGAGGGAGCGGGAAGCGCGGCGATCACGCAGTACGGCTTCGACAGTCTGGGCAACCGGGTGGCGATTACCGACGCGAACGGAAATGCGACATGGACGGCCTATGACCTGCTGCATCGCGTGGTGAGCGAGACGGATGCGCTGGGGCATTCGTGGGTCTATACATACAACGCGCTGCGGCTGGAGCAGACAGCGGACCCCAGGGCGCAGGTCGCCGCGCACCGCTATGATCCGCGCGGGCTGAGGACGCACATTGACTACGCCGACGCGGCTACGCCGGATGTGACGTTCGGCTATGACCTGAACGGCAACGT
>Ga0308414_1002096_pt1 | contig 13004 bp, 11 predicted proteins | sample HotsprSampleOS50_FD_205667 | JGI IMG/M metagenome (GOLD analysis project Ga0308414, IMG submission 205667) | Hot spring phototrophic mat microbial communities from Octopus Spring, Yellowstone National Park, Wyoming, United States - 20090730_OS50 ... | reverse complement strand
TGAGATCCTCGGCCCGAACCGCTAACAGCGCTCCCATGACAGCCAGAATCAACGTGCCGATCCGCTCTCCCTCGTGGCTCGACTTGGCACCAGCACTTGATAAAAGGAGAACAAACCCCATCCCAAGCACGAGTTCGCGTGAAAAAGATTGGAACAGGTCGGGCGATACCTGAAGATATTGACCATGCAAAACCACTGCCGTCAAGGCAGCGAGAACGCCGAAACCGGCCAGGACATAAGACCAGCTCTGCCTCAGCCCGAAAGCTGGCAAGATCAGACAGAGGACACCAGCAATACCGAGGAAGACCTCAGGAAGCCAGTCAGTCGTGGTCAGTAACTGAAATACTGGGTGCATCTGCTTTATCCGTGAAACTCAATCGACTCGTGGTTTCGTCTATTTCGATGAAATGTCCGGCGAAAACGCGTGACAGCGAGTCAAAGCCTGCCACGTTTGGCGTGGTCACTGGACCAAGGTTATTAGCCGGCCGTTCAGCCAGTGTCATCGATCGTTCGATCTGGCGCAAAGCCGGAGTCATTCTTTGCAGAAAATAGTTCGGCTGGATTCCAATCCAGACGATAAAGATCAACAAAGGCGACAGGGCGAAGACCTCACGCAGGCTCAAATCTCGAATCTCGTGACGCCCTGCGGAGACGTGATAACTCATCCAGTCTTCGCCACTCTCCGGCTCCGATTTGCGATAGCCGTCGCGCTCCGCTACGGCTTCAGCGAGGGGCTCAACAACTGGGCCGAAGAACAAACGTCCCACGAGGGTCAACATATACCAGGCCCCCAGCACAACCCCCGAGGTGGCGAGAACGGCCATGACCATTTCCCAGCCCCCGTGCGTCCATGCCCGCTGAAACATCGCTATGAGGACCAAAATCTCGCCCGCAAACCCATTGAGACCAGGCAGACCGATACTTGAGAAAGTCAAAACAAATGTCATAAACGCGAGGACGGGAAGCTTCTTGGCGAGACCGCCAAACGCCTCGATCTTTCGCGTATGGTATCTCTCATAAAGCATCCCCACGACGGCAAACAGCCCCCCTGTCGCGAGGCCGTGGTTGATCATCTGCAGCAATCCGCCATGAAGTCCCATGGGGCTAAGGCAGAAAACGCCCAGCATACAGAAGCCGAGGTGGCTGACACTCGAATAGGCAATCAAGCGCTTGACATCCCGCTGCGCGAAAGCCGTCAATGCACCATAAACGATCCCTATAACACAAAGCGCCAACAACCACGGCGCGACTGTCTGAACCGCGTCGGGAACAATCGGCAAAACAAGCCGCAGAAAACCATAGCCACCGACTTTCAGCAAAATCCCTGCCAGGAGCACACTCCCTGCGGTTGGGGCCTCCACATGAGCCAGGGGAAGCCATGTATGAAAGGGAACAAGCGGTACCTTCACCGCAAATCCGGCAAATAAAGCCCAAAAAATCCACAGTTGGAGAGAAAGGGGGAACAGACCCTGCGAACGGAGTTCGACCATGCGAGCCGTCAATTCAGGAATAGAAAAAGTCAATCTTCCGGCCTGACCGTAAGAAGCACTCCAAATGACCACCGCCAAAAGGCCGAGAAATGTCAGGACACTTCCTGCCAAAGTAAAAATAAAGAATTTGACTGCGGCGTGGCGGCGATCTTCATGCCCCCAGATTCCGATCAAGAAAAACAAAGGAATCAATGTCGCCTCAAAAAACACATAGAATAAAAGGAGATCACGAGCAGTAAACACTCCGAGCATCCCCGTATAGAGCACAAGGAGCAGCCGATAGAACGTGGGGGCCTGGCGATTGATGGCGTTCCAGCTCACAAGAACCGAAGTGACCATCAGCAACGATGTCAGCGCATACAACCAGACGCTCAGTCCATCCAGTCCGAGCGATAACCGGATACCGATCGTCTGATCAGATCGGGACCACCAGGGAATTTCAAAAACCGCGAATTGCTGGGCGCCAACAGGAAATCGGAAAGCTAGCCAGCCGCTAATCACGGTCGTCACCAGGACAATGCCAAGCGTCATGCGACGGGCGACCTGCTGGCTGTTTCCTATAATCAAGGCTCCCGCCAGAGGGGCCAGCACGCTAATGACTAACAATGTTCCCATGATAACGCCCTTTGTTCCTTTCAAGGAACCCGATAGTACTTACCTAAAAAATTTCCGGACCTAATCTTTCATACATAAAAACTCTCAGTTAGAAAAACATAGCCGCCAGTAAAACCAGGATCCCGAGCACGAAGCCCAATCCATACCAGGGAATCCATCCATTGTGCGAACTGCGCAGGAGCGAACCCACCAGTTTTGGCAAAAATCCGATGGTATCTACCAGAAGATCAATGAAATACCGGTCGATCCAGGCGGCAAGAGAGGCTATCCCTGTCAACGGCCGAACGATCACCCAGGAATAAATCTCGTCAATAAAGAATTTGTGGAAAGATAACGAATACAAGGCAACCGCCTTCATTACCGATATAACAGGGCTGACGACAGCGAGCGGTCCAAGGACAAGCACGGCTGCCCAGGCGATACCACAAACGGTGAGGGCCGTGCTTAACCACGGGACGAAATGAAAGCCATGGCTAACCTGAGCCTCCGCCGAATGATGAGCAAAAGCGGCCAGGCTAGGTGTGGCCGCCAGAAAATGTTCCACCACTTTTGCGGGTCCGAGCGCAACTCCGACAAGCGTTGAGGCAATCGCCAGAATGACGAGCGGTGCAAGCATTACGGGAGGCGATTCGTGAGCATGGGTTGCCGCTTCAGAGGGCAGACGCTCTTCGCCAAAAAACGTTCGAAAATAGGCACGGAACGTGTAGATAGCTGTCAAAGCCGCCGTAGCAGCGGCCGCGGCAAAGAGGACGACATACAACGATGACGCTCTCCCCCTCTCATACACAAGGTGCAGGATTTCATCTTTGCTAAAGAATCCCGCGAAAGGCCACAGCCCTGCCAACGCCAGGCTTCCAAGGAGAAATGTGACGTGTGTCCACGGCAATCGTCGTCGTAAGCCGCCGATTTCGTTAAGGTCAATCACACCGCCGGTAGCGTGCATCACACTTCCCGCTCCCAGGAACAATAGGGCCTTGAAGAACGCATGGGTCACGAGATGAAACATAGCGGCAGCAACACCGACAAGACCTCCCACGGACAACCCGAGAAACATGTAACCAAGTTGACTGATTGTTGAATACGCGAGAATTCGCTTGAGGTCTGTTTGGGTGAGGGCAATAATGGCTGCCATAGTTGCAGTAATGACTGCGATCACGCCCACGATCGTCAAGGCGTACGGGGCAGCTTCAAACAGGGGCATGCAGCGTGCAATCATGTAAACGCCAGCCGTCACCATCGTCGCGGCGTGAATCAAGGCACTCACCGGGGTCGGGCCTTCCATCGCATCAGGAAGCCACACATGGAGAGGAAATTGGGCACTCTTACCACATGCCCCCGCGAAGAGGAGGAGGCAAATGGCCGTTGCAACACCGCCATGAAGCAGGCCTTCCTGCGGATGAACGAGACGAGCCATTCCCAGCACACCGGCCGAATAAACTTCGCCCGTTTGCGGATCCACTGTGTCGTGAAAATTGAGCGTCCCATACACGGACCAGATCAGGAATATCCCGAGGGCAAAGCCGAAATCGCCGACTCGGTTAACAAGAAAGGCCTTCTTTCCCGCAGCCGCAGCTGCCGGCTTGCGATACCAGAAGCCAATGAGCAAATAGCTGCAAAGCCCTACAGCTTCCCAGAAAACATAAAGCAAAAGGAAATTGCTGACCGAGACAAGCATGATCATTGAAAACACGAAAAGAGAAACATATGCGAAAAACCGCCAATAGCCGGGGTCTTCATGCATATAGCCGATCGAATAAATGATGACCAGCAGAGAAACCGCTGTCACCGTAACCAGCATGACGACGGTCAATGGATCGACGCGAAGGACAACGGGAATTTGAAACCGGAGAAAATCCACCGTGCCGTGTGCCACGGGGACCTGGGGCGATCCGCCAGTTGGGCTGATCTCCGCCCAAGTCCAGAGTTGGACCACATGCTCGAGCACAGGTTGTTCGCTGTGAGAAGACGTCGAACCGAGTGTCCGGACAGTCAAAAAAAGGAGCGCCAATGACGCAACAAATGAAATGGCAACAGCCGTGACAGCCGGCACGTGGCTATATTCGCGCAAATGACGTGGACCGAGAACGGCTGTCAGGATGGCAGCGCCCAAGGGCATAACCGCTATAAGGATAATCAGGAATGCCATAGGTCTCACACATCCGGTCGATATTCAAGGACTTCCTGGGGAATACTGGGTGGCCGTCCAACACGTGGAAGTTTCGGCCATGAAGGCAATTCCGCTTCGCCGATCTCATCCTCGATTGGCAGCGGGGGAGGAATGATGTCTTCCCGCACGTGTTGCAATCGCAGCACATCCAAGCCCTGTCGTCCCCTCACCAGACTGACAATTAAGGCGAGAGCAATGGCCGCCTCGGCCCCGGCTACAGCCACAACAAAGAGGATGAAGACCTGGCCAGCCGATTGGCCGTGGTAACGATCCCACCCCGCGAAATTGACAACCACACCCTGAAGCATCAGTTCGACGGACAGGAACATCACGATCAGGTTGCGCCGGCTGAGAAAGCCGATGGTCCCCAGACCGAAGAGGCATGTCCCCACGAGTAGGTAATGCATCAGTAAGGCGGTCTTTTCCATTGTGTTCCCTTTTATCGTCTTCCTCGGAGCTTAGGGCGTCGAGTCAGTATCGCGAATCGCATGGGTCTTTTCCCGGTGGTCTTGTAAGTCACTAAGTGGTTCTAATGGACGCGAAATGATAATGGCAGCGCCGATCAAGGCCAATAAGAGAATGAGTCCCAGAACCTGCACTGCGACGCCATAACGGGAGAAAAGCTCGTGCCCCAGATCGACAGTTTTCGTGACAACAAAAGCGTGAGTTGCCCTCCCGACTTCTTCGCCAGAAGTGGGTCTCCCGATCACCGAGCCGTCATGAAGCCACGTCGCCGTGGTCAATGAAATAAGCAGAGCCCCGACAAGGGCAGCCGTAAGCGGTTCCCAACTCTCTCGATCAAAAGCGGCCATTCCTTTGGGGTTGTCAAGCATCAAAAGAAACAAAAACATCACCAGGATGGCACCGATGTAGATGACAATCACAGCCATCGCTACAAATTCCGCGCCGTTGTATAGCAGCATTCCGGCAGTTCCCAAAACCGCCATGCCAAACCAGAGAGCGGCATACAAAGGACGCGTTGTCGTGATCATTGCGGCTGCTGATGCCACGGTGATGACGGCCATCAGGGTAATCAGAGATCGTGCCAACAAGCTCCCCACAGGGGGAATTAAGGCCCCGATCATTGCCAGTCCAGCGGCAAGAAGTGCCCAACCGGGCGAGCGTTTCCGCTGCTTTCCCCACGGCAGCGCCCACCAGAGGCCCGCTGCCATGAGAATTGTGGCCAGGATCAACACCAGATTCGACATATCCATATCTTTGCCTACCGTATTCCCGAAAGGGTGATTCGCTTGCGGCTGTCTGGGTCGGTTCAGGATTGCCCTGGCGATGTCTCACGATCTGCTCCGAGTTGCTGTTTTGCACGCAACCAACCAGGGGGTTCCTGATCCTTCGTCTGGTCGTAAACACTCAAAAGTTTCTCTTTATCGAAAATCATTTCATCGCGGCTTTTTCCCGAAAGATCATAGAGACTTGTCAGCTCGATGGCATCCACGGGACAGGCCTCTTCGCACATACCGCAAAAGATACAACGCAGCATGTCGATATTGAAGACGATCGGATACTTTTCGCGATCGGGCCACGGACTGGGGGCTGCCACAATATCGATACAGTGCGCAGGGCAGGCTGTTGCACAAAGAAAACAGGCCACACATTTGACCCGGCCTTGCTCGTCTCGATTTAAGCGATGAACGCCACGGTAAATCAGAGGGTCGGGAAACTGGTGCCGCTCCTCAGGAAACTGCACCGTAATCTTAGGACCAATCAGGTGACGGAACGTCGTCGTCAACCCATCCCAAAACAAAGGCAAATAGGATCGCTCGCCTAAACCAAGCGGCGATTCATCAACCCAACGGATTTGAGAACTATTCGGTTCCATATTCAGTCAATCCAATATCGCATCGCTTCTAATAGCTTCACATAAGTTTCTCTATTGTGTTCTACGGATCGCAGACCATGGCGTTCTGGAACCGGTTGTCCAATGAGCCGGGGCGCAACGGTTGCGAGAGTCGCACCAGATCCCGTCGTGGGCGGTTGTCATAGTGAGGCCGGGACACCATAGCTGTGACGACCCACGTCAAAACGAAGCCTGACCAGTTGATCACAGCCAGACAGAGCGTGGCAGGCCAGCCCTGCGAGAGAACCAGCGATTCCCACCATGAATACCACAGGATCAAGATCGTAACCTGGATCATTCCCCATGAAATAAGGGCCTTCCATGCCAGAGCCATGAGTTGATCGAAACGAAATCTCGGCCAGCTCCATCGCATTAACATGAAGAAGAAGACCACAGCCAGGACCTTGGCCACGAAAACGAGAATGCGTAAGATGGCCACGCCGATCCCCGCGACGGGTTCCGCCCCCGTAAGAAACCAGACATGCCAGCCCCCCAAGAAAAGGAGGACAATCAGGACGGCTGCCGTAATCATGTGCAAAAACTCGGAGACCAGGAAGGTCATGAGTCGCATGCCACTGTATTCGGTATGAAAACCACCGACCAACTCTTGTTCTGTTTCCGGGAGGTCAAAAGGCAAGCGTCCAGCCTCAGCCGTTGCTGCAACGAAAAACACAACAAAAGCCAGCGGATGCAAGACGATGTTCCAAACACCGGATTGGGCTTGCTGAACGACGATGTCGTCAATTCGCAGGGTCCCGGCATAACAAGCGATGGCTATCAAACTCAGGCTCAACGGGATCTCGTAAGCGATCAACTGAGCCGCCCCACGAATCGCACCAAAGAGACTGTACTTGTTATTGCTACCCCAGCCGGCGATGATCACACCATACACCGCGGCCCCGTTGGCCGCAAACAAAAAAAGCAGTCCGGCATCGAATTTGGGGACGATGGTCAAATCGACAGGGGCCCAGTTTGCAATCCCTAAATCCACCTGTCCCAAAGGGACCACGGCGTAAATTGCGATCGCTCCGACAAATGTCACAATCGGGGCAACATTATAGAGAATGCGATCGACATGGCCGGGAACGAATTCTTCTTTGAAGATCAGTTTCAGGCCGTCCGCAATCGGTTGTCCCAGACCGAAGATGCGAATCTTGGTCAGTGGGATTCCCACACGATTCGGACCTAGCCGATCTTGAACCCATGCCGCAACCCATCGCTCAACAAGCACCAGATAGGCTGCTGCCGTCATCAAAGCACCGAGCAAGACGGCAATCTTGATACATGTCTCTACGACAAAACTTATCATGGTCAGCCCAGGCAATCGTCCAATCTCACATTTTTGTCAATTCGATGTTTCGTTTAACACAAAGCCCTTACCCTAGCTGCGGCCAACGTTCCCAACCTCACGCCGTGAATTGTTTTGACGACGTCTCCTGTGTCGCTAACTGGGTAACCCGAAGGTCCACACCATGTTCTGGAACCTCACCGGCGGCAGCCGAGAAGTAAGGAATGCTGCTTGCCAATTCGGCCAAAATACTCTTGGGTTGGTACAATCCATTCATCCCGTTCAACTCCCAAAAAACCGATCCGAGAGAACGATTTCCCATTGGCGGCCGCACAGCCCGCGTTAACCACTGAAGTCGATGCCTGCGGTTCACATAGGAGCCTTCATGTTCGGCATACGCAGTCGTACCGAGAATCAGGTCGGCCTTGTCGCTCAGGGGGCTTGGGAATAAATCGGCCACAATCAGATGGCTTGCGCCACGCAGTGTTGCCGCCTGTTCGGGGGTGATCCAGGGTTTGATGTATCCGCCGAGCACGATCACGGTGTCGATTTGCCCGCTGGCAACTTGTGTCAAAAGTTCCTCAAACGGTAGTGGAGGTTGTTCAAACCAGTGGGCCACGCTTTCGACCCCGAGGCGATTGGGGCATTTCTCGGCGGAAATCACAAAGCCGCCGGGGAAGTGTTCGTCCTCTCCCTGATAAGGAATCGGTCCCAGACTCACGATGCTCGCCGAATGGGCATTCTTGAACCAGCGGCATGCCAGATAGGCCTCTTCATTCGTCAGGAACGGGGAGAGACAGAGAGCGGGGCGCCGAGCGTTTTGGGCCATATCCGCGATTCGACCAATCGCGGTGGGCCAGTTGACCTGGAGCAGCCTCTCATTCTGCCTTTGCCAAACGCCGCGCAATCGCCGCGGGTGATGGACAAAGGGGTAGCCGTATCGCCCTTCATTGCAGATCCACCATTGATTGACAAAGGGATTTTCTCGCGGTTTGATGCGATGAATGCGATCCTGATTCTCTTCGATCCAGATGGAACAGCCTGTGGCACACAGGGCACAGACGCTTGGTTTGCGACGCAAATACCAAACACGTTGTTTGTACAGGAAATCCTTATCGGCCAAAGCACCTACCGGACACAAATCGACGACATTGCCTGAAAGTTTGTTGTTGAGCGGCAATTCAGGTAACACGTCGATTTCTTCATGGGACCCGCGATTGACGACCATTAACTCCGAGGTCCCCGTGATTTCGCGGACAAACCGAACACAGCGGGTGCACATGACGCAGCGATCGACAAAAAGGATGACGTCTCCGATGTCGCGCTTGCGGCTGGTAAAAGGCCGAATCTCGGCCCGGCGTTCTGCCTGCCCATACTTGAAATGGTAATCTTGAAGGCGGCATTCCCCCGCCTTATCGCAAATGGGGCAATCGATGGGATGACGGAGCAGAAGGTCTTCTTCAACCATCGCCCGGGCACGCGCTACCTTTTCGCTGTTGGTAACCAGGACCGTTCCATCTTTCGCTGGTGTATTGCAGGCTGGAACGAGCTTGGGCAACATCACAATCTGCCCGGTCTTGGGATCGCGTGTGCCGACTTCGACAAGACACATACGGCAACTTGCGACCACTGACAATCCTGGATGCCAGCAATAATGGGGGATTTCCACACCAGCACGGGCGGCAGCTTGGATACCATTGAGCCGCTCGTGAGGGCCAATTTCAACTTCTTTACCATCGACAATGACGATTCCCATAAAATGTCCCTATTGCAGGTCGAGGCTATTTGATCCCCACGCTTGTCGTCTCGGACCTGCTCCCATTCGTTTCATGGGCAAGGTCCAGGATGGGCGCGGTTGCGCTCCAGCCATGGGGGTTTGTGTGCTTGATATAGTCCTCCAATTCGCCGCGGAATTTGCGAATGGCGGTTTTGATCGGCCAGGCAGCGCCGTCAGCCAGACCACAGATTGTTGTCCCTGGAATGATCCCGATGTTATCGGCGATCTCCAGGAGTAAATCGAGATCCACAAGCCGTCCGCGGCCTGCTTTGATCCGCTCCACGATTCGCAAGGCCCAGGCCGTCCCTTCCCGACATGGGGTACATTGGCCGCAACTCTCATGGGCGAAAAACCGGCAGCTATTATGCAGGAAATCGATCATCGGGTAGGTCTCATCCATCACGATGACACCACCCGTTCCCAAACCGAGGCAGCCTGCCTTGATGGGGCCGCTAAAATCCATCGGTGTGTCGAGTTCATCGGCTGAAAGGACGCCTGTACTCAGTCCTCCTGGGACAACCGCTTTGACCTGCCGACCCTGCCTGACCCCACCGGCATATTCTTCGATCAACTGGCGACACGGAATTCCTAACGGGGCCTCAAAACAACCTGGTCGATTCACATGACCGCTGACGCAAAACAACTTTGGACCGAAACTTCCAGGATCTCGCGGATCGTTCGGATCGGGCGGAACCCCAATGGATCGGAACCACTCGGCGCCGCGTTCCATAATGTGGCGAACGCAGGCCACCGTCTCGACGTTATTCACCACCGTGGGTTTCCGGAACAATCCCTCAACGGCGGGGAAAGGCGGCTTCGTTCGCGGCCAGGCCCGCTTGCCCTCGATGCTTTCGATTAAGCCAGTCTCTTCACCGCAGATATAGGCCCCTGCACCGCGATGGATAAACATTTCCAGATTGAAACCGGTCCCCAGGATGTTTTTTCCGAGATAACCAGCCTGATATGCCTCCTGAATCGCGTGACTCAATCGCTGATATGCTAAAGGGTACTCATATCGGAGATAGACATAAGCTGTTGTCGCCCGCGTCGCATAAGCGCTGATGATTGTTCCTTCCAGAACCTGATGGGGATCGAGTTCCATCAGGACGCGGTTGCAGAAGGTCCCCGGTTCACTTTCGTCGGCATTGACGCAGAAATAGATTGGCCCCGGATGATCTGCGGGGAGAAATGACCACTTCAGACCTGTTGGAAAACCGGCGCCTCCGCGACCACGCAGCGCACTGATACGGACTTCCTCAAGCACCTCTTGAGGAGACAATTGTGTAAGGACACGGCGCAAGGTCTGATAACCGCCGTTCCTCTCATAGACCTTCAAGGTATGGCTGTCCGCCTTTCCAATATTGGCCAGAAGTACCGGTTCAAACGATTCCATGATCCTTTTCCATTCATGTCGGGCTAGGGCAGCTCTTTCAGCAGTGAATCCAACTTTTCCTGCGTCATCCTGGGATAGAGTTTGTCATTGATCAAGACGGCGGGAGCACACTCGCAAGCCCCTAGACACTCGGCTGCCTCCAGCGTAAAACGTCCATCGGGAGTGGTCTCCCCCGGCTGGACACCCAACTGTTCTCTCAAATGCTCTAACAGGTTTTCGCCCCCGCAGAGGGCGCAGCTCAACGAACGGCAAACCCAAATCCGGTATTTTCCCAGGGGACGATCCTGTTTGAAAAACTGATAAAACGAAAGCGTGTCTTCGATCTCGGAAGCAGGGATTCCCAGGACCTGGGCCAGCTCCAGAACCGCACCTTTGGGAACAAATCCAAGCGACTCTTGGATCACGTGGAGTGCCGGCAGGACGACCGCCCTCCCGTTTGGATACCGCGGAAAATAATCCTGAATCGACGCGACCACCTCCGGAGACAGGAATGCAAATCCTTTGCTTTCCACGAGTGATGTTCTGTTTTCTTCGGACATTGATCGACCCCGTATGCCACCTCTTACCGATCGAGTTCGGCCGCGATAATATTCAAACTCCCGAGCACAGCCACAACATCGCCCAACATGTGACCTCGGATCAGATGAGGAAACAACGCAAAATGGATGAACGAAGGCGGACGGCATCGTGCCCGATAGGCGTAGGGAGAACCGTCTCCCACAATGTAGAATCCCAGTTCTCCGTTGGGGGATTCCGTTGCACAATAGACTTCCTCGCAGGGGACCTCAAATCCGCGGTTTTGCATGATAATTTCGAAATGAGTAATCAGCCCTTCGATGGTCGATCGAACTTGCCATTTTTCGGGAATCACCGCACGTTGACCAACATCCACATTAACAGGACCTGAAGGAAGATTCTCGACGGCTTGCTGAATGATTTTCAGGCTTTCCCGCATTTCTGCCATGCGGACCAGATAACGGGCATAACAGTCGCCGCCCTGAGCGCAACACACCTGAAAGTCAAAATCGGAATAGGCCAGGTAAGGTTCATCCTTCCGCAAATCGCGGGTAACACCACTGGCACGAGCAAGGGGACCAGTCACACCCCGGTTGATGGCTTCCTCTTTTGTCAGGACGCCAATTCCTTTGGTCCTGTCAACGAACACACGGTTGCGGGTAAGCAGACGATCCATGTCGTCCAACGCCCGCGGCATCTTGCGGAGAAACTCGCGGATCAATTCGATGGCCTTCGGTGAGGCATCATACATCAAGCCGCCAACACGGGTATAACTGTTGGTAAACCGTGCCCCACACAAGGCCTCGAAGATATCGTAAATCATCTCCCGAGGATTGAACGCATACATAAAGAACGTAAAGGCGCCAGTATCCAGTCCTACGGCAGCGTTGCACACAAGATGATCAGCAATTCTGGCGAGTTCGGCCACGATCACCCGGAGGTATTGACACCTCGGTGGCACCTCAATCCCCATAAGCTTTTCCACGGCGAGGTGCCAGGCGACGTTGTTGGCCATCGGAGAAACATAGTTCATCCGGTCAGTAATCGTGACGTATTGATTGTAATTGAGGTGTTCGGCCAACTTTTCAAATCCGGAGTGCAGATAACCAATGTCGCAATCGGCATCAACGACTCGCTCGCCTTCCAACTTCAGGATCAGACGAAGCGTCGTATGCGTTGCCGGATGCTGAGGACCAAAATTCATGGTCCACAGGTATTCCTGACTTTGATCCGTGCGTTGAGAGAGTTCGCTTCGTTGAAGCGGCATACGCTACTGATCTTCCTTTTCTAGTGGCTAAAAGTCCCACGGACAAAAAGTCTGAAGAACTACCCCAGATCGCGTGTGACAACCGGAATGTTGTGCCGCTCGCCGCGCCCCTGCAATGGATAATCCTTTCGCAACGGATGATCCTGAAAATCCTCTGGCAGCAGAATTCGCCGCAAATCGGGGTGGCCCTCAAAACGGATACCGAACATGTCCCAGATCTCCCTCTCCAACCAGTTAGCGCCTTCCCAGAGGTCTGTCACTGTTGGAAGGGTCGGTTCAGGATCATTCACGAAGGTTTTTACAATCACCCGCTCAGCCGACTCCGGTCGTCCCACGATATAGATGACGCCAAAACGGTCTTTGGCGTTTGGGTAATACAGGTAATCAACGCATGTGATATCGACAATCAACGCAAAGCCAAGGTCAACCTTCAAGAACCGCAGCAAGTCGTGAAGATGATCCCGAGGGACAGAAACGCGGACCTGGCCGCGAAACTCCGTAATTTCTACAAACGGAAAACTCGTTCTTATTTGCTGCAGTGCTTCCGGTGATACCATGTCTTGCTCAATTCTCCACGCGATACAGCCCTTTGAACCTCTTGCTCATTGCACCTCGTCGCAAAAAACGCGGATCTTC
>Ga0308414_1002095_pt1 | contig 13005 bp, 11 predicted proteins | sample HotsprSampleOS50_FD_205667 | JGI IMG/M metagenome (GOLD analysis project Ga0308414, IMG submission 205667) | Hot spring phototrophic mat microbial communities from Octopus Spring, Yellowstone National Park, Wyoming, United States - 20090730_OS50 ... | reverse complement strand
CCTGTTCAGCGACACCCGCCCGATCTGGGCGGCCGCCTGGATCGACGCCCGCGACTGGCTCAAGTCGGCGCACCGGGCGATCCTCAGTGTACCCGACGAAAGCCGGCGCGATGCATTGCTGCGCGAGCTGGCCGACCTGCCCATCGAGATGAGCGACGTACAGCGCCTGATGGCCGAGCGTCGGGCGGCCACCGAGGCGAGGCGCGGCGAGGAGTGGAAGGCCGCCAACCGCATTCACTGGACGAAAGTGTTTCGCGATCACTACCGGCAGGTCCGCCAGAAGGCGATGGAAGCAGCGAGGACGCCGTAAAGGAACGGGTCAGGATCGCTGCTGGAGTTCGTGCGCCGGCGGGTACCCGGGGGTCGCGCGTCCGCCTCAATCCAGCCACTGCTTTTTCTTCATTTTCTCCGGCAGATACGTCTCGGTGATGAAGGAGAAGTCCTTGCTGGAGAGCGCTTCCAGCTCCAGCTTCACGCCGGTTTTGAGCATGTGCTCGATCTCCCGCTGCCATTCCTTCTTTTTCGCAAACCACGGATACTTCAGGATCTCCCTGGCGCGGCGAATGTCCTCAACCTCCATGGCGAGAGTCACCGTTCGGTTGATGCCGAAACGCTCGGCATCGAAGCTGCTCATGCCGATGAAGCGGGCGCTGGGAACGGCCATGCGCTCCGACTCGAACGCGAGATTGATCGACCCCTGCTTGATGACCGAATAGATGTAGTACCCCCAGGGGTCGTTGTCAGTCAGGACGTAGACCGGCAGCTTCAGCTCGTTGTGCAGGCGGTACAGCAGCCGGCGCACCCCGCGCGACGGCTGGCCCTTGCCGTGAATAATGAGGCAGTTGTCCTTCTTCCAGAACTTGTCCTCGTTGAAGCGTTGCCAGACGGCCGCCTTCTCGATCATGAGGATGTATTTGGCCTCGCACCTGGCGAACTGAATCACATCCGGCTCCACGATGGAGGGGATGGACCAGCCGCCGCTGCCCATGCGGCGCAGGTCGATGGCGTCGCCGGCATCGATGATGGTCATGTTGCCGACCATCTCGCCCTTCTTGTCGGCGAAAAGGCCCAGTTCCTCGCGCAGAGCGCCGAGGGCCACCTCCAGGTCCTCGATGATCGGGTCCGACTCGTCCTGCTCGTCAAACGTGTTCTCCCGCGTGCCCTCGATGGTGTGCTTGCAGTGGTAGAAAATGTCGCGGATGCTGGTTGTCTTGCCCTGGTCGTTCAGTTCCTTGCAGCCTGAAGCGATGAGCATCGTCTGCATGAACTTCTTCGCCTGGCTCAGATTGAAGAAGCTGCGGCGCTGGAGGGCATCGCCCATGCGGATGATGCCGGCCTTCTCGTCAAACCTGGCGTTGGAGAGGGCGCGCGTCGGGATGTCGAAGCTCGGATCCTGCCCGGTGCGTGCGCACTTCACCACCACCTCAGCCATGGCCTCGAGTTTCCTGCCGGTGTCGGCTTTTCGTTTCTTGCTTGCGGTCTTTGCCATATCTGTAATGCCGGTAAGTGGTTCACACGTGGCTCGGGTCGTTGCAGCTCACGCCGCTTCGGTGCCTTCGAACAGGTCGCCCCCGCTGGCCGCTGTCTTCGCCCTGCCGGCGGCGGGCTCCGAATCATCCGCCTCCCTGACGGCCGCGTCGCTGGCGTTGGATTCGATGACGACCACATTCTGATCGCCTTCCAGCCGCCCGGCCCGCTCGACCGGCTTGATCGCCTGACCATCCTCGTCCAGTTGCAGGTCGGCGGTGGCCGTGCGACTCCTGGCAGCCGCCTGAAGATCCCTGTAGAGCTTTTCCTTGTTTACCTTCGTCATCTTGGCGCAGGCCTGGACAACCTCGCCGATGTACTTCTCGAAGACGTGGCGGCGCTGGCCCTCCCGCGCGATGCGCTGCCGCTTGCGCACGTAGGCGTTGAGCTTCCGTCCGCACTCCTGAAGCGCCAGTTTGATCTCCCGGGTTATCTCGTCGTAGCTGGCGATCGCCTCTTTGCTCTCGCTGGTGAACGGCACCCACACGCTGGCCATGTGGACGAAGATCACCAGCGGTCCCTCCGGCAGCGCGTTGCGGCTCTGGCTGATGCCGTAGTTGCGCCAGTTGGTGTCGATCACGCTCTTGGTGATGGCGCACGCCGACGGCTGATACAGCAGCGGCACGCGGTTGGCGAAGCGGATCACCCGCGCGGTGTCGTCGGCCGGCAACTGCCCGCCAAATGCCAGCCCTACCTCGATCTGGAACGGATTGCCGCGATACACGGCCGGATCGCGCGTCTCGGCGGTGTAGAACTCGGCCTTGATCTCCTTGAGCAGGCCCTTGAGGATCTGCTGCGGCCCGATGGGGACCAGGCAATCCGTCGGCGGGGCCATGATCTTCGTCTCATTGATCGCCTTGTGAAGGCGGTCGGCTTCCTCGCGGGCTACCTGCGTGCACCAGGTCTGGGGCGACAGCCCGGCCTTCCGGCAAATCTCACTGGCGACCTTGGGCGAGACCCGGCTGAACTCCTGGTTGAGGAACGCGCCCAGGTGCTTGTGATTGGTCTCCTTGAGCATGCGGATGAGCACGCCCAGCTCCACGCCGTGCGGATGCGGCTTGATTGTCCGCGGCGAGGGCGGCACCTCGTGCACCTCGCGCGGGAAATGGCGCTCCACCCCGTCGGGGGCGATGTAGTGAATCGCCGCGTGCGGGTTGGCAATCGCCGTCTGCTCCAGATACTCATCCACGCTCGCACGCCCGCGCTGGAAACGGGCCTCGAGAATGATCGAGACCTCCGTGCCGTGGTCCATCTCGGGGGAGGGTTCAGGGTTGAGGGTTCGGGGTTCAGTGGAGCCGGCGACTCCTGCTGCTCCAGCCTCCGTGCCTTCGTGCCTCCGTGCCTTCGTGCCTTCCGAGTGCTGAGTGCTGAGTGCTGAGTCCTGAGTGGGTTGAGTGCCAGTGTACGGGAAATCCGCCACGAGCCAGCTCGCATGCTCCTCGTCCACGATGATCTCCGGCCGGTTCTTCATCGTGTCCATCTGAAGCTCGAAGCGGTGGGCGGGTTTCTTCCTGCCCGTGCGGCTCACGATCTGCACCGACTGGCCCGTCGTCAGCAGACCGTACATCCCGGCCGCCGAAATGCCGATGCCCTGCTGGCCGCGGCTCATGCGCAGACGATGGAACTTGCTGCCGTAGAGGAGCCGGCCAAATACGTTGGGAATCTGCGCCTTGACGATGCCCGGCCCGTTGTCGCGCACGGTGACGCGGAAGCGCGTGGCGTTGGCGACCGATGGCACGGCCGGCGGCTCTGCGCCACCCGCCGCCCCGTCCGAGGGGATCATCTGAGGCTGATCCTCCCTGTTCTTGCCGTTCGGGCCGTTGCCGTTGGTATCCTTCGCCCGGCTCCCGCCATTGAGCGCGTCGATGCGAATCCACAGCTCGGGAAGGATGCCCGCCTCCTCGCACGCATCCAGCGAGTTGTCCACCGCCTCCTTCACCGTCGTCAGCAGCGCCTTGCGAGGGTTGTCAAAGCCAAGCAGATGACGGTTCTTGGCGAAAAACTCGCTGACCGCAATGTCCTTCTGCTTGCCGGCCATCGTTTCGGCCGTCTCGTGCTGCATCCTGGCCGGCCGGCGCGGCTTGGCGGGCGCGTTGACCGGTTGCTCCGGCGCCGCTTTGGGCGTTGTAGCCGCCGGGAAGAGATCTGACTGTGATTTGCCGCGGGAATTGGATTTTGCGGGACGCTTAGCGGCCATCCGTGGTCTCCTCGAACTGAACTCGCGGCCGGTCTCCGGCCAACTATCCATCTTACAGGCCCGCAAACCGGACCGCCAGTTCAATCATATCGGCGGGCGCGTGACCGTTTCTGCGGCCGGCGGTCCGAGATCGCGCCGGCACGCGATCTTGCCGTCCCGATGGCCGGCTCACTGGGCGGCCGTCCACTGCTTCTGCCCACCCGCATAGAGGATCGCCAAGAGGTTCTCCAGGTAGAACGGGTCCTCGGCAAACTGCGGGTCCGGCAGCCAGCTCAGGAGCTGCCGGGGGCTTTCCTTCTTGATGAATGCGGCGATGCGCAGATACGGGCTGGCGAAGCCCCACTCGCCCAAGCCCGTCTGGTAGCTGAAGGCCTGCGCGAACATCGTCGGCCAGATCCAGTGGACAAAGTCGAACTGGTCGGCGATGTCGTCGCGGAAGTAATCGTCGTAGAACCGGAGCAGTTCTGGGGAGGCCTCGAGGAAGATTTCCGACCAGGGGGCGCTGAAGAGGGTGGGATCGGTGCACCAGGAGAACCCCTGCTCCGGCCACCAGCTCTGCGTCCGCGTGCCAAGATAGTTGCCGCTGGCGGACTTGAGCCTGGGGAGCAGCTTGCCGTAGGTGTTGCCGTACACGCGCAGGGCATGCCACATCTCCTCGCGCGGCTCGCACGACTGGATATAGTTGGGCGCCTTCCATTGGGCCAGCCATGCGACCATCGACTTGCCCAGCAGATAGGCGGCGCGGTCTTCGGCAACCCGGTCCTCCATGTGGCGGGCCATACGCGCAAAGCCGATCAGGCCGTTGATCCCCGAGTTCAGACGCAGCGGCACGTGGGGCTGGCCGGCCATGCCCGAGGCCCAATCCTGCCCGATGACGCTGTTTCCGAAGGCACGACGCAACAGTGGCCAGTTGTTCTCGACGACATCCCAGTCGCCGCTGTGGTGTGCATAGGCCCACATGGCATAGAGCACGCGCGGCGAGCGCCAGTCCATCCACATGCGAAGCTGGCTCCTAGCGGCCCTGTAGCTCATGGCGGGCTCGCCGAAGGCGGTGCCGATGGCCTGCCAGTGCTCGGGCTTCAGCAGGTCATCCTCGATCAGTTGGCGAATGAATCGTCGCGTCTTCTCTTCCAGTTCGGGAGGCAGGTACGGCAGCGTTCGCGCCAGCGCCCAGACCTGCTCGGGCCTGGTGCCAATGAACACGGGCCCATTCTCGTTGGGCGACCAGGTTGCGCCATTGAGCGTGGTTTTGAGCGCGATGAAGGCGGCCACCTGCTTCTGGAGATGATCCAGAACCTGCCGCGAGACGTCATCCGCGCCGACCATGACGCTCAACGTTTCGCGCAGATAGCGGTTCAGTCCGCCGAGACGGTAACTGGCGCGATCGGCATCCACTCTGCACAAATAAGGCCCCCACTGCGAGCGGTAGCCGGTATCGTGCAACTCCGGGTCGAAGGCCAGAGGGCACTGGTATGTCTGCGCATACATGCGCGCAATGCCGGCCGTGGGGGAGATCGGCGCGATGCGCAACGCGGGCGTCTGCCAGTCATCGGACACCGTGCGATAGGTGAAGGTGTTGCGGATCGTGATGCGGCCCGTCTCGGCATCAAATGTGAAATCCTCCTGACAGGAGGTGGGAACTGCCCGCGCCACGCGCGACCAGAACCGTGCCCGCTCGACGACATCCGGCGGCAGACCCTCTGTCCAACCCCTGGTCTGCTCCGGACGGCTCAACAACCGGCCGTCGAGGGGCAGCATTACCACGACGCCCGCCGGGGCGTCGAAGTCGAGTTTCAGTCCCCAGGCTCCCGTCGACAGCGATCTGGCCCTGTGCTGGAGTACGATGAGCCACGGACAATCCGCGCCGTTGTAGGCGTTGGCGAACATCTCGCCCCCATAGCGCACATCCTTCATGCCGGCCGAATCAGCGAACCCGACAATCAACCACGGCTCGGACATGGCCGAGCAGTCGAGGCTCCCGTCGGGCTCAGTCGTCGCCAGGCGGCGGGCACGCGCGCCTTGCGGTGTCGCGAACGCCGCGTAGCTTGGCGGTTCCTTGCCGGAATCGTTGAACAGGATGAGCTGATGCGAATCCGTCTCCACCTGCACGCCCGGCATCAGGTTGGAGAAGTGTACGCGCATCTCGCGCTTGCCTTCCTCGCCCCAGCGGTAGCTCCATGTGCGGCCGTTCCACGTCGGCTTCTCGGCCACGACCGAGTTCGCGCGGGCATCGGGACCGGGAAGGATTCGCCCGAATGAGGCAAAGCGCTTGCCGTTGTCATCGCGTTGGTTGCCATAGAACACGTAGATGTACGTCCCCAGGCCGGCGAGTTGGAGGCGCGGCCAGTCATCCTTGGCCGGCTTCGTATGCACCGCGGGTGAGTTGGCGCCATGCCACACGACGAGATTGTCGGCGTAGCTGCCGGCCGAGTCGGCGTCGACACCGCGATGCCATTGCTGGCCGAGGCACAATGCCGGGGAAAGGACCACAATGCTCAGCACCTTCCACATGAGTGGCTCCTTTACCTGCCCGCGGTTGTGAACGCGCGGATGTAGCCCATGCCTGCGGGGGCATTGTGGCGCACCAGACCGACAGCGAAGACCATTCCATCCGCGCAGCTCAGGTTGGCCGCATAGCGGACGAACGCATCGCCGCGTTCCATGCCCGGCGCGATGCCAAGGGGCGAGCCGTGCAGCAGCGAGCCGTCGGGGCTATAGGCAAGGCCGCGGAGCAGGCACAGATTTCCGCCAAGCAGCACGTTGGCGGCGGTGGTGGCGTCTGCAAACATGCTGGTGGCCACATCCGCGGATACCGCGGCCAGTGCGCCGGTTCGCGCATCGAGAATGGCCAGGCGCCGCAGCCCATCGCCGAAGGGATAGGTCAGGCCGTTGAGATAGAGGCAGTCGCCGCCGATGGCTGCGGTGTCGCCGGGGAATGTGCAGGCCTGGGAGTACCCTGTGGGGCCGTTGCTGCCCAGCGCCTGCTCGGGCGTGGGAAAGGACCAGAGAACTTTCCCCGTCTGTTCATCCAGCGCGTAGAGGCTGGCTGTTGCCTTTCGCGCGGCCAGCACTTCCTTGAGCCCATCCTCGCCCTGCGTCCAGATGTGCCACTCGCCCGATTCGGGCAGGTAGCCTCTGTTGAGTGTGGGGATGAAGACCCTTCCGCCGGCGACAGTGGGGGAGTTGTTCACCAGCCACCCCTCCGTCTGAAAGGTCCACAGCTCCCTGCCGCTCGTGGCCTCGAGGGCGACGAATCGACCGAGCTTCGCTCCGCAGAACACCTTGCCGTCGTGATACGCCGGCGAGGACCAGATGACCGAGCCAAGGTCATAGCTCCAGGCCACGGTGCCATCATTACTGTTGAGCGCGTACAGTCTCCCATCCTTTGAGCCGCAGAACACCCGCCCTTCAGCAACAACCGGCGACGACCAGATGCCTCCGCCGGTTCTGTGCTTCCAGAGCAGCTTGCCCTCGGTAGAGAGACAGTAGATATGCTGGTCTTCCGAGCCGATGAAAATGCGCCCGTCCGCGACGGCCGCGGAGAATCGCACGGGGCCTTCGGTGGCGAAGGTCCAGAGCGCATCACCCGTTTTCTGGTCCAGGCATAAGACATCCCCCTGCCATCGACCCAGATAGAGCCGCCCGGCCACAGCGATCGCCTGAGAAGTGCTCCAGCCGATCTCCTTCTGCCAGAGCATCTTGAATGGCAGTCTCAGCTCGTGGGGCGTACGGCCGGTGTGCTGGGGGTCGTGCTGAAAGCAGGCCCAGTCATCCGCTGCGCCGACGCTCGCCCACAGACAGACGGCGCCCAGCGCCGGCCAAAGACAAGTCCTGTGCATCGTTCACCTCCACGTCACACTCAAGCTGATTCCGCCGGAATTGATGTGCTTCCCATCCCAGCGGCTCAGGCCGTTGCCGCGGCCGACCCAGACATCGCCGGTCTGCGGATCGACATCGCTGACCGCGAACAGCCCCAATTGCGCAAATCCGTCGGCGTATCCCCAGCGGCCGGTCTCCCTGAGCGTGCGACGGTCATAGCGGCTGACGCCGCGCGTGCCGGACACCCACAACTCATCGCCACGAGCATTGAGCGCAGCGCCCAGCCAGGAGTTGCCTTAATTGACCCAGGTGCCCTCGGCCGCAAATGCCGCGGGCGCACGGACGATTCTCACGCTCGCGGCCAGGCTCAAGGTGGCGATCACGCAGAAGCCGAGCCGGTTGTACCTGCTCAGTCCCGGGGGCAATCGCCGGCCCTGTGCGGGCGCCCCGGTGGCGGTCAGTGTGGCGCGTACGAGGCAACTCAGGAGACAGACCAATCGAATTCGGGTGGTCGTGGGCACTTGGGCGCTCCTGTGTTGTGCCGGCGGCACGCGTGGCACGCCGGGCGTCGGCGGGGATGAAGGTCGGCCGCGGCCTGACAACAGGTGCGCACCCGCGGGTGGCAGCGCGTATTCAGGTCACATGCAGCTCGCGCAGGGCGTAAAGCACATTCGGGCGCTTCTCCTGCCACAGGTACGATATCCGCAGGTACCAGCGATCGACCACGGCGGTTGCGCTCATGATCGTGCTGCATGCGATTGTATCAGGTTCGGAACGACCAAGCACGGCACGGGCGGGGCGGAGGCTCGTCCCCGCGCGCCGCCGCGATAACCTGCGATGCTGAGCGGCCGTCTCCATATGGGGTGATGGTGTTCTGCCAGAACGACCAGTACACGCGGGCCATCCTTCGACGGCCTGGGATTTCGCGGCCCCCGGGTGCAACCCTGGGAACCCTGGGAGGTTGCTGTTCAGCGGGTCTCTTGCCGATAATGCTACGGCATGAACGTCGTCCTCATTGGCTACCGGGGCTGCGGGAAGACCACGATCGGCAAGCGCCTGGCCGACCGGTTGTGGCAGACCTTCATCGACATCGACGATCGGATCGCGCAGAAGGCGGGCAAGACGATCCGCCGCATCTTCGAGGAAGACGGCGAGGAGCACTTCCGCAACATCGAGACCGAGGTTCTTCGCGAGGCGCTGCTGGTGCCCGACATCGTCATGGCCCTGGGCGGCGGCACGGTCATGCGCGAGGAGAACCGCGCCCTTCTCAAGGCCGCCCAACCCAAGATCATCTACCTGCGCTGCGAGCCGAAGGTGCTGCTGGAGCGCATCCAGGCCGATGCCCGGACCGCCGAAACTCGCCCGCCGCTGACGAACCTGGGCGGGGGCATCGAGGAAATCAGGCTGAAGCTGGCCGAGCGCGAGCCGGTCTACCGGCAGTTGATGACGGCGGAGCTGGACGTGACCCACCTCACGCCCCAGGACGCCGTCGTGTATATTGCCCGCCTCCTGTAGATGCCCCACACACTGCTCATCCCCTTGGTCTTTGTCCTCGGCGCCTGCGTCGGAAGCTTTCTCAACGTAGTAGTCTGGCGGCTCCCGCGCGAAAAGTCGCTGGTGTCGCCCGGCTCGCACTGCCCCCGCTGCGGCCACCCGCTGGCGTGGCGCGACAACATCCCCGTGCTCGGCTGGATCATCCTCAAAGGTCGCTGCCGCTACTGCTCGCAGGCCATCTCGCTCCGCTATCCGATTGTCGAGTTCATAACCGGCGCCCTGTTCGCCACCTACTACGTCGCGTTCTTCATCATGCACGTCGGCCCGTGCGCCGCCACGCCGATCATCGGCACCGATGCCCTGGGGCGCGCCATCGAAATCGAGCGCACCATGAGCAGCATCGCCAGCGACTGGCCTATGTACACGCTGTACATGTTCATGATCGCGGCGCTGCTGGCCGTGAGCCTGATCGACGCCGAGCTGTTCATCATCCCCCCGGCGATCCCCTGGCTTATGGCCGCCGTGGGCATCGTCGCCCATGCGATCATCGACCGGCCCACGGTGCCCGGCGCGGTGAACCTCAGCAGCCCGCTGGCGGCGGCCATGACGATCGGGGGCGCGGCGGGGCTGACGATCAGCCTGGTGCTCGGGCGGCTGGGGAAGATGCCCGTTTCGTTCGCCGACGGCGAGCCGGCGCTGGAAATCGATCTGGAGATGTACGAGCAGGACGTGAAAACCGCCCGGCGCGAAGGCCGTGAGCCCCCGCCCAGACCCAGGATGTACTCGCGCGGCGAAATCCGCCGCGAGATCGGCAAAGAGTGTGCTTTCCTGCTGCCGCCGGCACTGGGGGCGATGCTGTGTGGCCTGGCCGCGCTTTACGTGCCTCACGTGGCGGCTCTGGGCGGGCGGCTGGTTCAGTACCATTGGACCAGCGGCCTGCTTGGCGCTCTGCTGGGCGCTATGGTGGGCGGGCTGATCGTCTGGATGGCGCGCATCCTGGGCACCCTGGCGTTTGGGCGCGTGGCCATGGGGCTGGGCGATGTGGACCTGATGTTCGGCGTGGGCGCCGTGATCGGCGCCGGGGCTGTGATCGTCGCCTTCTTCCTGGCGCCGTTCGCCGGACTGGTGGTGGGAGTCTATCGTCTGCTGGCGCGGGGCAAGTGGGAACTGCCCTACGGGCCGTACCTGGCATTGGCAACGGCCGCCGTCCTGTTAATCTATTGTCCGATCGCCAACTACTTCCGCCCGGGTCTGGTGGTCATCGGCGAGGCGTTGCGCGAGCTTTTGGGCGTTTGAAACGAGGCCAGCATGACGGACCTGTGGCTCAAGATCAGGGTATGGACCAAGACGGTGCTGTTCGGCCTGATCGCGCTGTACGCGCTGTTTTTCCTCTACAACAACTCGGGCAGTCCCGTCCGCATCTGGCTGTTCTTCGGCAACGAAGCCGAGATGCCGGTTTTGGTCCTGGTCTTCCTCGTGTTCGCAGCCGGTATTGTCGGCACGCTGCTGGTGCGCACGACGATTACCACCATCCGCCAGATCCGCCAGATTTCCCAGCGTTCCACCCAGAGTCGTCAGGAACGCGAGGCCGCCGACATGAAGGCCAAAGCCGCCATGCTCCAGACGCGCCCCGAGGGAAAGCCGCAGGGCCCATCGGAGGGCTAGGCGCTGAGAGTGCCGACAACGATGAGCAACGACACCCAGACACACATGGCCCGCGAGGTCGCAACGGATCGCCGGCGGCGCGCGCCCTGGTGGCTCTGGGTCCTGCTCGCGGTGGCGGTTTTCTCGTTGCTGGTGTACGTGTTCTGGCAGTACAGAGGCCAACGGTCGCAGCCGGAAGACTACGGAATGCTTGATGAAGCGCTGGCGAGCGACGATCCGATGGTGCTGGGCCGGCGGATCTACCTGCTGAACTGCGCCATCTGCCATCAGGCCGACGGCACGGGCGTCCCGGGGCTGTATCCGCCGCTGGTGGATTCCGAGTGGGTACAGGGTGACCCCGACCGGCTCATCCGCATCACGCTCCACGGGCTTATGGGGCGGCTGGTCATCCGCGGCGTCTACTACAACAGCGCCATGACGCCGTTTGTGCGTCTGAGTGACCGGCAGATCGCCGCCGTACTCACCTTTATCCGCGGCAACCCCGACTGGAAAAACAACGCCCCGCCCGTACGTCCTGAGGACGTAGCGGCCATCAGGGCCATGTATCCGGGCCGGACGCACGCCTGGACCGCAGCCGAACTGGCCGCCGTGGCGCGGCCGCAGTCAGCGCCCGCCGGGCAGTAAGCGGCGCGTCAATCGGCGATGACGATGGAAGGGCGTGGCGCGGATCGCACGGCGTCGCGGATGCTCCGTGCGATGCCGGCCGCATCCAGCCCGACCTCGGCCAACTGCTGCGCCCGTGTGGCGTGGCCCACCAGGCGGTCGGGCATGCCGAGTCTGGTGATCTGAGCAATCGGCAGACCGCGCAAGGCGGCGCATTCGAGCACTGCCGAGCCGAAGCCGTTCTGCAGCGAATGGTCCTCGACAGTGATGAGGGGACGCCCGCCGCCCAGCAGGCGCCCGATCAGTTCGCCGTCCAGCGGTTTGCAGAACCGGGCATCCACCACGCCAACCGACAATCCTTCTTCCTCCAGCTCGACGGCGGCCGCCAGCGCCGCGGCAGTCAGGGCACCGTAGACCAGCACGGTGGCGTCCTTTCCTTCGCGCAGAATGCGGGCGCGCCCCAGCCTCCATGGGGCGGCCGCTGCGCTGCGCAGGGGCGGTGCGATGATCTGTTCCAGATCCGGCTGAGGGACATTGTCGCGCGGATAGCGCAGGGCGCAGGGACAGCCCAGCTCCAGCGCCAGCCGCAGGCAGCGCTTCAGCTCTGCCTCGTCGCTGGGCGCCATCAGCACCATTCCCGGCATCGGCCGCAGAAACGCCTGATCCATGAAGCCGTGATGCACGGCCCCGTCTTCGCCCACGAAGCCCGCCCGGTCCATGCAGAAGACCACGGGCAGGCCGTTGAGCGCCACCTCCTGCCAGATTTGATCGAAGGCGCGCTGAGTGAACGTCGAATAGATCGCCGCCAGCGGGCGCAGGCCGGCCTTGGCCATGCCCGCCGCCATGCCCACGAGGTGGCTCTCGCAGATGCCGGTGTCGAGGAAGCGCTCGGGGAATTCCTTCTCGAAGCGGCTCAGCCCCGTGCCGTCGGGCATGGCGGCCGTCAGGGCCACGATCCGCGGGTCCTCGCGAGCCAGCTCGATGGCCGCATCGGCGAACGCGGTGGTCCATGAGCGCCCGCCCGGGCGGCTGATCTCCAACTGATCGCCGTTGACCTTGAATCCGGCCGGGCTGTGGAACTTGGTTGGCTGCTGGGCGGCGACCTCGTGTCCCTTGCCCTTTACCGTGCGCGCATGCAGCAGCACGGGGGCATCCACGTCCTTCAGTTCGGCCAGGGTCGTGATCAGCCCGGGCAGGTCGTGCCCATCCACCGGACCCATGTACTTCAGCCCCATGGCTTCGAAGATCTGCCCCGGCCAGATGCCGCTCTTGACGCCCTCCTTCACGTGATGGAAGACCGATTCGAGGGTCTGGCCGACACCGCCCGGCAGGCGCTCGACGACGCGATGGGCCAGTTGTTTGGCCTCGTGATAGGTAGTGCTGATGCGCACGCGCTCCAGATAGGCCGCGAAGGCCCCCTTGGGCTTGCTGATGCTCATGCCGTTGTCGTTGAGCACGATCAGGAGCTGGCGGGTGAGCGTGCCGGCGTTGTTAAGCCCCTCGAAGGCCATGCCGTTGACGATCGAGGCATCGCCCACGACGGCCACAACGTGGCCCGCTCGCTTCAGCAGGCTCGCGGCCCGGGCCATGCCCACGGCCGTGCTGATGGCCGTACCGGCGTGACCGACCGCGAACAGATCGTGGGCCGACTCCAGTGGCGAAGGAAAGCCGGCGATCGAGCCGCGCTTGCGCAGCGTGTC
>Ga0308414_1002094_pt1 | contig 13009 bp, 13 predicted proteins | sample HotsprSampleOS50_FD_205667 | JGI IMG/M metagenome (GOLD analysis project Ga0308414, IMG submission 205667) | Hot spring phototrophic mat microbial communities from Octopus Spring, Yellowstone National Park, Wyoming, United States - 20090730_OS50 ... | reverse complement strand
GAAAGCCCGTCGCTCCGGTAACCAGGGCGTGCATCATCGCTATCGTCTTTGCGCGGGGGGCCGGCGCCTCATCGTTTGCCGCGGGCGATCCATCCGAAGAGGAAACCCAACACGGCCGCAACGATCGTCGCCGAGACGTGCAGTTGCGCGTCGCTGCCGAAGAAGTTCAACAGATACCCGTAAACCGACGACGCGAGCATCACCACCGCCAAGATCAGAATCACCACGAGAACATTGAGACGGCCGACGCGGCGCCGTAATTCGACAAGCAGTTGGCGATCGGATTGCTCTTGGTAGGGATCGGAAGGATTCATGGCGACAGACCGTGTTCCCTTATTGACGCAACGAACAACACAACACGACGAATCGGACCGCCACGCGCGATTGCCGCGGGCCGCGGCTGTGCCGACGACCCAATGGCGTCTATTGTGCCCGATCCGCGGAGGCGTGGAAAGCGTCGCGGCCGTCCAGGGCTTGTCGAACAACCGTTTGTCAGTGCCGCATCTTGTGATTCCACACGGGATGCTGGCACAACATCGGGGACGAATAAACCAATTGTTCGACAAGGCCGGCCGCCGAGCCGAAAGCGTCGCGGTTGCGAGGAAATCCGCCAAGAGCCTGACGTTTGCGGGCCGGGCTGAAAGCCCGCAAACGTTGGTTGCCGGAGTGTTATCCGACAGAATTAGGTGAGTGCCGAAATCGTTCGGCGAGCGAAGAACTCGATCGGTTGCGGCCAGACGGCCGAGGGCGTAAGGTGCGATCCGACGGCCAGCCCGTAATACCGGTCAGGTTTTTCCGTTTTTTCATTTCTTTCGATTGGTTCGCAATAATCTGCCCGCCGTTGCGTTAAGAGTTCCAGATGACGCCTGCGAAGACGACGACAGCCTCGACGGCCGAGAGCTTCGCGGAGTGGGTCCGCGAGCACGGTGCGGCCGTGCGCGGATATCTGTTCGCCGTGATCCGTGAGGCGGCCACGGCCGACGACCTGACGCAAGAGGTGTTTCTGCGGGCATGGCAGGGGCGAGACGCCTATCGCGAGCAAGGGCGCGTTCGGGCGTACCTGTTCCGGATTGCCGATCGGCTTGCGTGCGACCACGGACGCCGGCGGCACCGCGAAGTTACCGTTTCGGACGAGCAGTGGAAGGAGCTTCAGCCGGCGTCGGGGCAAGACGAGCCGTCGGGCCAGTTGGCCCAGGCGGAGGCCGTCGCCCGACTCGACGACGCATTAGCCGAGCTGACTCCGGTACAGCAACGGGTGTTGTTCCTGAGGTACTACGGCCAGCTTTCGTTCAATGAAATCGCCGAAACCTTGGGCTGCCCGTTGAACACCGCGCTAAGCCACTGTCGGCGAGCGTTGGAATCGCTTCGCAAGCATTTGGCGGAATTCATGTCATGACCCAGTCGCGAAATGAACACGACGATGCCGAACTGCGGCGACTGATCGAGTCGGCCACTGCGCCGGCCGATGCCCCGCCGGCGGCTCGTTCCGCAGCAACGACGGGAAGCGAGGAACAGCAGCTTCGGGCCGCTTGGCTCGCATTGGGCAATCTGATCGAGCAGGCGGGCATGGCCGCGGACAGGCCGCCGGCGTCGCTCGAACAGTTGGCTTCGCGCAAGCCCGAAGATTTGCCGCGGCCGCGTTCGCTCGAACCTGTCGCACCGCCCCCGCGTTTGGCCCGAAGGGCTTCGCAAACCGATTCGGCCCGGTGGCGTCGGCTTGCGTGGTTGTTTTCGGCGGCGGTTGTGCTGCTGATCGTGCTTTGGGCATTCCCTCGACTGTATCAGCTCAAGCTGAATGGCCCGCAGCGAGGTCCGGCGGAGTTGGCGGCCGGGCAGCCCGAAAAGGAACGCTCGGAACCCGGCTCCGGCGGCGGGGCCGCCGCGGGCAGTTCTGTCACTTCGCCCGACCCGCCCGATCCGTCAGCTCCGGTGTTACAGGAGCCGGACCAACAGAAACCAGCGGCACCGGAGCCGTCGCGCGCGGTGGCGTCTGCGGCCGACGCGCCGGGCGATTCCGCGGGCACGGCCGAGCTTGCCGACCAACTGGCCTGGGATGACCAGCTCGACGAGATGATTTGGGCCACGGCCGAGGCGACTGCGCGAATCGACTACGGCGCGTTGGCGCAAACCAGCGTATTGTCGGACCGATTGGACCAGCTTCGTTCAGATCTCGACGGGGGCGACTTTTGAAGACGGGAGTTCTTGCGATGCAAGGAAAATGGTTGCTGCCCTGGTTGGCCTTGTTGTTTGTCGTCGGCTGGGTGGGCATGCGCGCGGCCGCTGCCGGCGCAGACCCGCCGCGCGATCCGTCGCGAGAACGAGCGGATGCCCCGCCGCCGCGCGAGGGTGATCGCCCGCACGAAGGAGATCGCGATGGTCCGCGAGGGCCGGCCGACCGTTTCGGTCCGCCCAATCGCCCCCGCGACGGTGACGAACGCGGACCGGGGCAAGGGTTCCAGCGCGGCCCCGGCCGTCGTGGTCCCGGCGATTGGGAAGGCGGTCCGGTTGGTCCGCCCGAAGGCCCGCGAGGCCCCGAACAACCGTTCGGTCGTCGCGGACCTGGGCCGGGCGGGGGGCCTGGTCCGGGGTTTGGTCCGGAAGGAGTGGGGCCGCAAGGCCCAATGGGTCCCCGCGGCCCGATGGGGCCTGGCCCGCGAGGCCCCTGGGGTGAGCAGGAAGGAATGGGTCGCGGCGATCCCGAGATGCACCGGTTGGTGCTCGAAGAAACCGAGCTTGACCGGCGCTCGCACGAATTGGCTGCCCAGTATCGCAGGGCACCGACGGCCGAGAAGGAAGAGCTGAAAAAGCAGTTGGCCGAGGTCGTCGCCAATCAGTTTCGCGTGCGACAGGAGCGAAGGATGCTGGAACTGAAACGGATCGAAGAAGAGGTGAAACGGCTCCGCGAGTCAATCGAACGCCGCAACGAAGCACAAGACAAAATCATCGAACGGCGCGTGGCCGAATTGTTGGGGCTTGATGATCTTCAGTTCTGAAGTTGCGCAAGTTTCTTCCCAAAGGAGGATTATTGGTTTGCTGACGGCGCCGCGTGCTTTTGCGGGGGCGCGGCCCGCGAGCGGTTGCTCCGGTGGAGAACCGTTTGGCCACCGAGTGCGACAGGAAGAGTCGTCGGTTTGCACGGATGCGGCAACCGAATCGTCTCGACGGGTGTTTGGTCTCCGCACAGCCGCGAAGCGCCTGCACGGTGCAGCGTGAAGCGGTGTGCCCAGAAACTGTTGGAGTGTAGGGAGGTGTATCGATGGGCGTGATGCAACACGTGGGAATGCGGCGATGGCTAGGCTACGGGATCGGAGCCTTGGCCTTCGTCGGCACACTATGGCTTCTACAAAGCACCGCAGACGCAGCACAACGCGGCGGTCCGCCGCGCGGAGGGGCACGCGAACAAGGTCCGCCGCGCGGGCCGGGAATGCAAATGCCGCCGCCAGTGGCTCCGTGGGATCAACCGGCCGGTCCCGAGTTCGGCCCGCCGCCAGGTCCCGGGCGTGGTCCTGGTCCCGGCATGGGGCCGCAAGGTCCGGGTCGGGGTAAAGGTCCAGGGCCTGGCATGGGGCCGCAGGGTCCGGGTCGTGGAAAAGGCCAAGGCCCCGGCATGGGGCCACAGGGTCCGGGGCGCGGTCCTGGCCCGGGGATGGGGCCTAAGGGGCCATGTCCGTTCGGACCAGAAGCCGGTCCGCCGCAAGGCCCACCGATGGATGGCGAACGCGGTCCCGAGTTCGGCCCGCCGCCAGGCCCCGGGCGTGGTCCAGGCCCCGGCATGGGTCCGCAAGGTCCGGGTCGTGGAAAAGGCCCCGGCCCGGGTATGGGACCCCAAGGGCCGGGTCGTGGTCCCGGAGGTCCTGAGTTCGGCCCCCCGGGCGGTCCGCCAAACGCACGTGGCCGCGGCCCCGAATTCGGGCCGCCGCGAGGCCCCGGCGGTCCACGAGCCGATCGCGGCCCCGGCGACGCATGGGATGACGAAGCGTGAGCAGATTCAAGCGTGAGCGAATGTTGCCTCGGTTACACGGCGCGGTGAGCGACTAGCGATTACTTCCACCTATCGATGTCCGCCGGATCGGTCGAGCAGAAAGGCTCGAGCGACCGCGGCGCCGTGAACAAGCCCCCGCTGGCAGGGGCGAGGATGCTCTCGTCGAGCGCCTTGCCCCTGTCTTTCTTTCTTGGCCGCCAACGGCCGCGAAGAATCGTAACCGCGAATTGACGCGAATCCGCGCGAATCGGTTCGAGAACGATTCCAACCGCGAATTGACGCGAATGCACGCGAATCGGGTCGCGAAGGATTTCAACCGCGAATGCACGCGAATGCACGCGAATGCACGCGAAGGAACGCGAAGGAACGCGAAGGAAGTTCGGCAACCGCGAATGCACGCGACTCGGCTTGCGAAGGACTTCAACCGCGAATGCACGCGAATGTTCCGTCCCGCTCCGACCACGTTCCGTTCTTCGCGGTTTCGTTTAGGCCGCGAACTTCCGCCCGGTGAGCTTCTCGAATGCCTCGATGTACTTCTGGCGGGTTCGGTCGACCACATCGTCGGGCAACACCGGCGGCGGGCTGTTCTTATCCCAACCGGCCGCAACCAGCCAATCGCGAACGAACTGCTTGTCGAATGACGGCTGATTCTTGCCCGGCTGGTATTGATCGGCCGGCCAGAAGCGCGAACTGTCGGGAGTGAGCACTTCGTCGATCAAAAGAATCTCGTCGCCCACTCGGCCGAACTCGAACTTCGTGTCGGCAATGATGATCCCGCGCCGGCGCGCGTACTCCACCCCGCGCGAGAAAATGCTCAAACTGCGGCGGCGAAGCTCCTCGGCCAACTCGCGGCCGACGATTTGCGCCATTTGCTCGAAGGTGATGTTCTCATCATGGCCCGACTCGGCCTTGGTCGCCGGCGTGAAGATCGGTTCGGGCAGCTCGTCGCATTCGCGCAGACCCGGGGGCAAGGGTATGCCGCACACTGTTTGATTGCGTTGATACTCGGCCCAGCCCGAACCGGCCAAGTAGCCGCGGACCACGCATTCGATCGGAACGACCTGTGTCTTGCGGCAAAGCGTAGTCCGGCCGGCCAACTGTGCGCGATCGGCCTGCGGGGGCAAGGCCATCTGTTCGACATCGGTGGTAATTAAATGGTTCGGTTCGCCAAGCAACTCGAACCAAAAGGCGGCAATTTGCGTGAGCAGCTTGCCTTTGTCGGGAATGCCGTTGGGCATCACCCAGTCGAACGCACTGATCCGATCGGTGCCCACCAGCAAGAGCCGATCGCCCAAATCGTACACATCGCGAACCTTGCCGCGGCGAACCGCAAGCCCCGGAATTTCCGTCTGCAAGACAACTGTCGAACCCATTGTGCTCACCTCCTTAGGCCCTCTTGCCGCGCACGACCAGAGCCGCGCCCCTCAATTGTTGTGCTTCCGCGAAACAGGTTCTCGCAATTGGCCGCGAGAGCGGCACGGCGGCCGATTGTACGGAACGCTTCCTCTGGCCGCTCTCCGTTCTTCGGCGTTTCAATTAGCCTCTTTCGCGCCGCCACAACCACTTTCCGCACCGCGATAACCGCTGAAATCGGCACAATCGGCATCTTCCGCAGAACTCACTGCACCCGCCCAAACCACGCATCGTCGCGCACGGTTGCCTTTCCCGACTTGCTCCGACGACCGACTGCTCGACTACCCGACTCGCGATCGGATCGTAGTCGGCCCTTGCGGCTGCGGGATTATAGCAATCGCCCGACCGGCAAACAAGCAACCACGAATCGATCTCTGTGGGCCGGGAACACCAGCAGCCGACGCGCGAGGCCGCGCTACAACCTGTTGCTTCGAAGCAGCGCCAGCCTTCATGCTCGATCGTTGTGCCGGTGGTTCCGTTCAGTCGCGTTGAGCCGGTTGTATTCCGTTTGCGGAAGCTGGCGAAACTGCACGGTGCAACAGTCATGGCGCAGGTGTGCTTTGTGCCTAGTCTGTCAAGTATTTCAAAAAGAGCGCCGATAGCGGAAGTGTAGGCCAGCGGCAGAGACGAGTTCGTCGAGCCTCGAACGATCCTTGCCCGCGGCACTCGGCAACGAGGAGACTCCCATTTCGAGTGGGAGTTTGCCCGCGAGTCGAAGAGTGCCGTTTTGGGATCCCTTTGTAAGCGCCGAGCAGACCTGATTGCCTGCCTTGCTGCTCGGCGCCAACCACCCGCCAACGTTCCCACACTGTTGCCTGCGCAACGCTCGACGCACCGCCGGCCCCAACCAACCCCTGGAGACCCGACTTATGTACTCATCGCGCCTTTTGGGCGGCTGCTTGCTTGCCGTCGCCATCGGCGGCACGGCGGCGGCTGACTATCCCCAGTATCCCGCGATCTCCCAACCGCAAGCGGCCTCTTGGGAGTCGATGCCCGCCCCGCCGGGCCTAGTCGCGCCGCTGCCGCCCACCGATGCACCGTCGGCCTACTCGCCCGCTTGGCATGCGCCGAGCGTGCCCGTGCCCTCGTCTGTTCCCAACGAAGCGCCGCTTTGGAATGGTCAAGCGTCGGCCCCGGGACAGGTCGCCGCGCCCGTTCAAGCCGCGCCCGATCCGGCCTATGCCGCCGCTGCGGCCGCCCCGCCAGCCGCTCAAGACGAGTACTACACGCTCGACGAGCTTAAGGCGGAGATGAAAAAGCTCGTCTGGAAGAAAGGCGACTTCACGATCATCCCCTACGCCTGGCTGTGGGCCAACATGGTCTATGAGACCGAGCGGTCGAACGTTGGCGACTACACTTTGTATGTGCTTTCGGCCCAAGATCAGGGCGAGCCGGCATTCCATGTCGATGCCAAAAACACCCGCTTGGGCTTCGACGTGGCCGGCCCGCGGCTGCCCTTCTTCAATTGCGCGGCCACCGGCGGCAAGGTGGAAATCGACTTCCAGGGCAACTTCAGCACCGAAAACAAAGGCACGGTGCTTTTGCGTCACGCCTACTGGGAAGCCAAGGACGATACCTTCCGTGTGTTGGCTGGCCAAACCTGGGACGTCATCTCGCCGCTGAACCCAACGACCGTGATGTACTCGATCAACTGGGGCGCGGGCAACATCGGCTACCGCCGGGCGCAATTCCGCGGCGAGCGCTACTTCGCCTTCAGCGATACGCTGTTGTGGACCGTGCAAGGCTCGCTCAACGGAAACATCATCGCCGATGTTCCCAACAGTTTCGGCTCGGGCACGGTGATCGGCGACCATTCGCCTTGGCCCGTGCTGATGGGCCGAACCGCGCTGACCTTCGGCGAGCGCGGCAAGGGCGGGCTGCCGATCACGCTCGGCCTGTCCGGCCACGTCGGCGAAGTGGTGTACGACTTCCTCGCCCCGCCGGCGCGCGACGACGTTTATCTCCGTACTTGGTCGATGAACGTCGATCTTCGCGCGCCGATTACCGAACGATTCGGCTTACAAGGCGAATACTTCATCGGCGAGAACCTCGGCGCCTACTTCGGCGGCATCTTGCAGAGTGTTGATCTGGTGTACCGTCGCGGCATTTACAGTCGCGGTGGTTGGGTGCAACTGTGGTACGACATTACCCCGCGGCTGCACTCGAACGTCGGCTACAGCCTCGACGACCCCCTCGACCGCGATTTGTCGTCGGCCTCCGGACGTCGCTACAACTCGGTCATTTGGGGCAACCTGATCTACGACATCACCAAGCAGTTCACCATGGGCCTCGAAGTCGGCTCCTGGCGCACGCTTTATGTCGGCAAAGAACCGGGCGAGTCGATCCGTGTTGAGTTCATGACGAAGTACACGTTCTGATCAACCTTTTGCGAGACTTCCGCGGAGAGCACATCGTCCAACCCAATCTCCCGAGAAGCAGAAGCGGTGCGGAAATCGAGCTGCCCAAAAGACAGCCGCCATTCCGCGCCGCAGGTGTTTCTTGGCTCGGTGAGCAGCGTGCCCGCGAAAAGCCGCCGACCGCGGGGCATGGGGCAGATCGTGCGGCGGCTTCAGGTGCCCGGCTTCTTCATCGCCCAGCTATGAAGGATCAGCACGCCGCCGATCGACATCAGCGACCACCCGAGCCAGTCGGGCGGGCGGATGGTTTTTTTGACCACCGGTCCCTGAGTTCCCGCAAAGGTTTGCGAGGCGCTATTCACGGCGGCCAAGGGGGGCGCGGCCTGCTTGAAGAGCACTTGGCTGAACTCGGCGTTGAGTTCAAAGGCCTCCACCGTGCGAAACTCCAGTCCGAGCAAAAACGCCACGAAGCCGATCAAAAAGAATTGATTGCGCGTCAAATCCATCATGGCCTGATCCTCCTCCGCGACCCGCACCCTCGAACGGTGCGATGCCGCGCGGTCGAACGGTGGTGTGTCAGTAATCGATTCGGCTCTCCCGGCGGCCCAGGGCCATCATTCCCCCTGACGAAGCGGCTGTATCGCCTGTTCCGCAAGTGGGGCGTCTTTTCGGCGGCCGGTTATTCCGAAAAAAGCGGTTCTTCCAAGACCGTCGATCGACTCGACCGAAGCCGCGTCACGGCGCCGCAACGCGACCTATACTTCTATCGGTTGGTTGCCGGCGAAGCGACGGCGTGGCCGGGGCGCGGCCGCGGCTTCGGACAGGCGAACGGTCAGAGATCGAGGGCTTGCGATTTCGGCGGCGCGATCGCGGCCTTTGGTTGAGCCCTGACGCGAGAGATGATCGTTTACCCTAAATGCGCCCACACAATCGGGAAAGCGGCCGCCAGAAAAGCGGAGCGGCTTTGTTGCGCGCTGTCCCCGCTGGGACCGCTTCACGTTCTTGCAGTTTAGTTCAGTTGGGAGTCGGGCCATGACCAAGAAGGTGTTGATCGTTGACGATTCGATGTTGATGCGGAGGATGATTGCCGAGGCCCTCTCGGCCGACGGCTGGGAAATCGCCGGCGAAGCCGGAAACGGGGAAGAGGCGGTCGAACAATACCGCGATCTTTTGCCCGATGTGGTCACGCTCGATATCGTCATGCCCGTGACCGACGGCATCTATGCCCTCGAACACATCCTTCACGAGTTCCCCGACGCCAAGATCGTCGTCGTCAGTGCGCTGAACCAAACCAAGCTGATCTCAGAAGCCATTCGCAAAGGCGCGCAGGATTTCATCGCGAAGCCCTTCTTGCCCGAGCAACTGCAACAAACCGTCAATAGCTGCACGGCCTGTCTGGCGTAGCCTGCGGATCGCTCTTCCGGCTCTCTTCTCGCCCTTTGGAAAACAGAGTCGGCCGGCCGCTGTCTCGGATCGTTTTGCGGCCGAGGCTCCGGTCCCTTTCGACGAAGACGCAGGCTCTGTTTCCCGACAGTCCGGCGCCACTTGGCCGAGAGCCCGGCTTCTTTTCTCCGCCAGTTGCCCCTATATTGCGATTGCGCGGGATTGCGCGATTCGTCCGCAATAACAGACCGTTCGGTCGGCGTCTTCCGACTCTGCCCCGAGTCGCTCGGCTCGCACTGCTGCGCTGCTGAGCGGAACAACGGCTGCCTCACCGCGCGGCGGATTCGCTTGATCCGCCTGATTCAAAAAGCCGAAGCCGTTCCACCGATTTTCAGCCAGGCCGCTTCCGATGAAACCAAACACGACTGAAGCCCAGCAACTCGTCACGAAATTGCTTTCGATTCCCGGGGGCAGCACTCGGGAAAAGGAGGTGATGGATTTCCTCGTCGAGCAGTTGACGCAAAGCGGCGCCGACCCTGCCTGGATCCGTTTCGATCGGGCAAACCAGCGGAGCCCCTTCGGAGGACAGTGCGGTAACCTGATCTTGAAGGTGCCGGGCCGGCGTCGCGGCCCGCGGCGGCTGTTGATGGCCCACGCCGATACCGTGCCGCTCTGTCAGGGCGCTCGGCCCGTCGAACACAACGGTTACCTCGTCCCGGCCGATCCGCAAACCGCCCTGGGGGCCGACGACCGTTCCGGAACGGCCGCGATCCTTTACACCGCTATGCGCGTGCTGCGCGAGCGCCCCCCGCACCCGCCGCTGACGTTCCTCTGGACGGTGCAAGAGGAGCTTGGGCTGTACGGCGCGCGATTTGTCGATGTGAAGCTGCTCGGTCGGCCGAAGCTGGCGTTCAATTTCGATGGCGGTCCGGCCGGCCGAGTAACGATCGGGGCGACAGGCGGATACCGCATGGATATTCGCATCACCGGGCTGGCCAGCCATGCCGGCGTGGCGCCCGAAAAAGGCGTCAGTGCGATTACCATTGCCGGTTGCGCCATCGCGGCACTCCATCGCGAAGGCTGGCTCGGCCGAGTTGAGAAAGGCAACCGTTTTGGCACGAGCAACATCGGGGTGATTCATGCCGGCGAGGCAACCAACGTGATAACGCCCGAGGCCCACCTCCGTGCCGAAGCCCGCAGCCACGATCCCCGCTTCCGCGCGCAGATCGTTCGGGCGATCGAGCGCGCCTTCCACAAGGCCGCCAAAGAGGTGTGCAGCAGCGAAGGCCAATGCGGCCGAGTGGCGATCGACGGACGCTTGGATTACGAAGCGTTCCGCCTTTCTTCCGGCGACCCGAGCCTGGCGGCGGCCGAGTCGGCCTTGCGTCGGCTGGGCCTTGCGCCAGTGCGGAACATCTCCAATGGCGGACTCGATGCTAACTGGATGACCGCCCACGGCATTCCCACTGTTACGCTGGGTTGCGGCCAAGAGAACATGCACACCACGGCCGAGCGGCTCCACCTGGGAGAGTTCGAGCAAGCGTGCCGTGTCGCTTGGGAGTTGGCCGTCGCCGAAGACTGATGAGCCATGACGACCGATCGATAACCGCCCAGCGTTGATGCTGCGCGGCGGCGCGCACGCCGTCGGGAAAAAGGTAGAAGTCGGTCGCTTCGCTGCCTTTCGTATCCCTTCCGGCATCACCGTTTCATTCGCGCGAGTCTTCGACCGCTCTTTTGACGCGAGTTCTCAACCGCCTTCACCGCGCCGGACAATCGCTCGGTCGTGGCCGTCGGGCGGTATCCTTCTGCGGCAGTCCCGCCAAGGTTCCTGCCTGGTGCTTCGTCCCCTTTCGTTATTCCGAATATTCCAATGGACTTCAACGATTTAACTTTCTGTTGGATAATAGTTTAGGGCAAATGGTTCCGGTTGGGTTTCGGCTGGGGAATTCTCCGGATTTTACGCAGGTTGCGCTTTTTTCCAAAATATCGGCCGGCCACACAGACAATTTTCTTGACATCAGGGGATTTGGTGTTAGCATCGATCATAACCCTAAAGTCGATGCGACCCATCGAGACGATAGGTTGTGCAGGTAGGTAGATTGAGCATCTTCGGTTGAACTAGCCAGGCAAAGTCCTAAGGAGGCAGCGGTGTGTGCGGGTAAGTTCGTGCGACGTGTCGCAGTATGCGCGTGCGCGCTACTGTCGTTGGTGATCTTTTCTCTCAGCGCCCCCGCAAGTACGATTCCGGTCACTCTAGCCGGGGCCAACGTCGTTTACGAGGACATCGTCGAGTCCAGTCATGCCGGCGATCCTGAACCGTTGTTCGGACCGCCTTCTGTCGTCGGCGACTCTTTAGTGTTCTACCCGACGAGTTTCTTTGCGCAGTCGGGCGCATCGGGCGGGGTCGATTTGACCGACGGGCTGCTCAAGTTTCGGCTGAAGGCGGCCGACGGTTTCGGCATCACGAGCCTTCAGTTCAGCGATTTCGGCGGCTACTCGCTGGCAGGCATTGCGGGCGCCACCGGAATCGTGCAGGTGAGCACTCCGGCCATGATCGAAATCACCAAGGTGGACGGCGTTGCCTTGTCGGCGCCGATCTTGGTTTCGCCGACGCGAACCTACACCAATTTGGTTCCCAGCGGCCCGACCTCCGGTCAAGACAGCTTGGCCAACTACCCGCCGTTTTCGCTGGTGTCGAACGATTGGACGACGACGCTCACCTTCGACATCGCCGGAGCGTTGGCGGCCAAGGGCATCTCGGGCATGGCCACCGAGTTGAACTACACCATGGACAACATCTTGGCCGCGTTGACCTCGCAAGGGGCCGTCGCTTCGATCGACAAGAAGCGCGTGGCGGTTGATCCGACTGTCGAACCCGTACCGGAACCGGCCGCCTTGGCCCTGGCATTCGCCGCCGGCGCTTTGGGATTGGCGTTCGTGCGGCGACGTGTTTCGTAAGAAAACAACCGTGTAACCGTGACTTGCTCCAGTGCCCCGGGCGGCCGAATTGCGGCTGCCGGGGTGTCGCGAGCGACGGGTTCGGTTCCGGGCGGTCGTTTCATTTCCAACCGACCGCAGTGCGCTGATGCGATAATCATAGCTTCTTGATGAAAACCTCCTTAGGCACACAGGACGCGGCGCCGGTTGCCTGCCCGGCGCCCGTCCTGTGTCGTTTCTTGCGGCGCGGCATGGCTTTTTCTTTCTTCTGCGGCTCCTGCTCCCGCCGACGCAATTGTTGGTGGTTCATCGGTGCGATTGTCCTCCTTGCCGTCGTTCATCAGCCGTTGCTCCGCCTGGCGGCCGCGCCGTGCATCGCTCATCGGCCCATCGAGGCCTGCGATCAAGTGATTTTCTTCGGGGATACGAACTCGTATCATCGTTCCGCGCAATACGACGCCGCGGCCGAGCTTTGGCGAAGCCGGAAAGACCTGAAAATCGTCGTTCTCGACGGTCAACCGCCCGTGCCGGTTCAGTTGGGGGTTATGCCTGCCTCGGGCGAGTTCATCCGCCGGCAATTGATCGACCGCGACGTGGCGGCCTCGGCGGTAGAGGTTGTTTCGGAGCGGTTCCGTGACGAACGGGCGGCGGCCCGATGGCTCGGCAAAGAGCTGGCGAAAAACCCGTCGCTGCGCGTGATGATTGTTGTGGACGAGTATCAGAGCGGGCGCGTGGCGCGGTTGATCGATGCGGTTCTCCCGTCGGAGATCGCCGCCCGCGTTGGCTTGTGGCCGCTGCCGCCCAGCAAGGCCGAATGCGGCGACTGGTTTCGCTCGCGCGACGGCGTGAAGCGGCTGGTAAACGGGTGGCAGGGTCTCTTGGCGGCCGCTTTGGCCGACGACCGCGCGCCCGACGATCTTTGGGAGGCCGATCGGCT
>Ga0308414_1002093_pt1 | contig 13012 bp, 9 predicted proteins | sample HotsprSampleOS50_FD_205667 | JGI IMG/M metagenome (GOLD analysis project Ga0308414, IMG submission 205667) | Hot spring phototrophic mat microbial communities from Octopus Spring, Yellowstone National Park, Wyoming, United States - 20090730_OS50 ... | reverse complement strand
GGAAGAGCGGCCCTGGCTGGCTGCCGCGCTGGTCGAGCCAGCGGTCGAGCAGGGCGCGGGCGGTGTTGACCACGTAAACTGTGCGCTCCTTGCGGCCCTTGCCCTGCACGCGCAGCGCGCCGGTTTCGGGGTTGAAATCGGCCAGGTCAAGCGCCTCGAACTCGGCGCGCCGGATGCCGGTGGCGGCCAGCAGGCCGAGGGCGGCTAGGTCGCGCACGCCTTTGCGGCCGTCCTCGTAGCAGCTCAGCAGCATGGCGCGCAGTTCATGCGGCGGAATGTCGCGGCCAGCCGGCAGGCGCTGGCCGCGCACCGGCGGCAGGTCAGCGGCGCTGTCGCAGTCGGCGGCGCTCATCAGGCCGAGCTTTTTGCAAGCCTTAAGGACACCGCGCAGGGCGGCCAGCGTCCGGTTGACCGTGGCGGGGGCGCGGCCCGAGGCGACCAGCCGCGCGCGCACGACCTGGGTGTGCTGGTAGCGCAGCGCCCACCAGGGGAAGCGAACAACGGTGTCAAAAGGCGGAGTGCTCGCAGTGTCGGTTAGCACTGCAATGACCGTTTGTAAAGCGGCGGCCTGAACGCGCTGGCTGCGCGGGCTGGACAAGCTGGCGAGGTAAACCAGGGCGGGGCTGCGGTCGGCGGGGGGCGGGGCAGTGTGCGGCGGGCTGGGCAGGATGGCGTTCATAGGCGCTGAGCAGTGCGATGCGTTTCAATGCCGGTGAGGGCACGTCGGTGTTCCGCTGGGGTGAGCCGTCCTGGCCGTTTGCTTAACGGTTAAGGCGTTTCAATGCCGGTGAGGGCATAAGCACAGCGTTGTGCTGTTACCAGCGTAGCACAAACGCCGGTTTTAGCAAACGGATTCCCTGCGGCCCGGCGTTGGCTTGCCGAGCCGCAGCCTGGCGTTTGGGGCGGCAGTTGGGCCGGCAAACGGGCGGAGGCGCCGTTTTGGGGCCGCGCGTCCTCTTAGCAGCTTCGCTGGCGACAGCGGCTTGCTGAGCGGGGTGCGCGGCTGCTAGCGGGTGGGGTAGGGGTGGGGGATAGGTGCTGAGAATCGCGTTTTTCATCGCCTATTTCCCGCCTCTAAAACCGCTGCACAACTCATAACATCGCCCTTACTCCTCCCCCGCTCGCCTTCGCCGCCATCTTCGAGTACTTCGAAATCTGGTACAACCGTCAGCGGCGGCACTCGGCACTCGGCTATCTCAGCCCTGCCGAATTTGAGCAGCTTCACTGCCCCTGACATTCTCACCGTCCGTCAAATCGGGGTAAGGTCACTTTTCACTCTTCCTATAGTTGAGCCTCCAAGAAAGTCCATTAGTTGAGCCTCCAAGAAAGTCCATCCTGCGCGCGTTAAAAGCACTCACCCAATTTGCTTGGGGAGACGCACACGCTGCGACGTCAGTCTTTCGTGTATGGGTCGAGCGCATCGCGCAGACCATCGCCAAGAAAATTGAAGCTGAGCGTGCACAGGGCGATCGCCAACCCCGGCGGAATCCACAACCACCAGCGCGTCCGCAGAATCGTGTGCGACTGGGCGGCGTTCAACATGCGTCCCCAGCTCGGTTGTGTCAGGTCTCCAAGGCCCAGGAAGCTGAGGTTGGCTTCAATGAGAATGGCCCCGGCGATGGCCAGCGTGGCCGCGACGAGAACCGAAGAGAGCGTGTTAGGCAGGATATGGCGAATGATAATCCGCTCGTTGGAGGCTCCCAGCGCCCGCGCTGCGATCACAAACTCCCAATTTTTCAAAGACAGCACCTGAGAGCGCACGACTCTGGCCGTGCCAGTCCACGTGATCAGGCTAATCACCAAAATGATGTTGCCCAACCCCTGTCCCAGCAGCGAGACCGCCGCAAGCACAATTACCAGCGTTGGGAAGGCGATGATCACATCAACCAGCCGCATCAGCAGGCCGTCCACCCAGCCGCCGGCATAGCCTGAGACCAGACCGACCAGTGTCCCGATAGCGACGGTGAGCAGGCCAGTGAGGACGCCTACGGCCAGCGACACGCGCGTGGCATAAACGAGGTTGCTCCACACGTCTAACCCCACCCGATCCGTGCCAAGCAGATGCACCTGGTTCGGCGGCCCATCGCGGTAATCACGGCTGCGCTGGTTGTAATTGAACGCGGTAAGCGGGTCTGCAAACACTGCCACAAACAGCATCAGCAGCAGTATGACCGCCCCCACCAGCGCAAGGCGGTGGCGCAAGAAGCGGCGCAGCGTGCGGTTGGTGAGCCGTCTTGGGAGCATGTCCGTTTTGGCTGGCAGCGAAGCCACCGGCTGCGGATGCGAGCGCAGGCTAGTCATAGCGCACTCGTGGGTCGAAGACCGCGTACAGGATGTCGGCGGCGAAATTAGCGGCCAACAGCAGCACGGCAAAAATCAGCGTTATTCCCATGATCATCGGGTAATCCTTGTCTGTCGCTGCCCGCACGCTCAGCAGTCCCATGCCAGGAAAATTGAAGATCGTCTCAACAATCACTGAGCCGCCGAACAAACCCGGCAGGCGCAGCGCGATAATGGTGATGATCGGTAGCATAGCGTTGGGCACCATGTGCCGCCACAGCACGCGCCGTTCGCGCAGGCCTTTTGCCCGGGCTGTTGAGCGGTAAGTCTGGTTTAACACCTCCAGCACACTGGAGCGGGTGAAGCGGGCGAGCGAGGCAGCGTTAGCTGCGCTTAGGGTGATCACCGGCAGAACCATATGGCGAACGCTGTCCCCAAAACGATCCCAGACTGAGGCATCCGCAGGCAGGGTAAGCGTTTGCATGCCCGACGTTGGGAAAAATTCTAGCTGAAGCGAAAACACAGCGACCAGCACCAGCGCCAGAAAGAATCCCGGCACGCTCAACCCCAGCAGAGAGAGAAACGTAAACGCATAATCCAGCAGCGAGTACTGCCGCACGGCGGACAGCACGCCAACGCCGATGCCGACAAGGCTGCTCAACACCAGCGCCGCCAGCGTCAAACGAACTGTAACGCTGAAACTTGTGGCGATCTCGCCGGCGACACTGCGCTGGGTTACCAGCGAGCGCCCGAAATTGCCCTGCAAGATGTTTTCCAACCAGCGGGCGTACTGCACCGGCAGCGGCTGATCGAGTCCGAGGTTTGCTCGCGCCTGTTCCAGTTGAGCGTCGTCCAACCCGTCGAGGCTGGCGTAGGCAAGTAGCGGATCACCGGGCGCAGCGCTGATGAGGAGGAAAGTGCCAACAGTGATCCCGAGCAGCACCGGGATGGCGATGAGGAGTCGGCGCAGCAGATAGATGAGCATGGATCACCTTGGGGAGCGGGCCGCGCGGCCCACTCCCCCACCATTAGTGCACGGCTGCGAACAGTTACAGCTACTGAATCGTCCAGTCAGTCAGGTTCCAGGTGATGTAGTTGCCGGCTGAACCGGTGAACCCCTGAATGCGGTCGCGCGCGGCCCATACGTTGTTCTGCGTCATCAGGAACAGGCTGGGCAGCTCGGTGTTGAGGATGCGCGAGGCCTGGTTGTAAATCTCCGCGCGTTTTGCCAGATCGGTGGTGGCCGCACCAGCATCCATCAGCGCGTCCCATTCAACGTTGCTGTAGCCGAGCGCGTTCGCCCAGCCAGCACAGGTGCGGTAGAAGCGGGCGCTCTCGCTGGGGTCACGCCCGAGTGAGCCGCCTGCGTTGCGCGCCAGGTCCCACTCTTCGCCGAAAATCGTAGGCAGGAAATTGGCCGAGGTAGTCAAACGAATCTCAACCGGAATGCCGATCGCGCCCAGGTAGTCCTGCAGCAGGATGCCGAGGCGGAAACCTTCTTCGCCAGGCTGCGAGACGTAAATCAACTGCCGAAACTCCTGACCATCAGCGTTGACCAGCCGATTGCCAGCCGCGTTGAGCGTCCAGCCAGCTTCGGCCAGCAGTTCCAGCGCTCGCTCTGGGTTATAGTCATACGGCTCTAAACCGCTGTTATCGAGCCAGTCGGGGCCGAAGATCGAGCTAAAAATCCGCGTGCCTTGTCCGTCGGCGATCACGTCAATGATCTCATCGCGGTCGATTGCGAACGAGAGCGCTTGGCGCACGCGCACATCATCCAGCGGAGGGCGGCCGGTGTAGGCTTCCGCTACTGCTTGGGCCGTGCAGCCTTCGGTGACGCGCGGTTCGCTCATGTTGAAGTGCACCACATAGTAGCCCAGCCCACTGCGCGAGACCACGTTGACGCCCTCCATCGCCTCAAAGCGGCTGACTTCCGCAGCGGGGATCGCTGTCACGTCAATTTCGCCGGCTTCCATAGCTGCCAGCTGAGCCTCAAGCTCGGCAAAAACGCGGATGATCACATTGGGGATTGACGCCGGTTTGCCCCAGTAATCTTCGCGAGCAGCCAGCCGCCAGAAACTATCGCGCACATATTCCGTCAGAAGATAGGGGCCGCTGGTGACGTTGGGGAACTCGAAATAAGGGTGATCGGCGATCACCGCTGGGTCAACCTCGCCCAGAATGTGCTGCGGCAGAATGCCAAGCGTCGCGTTGCCCAAGAAGAGGAAGTTGGGTGAATTCAGCGTAAAAGCCACAGTGCGCTCATCGAGCACCTGAATGCCAGTGATCTCGTCGGCCTCGCCCTTGCTGTAGGCCTCGACGCCGGCCACCAGCGTAATATCGCCGCGCCCAGCGGGGGGCTGTGGCAGAGCGAGCAGGGCAGGGTGCGATTTCAACTCCCACGTGAATTTAACATCGGCAGCGGTGATCGGCTCGCCGTCGCTCCAAGAAGCGTTCTCGGGCAGCGTGAAGGTATAAGTCAGGCCGTCGTCGCTGATGGTCACATCTTCGGCCAGCGCCAGGACTGGCTTCATCTGGTCGTCAAACCAGGTCAGGCCGGGCAGGATGAGGGGAAACACGTAGAAATCGGCGGTGCTGGTGGCCCACAGCGGGTTGTTGCGGAACGCAGTTGTGGTGGGCGCGCCGATGATGACGGTTTCATCCTGCGCGCTTGCCGTGACAGCTAAACTCAGAACGGCCAGGACGATTGCGATGAGAGACATGAGACGTCGGTAGTGTTTTTGACACATTGCGCCAAGGCTCCTGTTAGCTTGATTAGTGGGAGAAGTGTGTTGATGCTAACAGAGACCTTAGCGAACGGATTTTAAGAAAGGTTGATCGGCGCTTTAACCTACCTAGAGGTTACACAATTGAATGTTTCATCCGGCGTTGTTGAACGAATGCTTCAGCGATAAGCTGGAAGCATGACTAAGAAAAGACGACACACGAAAGCGAAACCCACGAAGCGAACGAGCAAGCCCAAGCGGAAAGCGACCTACCGAGTGCGCAACTGGAGGGCGTACAACAGCCATCTGGTGCAGCGGGACTCGATCACGCTGTAGATTAGCGAGGATGTGCTGGATAACTGGCATCCACAACCGGAAAGGGTCGCGTCAACGCGGGGGGCAGGTGCTCTACTCGGATCAAGCGATTGCATGCCTGTTGATGCTGCGAGCGGTGTTCCAGCTGCCCTATCGTCAAACGGAAGGGCTGGGTCAGTCGCTGATGGATTTGTTGGAGGCGGGCGTGACCGTACCCGATTACACGACGGTGTGTAAGCGCAGCGCCGAACTGGCGGTGAGCTTGCCAACGAGCCATCCCGACGAGGCGAAGCATATCGTGGTAGACAGCACCGGCCTGAAGGTCTATGGTGAAGGCGAATGGAAAGTGCGCCAGCACGGCTGCAGCAAGCGCCGAACCTGGCGCAAACTGCACCTGAGTGTAGACGAAGCGACGCAGCAAATCCAGGCGGCGGGACTGACCGAGGCAGGCGTGGATGACGCCGAAGCCGGACGCCAGCTGCTGGATGACACGCCGGGACCGATTGTGCAGGTGAGTGGCGATGGCACCTATGACAAGGGAAGTTCTACGACGCCTGCGCTGCACGGCGGGTGGAGCGCATGCAGTACCGCCCCAACGCAACGCGCGCATCTGGCAGCATGGCAACGCGTCCCAGCCGCCCTTGCCGCGCGACCAAAATCTGCGGCGCATGCGGCGCGTCGGGCGGAAGCGCTGGAAGCAGGAAGCGGGCTATCATCGCCGTTCGCTGGCCGAGACTGCCGTGTTTCGTTTCAAGATCATCTTTGGCAATCGCTTGAGCGCGCGTACTATGCCCCGGCAGATCACTGAGGCGCGCATCAAGTGCGCTGCTCTCAATCGCATGACCCAGTTGGGTATGCCCGATAGCTATCGTGTGGCTTAACTTGAGCATCGTTTAGAACCAGTACGCCTTTTGACCATATTCATTCAACAAAGCCCCATCACCCCAAGAAACCCTCTCTCTATTTGGACGATTTTCCCCGTTTGGAGGCCGTTTCTTATCCATAACTGACGTTTTTAGAATCGCGTTCTCCATCGTCAGTTGTCCCACCATCCGCTCCAGTTCGACGATCCGCTGCTCGCTGTCGCTGCTACTTGCTTCGCTCTTGCGGCGTTTGTCAGCAAACAAGCCCGGTGCGTCTTCCAGAAATTGGTCGCGCCACTTGTAGTACAACGACTCTTTGATGTCTCGCTCGCGGCAAAGCTCGGCGACCGTTTTCTCGCCGCGCAAGCCTTCCATGACGGTTTCAAACTTGAACTACGGGCTGTAGTTGCGTCTCTTCTGGCTCATCCTGATTTCCTTTCACAGTCCGATGATACTCTCTCATTCCTGTGTCCGGAAATCCGCCCGCATTACAATTCCGTAAGGGCAAAAACCAGATGTTGAGTGGACGATGCTTACCTGGTTCGATAGTTACAAGTAGAAAATGCTCTGCTTTATAGAACTTGTTTGCTTCAAGTTCTACCGGACACTTTAGGTGGATACTTTTCTGCCCTTTGCTAAGTGCTTCATGCTTTAGCTCATGTAACAGCACTCTTCCAACTGCTCTTAAACGGTATGCACTATCCACAACAATGGAATAGAGTGTTGTCTGTCCGTCTTTACGATGGCGATAGTGGACAACGCCGACGATTTCACCGTTTTCTGTGGCGGCAACAAGCAATTCATTCCGCTTCAGTGAATTCACCAGAGCTGATCTAGTGACAAATCCAAGTTCAGTTTTGTGTCGATCAAACAGCCGTTTTATCGCATCGATCTGCTCCGCAGTAGCTTGCCGAATTTCGATATCACTTCCAGAGATCGTAATCTTCGTCAACTGTACTCGCCTTGGTTCCGCCCCCATGCAGGCTCTGTCGAGGACGTATCTGGAGCATGGAAACAGATTCCCGTTCGTCATCGACCAGCACAGCCTGTCCTGTTCTTTTCAGTTCGCCAATTATGGCGCGAAGTTCCCCACCCATATAGTCTTGACTGAGTCGGTTGAGTGCCATTACGTCATCCCGTGAGGTTAGTTTGTGGCTGAGGATGATGTCGCATTGCGAGAGAACTTCTGCGTCAATAGCTGATGGCTGTTGTGTTGCGACGATCAGGGACAAGCCTGGTTGGCGTCCCTCTTTTGCCCAGCGAATGAGCTGAGTCTTTGCCAAGGAGCGGGTCGAGTCTGGAATGAATTGGTGTGCTTCGTCCAATGCCAACCACACACGAGGAAGTTTGCCTGCTAGCCCGAACTCCTCCCGAAGTCGCGCATCCGATCTCGCTCGGAATAGATTACGAGCAATCACTGATACGATCAGATTTCGGCGACCATAGGCGCCACTTTCTAATCGGCTGACATCTACTACGTTGACGACCCCGGGCATGAATATATTATCCATTGGTAGATACCCATGCTCACTGAACAGATGCCAGTTTTCAGCAGCTTCCAAGCGATTGAGCAGCGCTTCTTTTGATGCGTCTTTGGCGCGTTTGTCGTTCTGAACAGTTTTAATCAATGCGCCTACTGTAAAGAAGTTTCGGTTTTCGCCGAGATTTTGCACTGCCCGGAACAGCGCAATTCCCATCGGTTCATTGATGTTGGCATCGAACAGGTCGCACCAACCATCAGGGCTGAGATCAGATGCGTTGAGGCGAAGCGGGACTACTTCAACCCCTCTCCGCTGTAGCTCGATGAGAATATCAGGATCATAAAGCTCTTCGGGGATGCCAGGCACCAGCAGGCGCACGTTGAAACCTTGTGCAGTCAAACCCCATTGGTACAGTTCGCTGCTCTGCTTATCATTGCGCAGCACCATCGTGTGGTAAATGCCCATCGGATCAACAATTATCGGAATTACATCTTGAGCGCCTACGCTGATGAGTTCCTCGATGACTACTCCCAGCGTATAAGATTTGCCACTGCCGCGTTTTCCACAAACCAGAACAGCGCGCGATCCAGTCGCATCCAGGTAGATATCTTTCTGCGTGGCGATGTCCCGCCCAAGCATGAGTTCCAAGGTTATCTGACCTCGAGTTTCGCAAAAGGAACTATCGACTCTTGATAAGACAAGCCGCCGTGCACACCACTGTCATCTGCTTTAATGCAAGTTCCCAAATACGGGTATGTAAACAAATAGTAGACTTGACCGCTCCGCTCGTACCTAACCGCATAATCGTAACCAAGCTCATTCGGGAGAGTGGTCGAGTAGCGAGTTTTACTCCCTTTTACATCGAGAGTTTTCCAATTGTGTTCTGTTTTCCATAGAATGCCGTGATCTGCAACCAAATATAGGCAAACGCTACGCTTTTGCTCGCTCAAAACCTGCATCACACGTTCTATATCCTGCCGAATTGCCAAAATAGCGCCATCGATTTCTGCAGGCGACACTTCACGTTTACTGTGCGCTAGTCCGTCCAAGCCTTCGCGCATAATCTGAATATATGTTGGCCGCTTAAATCTGAAGGAGCGAAGTTTTGCCAGAATCGCCTCGAAGTTTGCAACCTGATGAGTAGGGATTTGCCGAAATAAGTAGTCTGATATCACATTGCTGTCTGGTGCCCAGTATGTGTAGCCGAGGGCATTCCGATAACCAATATCGTGTAATCGTGAGAATATCCCCGGTGATCCGACAATCGACGGAAAGCCGACAGTAGGCTGCACGGTTCTTTGATCATCTGCCAGGCGATAGGTGATGCTGGGACCATCCACAAAACAAGGGATCGCTGTATCGATCCATTCTAAGACATCACCGTAGCTCAGCCCATCAATGAGCATCAACACTGTTATATCATATCGATGCTCGATCACATCCTTGATGAGGGCATTTGCTACTTCCTGCGTTGTAAGCAATTGGTCGCGAGCATAGTCCAGGTGGTAGTGCATATTACAGTTGATTGCATTTATCGGTGGATGCTTCTTGAAAGAAACCTTGGGAAAACGCACTGCAAGACAAGGATCGGGTTGCAGAATGAGAGTCGGTGATTGCGATGTAGCCAGCAGATCATCAAGTTCAGACAGGATGTTGTCCCCGCATTTCACGATGCGGACGGAACCGGACAACGCTAGTGGCAGCAGAGGATGCACCTCACCAATCACAGGTGTGCGTGTTAGCACGTGCTCGAGTTGATGATGGTCATCCTCCTGTGCAACCATCGTTTAACCTCTCACCTTGCCTACGTTCAAGCGGATGCGGCGTTTGTCGTACAGCCCCTGCACCAGCCGCCAGAAGTCATCAGTGGACATATCAGCATTCTTTCGCCATTCCACCAGATCGATGAAGCCATCCGATTTGTCATTGTGAATGGGCAGGCGCTTGAGGAGCAGCTCCTCTTCAGGGGACAAACGCACGGACTGGAACTGTTGATCGATCCGTTCGAACTGTGCAGATAGCTCGCTCAGCGCTTCCCGAGTGGCGTTGATCTCATTAATCAGTTCAGAAAATCGCCCACTATTCTGAGCGGCAAAATCTCGCAATACGCTATCATCTTCAGCGTACCCTGCCAACTCCCAACCACGCGTTTGGATTTGCTCCGCAGTTGTCACTAATTCTTTCGCCGCGGCATCAATTTGATCGCGTTCGTCTTCTGGAAGCTCTTTAAAAGACTGCGAAAACAGGAGCGTTTGGATGCTTTGACTTTCCGCCTGCGCTTTTCGTGCGATCTGTTCACACAGTTCACGCGTGAGCCTGCGGACGCGGTCGTAAAGGAGACGATACGACTCATCTGGGTTGATGATGTTGTACTGAAACGGACTGCCAATGGCCTCGCGCGGATACAACCCGCGTCTTGTTAACGCTTGATAGTAGCGATTTTGAAGACTCACAAATTCGTCTTCGGCGGCGCGCCGAATAGCTGCGATCTCATCGCGCAGGGCGCGAAGTGGCGGGCCGTAGATAACGTGATTGGGGAGTGAGTCCAGTTTATTGCTATTGCTGCTGATTTCTCCGCGAATTCTGCGAGACAGGTCAGCAAAGCCTTCACTCTGTGCAGCGGCGCGATATCCCATCTGCTGGAGTTGATCCGATACGTCTGAGCCGACTTCGACAAGGCGCTGCCAATCCTGGAAATGCTTGTAGTACTCTTCAAATTGATTGATATGTTGATTAGCTTTCCCGATCTGACTATCAAGTTCGTCAACACGACTTGCAGCACGCGCCAGCACTACATACTGTACTGGTTCGTGTTCAATCATGCGGTACAGCTCGTCGACCTGTGCCATAACCTGGTCAACCTCACCTTTGACCGTGTTGGCATAGGTCAGCAGATGATTTCTGAGGACATTCACCTGTTCGGTGTATTCAACGCTTCCGTTAACGCGCTGCGCCAGTATTTCAAGCTGACGGGGGTTGAGCGGACGAATTCCTCGTTTGAGCGCGTTCGTTCGGCGGCGCAGCTCTTCCAGCTTTTCGTTAGCAAAACCTGTCAGTTCTGTGTGGCGTGTCTTGACAGCTTTTCCTAGTGTGTAGACGCGCTGCGGATCGGGTGTGCCAGACAGACGCTCTTTCTCAAGCGTCTGCTGATACTTCTCACACTCCTGGCTCAAGATGGCCAGATACCCAGTATTGCCGAACCCGCTGATCAGTGTTTCGAGATCGCTTTGAAACCCTGCCAGCTCGAGAGCAACGGCATCCAGGTTTACCGTCTGCGAAGGTCTTTCACGGATAATGTGCCGCTGCCAATACTCGATGATCTCGCGCTTGGTGAGAATGTCGACCAAGGTGGTCGTTTCTTCGTCAAGGTAGCCCAGGTCGCGCGCACGCTGAAGAATCGTGCCTAATTCCAAAGATCGAATTTCAACTTTTGACTCCCCAACAGAGACCCGCTCCACCCTCCCAGATTCGCGCAGCCAGGAGAGTATATTCTCTTCGAGTGTGTGTAAGCGGAAGCGAACAGCGCCTTCACTGTTTTTGCCTGTCCACTCCTTGCTCACGGTGATGAATTGTGGGAAGCTGCGGCGGAAGCTGTCCAGGCCGGTGGTAGTGCGGTTGAGCAGCGTAGCAATCTGCTCCTTTGTGCCTTCGACTTCAACATCACCGCGCTTTTGATAAATGTTGTTGAGACGTTCAAGCGCGCCGACATACTCGCGCTTAAGGGCAGATTGCCATTGAGCGGATCCCATAATCGTCTTGTAGGACGGATAGCGCGCCTCAAGGATTTTCTCGATCGCGACTTCCGTAATTCGCTCTTGAGAAACACCGCCGAGCTGAGCGCCAACCTGAGCGTTGAACAGGTCTTTGCGGATGGTATCCAGGATTTCGGGCTGGATCGCTCCTCGCACGATCTGATCGTCGATCTCCGGAATCAGCTTTGCCGCGCGCTTCTCATCCATCAGCGCGTAGATGTTTATCAGCACCAGTGGGGAAAGATCATACGGAGACCAGACATCCTGAAGCTGCTGACGGATGTTGAGCGGGATGCCCTCCGGACGGACATACAACAAGTTAAGCGGAATAATCGCGGTGTGATGATCGTAATCGATGTGCGCCTCATAAGCGGTTGAGCGCCGCTGTTCTGGGTCAGATCGGAGACCACTGCACATAGTGAGGTAGTATTCGATCGCTAGATCACCATTGATGGTTGCGTCTTTGCGTTCCTCTTCTTCCCAGAAGATGCGAACATGAACACGACGTGACGGGAAGCGGGCTGCCAGAGATGAGAAAGCACCTCTGAAGATGATCGAGTGGTTGGAGGTCATGGTTGATGGTTGCTCATCAACCACATCCCAGCCCTTAAAGATGCTCGTCTTGAGCAGGTGCACGAAGACCTTGATCGCCCTTTCCTGCGTGATGGCGTGCTGTTCACCATAAGCGCGCCGAAATTCACGGATAGTTGACGCAAACCAGTCGGTCTTTTGAATGCCGATGTGCAACCCGAACAAAGTCACGCCGCGCAGCGCATCATCACCGACGCTGATCACCAGCTCACCCAAAGCTTTCATGCGCAGTTCTTCCAGGATTTCTACCATGCCAGGATATTGACGCTGTACGTCAATTGACACCCCATTGGTGGGATAAGAGGCGGCCAGTTTGATCGCTGGTTCGTAGCGTTCGGGATCATTTCGGACAATTTGGTGTTGAAGCGCACGTCGAGTGATGTTTGGAATCTGATCATTTCCTGCAAATGGGATTGCACCGCCAATGAAATCGTCGATCAGATCAATTGGGCTGTAAGGTGCGGCTTGATACTGCGATTTGTAACGCTCTACCATGCGGCGAAAAACGTTGATCACCGTGCGCGGCCCGTTGGAGAGTTCCTGTCTGGCAGCGATTTCGCCCAATGCACGCAGCGTATAGGGCGAAACGACCGCATCAGCTACATCGCGGAAATCGAATTCTTTAGCCAGCAAACGCCAGAGGTTTTCAGCGAATCTGTCATCGTAGATCGTCGTCAGATCGAGGCTGAAATTGCGCATCCGGTGCAGCAGGTCATCGCGCATTTCGCGAATAACACCGACTTCCTTCAATGGGATGACGAGCACCAGTCCGAATTTCAGATAGCCAACTCGTGTCGCCAAGCCATCAACGAGGGTAAACAGCGGGGTGATCGGCTCGGACTCGCGTTTCATGCGCGGTTCAATATAAAGTTGGATTTCGTCGCACAGCACCAGCAAGCCGTCGTATCCGGCGCGCATGGCAATATCCGTCGCGCGCTCGAAAAAGGCGATGTATTCACTGGCTTGCAGCTCAAGAATGAAGCGTCCCTGCTCCATCCAACTGCGCA
>Ga0308414_1002091_pt1 | contig 13016 bp, 11 predicted proteins | sample HotsprSampleOS50_FD_205667 | JGI IMG/M metagenome (GOLD analysis project Ga0308414, IMG submission 205667) | Hot spring phototrophic mat microbial communities from Octopus Spring, Yellowstone National Park, Wyoming, United States - 20090730_OS50 ... | reverse complement strand
AGTGCTAGATTTTGGGATTTGGCGTTTGCGATAAGATTAGCTTTCCACCAAGTTTCTCTCTTAATTCCTATATCAGCAATTCTTGTATTAAAACTAGGATCATTTGCACGAATGAGATCAGTGTATGTAGTGATACAACGACCTTTGTATTCTAAACACTTGTCCCCTCTGTCTACTTGATTAGTAGTAACTACTTCATTAAAATTTCCAAACTGAAAGCGATTTAAATTTGTATATCTAGAAGCAACTGTATAATTTCTAAAATCAGCAATTCCTGTATCTAAATTATAATTTAACCAAGGACTTACCTTCCAAAATTCAAAACCTAAGTGAGGACCTGTTTTTTCATAGTAGTCAATTTTTATTTTCCTACCTACAGGAGAAATAGTCTTTAAGGCACTAAGTGGCTGTGACCATTGATAAGAAGATTGTAAAAAAGTACCTTGAGTACGGTTTACTCCAGCTTGCACTACCCAACCTGTTCCTAAGTTTGTCCCATAATACAAAGGTAAGTAAAACATTTTTGTCCCACCTACATTGTACCAAAGATTAGTAGCTATGATACTTTGATCTTCGTAAATAAAAATTTTTTTAGCTTTAAAACTATAGTGAGGAACTTCTGCATTACAAGAAGTAAAGTAACCTACATCTAAAAGATATTTATTTTCATCAATTTTTTTCATTTTTTTTCCAAAAAAATAAATGGGAAACATGTTTGCACTTGCATCGTAAACAACACCTCTTTCTAAATTTATGTCATAAATAAATTTACCTCCCTTAATTTCTACTTCTCCTTTTTTATATACAATTCCCCCTTCAGCGTAAACTTCATTTCTTTTAGAATCTATAGAGATACTATCAGCAATTAAACTTCCTTCTTTGAGTTTGATTTTTACTCTTCCTCTTAAAATTAAAACTCCTGATTTAGTTTTATCAACTGAAAGAAATTCTCCTTCACTAGCATTTTCAATTACAAAGGGAGGCGAGTCTTCTTTTTTAGTAGGTGTAGGTGTAGAAGTTTTAGTAGAGTCTTTTACTAAAGCTTCTTTTAAGCGAATTCTTTTTGCATATACAGAGCCTTCTGTAGAAAGTCCTAATTGAAGTAAATATTCATCTACTTCTCTATCTGAAAGAGAGTCAATAACTTTTTGAAGAAGTTTTTTTTGTGTTTGTGAAATTGTTTCATTTGAGGTTTCAGCTTTAGGCGGTGAAAATTCGGGATAGAGGTTTTTAATTAACTCATCTTGTGAAAATAAAGCTACACTCAAGAACAACAGACCCCACGTAAAAAGAAATTTCATACAAGTGGATGCCCTTGTCCCTTTAAAAATTTATCCAAATTCATGAGCTATATTGACCATTTCTCAAATCTAAAGCTAGAATTCATCAAAAAAAGTTGGAAATTTTGCTTTTCAAAAATCTTTTTGTTGTAAAAAAAAGTGGTATGAATCATTCATTCATTTCTCCTGCAATCCAATATCCCTTACTTTGGTTTTTTGATTTTGCTTATCCTATCATTGCTAAGACTACTTTAAACTTAGAAGGAGTAGAAATTACCGATTCTGATAAAGCTATGCTCAGGAATTTACAAAACGAACGCGTTTTGTATATGAGCAATCATCCGACTACCATAGAACCTCCTGTCACCTACTATGTAGCAAACTGTATGGGCAGCCGTTTTTATTTTATGGCTTCACGGGTAGTATTTGAATGGGGATATGGTTTGGTTGGAGAGATTATACGTAGAGTAGGAGCCTTTTCTGTTTTAGCTGGTGGACTAGATAGAGATGCTATAAAAACTGCACGAAGTATTTTAGCTAAAAAATCAGGTAAACTTGCCATATATCCCGAGGGTATGAACAGCAATGAAAATGATAATTTACTTCCTTTTCAGGCAGGTGGAATTCAAATAGGATTTTGGGCTTTAGAAGATGCTCTTAAAATAGAACCAGACGCAGACATAAAGGTAGTAACGGCTTTTGTAAAGTATGTACTTACTGAACCTGAAGAAGTAATTCTCAAACATATTGAAGAATCCTTAAGTAAAATAGAAAAAGCTTTAAGCATACAACCAGGGGAGAGAAATCTTTTAAGAAGATTCTTATACGTTGGGCGAATTTTATTAGAAAACATAGAAAAAGAATATGATCTTCCAATTACTTCTGAATCTATGGAGTTTCGAGTAGGTAGAGCTAGGCATGCTGCTTTAAATAGAGCTGCAGAAGGTTTAGGAATTTCTTTTGATTCCAATTTAGATGCCATTTCTAAAATGAAAGAACTTTTTACTACTGTGGAGTCTTATGAGCTAGGTTTTCCAAATCCTAAACATCCAAACTTAAAACCTAAAAATTTAGACCAAGTCAAAAAAGATATGGAAAGAGCTTATACTTTTATTGTCATTCGCCCTATTTATTTACTTAGCCGACCTACAGCAGAACGGATGATAGAATGGCTTATGCGTTATGAGACCTTAGTTTTTGGAAAAACTCATTTTCGCCCTAGAAAAGCTATTTTGCAGTTTGCTCCAGTGTTTGGTCTTAGAGAATACTATGAACAGTATAAAGCTAACAAAAAGGAAGTTTTAGAAGAAGTTATAGGCCGAGTGAAAAAAAATATTGAAACTATGATGATAGAAGCTATTTCTTATACTAAGCCTATTGTTGAGCCACTAGAAGTAGGTCCAAATCCTATGTTTTAAAATGCTGTTAAAGCTGCACGAATAAAACTTGTCACAGGAGCTTGTTCTCTAGTATCTTCTAGACCTTCTCGAAGTTCTCTTAGAACTATTTGAGCATCGGTTAAAGTGGTGTTTACGTTAGCGTGAATGTCATCATTGTTTATAAGTTTTCCAAGTGTGCCTTTTCCTGAATTAATTTTTTCAGTTACATCGGCAATATTAGAAAAAATTTTTTTCACATCGGCTCTATTTTCTGCGATAAGTTCAGAAAATAATACCAAGGGATCATCTCCTGTTTTTCCTGTGAGTTTTTTACTGAGATTTGATTTAGAAAAATCTAAGATTAAATTTTTCTTTTTTTGTTTAGTTTTAGGATCTTCTAATTCTTCAGAACCTGGGTTTATAGCAATGACTCTTCCTGACAAAAGACTTTCATTTCTAATTTTTATATCGTAATTTTCATATAATCTGAGAGGTTTAGGTGTGACAATGGTTACTTCTACCCGGGTGCCTACTGCTTTCCAAGCTTCTCTTTCCTCTACTACATTTCCTTCTAAATCTACATCTACTAAGGCTACTTTAGACACATATCCAAAAGGAACTCCTTGTACAGTTACTTTAGAACCTATTTTAAGTCCTTCTGCACTTGGAAAATAAATTTTTACAGAATTGAGTTCTTTTCTAAAAGGACCTCCTTCTGTAATAATTGTAAAAAAACCTACAGTTACTAAAGCTCCAAAAAAAAGAATTCCTACTAAGATATTCTGGATTGTCTTCATAGAGTAAGTTCCTCTAGATAAGTTAATAACTTTTTTCTAGCTATAGAGCCTTTAGGTGTCTTAGGAATAGAAGCTTGTTTTAAGATTAGCTTTTCTAAAATCATCTTCGGTAACTTAGACTCCCAAAACTCAAAACTTGTATACTGAAAATTTTCAACAAATAAAAAATATTTTTGATCTTTTTCAATAAGTGCAAGAGAACCCATGTTAGGATAAGCTTGTAAAATTTCTTTTTCCCATTCTTCTGTAAAAAACATTTTTCCATTTTGTAATTTAAATGAAGCATCCTTTCTACCTAGAAAAAAAATTCCTTGTTTTTCTATTTTACATAGATCTTTTGTTTTTACCCATCTTTGAGGATCTAAAATGTGAATTTCTCCATTTTGAAAAGTAGCAATATGTGCATTTTTTCCTTGAAATTCTAATTCATTTTCTTCATTGATTTGAACTTTACATCCTAGAGGTTGACCTAAATAAAAAGGAAAAAATTTTCCAATCTCTCCTAAACTAATTCCAGGTGAAGCTTCTGTTTGTCCATATCCTACTCGAAGTTTAGATCTTTGAAGTGGCTCAACTAAGTTTGGATAAATTGGGGCACCACCTATAATCCCACCACCTAAAGAAAAGATTACTTCTTCTCCAAATGGAATGCTTAAAATTTTTTCTATACTATAAGGTACAGTATTCCAAAAACTATTTGGATTGGCTTTGAATAATTTTGTTGTTTGCTCTAAATCTTTTCCATTACTTGGATCTCTTAAAATGTAGTTTGCACTCAGAAGTCCAACTAAAAGATCTAATACTAATCCAAAAGCATGACTCCAAGGTAAAGTAGAAATTTGTATTTTATTTTTTGCTTGTAAATGTGGTAAGTGAGAAAGAAGCACAGAAAGTAAATTTTTTTCTGAAAGTCCAATCCATTTGGAGTTTCCAGTAGTTCCTGAAGTTTGTAAAAAAAGCAAGATTTCTTTAGAAGGTGGTAAATAAGTTTTTCTCTTACTAGATAAAATTTTTTTAGGTAAGTTATCTTCAATTTGAATAGAATTAGGAAGATCTAAATTATGTATATCTAATATACAGTCTAAGCTTTCTGCTAAATGAGGTTCATATTTTTCAGGTGATAAAACAAATGTAGTAAGATTTTCCCAAATACAAGCTAAAAGAGCATATACAAAAGTAAAAGAAGGAGGAAGTGAGAGTAAAATTCTTTCACCTTTTTGTAAATTATGTTCTCTAAAAAATTGAATCCAATATCTCATTCCAGTCCACAAAGAGGCAGCAGGAAGATTTATGTCGTTTAACGTTAAAACAGGTTCAGATTTTTCATACAAACGAGAATAAAACAATTGTTTTAGAGTAATCTCATTCAATTTTTGAAGTTTTTTCCTCCGATAATACTACTAGAATGTTCTGGGAAGAAAATACCAATCAAAAAATAAAAAAGTTAGAATCTCAAGATAAAAGTATTTATTCTTTAGACACGGCTATTTTTTATCCCATTTTAGAACCAGAAATTTGGGATTTTTCAGAGGCACTTGAATTCAAAAAAGAATTTATCTTATTTTTTCTTATGCGTGCCATCTTACATAAAAAGAAAACTCAAGAAGGGATTGAACTTATAGGTTTAAGTATAGAAGCCAAAGCTCAAATTCAAAAACTAGGTCTTTCTAGTTGGATGAATAAATTTTTTACTAGAAATTTTTTTCCTAGTTTAGTGGGTTCATCTCTTGAAATTTCTTTTAAATTTTTGGAGATTTTTGAAAAAGATTACTTTTATATAAATTACATTCAAAATAAAAAAAATTTTACTATTTCAGGTGGTGGAATTTTAGTTCATCCCAATGTCAGACTTAAAGAGCCTATAGAAGAACTTTTTCAAAAATTAGAACTTTCTAAAAGAGAAGGAATTTTTTACTATAGAACTACTCACAATTCTTATCTTTATCCTTTAGAAAAAGATAGTAAATCTAGAATCTTTTTTGTTCAAGAGAGAGAAAAGTTTGAATTTCCTTTTCATTTTTTTTATATTGACTGTAAGGATTAAAGTTTGAAGATACCCGAATTTTTTCTTTCTAAGATAGTTGAAAGAAAACTTATAAGTAACAAAAAGAAAGAACTTATTTCTAAAACAATTGTTTTTACAAATGGTTGCTTTGATATTTTACACCCTGGTCATGTCATTTATTTATATGAGGCACGTAGTCTTGGAGATTTTCTTTGGGTAGGGCTTAATTCTGATCTTTCTGTTCAAAGATTAAAAGGTAGTTCTCGTCCCATAAATAATCAAATTCATAGAGCTATTTTACTAGCTAGTTTAAGTTTTATAGATGCAGTAACTATTTTTGAGGAAGAAAACCCTATCTCTCTTATTCAAGAAATTTGTCCCAATATTCATGTAAAAGGTGGAGACTATAAAAAAGAAGATCTCATTGAGTATGAAACTGTAGTAGCTTGTGGGGGAAGAGTAGAAATTCTTCCTTTTGTAGAAGGACATTCTACTACTCAAATTATTCAAAAAATTTTTAATCAAACTAAGGACTAACAGGGACTTTCCATTTTTTTGCAATTTCTAAAATTTTTGGATTATCTTTCCAGTCTTCTGCTATAAGAGTAAAAGTTTTTACTTTTCCTTTTGAACTTAAAAAGTTTTGTAATTCTAAAAATCCTAGCTCATCTCCATTTTTACCTGAGGTAGTATATAATCGACCTAGCTTTTCATCTTGTATATATCCATTTTTGGCGTTTACACTTTCAAAGGGAACTAAAAATAAAAGAGTATTTTTAGGTAAAACCAAACTTAGTTCGTGAAATTCATTTGCTTTACCTAATATTCCTAACACAAGCAAATCAAAAGAAGTTTCCTTGATTAGAGTTTGCACTTGTTCTAAGACTGGTAAAAATTTATATTCGTTTTGAAAGCTTTCTGGAAGAGTCTGAAAACTATGTTTTGATATGACCGAGCTAAGTAGAATTTTTTTTTGGTTTAAATTTAATACAACTTTTGGAGTAAAAAGTTCTGAACTACCAAAAATTTTTTTCTCTTTTAAGTTAAGTAGTAAAATTTTTTCTACGGAAATTTCTTTCCAAAAAGAAACCCCTAAGGTTTGTAACTCATTTTTCCCTAAAAAAAGATAAATATTTTTTTGATTTGTAAAAACTTCTAAAATAGCCTTGCGTTTTTCTATGCTATCTGAAGGAGAAAAAAAATTTCCTAACTCTAAAAAAATTGTATCTTCTTTATAAAATTGGTTAGTTTCTAAAAAGCTATATCTACGCGAAAGCCCAGCTATAGGAACAAGTGTACACGTGCAAGCAATAAGATTTCCATTTAAAGAATGAGAGTAAACAAAGCTAGGCTCTGAATTTATCGAAAAAGTAAAAAAATACAAAAAAGAAAGTAAACTAATTTTAAGTTTCATACTCTTTAGACTCTAAATTCCAAAATAGTTCATACAGCCTAAAGCTTCCTGTAACTAAGGTAGGATTTTTTTTTGACCAATTTTGTTGTGTTTTGATATTTATTATATTTGGTATTATAAAATTAGGATTTACTACAAAAAAAATTTCTTTTTTATATTTCCAATTATCTAAAATATTATAAATTTCTAATATATCTTTATCTGCTAAACATCCAAGTAAGATATCCCAATATGTATTTGGGTATCTAAATTCTAAGGATGTAAGTAAGTGTAAAATTGCATCGGGATTATGTGCTACATCAAAGATTACTAAAGGCTCTTTTTTTAAAACTTCCATTCTACCTTTAGGATTTGATACTTCTAAATCAATAATTTTTTTTTGATAAATTTGTTCTAGAATAAACTTTGCATAATATAAATTAAATAACAAATATTCTTTAAATTTAAATTTTTCATCAAAACAAATTGTTAAAATATTTTTTCTTCTTCCATATTCTAAAATTTGTTGATTTAAATGTGTTTCATCTTGGGGAAAATAAAAAATTGCTTTTGTATTTGGGGTTGTAATTTCTAACTTTTCATTTAAAATTTTTTCTTTAGTATCTCCTAAAATTGCAGTATGATCGAGTCCTATTTTTGTTACTATTACATAATCAGCTTGTGCAAGTTTAGTAGCATCAAGTCTACCTCCTAGACCAGCTTCATAAATTTCTAGATTACAGTTTTGAGTTTGAAAATAATATATAGCTAAAAAGGTAAAAAATTCAAAGTAAGACAATTTTTTTAGCTGAGAAATTTTTTCTTGAGTTTGTAAGTCTAAAAAGTTTTGTATTTCACTATAAGAAATTTTTTTACCATTGACTTGTATTCTCTCAGTTTCTTGAAGTAGATGCGGAGAAGTATAAAGTCCTACTTTGAGTTGTAAATTTTTTTGTGCTAACTCTGAAAGATAGTGTGCAAGGGAGCCTTTCCCATTTGTTCCTACTATAGAAATCCTTAAACAATTTGTTTTCTTTTCTTTTAAATCAAAAAATTGTAAAATATCCGTAAATTCTTGCAAAGAATAACCCTGAAAAATATTGTGATTTCTCTGCTTTTCAAAATTTTTTAGTTCTTTTAAGAAATTTAAACTCATTGTTTTTTTACCATTTTTTCTATTTCCCAAGAATCCTCAATCTTTGAATTTGGTTTTAGAGAGAAATTTATGGATATTTTAAAATACGCTGTAGACTTTGTACTTCATATTGATAAATACTTAGATGAAATTATTTTAGAGTATGGGATTTTGGCTTATGGAATTTTGTTTTTAATTATTTTTGCAGAGACAGGACTAGTCATTACTCCTTTTTTACCTGGGGATTCTTTATTGTTTGCTATTGGTGCTATTGCTGCAAGGGGTTTTTTAGACGTTTACACTATTTCTTTTCTTTTAATTTTTGCAGCTATTTTAGGTGATACTGTAAATTATTGGGTAGGTCATTTTTTAAAAGATAAGGTCTTAAGTGGAGAAAAAATTCATTTTATTAATCCCAAGCATATTGAAAAAACTCATGAGTTTTATGAAAAGTATGGTGGTAAGACTATTATTTTAGGAAGATTTGTTCCAATTGTGAGAACTTTTGCTCCCTTTATTGCTGGGGTCGGTACTATGGAATATAGGCATTTTTTTATTTACAATGTAGTAGGTGGATTTTTGTGGGTTTTAAGTTTTATTATCTTGGGATTTTTCTTTGGGAATATGCCTGTTGTCAAAAAAAACTTTACTTTAGTGATTTTTGCAATTATTATCCTGTCTATTTTACCTGCTGTAATTGAATATTTTCGTACAAAAAAGGATTTAAACAAATGAGAAGAGATATTGTTCATCCTGGTGCCGATGAGTTAGTGTATGAAATTCGCCAGATTGTAGCTATTGGTAAGGCTTTACAAAAGATGGGTGTAAACATCATTTGGGAAAACATTGGGGATCCTGTTCAGAAGGGTGAAATCATTGCACCTTGGATTAAAACTATAGTCACAGACTTAGTGCAAGCTGATATGAGTTGGGCATATACAGCTACACAAGGCTATGAGCCTACAAGAGAGTATTTAGCACAAAAAGTAAATGAAAGAGGTGGGGCACAAATTACTCCTGAGGATATACTCTTTTTTAATGGGTTAGGAGATGCAGTAGCTAAGATTTTTGGATTTATGAGAAGAACAGCCCGAGTCTTAGGACCAAGTCCAGCTTATTCAACCTTTTCTTCTGCAGAGGCAGCACACAGTGGATATGAGCACCTAACATATGATTTAAACCCCGACAATAACTGGATGCCAGATCTACAAGACATAGAAAACAAAGTAAAATACAATGACTCTATAGCTGGAATTTTACTTATCAATCCCGACAATCCTACTGGTGCTGTATACGATGAATCGATTATCCGAGAAATAGTAAAGATTTGTGAGAAATATGATTTAATTTTAATTTGTGATGAAACTTATGTACATGTAAATTTTTACAATGATTCTTACATACATCTTTCCAAGTTCATTGGAGATAAGGTTTGTGGAATGGCACTTCGTTCCATTTCAAAAGAACTGCCCTGGCCGGGTTCTAGATGTGGATGGATTGAGGTTTTCAATCGAAAGCGAGATAAAATTTTTGATAGATACATTAAAAGTTTAATAGACGCTAAAATGCTAGAAGTATGTTCTACTACACTTCCACAAATGGCAATTCCTAAAATTTATTCTTCACCAAATTTTTTACCACATTTAAAAGCTAGAAATGAAAAGTACAAACAAAGAGCTAAGCGCGCTGTAGAAATTTTATCTAAGGTAAAAGGAATTAAAGTAGTAGAACCTAGGGGAGGATTTTTTTTAACAGTACTTTTTGAGACAGGGGTTTTAAATTCAAAAATGCAGTTAGAAATTACAAATCTTGAAGCCAGGAAGTATATTGAAGGATTAGTCGAAAATGTAGCTAATGACCGTAGATTTGTTTTGTATTTGTTAGGTGCTTATGGAATATGTGTAGTACCTTTATCTTCTTTTTGTTGTAAGAAAGATGGATTTCGAGTTACCCTACTTGAAGAAGATCCAGAAGTATTTGAATTTACTTTCCAAAGCTTAGCTCAGGCTATTACCAAATATATTGCAAGTATATGAAAGAATTAAATTTTGTTATTGGAGTAATGGATTCGGGATTTGGGGGACTATCTGTTTTAGAAGAATTATCTAATCAAATTCCTATGGCTGATTTTATTTATTATGGAGATCTTCTCAATAGCCCTTATGGTACAAAGCCAGCTGCACTAGTAAGAAAATATGTAAAAGATATAGTAAATTTTTTTCTAAAAAAAGGAGTCAATGCAGTACTACTAGCTTGTAACACAGCTACTTCTGTATCTGTTCAATATCTTCGTGAACAACATAAAATCCCTATTTTTGGGATGGAGCCAGCTATTAAACCTGCTATACAGGCTCATCCAAATTCACAAATAGCAGTATTAGCTACTTCTTTGACTTTAAGAGAAGAAAAATTTGAAAACTTAGGTAAGACTCTTAACGCTTTAGATCGGATTGTTCCATATAATTGTGATGGACTTGCTACTTTGATAGACAGAGAAGACTTTAGTGGTGCAAGAAAATTTTTAGAGCCTATTTTTGAAGATATTACGAAAAGAGGGATTCAAGATATTGTACTTGGATGTACTCACTACGTACTTATTAAACCTATTTTTAAAAATTGGAATCCTAAAATTCGCTTGTATGATGGAAATTTTGGGACAGCTCGACATATGAAAAATATTTTAGATATTCCACAGATTGACAGAGAAACTAAAATTGAAATTTATTTAAATGGTGGAACAGAAGAAGATTTTGAAATTGCTTACAGATATTTAAATAGTGCTAACAAGGAAGAAACAGAGTATGTCAGATGAAAAAATAACTTATAAAAGTGCTGGAGTTGATACCCAAGCAAGTCAAACTTTTATTGAACGAATTAAAAAATATGTTCATTCTACACATAATCCAAGAGTTTTAGGAGGCTTAGGTGGATTTGCTGCTTTATATGATGTTAGTTTTCTTAAAAATTACAAAGAACCCTTACTTGTTTCTGGGACAGATGGGGTAGGGACAAAACTAGAGTTAGCTAGATTACTAGCTCAGCACGATACCATAGGAATTGATTTAGTTGCTATGTGTGTAAATGACTTACTTGTCTGTGGAGCAAGGCCCTTATTTTTTTTAGACTATATTGCTTGTGGGAAATTAGATGTTTCTAAGATGGAAAAAATTATTTCGGGAATTGTAATAGGTTGTAAGTTATGTGGGACAGCACTTGTAGGAGGAGAAACAGCAGAGCATCCGGGTATCATGAAAGAAGATGAGTATGACTTAGCAGGATTTGCTTTAGGAGTAGTTGAAAAGTCAGAGGTAGTGGATGGAAGTAAAATTCAAAAAGGGGATGCAATTGTAGGACTAGAATCTTCAGGACCTCATAGCAATGGGTTTTCACTTTTGAGAAAATTGTATCTCAAAGAAGGAAAGTATTTACCAGAAAATGTAGAAGAACTCAGGTTTATTAAAGATTACCTTATGCAACCTACAAAAATTTATGTAGAATCTATATTGAAACTTTTACAGAGAGAAAACATACATGGAATGGTGCATATCACGGGAGGTGGTTTTTTTGAAAATATACCTAGGGTTCTTCCATCTCAACTTCAAGCAGTGATAGAAAAAGATAAAATTCCTAAGACTTATGTATTTGAAAAAATTGCAAGAGATCACAAGATAGATTGGAAAGAAATGTTTTCTACTTTTAATATGGGAATAGGATTTATTTTAATTTTACCCGAGAGCCAAGTTTCTTCATGTATAGATTATTTAAATACGTTAGGTGAAAAAGCTCACTACATAGGAAGTATACAAGAAGGAAATAAGGAAGTTATATTTGTGTAAAGTTAAATTATTTGTTTTGATAGTTACAATTTGGTTACCTATTTTTGCAGAAGAAAAGTCAAAAAATTTTAGTCTTACGATAGGAGAAAATTTTCAAACAGATGTAGAAAATGTATTTGGAAATTTAGATAGTTTTAGAATACATAAAGGTTTTGAAAGTATAGATGAGTTTGAAAAAAATATTTTACTAAATGAAAAAGTAGGATCTGAAAATCCAGCTTTGCTACCTACAAAAGAAAATTTTTTAAAAATTTGGGAAGAGATAGTTTCAAAAGATTATCAAAAAGTGGTAATCTATGCTTCTATGAAAGGAGCCTTAGATCCTATATTAGGAATTCCTTATTTAGAGTTTTCTAATAGAGAAAAAATTTATGTTACAGAATTACTTAAGCAAGTAAAAAATTCTCATGTAAAATTTTATTTTTTTTTGGATATTTGTTTAAACCGTTCTACATTTTATCAGGAAAAAATAGATGAAAAAGAAGATAAAGAAGAAGTAAAATTACAATCTATCAATAAAAATTTTTTTATACTATTATCTTCCAATAAAGAAGGAAAATGTTTTTTAAATGAAAATGTATCGGGTTCTATATTTACAAACCTTATACTAAATCTTTTATCTGAAAAGAATAAGAAAAAATATATTCTTTCAAACTTAGTAACTCAAATACAATTAAACTGGGAAAAATTTCAAACAGAAAATCATTTTACAAAACCTTATAAGTTTTTTAGCTGGAATGAAAAACAAAACTCTACTCTTTTTAAGAAAAATTTTTCTCTTCCACTTGTGAGACTAGTTCCTTATGCAAAAGAAAATTCTTATTATCTTTCGTCTATTTTATATGATGAAAATAAAGAAAGATATTATCAAGTTAATTATAAAAATACTTACAGTCAGCTAGTGCATATAGTAGAAGATGGAGTTTGTGAAATTTATCATAAAACTAGAAGTGGATTTTGGGAGTCAGTTGAGTTTTTAAAAGAAAACCAGCTAAATCGTTATTTCGGATGGAATGAACAAAAAGAAAAGATTTATACCCTTTGGCATTTTCATGAGGGAAAATATGCTCAAACAAAATATACTCTAGAAAAAGATAAACTTATTTTAACAAGAGAGTCTAGTGGAATAAATTTACTAAAAGATCAAATTTCTTGGATAGAATATAGAATTAGCAGAGGGTTTGTGATTTT
>Ga0308414_1002084_pt1 | contig 13036 bp, 9 predicted proteins | sample HotsprSampleOS50_FD_205667 | JGI IMG/M metagenome (GOLD analysis project Ga0308414, IMG submission 205667) | Hot spring phototrophic mat microbial communities from Octopus Spring, Yellowstone National Park, Wyoming, United States - 20090730_OS50 ... | reverse complement strand
ATCGGATCAATCTCAAGGGCCGACAGCGCCATGTCGGCGACGCGCCTGTCAATAAAGCCCCCGGCCTTTACTTGCGCGAAATCCCTCACCCTTTTAAGAAGCCTGTTTGCCACCCTGGGAGTCCCCCTGGAACGCTTGGAAATTTCCTCCGCTCCCTCGTCGTCTATTTCGATTTTCAAAATCCCCGCCGACCTTTTTACTATAAGCTTAAGCTCCGACGGCGAGTACATTTCAAGCTTGTTTACAACGCCGAACCTGTCCCTGAGCGGCGATGTGAGAAGTCCTATCCTGGTAGTGGCGCCGACAAGGGTGAACTTCGGAAGATCAAGCCTTATCGAGCGCGCGCTCGGCCCCTTTCCCAATATTATGTCAAGAGCATAGTCCTCCATGGCCGGATAAAGTATTTCCTCGACGCTCCTGTTAAGCCTGTGAATTTCGTCTATGAATAGGACGTCGTTGCTGCCCAAGTTGGTAAGAATGGCAGCCAAATCGCCCGGCTTTTCTATGGCCGGGCCCGAAGTAATCCTGAGATTTACGCCAAGTTCGTTTGAAATAATGCCTGCAAGCGTAGTCTTTCCAAGTCCCGGGGGCCCGTAAAGGAGGACATGGTCAAGGGGCTCCCTCCTCCTTTTTGCGGCCTCTATGAATACGGCCAGGTTCTCCTTCGCCTTTTCCTGTCCTATATATTCGCCAAGCCTTCTGGGTCTTAAGGTTAATTCGTCAAAATCCTCCGGGTTCATTTCACAATTTACTATCCTGTCTTTGTCAGCCACCTTTTAAAACCTCCGCTTCATGCTTCAACCGGCCCGCTACCTTCTTGCGAGCCCCTTCAGCGAGCTTTTTATTATGGACTCCAAATCCATCTCATCCGAGTATACAGCGGATACGGCCCTGCTGGCTTCCAGCGCCGTGTAGCCCAGCACCATCAAAGCGCTTATGGCTTCGGCCGCCCTCGAATTATCCGGCCCGGCGGCTGCTGCTTCTCCAATGCCCCCGCCCGCAACCGCAAGCTGTTCCTTTTTTATTTTATCCTTAAGCTCCAAGATTACGCGCTGCGCCATCTTTGTGCCGATACCCTGCGCTTTTGTAAGTGTCTTTACGTCGTCGGTTATAACCGCTAGGCTGAACTTTGACGGCGGGATTGCAGATACAAGCGAAATGGCGGCTTTGGGCCCCACGCCGGAAACGGTGATAAGAAGCTCGAACATGCCCAGTTCCTCATGGGTGAGAAAGCCATACAGGCTCATATTATCTTCCCTGACATACATGTAGGTGTAAACCTTCGTTTCGTTTCCCGCTTGGCCCACCCTTTCTATGGAAGAAAGCGGCATGAATATCTTGTATCCCACCCCGCCGGTTTCCACAACTATGTAATTGCCGCGCTTGTATTCAATCGTGCCCTTAATATACGCAAACATGGAGTCCTCCCCGAAAAGCTCAATTATTAAGCGCAATGAACGGCCGGCCATTTTTATCCATCTATAAATCTTATTCCGGTATTGCTTATGATAAAAAACCGGCCAACACACCGCAACGTCCGAAAAAATTATTTTACTTGCCATGTTGCCAGACTTGCCGCCCGCCGCGCTCCGCTTCCGCCATCCTGCGGGAATGCGCATGGCATATGGCCACAGCCAGCGCGTCCGCGGCATCGTCCGGCTTTGGTATTTCACGCATGTTGAGCAATATCCTCACCATCTGCTGCACCTGCTGTTTATCAGCCCTTCCGTATCCGGCAACCGCCTGCTTTACCTGAAGCGGCGTGTATTCAAAAACTTCCGCGCCCGACCTTGAAGCGGCAAGAAGCGCAACACCTCTTCCATGAGCGGCGGCCAGAGCGGTCTTTATGTTTTTGTTGAAAAAAAGCTCCTCTACCGAGATTGCCCGCGGTTTGAAGCTTTCTATCAGCTCCTGCAGCCTGCCGCTCAGCATAAGCAGCCTATCCGGCAAGTCCAGCGAGGCATCTGTCGCTATCACGCCGTAATCAAGCACTGTAAACCTGTCCCTCTCATACTTTACTATACCATAGCCCGTAATCGCAAATCCGGGGTCAATACCCATAATTACCATTGCGGCCACAACTCCAATAAAAATAAATAAGCAAAAATAATTTCTGCCGTCTTCCGATAGTCTTAGTATATCAAAGAGGCAAGCGGCAGTCTATAAAATGAGAAAAATTACTGCTTAGAATTTCTTTAAGATTAACTTTGTAAAATCAGAAAAAACATCCAACGATTTCATTCTTATATTTCTGCAGGGAAAACATGCCCCGTAGAACATGTAGAACATATAGTATACCCCATAAAGCATATTAAAAAATTTGATGCTTCGGCACTGCATCATATAAAAATTAATGTTGCATATTTATGCATTCTAATGTATAATAATTAATAAATTGAACTAAAAGCGAAATATTTTTGCTGCTTATGAGGAGGTTATTGCGTATGGCTCAAAAGGAAAAGGTTGTTCTGGCATATTCCGGAGGATTGGACACCTCCGTAATAATACCCTGGCTTAAGGAAAATTACGACTGCGAGGTCATTGCCATGGCCGCTGACGTAGGACAGGGCGAAGAGCTTGAACCCTTAAGGGAGAAAGCCGTAAAGACAGGCGCAAGCAAAATATATATCGAGGATGCCAAGGAAGAGTTTATAACCGAATATATATTCCCCACGCTGAAGGCAGGAGCGTTATATGAAGGCAAGTACCTGCTAGGCACGTCGTTCGCAAGACCCGTTATTGCAAAAAGGCTTGTTGCCATAGCCCTTAAGGAAGGCGCGACAACCGTCGCCCACGGCGCCACGGGAAAAGGCAACGACCAGGTAAGGTTTGAACTTACCGTAAAAGCCCTTGCGCCTCACCTCAAAATCATAGCGCCATGGAGGATATGGGATATCAAATCAAGGGAAGACGCCATAGATTACGCGGCGCAGAGGGGCATACCTGTTCCGGTTACAAAAAAGGACAACTACAGCATGGACAGGAATTTATGGCATTTGAGCCATGAAGGCTCCGACCTTGAAAACCCGTGGAACGAACCGCAATACGACAAGATTTTAAAGCTTGTCGTTCCGCCCGAAAAAGCGCCTGACAAGCCCACGTATGTGGAGATTTATTTTGAAAAGGGCATACCTAAGAAAGTTAATGGGACAGAATATGCTCCTGTGGAGCTTATAGGAGTCTTGAACAAGCTTGGCGGGGAAAATGGCATAGGCATAGTCGATATGGTCGAAAACAGGCTTGTAGGCATGAAATCAAGGGGAGTCTACGAAACCCCGGGCGGAACAATCCTTTACGCAGCCCACAGGGAACTCGAACTGCTGTGTTTGGACAGGGACACGCTGCATTACAAGGACATTGTGGCGCAGAGGTTCGCGGAATTGGTTTATTACGGCCAGTGGTTCACTCCGTTGAGGGAAGCGCTGTCCGCCTTTGTTGACAAAACCCAGGAAACAGTTACGGGAACGGTAAGGATGAAGCTGTACAAGGGCAATTGCATGCCTGCGGGCGCTTGCTCCGATTATTCATTGTACAGCGAGGAGCTTTCTACTTTTGGAAAAGATTCCGTTTATAATCAAAAGGACGCCGAAGGGTTCATAAACCTGTTTGGGCTGCCCCTGAAAGTAAGGGCGCTTATGTTGGAAAAATCAAGAACAGGCAAGGCTGAGGATAATTGAGCGGACGGAGGATTATGCCATGAAGCTTTGGGGCGGCAGGTTTTTAAAGAACACAGACAAAATGGCGGACGATTTCAACTCATCATTCAGGTTTGACAGCCGGATGTACAGGCAGGACATCCTGGGCAGCGCCGCCCATGCCGCAATGCTTGGAAAATGCGGAATTATTCCCGAGGATGAAGCCGTTCTTATACAAAAAACCCTCCTCGACATCTTGGCGGATATGGACAATGGTCTTATAGGCTTTGAAGAAAACGCCGAAGATATCCATACGTACATTGAGCAGCTTCTTGTCTTAAGGATTGGAGACGCCGGAAAAAAGCTTCATACGGGCAGAAGCCGGAACGAGCAGGTTGCTCTTGATTTCAGGATGTACATTAAAGACGAAATCATAAATATCAGGAAAATGCTCATAGCCCTTGAAAAAGTGCTTCTTGAAATGGCCGGGAAGCACCTTGACGCCGCAATGCCGGGCTACACCCACCTTCAAAGGGCGCAGCCGGTTACATTCGCCCATCACTTGATGGCTTATTTTCAAATGTTCCGCAGGGATATCGAAAGGCTTGACGACTGTTTCAAACGGACCGACGCCATGCCTTTGGGCTCAGGCGCGCTCGCCGGAACAACTTATCCGATCGACCGGCATATGGTTGCTAGGGAGCTCGGATTTTCCGCCATAACGGAAAACAGTCTTGACGCCGTCAGCGACAGGGATTTCGCAATTGAGCTTTTGGCATGCCTCTCCATTCTCATGATGCACCTCAGCAGGTTTTGCGAGGAACTCGTAATATGGTCTTCAAGCGAATTCGGGTTTGTCGAGATGGACGACGCATACAGTACGGGGAGCAGCATCATGCCGCAGAAAAAAAACCCCGACGTGGCGGAGCTTGTAAGGGGCAAAACAGGCAGGGTATATGGCGCCCTTGTGGCTCTTCTCACCGTCATGAAATCGCTCCCGCTGTCGTACAACAAAGACATGCAGGAAGACAAAGAGGCTGTTTTTGAAGCGATAGACACGGTAAAAGCGTGCCTGCCCGTTTTTACAGGCATGGTTTCAACTCTGAAAATACAGGCTGAAAACATGCGCAAGGCTGCGCAGGGCGGATTTTCAAACGCCACCGATGTGGCCGATTATCTCGCGGGGAAGGGCGTTCCTTTCCGCACCGCCCACGAAATTGCGGGAAAGATGGTCGTCTATTGCATCGATAAGGGAAAAAACATCGATGAAATGAGCATTGTGGAATTCAAAAGCTTTTCGGACAAATTCAGTGAAGATATATATGAAAAGATAAGTTTACAAAAATGCATATCGGGAAGGAACATCCCCGGAGGGCCCGCGCCGCAAAGCGTGAAGGCTTCCATTGAAAGCGGCGCGAAATTCCTCGAAGCGGCCGCGAATTTCGGCCTCAAAGCTTGAATTTTCCAAATTGGCATGGCAGCTGCAAGCTGGGAGTCTCCCTGAAAAGGCGGACTCCTATTGCCGCTTCACTTTCTTTTCCAGCGCCTTGCCCATGCTGTACCATGAATCCCTGAGCTTGAATCTCAACTCCTCGTCCACCGTTCTTTCAATTATATCGTTAAGGTTCCTTCTCATTTCAAGATACTCCGAAATATTGAATTCCGGTTTCTCCATTATTCCCTCCATATCCGCAATCCAGTTCCTGATATGCTCCGAGCCTATGAAATTCTCCGGTATCTTCTTTTTCAAATGGGCAATTACAAGCTTTAACGCCTTCCTTTTCACGTCTATGTCCGTAATAACCTTTTTGCCGCTTCCTTTGGCCATTTTACACACTCCCTATAGAAAATATAAAACCAGCCATTCTTGTATTAGCTGATGTTTATATAATCCTTTCTATTTATACTTTAGCATATCAATAAATATTAAACCTAATTTTTATTATATTTTATTAACTATAAACAACATTATTCATCATATACTATAACCATGGGTTTCCGGTTTTGTATCGTTTAGGCACATAATAAATTATACCACATATCCTAAAACATGACAAGGGGCGTTGAAAACATTGGCAAATGCGGCTTTTGAACATAGACGCGCTATTCGGGAGCTTTGAAATTCTTAATTGAACTCCAAGAACCCTAATCTACCTGTAGCTTTCAAAGACGATGTTTTTTGGCCGCAAACTTTGACACACCTGCGTACTTACAGCTCCTTAAGCCAGGCTTCGGCCTCGGCGTCGCTGGGCATGCGCCAATCGCCCCGCGGCGACAGGCTCACGGAGCCTACCTTCGGCCCGTCCGGCAAGCATGAGCGTTTGTACTGCTGGCTGAAAAACCTTTTGTAAAACACCCTGAGCCATTTTTTTATCTCGTCCGGCCCGTATTTCCCGTCGAAAGCCTTCCCGGCAAGGAAAAGGATTTTTTGGGGAGGCGCCCCGTAACGCGCCATGTGATAAAGAAAGAAGTCGTGAAGTTCGTAAGGCCCTATGATTTCCTCGGTTTTCTGGTTTATATCCCCATTGGAGTCGGGGGGCAAAAGCTCCGGCGTCACCGGAGTGTTGAGAATCCTGTGCAAAACATCCCTTGTCCCGCTGTCGGAAGCATTGTCGGCGACCCATTCCACCAGATATCTTACGAGGGTCTTCGGCACGCCGCAGTTGACGCCGTACATCGACATATGGTCGCCGTTGTAGGTGCACCACCCCAGCGCAAGCTCCGAAAGGTCTCCTGTGCCTATTACAAGCCCTTTGCGCTTGTTGGCCAAATCCATAAGTATCTGCGTGCGCTCCCGCGCTTGCGCGTTTTCATACGCCTCGTCATGCAAATCCGGATCATGTCCAATATTTTTGAAATGCAGCAGGCAAGCCTCTTTTATGTCTACCTCCATAACGCTTACATCCATCAGTTCCATAAGCCGCTTCGCATTGCCGTACGTTTCCTCTGAGGTCCCAAATCCCGGCATGGTTAACGCAAGTATGTTTTTTCGCGGCAAACCAAGCAAATCGAAAGTACGCGCCGCCACAAGCAGCGCCAATGTGGAATCAAGCCCGCCGGACACGCCTATGAGCGCATGTTTTACGCCGGTGTGCATAAGCCTTTTCGCAAGCCCGGAGGTCTGGATTGAAAAAATCTCGCCGCACCTCTCGTTTCTCTTTTCCTTATCGGATGGAACGAAAGGATAGGGATCGACTCGCCTTGTCAATGATTGAAGCTTGATTTCCCTCAAACAAAATTTCTGTATCCTAAATTTCCTGCCGGCCTGATTATCAATAAAACTTACATTCTTCATCCTGTCATGCGTCAGCCTTTGCACATCGATTTCGCTGATTATCAATTGCCCGTCAAGCGAAAACCTTTCCGATTCGGCCAAAATCGCGCCGTTTTCCGCGATTATGGCATGCCCCCCGTAAACAACGTCGGTAGTGGATTCATAAATGCCGCCGGACGCATAAACATATCCCGCGACGCACCTGCCGGACTGCTGCCTGACGAGCTCCCTCCTGTATTCATGCTTGCCCACGGTCTCATCGCTTGCGGACAGGTTGAACAGGAGGGATGCCCCGGCAAGGGCCTGGTAAGAGCTTGGCGGAATTGCAGCCCACAAATCCTCGCATATTTCTATCGCAAAGCATATCCTTTCGTCCTTTTCGTCCCCAAACATCAGGTCAACCCCGAAAGGCGCAGTCTGGCCGCATAATGTTATAGAGCCGCCCCCAACTTCACCGCCCGCCGCAAACCATCTTTTTTCATAAAATTCCCCGCAGCATGGTATATAGGTTTTAGGCACAACCCCAAGAATCCGTCCCCCCTGCAAGGCAACCGCGCAATTGAACAAACGGTTTCCGGCAAGCAGAGGCATGCCCGCCAATATTACTATGCCGGTTTTTTTTGTTCTTTCAATAATTTCTCCAAGCCGTGCCCCGGCTTCGTCAATCAACGCCTGCTGGTTGAAAAGATCCGCGCAGGTGTACCCTGTCACGGACAACTCGGGGAAAACCGCAAACTGCGTTCCGGCCTCATCGGCTTTAAGGGCCGTTTCAATAATCCTTGCGGCATTATACCCGCAATCCGCCACTTTAATTTTGGGTACGGCAGCCGCAACCCTGACGAACCCGAAACTCATCTGCATCCACCTTCCGCTCAACTATTTAAAATTACTTTTTTATATTTATTTGCCTGCACCTTTGGAGCTCCTTAAACTCCTCAACCCATCCAGCCTCTCCAATACCTTCTCATACATCTCGCGGTACTTAACCTGTTTGTTCCTTTCCTCTTCGACCACTTTCGCAGGCGCTTTCGCTACAAATGAGGGATTGCCAAGCTTGCCGCCGACGCGTTCAAGTTCTTTCTCAAGCTCCGCTTTTTCCTTTTCAAGCCTTTCAATTTCCTTGCCTAAATCTATAAGCTCCTCAAGCGGCATATAGATTTCCGCGCCCGGAATAACAGCCGTCGCCGCGTTTGCCGGAATTCCCTCCCTATCGGGCTTCAACAGGACTTCGGATGCCCACGCGAGCCTTTCAAACAGGTTCCTGCTGTTTTGCAAAGTCATTCTGTCTTCCTCGTCCTCCGCCACAATAACCGCTCTTGCCTTCCTTGAAGGGGGAACATTCATTTCCGCGCGCACGTTCCTTATGCTCCTTATCGCCTCCATTACCAGCATCATTCTCTTTTCGGCTTCAGGAAAACAAAACTCTTCCCTGAATTCGGGCCATTCGGACACCATTATGCTCTCGCCGTCATTGACAAGATGCCTGTAAATCTCCTCGGTAATAAACGGCATGAAAGGATGAAGGAGCTTCATAGCCGTACCAAGAACATAATTCAACACATACTGGGCTTCCGTCCGGCCTTCGCTGTCCCTGTCGTAAAGCCTGGGCTTAACCATCTCCACGTACCAGTCGCAGAATTCTTCCCATATAAACTCATATATCTTTTGAAGCGCCATGCCAAGCTCGAATTTCTCAAGGTTATCGGTCACTTCCGCGGCAAGGGTGTTGATCCTGCTCAAAATCCACCTGTCCGCATCTGTGAATTTGTCCGGATTTATACGTGAAAAATCAGGTTTGTCGTCAAAATTCATCAGCACGAATCTTGAAGCGTTCCAGATTTTGTTGGCGAAATTCCTGCCGGCTTCCACCTTTTCATACGACATCCTCAAATCGTTGCCGGGCGAATTCCCTATGGTAAGAGAGAACCTTAAGGCATCCGTTCCATACTGCTCAATAACTTCAAGCGGATCTATGCCGTTGCCCAGCGATTTGCTCATCTTCCTGCCAAGGCTGTCTCTGATTATGCCGTGAATGAATACATATTTGAAAGGTTCCCTGCCCATGTGCTCCATCCCGGAAAAAATCATCCTCGCCACCCAGAAGAAAATGATGTCGTAAGCCGTAACCAATACGTCCGTAGGATAAAAGTATTTGAGGTCCGGCGTTTCTTCGGGCCATCCAAGCGTTGAAAAAGGCCATAGAGCCGAACTGAACCATGTATCGAGAGTGTCGGGGTCCTGTTCGATATTGCGGCTGCCGCATTTTGGGCACGAATCGGGTTTTTCGTGCTCCACTGCTATAAAACCGCATTCCCCGCAATAATACGCCGGTATCCTGTGCCCCCACCAGAGCTGCCTGGATATGCACCAATCCTGTATGTTCTCCATCCAGTTAAGATAAATCCTGGCAAACCTTTCGGGTATAAACTTTATGGCGCCGTTCCTGACAACCTCAATCGCCGGCTCAGCCAACGGCTTCATCCTTACGAACCACTGCTCGGATATGGCGGGCTCAATAACCGTGCCGCACCTATAGCACGTTCCGACGCTGTGAACATGAGGCTCTGTTTTAAGGAGCAGCCCAAGCTTCTCAAGGTCCTCGACAATCCGCCTCCTTGCCTCATGCCTGTCCAGGCCTTTGTAGCGTCCGGCATTTTCGTTCATTTGAGCCTCGTCATTCATTACCTTTATCTGGGGAAGGCCATGCCTCAAGCCCACCTCAAAATCGTTGGGATCATGCGCGGGAGTAATTTTTACGGCGCCGGTTCCAAATTCCTTATCGACATATTCATCCGCAACCACCGGTATTTCCCTATCCATAAGCGGAAGGACGACTGTTTTGCCCACAAGGTCTTTGTACCTCTCATCTTCCGGATGCACGGCCACCGCAGTGTCTCCAAGCATTGTCTCGGGTCTTGTGGTAGCCACAACAACATACCCGTCTCCGTTTTTTACAGGATATTTTATATGCCAGAAATTCCCTTCTTTTTCTTCGTGCTCCACTTCCGCGTCGGAAATCGACGTCCTGCACTTGGGGCACCAGTTTATAATCCTCTCCCCCCTGTAAATGAGGCCCTTCCTGTAAAGCCGGATGAAAACCTCCTTAACCGCCCGCGAAAGCCCCTCGTCCATCGTGAAGCGTTCACGTTCCCAATCGCACGAGCACCCCAGCTTCTTCAACTGCTCAATTATCCTTCCGCCGTATACCCTTTTCCATTCCCACGCCCTTTTTAAAAACTCCTCCCTGCCGATCATATCCTTGGTAAGCCCTTCCTCCGCCATGGCCTCCACTATGCGCGCCTCCGTCGCTATGCTCGCATGGTCCGTGCCGGGCAGCCAGAGCGTGCCGTACCCCTGCATCCTTCTCCAGCGTATAAGTATATCCTGAAGGGTATTGTCAAGCGCATGTCCCATGTGGAGCCGCCCCGTAATGTTGGGCGGCGGGATTACTATTGTGAAGGGCTTTTTGCGGCAATCTATTTCGGCGTGGAAATATCCTTTCGCCGTCCATTCGGCGTACAGCCTGTCTTCCACTTGCTTAGGGTCATAAGTTTTAGCTATGTTTTTTCTTTCTTCAATATTGATTTTCACATTAATCTTCCTCCCCACTTATCTTAAAGCAATCACCATGAAAACAAATCCCGGAAGAGCCGTAAGCATCCCAAGCATTTTCAGGTTTACAACCGCCTTGTTTTGCTTGTACTGCTTCAGCTCCTCCTCGCTAAGCTCATCTTCATACTCGCATTTGGCATACCGGTCAAGGCCGTACCTTTCGACAATCCATTTTGCGCCTAACACGGCCGCAATGCCCGGGACAAGAAACACAAACGCCAGTATCTTTAAAACAGCCATTATCTATTCCTCCTATGATGACATGCCCGGAAATGTCAAATTAACCAGGCGGACTGCAAATTTAAGCTTCATTCGTTTTTTTTCGTCAAAATTCATTTTCGCAGTGGAACATCTATGCCGCCGATGGCGTCACACACAAGTATGAAAAAAGTTTTTCATGCCAATCAACTTTATTTTCCGCCGGGGCATTCCTACATAAAGCAGCATCCGCCTATAAACTCCCTTATTATTGAATTTAAAGGTATCTCCGACGGTTCAATCGGCAGGAAATAACTTAAAAATCCAATCAGTCTCCTGGCCTCGGAAAATTCGGGCTGCGTACGGTCAATTTCCTTAAGCAGCGGCTCCGCAAAGGCTTTAAGCACTCCAAGCTCATAAATCAGCGCCGAATTGAACATTACATCCGCTTCTTCCTGGTAAGGGAAAATGTTCTTTTTCTCTCCCCTGCGCACGGACGGCCAGCGCTTTAGGGTAGCCAGCGCATCGCTCCCCCTGAACATGCTGTCCCTTACAATTCTCCTGATTATTCTTGTATCCGTGGAGGGTATCCTGTTGTGGTCATCGATATTCATTGAGGTAAGGGCGCTCACATAAATCCTGAACTTGCTTTGCTCAGGCACCAGAGGCGTCAAAGCCGGATTAAGGCCATGTATCCCCTCTATTAATACAACATCGTCCTCATTTATCCGGAGTTTCCGGGATTCTTTACTCCTGCAGCCATTCTGGAAATCAAATATGGGAATGTTTACTTCTTTGCCGCGAATAAGGTCGTTAAGATGCATATTGAACAATTCTACGTCTATGGCTTCCAAGACTTCGAAATCCGCCTCCCCGTTTTCGTCCAGCGGAGTCCTGTCCCTGTCGACAAAATAATCGTCCAGGGAAATGGTAACCGGCATGATTCCATTCACTTTAAGCTGTATTGAAAGTCTCTGGGCAAAGGTGGTTTTGCCCGAAGAAGACGGACCGGATATCAATATAATCCTCTTTTGATGGCTATTTCCGGCAATCATGTCGGCAATTCCGGCAATTTTCTTCTCGTGCAGGGCTTCCGATATCCTTATAAAATCATTTATCTTGCCGGCCCTTATTATATCGTTTAAAGCGCCCACATTTTCAACGCCAAGTATCCTGTTCCATCTTTTGAATTCGGAAAATACGGAAAAAAGCTTTTTCTGCTCCTCAAACCGCGGAACAACGCCGGGATTGCTCCGTTCCGGATAAAGCAGTATAAGGCCGGGCGGATAATGCCGCAGCGCGAACTTGTCTACATATCCCGTGTGAGGGACCATGTATCCGTAAAAATAATCCTCAAAACCGTCGCAGCTGTAAACAGTCACATAAGGCTTCATCCTGTCTTCTATAAGGTGGTAGCGGTCAATGCGGCCGGCCTTCAGCAAAGCATCCTCGGCCTCTTCCGTGGGCATGACCTTTTTCACAAAAGGAATTTCCGCCTCAACCAGCTCCCTCATCCTTTTTTCAATCTTTATTACGTCGTCCCCGGTCAAGCCGGCGTCTCCCCTGACGTCGCAGTAAAGCCCCTTGCTTATGGAGTGCTGTGTTACCACTTTCCTTTCAGGGAACAGATCATGGACAGCTTTTATAAGCACAAAACAGAGGCTTCTCTGGTAAATCCTGAAACCGTCCGAATGAGTCAAATCAATAAATTCAACAAGGCAATCGTCCTCAATCCTGAAACTCAGCTCCATGATTTCATTGTCAACCTTTGCGGCCACAATCGTCGACTTGCATGCACTCTCATACTCCCTGCTCAATTCAAGCAGGGTAGTGCCCGCAGGGACAAGCCTGGTTTCACCGGACGGGAACGCTATTTCAGCCATGCCTGCCGTCCGGCGGTCTTTTGATTCGCTAAGCGCCGATTCCTTCAATTTTTACGCCTCCACAATGCCTGGGTTAAACATCCCGTTGGGTACGCCCGCAACAACCCCGCAATCTATTATATATAGCAATCATATTATATCATGATAATGCCTGATATATCATGACTTATTTTGATTTATTCACCATCCTCCTGTACTCGGTAGGCGAAAATCCCGTATGGTTCTTGAAGGCCTTCGAAAAATGGCTGACATCGTTAAAGCCCGCAGCCTCCGCAATTTCAGTAATGCTTGCATCTTTCAGATTAAGCAGCAGCTTGGATTTTTCCATTCTCTTCCTGACGATATAATGTACAGGGGAAGTCCCCATATGCCTTTTAAAGAATTTAATAAAGTAATTCGGGTGAAAATGCATTATTCCGGCCAAAACCTCCACG
>Ga0308414_1002083_pt1 | contig 13037 bp, 10 predicted proteins | sample HotsprSampleOS50_FD_205667 | JGI IMG/M metagenome (GOLD analysis project Ga0308414, IMG submission 205667) | Hot spring phototrophic mat microbial communities from Octopus Spring, Yellowstone National Park, Wyoming, United States - 20090730_OS50 ... | reverse complement strand
GGAGCGCCGTACAGGATCGAGATCGGGAGCCGGTACGCGTGGTGCTCGCGCATCGAGAGGGCGGCCTCGGGGCCGTCGCGGTGGATGTGGAGAAAACGCGCGTCGGGGAAGCACCGTGCCAGGCCTTCGAGATAGTCGATCGAGGAGCCCGAGCGCTCGATCCAGATCTCGCGCCCGCAACGACGGGCGAGCCAGTCGAAGAGCCCCCGATGATGCGCGGCTGCCGATTGCGGGGGCAGCCCGCGCAGGAAGGCCATCGTCTCGTCGAACAGGGCATCGGGATCGTCGGCGAGCCGCCCCAGGGTCGAGACGAGAATCCACGGCAGGCCATCGTGCGGGGCGTAGCGCCCGCGGCCGAACGGGTAGGTGACTTCGGCCACGCGATAGCCCCGCCGGAGCACAGCGGTGAGCATGGGTTGTTCGGCCGCGAGCAGCGCCGCGTACTCCTCGCCGCTCATCGCGGCGTGCTGGAAGCGTCGGCCCGGGTCGAGTCCGGTGAAGAACTCGAACAGCGAGCAGACCGCGGGGTGCTCGCCGAGCATGCGAGACAGGAGCGTCGACCCGCAGCGGCCCGTGCCGACGATGAACCGGTCCATCTTCGTGCCTCTCCTCCAGGGCGGGTTGCGCCCGCCGGCCGGCTCGTAGCAGAACCGCGGCCGGGCATGAAGGCGAACGATCCGGGTGACGCGCGGGACGCGCCTCCCGCGCAGTGGGAGGCGCTCCTCGAGACCTTGCGCGAGGCAGGGATGGAGCTTTTCCGGTCCGGTGCCCCGAGCTCGCCGCGCGACCGTGCGGAAGGGATACGCTACCTGCTGCGATTTCTCGCGGCTGGCCGTGCGATCTGCGTCGAGCATGCCGATCCCGACTACCCAACCTTCGCGCGCATGATGGACGCGGACATGCCCTGGGGGCTGGACAACCCCGACTGTCTCTATCTCTTCGCGCCGATCACGGCCGATGGCGTCTACCGGATCGGCGGCGATCGCGGCACCGCGGCCCACTTCGATCTGCAGGTGAACTGGGGGCACTATGCGGCAGGCGAGATCTCGGGCTGGGGGACGCTGGCATCGATCGATGGCGATGCGCTGGCCGCTGCCCCCGACGGATCGTTTCTCCTGACGCTGGGGGGCACGCCGGGCGAGGGGCCCTGGCTGCCGCTGCCCGCCACGGCGAGCTGGATTCAGGTGCGACAGTACTTCGCCGACTGGGAGCGGGAGCGCCCGGCGGAGCTGTGGATCGAACGGGATGGCGTGTGCTGGCCGCCGCCGCCGCTGTGCCCCGATGCATTCGCGGCTCGCCTCGAGCGTCTCGCGCAATGGCTCACCCGGACGGCTGCGCTCTGGGACCGCATGAGCCGCGCGCTCGTCGAGAACCTGCCGGCCAATTTCGTCCACGTGGTGCAGCCCAGCAGCGACGATGCGGGGGCGGGCCTCGCCGGGCAGGCCTACGGTATGGGCAACTTTCACTGCGCCCCCGACGAGGCGGTGATCGTGGAGTTCACGCCGCCCGCATGCCGCTACTGGAGCGTGGCACTCGCCAACTGGTGGTGGGAGAGCATCGATCTCGCGGTCCGGCAATCGTCGCTGAATCACTGCCAGGCTCGGCTCGACCCCGACGGGGTCTTTCGTGGCGTGATCGCGCACGACGATCCTGGGGTGCCCAACTGGCTCGACCCCGGCGGCAATCCCCGGGGCTCGCTCGCCATCCGCTTCCTGCGTGCAGACGCCGCCCCAGTCATTGGCTTTCGCGTGGTGCCTCGCGACAAGCTACGGGCGGCGCTTCCGGCGGAGACGCCGGCCATCACCGCCGCCGAGCGCGCCGAACAGCTCCGCCGCCGCCGGCGGGCAGCCTGGCGCCGCTACCGGCGTTGACTGTCGGCGGGACGCGATGGCGCTCGTCGTGGATCTGTTCTGGTCGTTTCGAAGTCCGTACTCCTACCTAGCCACGCCGCGCCTGGTCGCGCTCGCCGAGCGCTTCGAGGTCGACCTCCGCTTCCGTGTCGTGTTGCCGATCGCCATCCGCTGCCCGGAGTTTTTTCGCAGCGTGCACCCCCTCTGGCCGCTCTATCTCCTGCGCGACACCATGCGAGTGGCCGAGTGGCTCGGTCTGCCCTTCGCCTGGCCACGGCCCGATCCGGTGGTGCAGGACTACGCGACGAGGACGGTGGCGGCCGAGCAGCCGTACATCCATCGTCTGACACGGCTTGGCGCGCTCGCTGCCGAGCGGGGGTATGGGCTGCGGTTTGCCGATCAGGTTTCGCGTCTGCTCTGGGGTGGTACCGAGGGCTGGGATCGGGGAACGCATCTGGCCGAGGCGGTCGCGCGGGCAGGAGGGGATCTCGCCGAGATGGACGGGGTGGTGGCACGCGAGGCGGCGCGTCTCGACGCGGTGATCGCGGCCAACCAGACGGCGCTGGAGACCGCGGGCCACTGGGGGGTTCCGACCATGGTGTTCGCGGGCGAGCCGTTCTTCGGGCAGGATCGCATCGAGCTGCTCGTCTGGCGCCTGCGGCAGCACGGGCTGCGGGAGCGTCGGGGATGATGCTGGCGGCGGACGGTCTCACCATCGAGCTGCCGCGGCAATTCCGGCACATCGAGGTCACGAGACCGTGAGGCTCCGCCGCGGTGTCGCGCTCGTCCTGGCAGGGCTCGTCGCGACGACGGGCTGTAGCGGGGTGCTCCGCCGGGGGCTGGCGACGCTCGGTCTGGCGTCGCGCTACGCCACGGGGGTCAGCGAGGAAGATCTGCGCGAGGCGCTCGATCGCTATGCCCGGCGCCTGACCGTGGGCATCGGCACGGCGGCGGAACGCATCGAGAGCGAGTCCGACGACCGCGAGATGCGACGGCGCGCCTTGCTCTGGCGTGTCCGCCTCGTCCCCGCGGTCCAGCAGGCGGCGGCCGCCGAGCCTCGCCAGGCCTTCGTGGGACTGCTCACGCTGGCCATCGGCCAGCGCAAGTACCTGACGGAGGGCGATGGCGCGGGGCTCTTCGGTCCGTTGCAGGCCGTGGCCGTCGAAGAGGCGCAGGCCCTCGAAGACGAGGCGCTGACCGTCGGGCAGGTCTTCCTCTCTCCGGAGGAGCTCGAGGGGATCCGCTGGCAGGTCGAGGACATCACCTGGAAGTATCCCATCCGGGGGGTGTTTCAGGTCGAGGGAACGCTGCAGGGCTTTGCCCAGGCGGAAGGCTGGGGTTCCTTCGCCTGGGTCGTCGCGATTCCGCTCGCCCCGTTTCGTGCGCTCGAAGGCGTCGATACCGGGGCCCAGGCCATTCTCGAATTCAACGGGACGGCGCGCGAGTTCGCCCGGCTCACGGCGCAGCTGCCGCAGCTCCTGCGCTGGGAAGGCCAGCTGCTCCTCTACGATATCGAGAGCCGTGAGACGGTGCGCGCCACGCTGTCTCTCCTGGAGACTGTCGCGCAGAGCGCGCAGCGCCTCTCCGAGGCGGCCGAGAGCCTGCCCGATCACGTGGGGCGCGAGACCAGCCGGGTGCTCGCCGATCTGGAGGCACGCCAGGCGACACTGCGCGACACGATGGTAGAGGCTCGGAGCCTGCTCGCCGGGCTCGATCAGTCGATCGAGCGCGGTATCCCGTTCGCCGAAACGCTCCGCCAGCTTGCCGAACAGGTCGAGCGTGCGGGGGCGACGCTGGAAGCGTTCGTGCGCGAGGCGCGAGGACCGGCGCCGTCCCCGGGTACGCCGCCTGGGCGGCCGTTCGACATCCGCGACTACGAGCGCACCCTCGCGCGCACCGAGGCTGCGGTGTCGGAGCTCCGTGGCCTGGCTGGCGACCTGCGGGGCGCGGTCCCCGAGCTCCTGAATGCGGCGCTCTGGCGACTCGTGCTCCTGCTGCTCGCTTTCTTCGGCCTCCGCCTCCTCTTCCGGCTGCTCGATCGCCGTCTCGGCAGCCGCCCCGGGAGATCGCCCTGACGACCGGGTGCTCAGCTTCTCGACGCGAGCTGCTCGCGGACGGCCGCTGCCGGGGTGCCGACGCTGGTGAGCCACAACTGGTGGATGGCTCGCGTGGCGGCCACATGGAGGCGACGGCGGGCCGCCGGCGTGTCGGGGAAGTACGCCGTGCTCGCCTCGATCACGATCACGTAGTCGAACTCGAGCCCCTTGACCTGCTCGATCTCGGTCACCTCGATGCCCGGAGCGAAGCAGAAATCCTGCTGGATCACGCGGCGGAGCTTCGGCACCTCGGCGGCGCGGAGCCCCTCGTGGTAGAGCGCCGAGAGCGCCGGCGTGGGTGCGAGGATCGCGACCGACGCGAGGGGCTCGTGCTGCGAGAGATCGGTGAGCGCGTCGGCGAGAAAGGCGATGGCCGCGCCGTGGTCGGTGAATCGGAACAACTCGACCGGCGGACCCGAACGGACGGTGCGAGGCGGCGTCGGATCCTCGCGCAAGGGGCCCAGCAACCCGCTTGCGAAGGTGGCGATCTCCCGCGAGCAGCGATAGCTGATCTCGAGCGTGTCCACCGCGGTGCCCGTCAACCCGAGGCGAGCGAGGAAATCGGTCCACGAGATGAATCCCCCGTGCTCTACGAGATGCTGCTGCGTATCGCCCGCGAGGGTGAGGCTGCGCCGGGGGTCGAGACAGTCGAGAAGCACCTGGATCTCGAGGGGCGAGAAGTCCTGGACCTCGTCGATCGCCACGTGCCGGTAGCGGAGCGCGCCGCCCTGCGGTGCCGGCAGGTCACCGATGCGGTGCTGCCAGGCGCGCAACAGCACGGCATCGTCCTCGGCATCGAGGAAGGCTTGGCTCTCGGGCTCGCCACGCATCCACGCGCGCAGCTCCTCGTAGCGCGCGCGCTGCCAGTCGACGGCGCGCCGGATCTCTGCTGGCGAGAATGCCCCGGGCGCCTCGCGGGCAATGACGCTCTCGAGCAGGGCCGCATCGCCGAGCGTGCTTGCCCAGTCGTCGATGACCTGGCGGGGCCGGGGCTCGGCCGGCGTCCGGCGGACCTGCTCGGCCAACGCAGCATCGAGGACCGGGTGCAGCTTGAGCCGGGTGACGACTGCAGGCGCGTCCTCGCGAGTCTCGCGCGGGAGCCGCGGCAGCAGCCGCCGGCGCTGTTCGGCTGCCCAGTCGTGGAAGGTGCGGACCTGCACATGCTCGACGCCGAGGGCGGGCAGCACGTGGCTCACGTACTGGCGCAGCGCCGGCGAGAACACCACGACCAGCGTCGCCGCCGAATCGAAGGCAGGCTCGGCAAAGGCGAGCCAGGCGATGCGGTGGAGCGCGACCGTGGTCTTGCCGGAGCCAGCGGTCCCCCGGATGACCACGTAGCCACTCGACGGTTTCGCGATCAGCTCGAACTGGGCGGGATCGATGAGCGCGGCGATGTCGGGCAGGTGGCGGTCCGCGCGGCGGCGCAGGCGCTGGCCCCCGGCGCCGAGCTTGCGTGTCGCCGGGGCGCCGATATCGTGGGCGCGCAGGGCGGCCCCTTCCCCGCCACCGAGCCGGACCCCGTCCTGGTCGATACGCCGCCACCCCTCGGCCGCAGTATCGTCTCGTTCGAAGACCCCTTCGGGAGCTTCCACCCGGCGCAGCGCACCGTCGCGGATCGTGACCGTGCGCCGTACGGTCACTTCGCCTTCGCGCGTCCGGCCCGCGATCTCCTCCTCGTAGGCCTCGCCTTGCCGGTAGCGGTAGAAGATCCGGGAGACCGGCGCATTACGCCAGTCGACGATGGGCAGACCAGGCAGGAGCCGCTGCGTCTTGCCGAGCAGGATATCCTGCTCCCTCCCCCGTTCGCGGATGCGCAGGTGCGCGAAGTACGGAGACCGGACATCGAGCTCGCCCGGACGCTCGGCGCTGCGCAGCTGTCGGAGCAGCGCGGATTGCCGATCCCACTGCTGCAGCAGCGCCGGGCGGTCCTCGAGCTTCGTGCCCTCGCGGATCTCGTCGCGCAACGTCTCGAGCTCGCGAACGAGGGCGGCCTCGGAGGGGACACTCGGGGTGGTGAACGCAGCGAGCCGCTGGTGGACCTCCTCCAGGAGCGCCAGCTCCTCCTCGACGATTCGTTGCGCCACGAACCCCTCGCGCGAAGCCCGCTACCGTAGCTGGTTCGCGCGCGACGGTACAGAGGCGTTCGATGGGCACGGCGTGCTCGCGTCAGTACGACATCGAGATGCTCCAGGTACCGACCACCCAAGGCGTATCGCCCAGGTTGGCGCGCTGGAGCTTGGACCCGAAGGCGTAGACGGCTGCTCCTGCTGAAACGCTCCAGCTCCCGAAGTCCTCGGGAATGAACGCGAGGGGAACACTCGCCGTCAGACCGCCGCGAAAGTATCCAAAGCGGTCCTGGCTGTTTTCCGACTCGTAGTAGTCGTCGAGCCCCACCCCGACCATGCAGGGCATGGCAATCTCGATGGGATAGTTCTCGATGGCCTCGATCGTGTAGCTCGGGCGGATGCTGAAGCTCGCGTACTGACCCTTCTCCGGACCGAAGGCCGTGCGATCGGTCTCGATGGCAAGCTCGGCGGCCGGGTTCAGGGCGAATGCACCGAGCCACTGGCTGTCGTCGAGGCCCGCCGAGAGCAACACTTCCTGGATGGTCTTGAACCCGCCGTTGGGCGAGGTGTAGGCGACATATCCAGTCTTCAGCTCGAGCGCGTTCCACAGCCCGAACTTGAGGCCGCCGTAGTAGTCGACCTCGTAGAGGTTCGACGGCCCGCTCCCGTCCGCCAGTGTCTTCTCGGAGTGCCAGCTCATCCAGATGCCCCCGAAGGCGCCCACGTAGGTAAACGGCCCTGGGTCGTTTTCCTCGGCAGTGTACAGCGCCACGTTCACCTCGCCGTACGGCTGCATGATGAGGCCGTAGCGCTCCTGGAGGATCCCGCGGAAGAAGTAGGCGGTGGTGAAGTCATTGGTGAACGAGAACGACAGCCTTCCCGAGTTGGGCGCTGCCGACGCCGGAACGGCTGTCGAGGCGATGCTCGCGATGGCCAGACTGGCCAGCGTCTTCCAGGGGCTGAACGGGTAGCGGATTCTCATGACAGGCGTCTCCCTCCTGGCAGCACTTCGGGAAGTCGTATCGCTGCTGCCGGAGTCCTCGTGCGCAACTGGCATGCCAAGACGCCCGGTCCGTATCCTCTCGTAGCCATGGTCTCGGCGAGCCGAGGACAGGAGAAGCGTGAACACGCCGTAGGCAGCGTGCTGCTCAGGAGCCAGGCAGCTCGGGCATGGGCGCGAGAGCCCCGGCCCGCTCGAGCAGGACCAGAAGCCCGTCGACGAGCCGCGGGCCGGCGGCCACCACGAGGGGGCCCCGCGCGTTCGCCACGGGCACGGTGAGGACCCGGGCGCCCGCCGCCTCGGCGATGGCCGAGCCAGCGGCCACGTCCCATGCGCTCAGCCCGACTTCGTAATAGCCGTCGAGGAGGCCTGCGGCGACGCTGCACAGATCGATCGCCGCCGAGCCGCCGCGGCGGATGTCACGAACACACGGCAGCACGTGCCGGAGCACGTCGGCCTGACGTGCCCGATGGGCGGAGGCGTAGTAAAAGCCGGTCGCGATGAGGGCTGTCGCGAGCTCGGGCTGGTCGCGGACCACGATCGGCAGGCCGTTCAGCGTCGCCCCATGCCCCACGACACCGACAAAGCGCCGATCGAGCGCCGTGTCGCATACGACACCGAGCACGAGGCGACCCTCGATCTCGACGCCGATCGATACGGCCCAGGCGGGCCAGCCGTAGAGGTAATTCGTGGTGCCGTCGAGCGGATCGACGATCCAGCGGACGCCCGATCTCCCGGACTGTGCGGTGCCTTCCTCGGCCAGGATCTCGTCCTCGGGACGCGAGGCGAGGATGAGGTCGACGATACGTCGCTCGGCTTCCCGGTCGGCCTCGGTGACGGCATCGGTCGGCGAGGTCTTGGTGGTCACTGCCAACGGCGTCTGCCGATAGTGGCGGTGCACAGCGGCTGCAGCATCGGCCGCGCGGATGGCGAGGTCCCGGAGCTCGTCGAGGGCAGGCCGCATACCGGAGGACGAGACGGTAGCGCGAGGCCGAGGCCCGCGCCATGGCGCGACTGCCCGCCCCGTTGGCTCCAGGGTAGCGGCCGGCTACCATCCGCACGTGTCCGATCCCCGCGGCGCCGAGACCACCCGCAAGCCTCCGTGGCTCAAGGTGCGTGCGCCCGGCGGCGAAGACTTCGTGCGTCTCACCGGGCTCGCCCGTCGCCTGCGGCTGCACACTGTGTGCGAGGAGGCGCGGTGTCCGAACGTCGGCGAGTGCTGGCGCGGCGAGCACGCCACCATGACGCTGATGGTGCTGGGCGACGCGTGCACACGCCGCTGTCGCTTCTGCGCCGTCACGACGGTGACGAGCGCGCCGCCACCCGATCCGGACGAGCCCGCTCGTGTCGGTGAAGCGGTGGCCGCGCTGGGGCTCGGCTATGTGGTGCTGACGAGCGTCGACCGCGACGACCTGCCCGACGGGGGAGCGGCGCATTTTGCGGCCTGCGTGCGTGCCGTCCGGGCACAGGCGCCAGGCACGCTCATCGAGACGCTCATTCCGGACTACACGGGGGACGCGCTGGCGATCCTCCTCGAGGCCGCCCCCGACGTGCTGGCCCACAACCTCGAAGTCGTGCCACGGCTGCAACGGAAGATCCGCGATCCCCGCTGCAGCGCTGCCCGCTCCCTGGAGACCCTGCGCGAGGCGAAGCTGCTGCGGCCCGGCCTGCTTACGAAGTCGTCGCTGATGCTCGGTCTCGGGGAGACGACGGACGAGGTGGTGGAGACGATGGGCGCCCTGCGGGCTGCCGGCGTGGATCTCCTGACCCTCGGGCAGTACTTGCGGCCAAGCCCGCGGCACGCCCCCGTGCGGGAATTCGTCCCACCGCAACGCTTCGACGAGCTCCGCCAGCGCGGCGAGGCGCTCGGCTTCGCCGCCGTGGCTGCGGGACCGCTCGTCCGGTCGAGCTATCGCGCGGCCGAGCTGTTCGCGGCTCGCCTGCTCGCGGAGCGCGGTGCTGCCGGAGCGTCTTCGTGAGTGCCCGGACCGGGACTTCGACCGGCGCAGCGCGCGCGGTATAGGGCCCTGGATGTCTGGCTGGAATGCGATCGCTGCGGGAGTGGTCCTGACGGTGGCCGTGGTGGCCGTAGCGGGGGAAGACGCGGTGCGGGGCACACCCGGGGCGGTCGTCGAGCGCCTGCACGGCGCACTGCTCGAGCTGCTGCGCCATGGCGAACGGCTCGGGTATGCGGGCCGCCTCGAGCGCATTGCGCCCGTGATCGCCGAGACCTTCGACAGGCCGTTCATGGCAGAGCGAGTGGTCGGGCGGCACTGGCGCAGCTTCACGCCGGAGCAGCGCACACGGTGGACCACGATGTTCGCCGACTTCACCGCGGCGAACTACGCGGGCAACTTCGACCGGTTCTCGGGTCAACGCTTCGAAACCCTCGGCGAGGAGCCCGCCGCCAACGACACGCGCCTGGTGCGCACGATGCTGCGGGATCCCGGCAACGAGGACGTCGAGCTGATCTATCGCCTGCAGCACGGGCCGGACGGCTGGCGGATCATCGACATCCAGCTCGGGGGGACCGTGAGCGAGCTGGCGTTGCGCCGGGCCGACTTCACCTCAGTCCTCGACAGCGAGGGCTTCGAGGGGCTCGCGAGGCTGTTGCGCCAGCGGATCGACGATCTGGCTGCCGGCCGGGGGAAGCGGGCCGCGCCGCAGCGCCGGTAACAGGTTCACGAGCCGCAGGGGGGCTTCGCGCCGCAGTCGTGCCCGGCTCTCGACCTCCTGCCACCAGGCACTGCGCAGGGCGGCGTAATAGTCGAGCGCCGAGGCCCGCAGTGCCGCGAGCCCGGGGCCGTGGGCGGCGCGGACGGTGAATCCGCTGCTGCCCTCGGTGAGGCCGATCCACACCACCTGGGCAAAGGGCGTCAGGAGATAGGTCGTCGGGCGGAACAGGAAGTCGACCACGTACCCGCACGCGTTCCGCGCCGTCGTGGGACCGAGCAGCGGGAGGATCAGGTAGGGCCCGTGAGGAATCCGGGCCAGCGCCAAGGTGTCGGCGAAGGTCGTGTGATGCGGCTCGAGCAGGAGCGCGGCGGCCGGGTCGAAGAGGCCCGCGAGGCCGAGGGTGCTGTTCACGCCGAAGCGCGTGATCGTGATCATCGCCTCGATCGGCGATCCCTGAAGGAGATCGTTCACGGCGACGGCAGGGGCGTCGAGGTTCAGCAGGGCACGGCGGATTGCCCGGCGGGCGGGTGCGGGCACCACGGCATCGTAGCCCCGCGCCAGGGGATCGATCGCCCAGCGATCGATGGCCTCGTGGAGGCGAAGCAGCCGTCGATTGACCGCTTCGAGAGGATCCCACGGTCCGCCGGGCGCAACCATCGCTGCGTCCTCGTCGAAGAGGGGATCGCCCGCGGCGCGTGCTCCGCTGCTGGCGGTCAGCGCCGCGAAGAAGACGATGGCGATCGCGCGGCCTGTCCGCGCGGTCGTGCGCCAGCTCATGCTGCGGGCGCAGCCCCGATCGGGCCAACCGCGACGTCCCGTCACTCGGCCGGCCCCTTCCCTGCGTTGCCCCGGGACAGGAACCGCACGCGAGAGTCCTACTGCTGGCTGCCGGGGTGATGCAACGACCGCGTGTGCCGCGCCAACGCGGCGGCGAGGGGGAGCGCAAGGCCAGCGAGCACCGCACCCGAGAGCACGGCGGCCGCCGGGCCCAGCGTGGCGTGGACCATGCCCGCCCCGAGGGGGCCGATCGTCCGCCCGAGCCCGCCAGAGGACTGGGCGAGCCCGAGGACGGCGCCGCGCTCGTCGATACCCGCGAGATCGCTGGCGACGGTGGCGAGCGAGGGCAAGACGAGCCCGGCGGCAACGCCGGCGATCAGGGCGCCACCGACGAGCGGCGACGTCGTGCCGGCGCTGGCAATGGCGGTCAGCGCGACCGCCAGCACCGCGAAGCCCACGGTGACCAGCGAGGAGGCGCCGAAGCGCGCCACCAGCGGGCCGATGAGCACTCCCTGTACGAGCAGCGAGCCCAGCCCCATGGCGGCGAAGGTGATACCGACCTCGCGGACGTGCCAGCCGAGCGCGACGTGGGCCAGCAGCGGCAGGGTCGTATGCAGGGCGGCGAGCACAGCGAAGACGGCGACGTAGAGCACCAGCACGGCGAGGATCCCGCGGCGGCCCGCCAGTGCGAGCCACGGCCGTCCCGAGGACGCGCGCCGCTGCAGTCGGGCCTGGGAAGCAGGCGCGTGCGCAGGTGCCGTTTCGGGCATGCGCAGGTACACGCCACCCAGGGCGAGCATGGCCAGCACGCACGCGGCGAGGGGAGGCGCCCAGAGGCCGAGCGGACCCAGCACGCTGCCGAGGAGGGGTCCGAGAATCATGCCGAGACCGATCGCTGCTCCAACGAGGCCCATGGCGCGCGAGCGATGGTCTCCGCTGGTGACGTCGGAGATCGCAGCCTGGCAGGCGCCGAGGGTGCCAGCGGTGATGCCCGCCAGGAGGCGAGAAGCGAACCCCAGCTCCAGCGAGCCCTGTGCCGCGGCCAGCGCAAAGAGCGCCATGGCCAGGCTGTTTCCGGCGAGACCCAACAGTATGACGCGGCGGCGGCCCCAGCGATCGGCCCAGCGCCCGAGGACCGGCGTACTGACGAGCTGGCTCGCCGAGAAGGTGGCCAGCATGGCGCCGACCACCGCAGGCGTTCCCCCGGCTGCGGCGACAAACAGGGGAAGCAACGGCAGCAGCAGGCCGAAGCCGATGAGGTCGAGAAATACGATCAGGAACACCCCGGCGACGACCTGTCGCCGGAGGTGATCGTGCGTGTCTGTCACGCCCCGAGCCGGATCGCCCGGGGATTCAGCTCAGATCGGGCTTGGGGGTGTCGGGGCCGCTCGGCGGGAGCTTGGGCGCTTCGCGCAGCCGGGCCGGAATCTCACCCGTGAGCGATTCGAGAAAGGTGACAATCGTGCGCGCATCGGCGTCGGACAGCTCGCGGCCGAGCTGGTGGCTGGCCATCATTTTGACCGCCTCCTCGAGGCTCACCACGCTCCCGTCGTGGAAGTAGGGCGCCGTCTTCGCCACGTTGCGCAGGCTCGGAACCTTGAACAGCATCCGGTCGGCCTCGTTCTTCGTGACCTCGTACCGCCCCTGGTCTTTCTGGTTCGGCCACGGTTTGACCAGTCCTGCCTTCTGGAACATCTGGCCGCCAAGGTACGCGCCGGCGTGGCAGGTCGTGCAACCGGTCTGCACGAAAAGGACGAGCCCCCGCTTCTCCTCCTCCGTGAGCGCGGTGTCATCGCCCGCGAGGTACTTGTCGAAGCGGCTCGGGGTAACGAGTGTCCGCTCGAAAGCCCCGATGGCGATCGCCATGTTGTCGAAGGTGATCGGCTCCGCCTGCCCCGGAAAGGCTTTCTCGAACAGCGGGCGGTAGCCCGGGATCGAGCGCAGCGTCGCCTCCACCACGGGAGCCTCGGGCATGGCCATCTCGACCGGGTTCAGGACCGGACCCTTGGCCTGCTCTTCCACGTCCTTGGCTCGACCATCCCAGAACTGGGCGAAATGGCCGGCGGCATTGAAGACGGTCGGCGAGTTGCGTCCCCCGCGCTGACCCTTGTGCCCCGGCGAGGTGGGCTCGTTGTCCACGCCCCAGCGCGCCAGGACATGACAGCTGTTGCAGCTCACCTGGTGGCTCTTGGAGAGGCGGGGGTCGTGATAGAGAAGCCGTCCCAGCTCGACGCGTGCCTCGGGGGTCTGCTCGGGGGTGCCCATGACCTTCGGCAGGGGCTGGAACGCGGCAGCCAGCGCTCGTGGGCTCGGGCCAGGGGCCGTGGGCTGGTCGCTGCCCGAGACCATGGCGGGTCCTGAGACGGCTGCGACGGTCATGGCGATCGCGACCCAGAGCCCGCGGACTCTCGAACGCTGGCGCCTCGTGCGAACGACCGACGACCTCATGCATTTTCTTTGCGATTGTCTCGGGCCAAATGCAAGCTTGCGCCCGCGCCGGATCACCGCTACAAGGGGACCTTCCACGTCGTTTGTGCGCGCGCTGCGCCGGTCGAACCGGACGGTCTTCTCG
>Ga0308414_1002080_pt1 | contig 13041 bp, 12 predicted proteins | sample HotsprSampleOS50_FD_205667 | JGI IMG/M metagenome (GOLD analysis project Ga0308414, IMG submission 205667) | Hot spring phototrophic mat microbial communities from Octopus Spring, Yellowstone National Park, Wyoming, United States - 20090730_OS50 ... | reverse complement strand
GTGGAGCCATCGTAGCCGAGCAACAGTTTCGCGATGCGAGCCATGGCGCCTTCTCCTTCGCCACCCCCCTCTAGTCCCTCCTGGGGCCACCCGCCAGGGGCGAGCCCTCAGCCGCAGCGGGCCAAACAGCGCCGGACGCCGTCCTCGAGGCGGCCGAGCGCCTCGTCGCAGAAGCTGCGGTCGACGAGCAGACCAGGCTTGAACTGCAACACGGCCATGTCGAAGCCGGCGAACATGGCCCACAGCCCCGCCTCGAAGCAGGCGCGCGACATCGCCATGCCGCCGCGATCGTCGGCGAAGCGCAGCCCGATCACGAGGCCCTGCTGGCGCACCTCGACGAGCCACTCGGGAACGCTGCGCTGGAGCCGGGCCAGCCCCTCGGCGAGGTAGGCGGCGGCCCACGCGACGTTCGCGCGCGTCTCCGGCCGCTGCGTGATCTCGAGCACGCGCATCGCTACCGGACAACCGAGCTCGGCCCCCCCGAAGGTCGACACATGCCCCCACCCGTCCTCGTCGAGCCAGCCGGCGACCCGCCGGCTCAGGGCGGTCGCGGACATCGGATAGAGCCCCCCGGAGAGTCCCTTGCCGGTGACCAGGATGTCGGGCTCGACGTCGAAGCACTCCACTCCCCAGAGGCGGCCGGTACGACCGAGACCGGTCTGAACTTCGTCGGCGATGTAGAGCGCTCCGTAGCGCTCGCACAGGCGCTTCACGCCGGCCAGGTAGCCGGGAGCGGGCAGCGGAAACCCGTAGGTGGCGGGGATGGTTTCCAGGAGCACGGCAGCGACGTCCCGCCCCGCCAGCGCGCTTTCCATGGCCGACAGATCGTTGAAGGGGACGTGCACGAAGGCCCCCGGCGGCCCTTCGGAAAGGAACATGGCGCTGAAGCGCTCGTCGCCCGCAGCGAGCGCCAGACCCGTGTGTCCGTGATACCCCTTGCGGATCGAGACGACCGTGCGCCGGCGTGTCGCGTGGCGGGCGGTCTTGATGGCCACGTCGATCGCCTCTCCACCGCTCGGCGAGAAGATCACGTACGGCAAGTCCCCGGGCATGCTGGCCGCGAGCGCTGCCGCCAGCTCGGCCCGGGCCCGGCTGGGAAAGTGGTGATTGCCGACATCCAGCTCGTCGAGCGCGTCGCGCAGGACAGCGACGAGCTCGGGGTGGCGATGTCCGAGGTTGAACACCCCGCCGTTCAGGTGGCAATCGAGCAACTCGCGCCCATCGAGGTCCCGGAAGCGGTAGCCCTCGCGCTGTCCGATCACGAGGTCGATGCCGAGCGCTTCGAAGGTCCGCACGCGCCCGGGACACACATGTGCGGCGGCGAGATCGAGCACGCGACGCTTCTCGGGGGTCACGGCTGCCTAGGCCTCCCCCGCCAGCACGCGCTCCGCCTGCCAGCAGGCCAGCGCGACCGTCATGTCCGTGAACTGCTGGGCGAGCAGCGTGTCGCGCCGCGTGTGCATCCACCCGAGCCCGAGCAGCAGGCGGGCCATCACCAGCGTGTCGATCAGCGCACGATGCGCCTCGGGCAGCGCAGCGACCTCGCGGTATCCCTCGAGCCAGGCCTCCCGGACGAGCTCGTAGTCCGGCGCACCGACCTTGACGGCGAGCAGTGTCGCCAGATCGTAGAGATACCACCCGTAGCCGCTGTCGTCGAAGTCGATGACCACCGGTGCGCCGTCGACCATGAGGATGTTGTCCGGCATGAGATCGCCGTGCGTGAGGCCGAAGCGATCGGGCCCGCGGCCGAAGGCGTCGAGCCGCCGGCGGACGATGGCCGCCGCGCGGTGCATGAGCTCGAGCTGTGCAGCCGAGAGCACCTCGAGGGCCGCGTAGTCTCCCCAGAGCGCGTCCCGCCCGATCAACGCATCGACATGCCAGGTCGGCCGGGAGAACCAGGGCGGCGGCGCCCACTGTCTGCCGTGCGCCTGGATCGATGCCGAGGTCCGGCCGATCAGGCGATAGGCTTCCTGCGAGGCATCCTCCTCGAGGGTCGTCCCATCGAGCCAGCCGAGCACCGTCACATCCCGCAGCTCGGCACTGCCGGGCGCGGCGACCGTCTGGACGCCGTCACCGTCGCAGCCACGGCACACCGGCGGCGTCCGCACACCGGCCTCGCGCAGCGCCTCCATCCAGGCCAGCTCCGACCGGATCTCGACCGACGTCCGGTAGCCTCGACGGTGCACTCGCGCCACGCCGAGTGGGGCCTCGGCCGCGCCCAGGCGAAAGACCGCATTCTCCCGCTGGTGAATCACCGCGAGCGGCAGCTCGGCATCGAGCCCGAAGCGCGGCAGCGCCGCGCGCACGACCGCGCTGAGGGCGGAGCAATCCTCGGTGACGAGAGCGACCCCAGGCATGCGCTCGCCGTGGCCTAGCAGAATCCCCCGCCGGGCGCACACGGGACCGGGGCCGCGGCGCTGCCTTGACAACCGACCGGTCGGTCGGTTAGCTGGGGTGGAGTCGTCGATTAGCGCATCCTATCGATCGCCCATGCCCGAGTCCCTCGTCCATCCCCGAAGTGCCCGCGACAAGATCCTCGATTGCGCGGAGCGCCTATTCGCCCGCCGCGGCTACGCGGGGGTAGGTCTCGCCGAGGTGGCCGAGGCAGTCGGGCTGTCCAAGTCGTCGCTGTTCCATCACTTCCGGAGCAAGACCGCACTTCATGCCGCGGTGGTGGCGCGGATTCTCGGCCATATCGACCAGGCAGTGAGCGCGGCCGTGGTGACCGCGACAACTCCGCAAGAGCGGCTCGATCGCTGGATCGATGCGGTGGTGGACGTGCTCGCCGCCAATCCGAGCTACGCGCGCCTGCTGCTGCGCTCGCTCTTCGAGGACGACGAGCTGGCCGGAGACACCCCGGAGGAGGCCGAGGCCAACGCCGCCCTGCGCCGCATGGTCAGCGCCGCCTCGCAGCTCTTGCGCGAGGGCATGCTTTCAGGCGCCTTCCGGCCCGCCAGCGTCTCGCACACCTTGCAAACGCTGATCGGCGCTGCGGTCTTCCACTTCGCCTCTGGCGAGTTCGGCGAGGAGCTGTGCGGGCGCTCCATCTTCGCGCCGAGCGAAGTGCGCCGACGCAAGAACGAGCTGAAGGCGCTGGTGCGGCGCGGACTGCTCGCCGCACCCGTGTCCACTGCCCCACTGAGGAGGAATCGTTGATGGAACCCATTCTCGCTGCCAATCGCCGGCACATCGGCGACTTCGAAGTCGTCGAGTTCGTGGACGAGGACCAGATTGCCCGGCTGCGCCGACAGCTCGACGTCGATGTCCCGCTCGAGCTGCACTGGACCTGGGAATACGGGAGCGAGGTCGAAGAGCTACGGGCGCTCTACGAACGCGGCAAGAAGGGCCAGTGGAACGCCGAGGAGGATCTCGACTGGAGCCTCCCCATGCGGCGGGACGAATGGATCGTCGAGCCCGTCGGCGGTTCCCTGCTTGGCACGGTGCTGGGCGCGCTCGGCGCCGACGAACAGACCTGTCGTGACGCGGCCTGGGACGAGCTCGCCCATCTCTTCTCGCAGCTTCTCCACGGCGAGCAGGCCGCCATGCAGCTCTGCGGACAGCTCGTCAACTGCGTCCCGACCATGGACCAGAAGTGGTACGCCGGCTCGCAGGTCATCGACGAAGTGCGCCACGTGGAGGTGTTCTCCAAGTTCCTGCAGCGGAAGATGGGGACCATCTACCCGATCGATCCGACGTTGAAGGTGCTGCTCGATCGCCTGCTCGAAGCCCCGACCTGGGAGACGAAGGTACTCGGCATGCAGACGCTGTTCGAGGGCATGGCGGTCGGCATCATGGACCTCGTCAAGCGGGCAAGCCGGCATCCCCTCATCAACGACATGATCACGCGGGTCCACCAGGACGAGGCTCGGCACGCCGCGTTCGGCGTGCTCTCGATGCGGCGCCTCGTCCGCGAGGCGTCTCCGGAGACGATGATCGAGCTCGAGGATTTCGCTTACGGCATTCTCGAGACCCTCAACGCGAATCAACAGCTCGACATGCTGCACGTGCTCGGGCCGAAATACGGGCTCGACCCGGAGAACGTCGTGCAGATGATGCACGGCAACGAGCAGTGGGCCTATCTCAACAGCGAGCCGTACATGCACACGGTGGTGCCGAATCTGAAGCGGCTCGGGCTGATCACCGGCCGCACCGAGCACCTCTGGCGCGAGAAGGGCATGCTGTTCGGCGAACGCCTCGCGGCGAGCGAGCTGCCGGGGGTTTGACGACCGGTCCGGGCCGGGAGCACTCGCGCAGAACGGCGGCCGTCAGCTCGCGAGCGCCAGTCCCCACGCCGCGCCGAGAGCGAGGAGGGCCACGACGGCCAGCGTGCGCTGGATGCGGGTCGTTGGCGGCTCCGGGCACACGCCGGCCACCAGCGCGCCGAAGCCGACGCCTGCGACAAAACCACAGAGGTGCGCCCCCAGATCGGAGCGCGTATCGGCCCCGAGCACGGCGAGCAGCCCGAAGCCGGCAGCGATCGGCACCCACCAGCCCCAGCGTCTCGCCGCACCCTCGGCCCGATGCGCCCGGACGGCCGCGCTCCCCGCGAGCACTCCCACAGCGCCCAGCACTGCCGTGGAGGCCCCGACCGCGACGTGCGGCGGCCCTCGCAACGCGGCGTTGGCTGCGTTGCCCATCGCTCCTGTCACGACGACTAGCAGCGACGCCAGTCCTCCCCCGAAGGTCCAGCCGGCCGCGCCGACGAGCAGCCCGCCCGCCACCATGTTCGCGACGAGGTGCGTGCTGTCCGTGTGCAAGGTGAGCGCCGTGACCGCTCGCCAGGGAGATCCCCGGAGGATGGCGCCGGCGTCGGCGCTGCCTGCTGCAACGAGCCGCCCACCGCTCCCCGTCGGCCCCGCAATGAGGTAGAAGAACAGCAACACAGCCGCGAAGCCCACGCCGGCCCAGGCCCCGCCCGGTGGAGCAGAGGAGCGCTCGAGGGCGTCCCTCTCGCTCAGGACCAGTTCCCCTGGTGCTCCGCCACCAGATCCGCGCCACAACGCGGACACGCGATTCGCTCGGCGATGCCCTCGAGGAGTCGGACCGGCCCACCGCACTCGCTGCAGCGCCGGTCGCGCCGATCCACCCCTGTGTCCGACAGATTCAGGCAAAGGATCGTCTTGCATGCCGGGCACGCGGCCAGACCACCCCAGTATTCCGCGCGGCCGGCCTTGCCCCAGCCGAGGCGGAGCATGCCGGAGCGGTAGGGGCACGCGGGACAGCGGTACTCGACGAGAGATCCCATAGGCCTGGCCAGCTACAAAAAGCAGCACTGGCTATCGCTATCCACGGCGGTGTGTCAAACACGTCGTCGCAAGCAGGACGCCGCTCAGCGCGCGTACAGGGCTTCGATCTCGCGCGCGTACTTCTCCAGGATCGGTCGGCGCTTGAGCTTCATGGTCGGGGTGAGCTCGTCGCCGCCCGGCATCCACTCGCCCGGCACGATATGGAAGCGTCGGATCTGCTCGACACGCGCCAGGCGCGCATTCGCCGCTTCCACACCCACCCGCACCGCTTCCACAAGCGCGGGTTCTCGGGCGAGCTCCTCGAGCGAACGGGGTTCGAGCCCGTGCCGGGCCGCCCAGGCGAAGGCCGCGTCGGGATCGAGCACGACCAAGGCCGTGTTGTAGGGGCGACCGTCGCCGATGACCACCGCCTGCCCGAGCAGCGCACAGGCGCCCTTGAGCGTACTCTCGATATTGGCCGGCGACATGTTCTTGCCCGCCGCGTTGATGATGATCTCCTTTTTCCGATCGACAATGCGCAGGTAGCCATCGGCGTCGATCGCCCCAATGTCCCCCGTCGCGAGCCATCCCTCGGGGCTCAGCACCTCGCGGGTCTTCTGCGGGAGGTTGCGATAGCCCACCATCACGGTATCGCCGCGCACGAGGACCTCCCCGTCCTCGGCGAGCCGAATCTCGATGCCGGGGAGCGGCAGGCCCACGGTGCCGATGCGGATTTTCCCGGGCGGCGCCGTGGTGGCTCCACCGGTAGTTTCCGAGAGCCCCCAGATCTCCGACAACGGAAGCCCGATGGCGTGGAAGAACTCGAGGACGTCACGAGGCGTCGGGGCCGCGCCGACATTCACGACACGCACCTCGTCGAGTCCGAGCATGGCACGCCACCCCGCGAACAGCGCTTCATCGGCACGGGCCACGTGAGCAGCGATGGCCGGAGGCACAGGTTGCCCCGCCTGCTCCAGGCGCACCTTCTCCCGCGCAGCAGACAGGGCCTCTTCGACCTGGCGGCGTTGCTCGTCAGGCAGGCCCATGATTCGCGCCTCCAGACCCGCCTTGATCTTCTCCCAGATGCGTGGGACAGCGAAGAACCACGTCGGACGAACCCGGGGCAACGCGGCGACAATGTCGCGCGGGTTCGGCAGGGTCGTGACGGACAATCCGAAGATCACTGGCAGGTAGTGGTGCGCCGCCCGTTCAGCGATATGCGCGGCGGGGAGCCACGACACGACGCGTCCGCTGCGCTCGAAGGGCACCACCTGCTCGAGCGCTCGCGCGAGGGCCAGCACGTTGCGGTGGGTGAGCTGTACGCCCTTGGGAGGACCGGTCGTCCCGGAGGTGTAGATCAGCGTGACCAGATCCTCGGGCTCGGGCTCCACCGCCGCCTCGCTCGACAGGCCTTCGCGGCCCTCGTGTTCGAGCGCGGCGAGGGTGACCCCGTCATCCGGCGCGTCATCGTCGACCACGATGACATGCTCGAGGTGCGGCACAGACCGCCGTGCCGCCCGGAACGTCTCGAGGAACCCACACTCGACCACCGCGATGCGAGCCTGGGCATCGCGCATAACATAGGCCATTTGCTCGGGAGGCAAGGTGGCATACACCGAGAACGGAACGGCTCCGAGTCGCACCGCAGCGAGATCCGCGATGTGGAATTCGGGGCGGTTCGACAAAAGCAACGCCACGGTATCGCCGCGTCGCACTCCTCGACGCCGCATCGCTGCCGCGACGGCGTCGACACGCTGGGCCAACCGGGCCCAGGTAAGCGCGACTGTCCCGTCCAGAGTGCGCACGGCGAGGGCGTCTGGACAGCTCGCGACAGTGCGCCGGAACGCAGCGGTCAATGTCTGGGGCGTTGCACTCATGGGATCCGCCCCCCCGGGAGGCCAAGGCCCTCCGCGGCGACCAGCAGACCGCGGCCCCGGGGTGGCCCGGCGCAACCCGCCCGGGCTCCACCCTGGCCAGGCCGCGGCCCCTGGTCGAGGCTCAGCTACGCGCCCGTCGCGTGGACGATGCGCTGCTCAGACCCCCATCGCGCTCAAGCTTCTCGGTCAAGGCCTTCACGACGAAGGACATGACCGACTCTTCGGCCCGCACGCAATGCACCTTCAGCTCCCGGTGGAGGGTCTTCGGAATCCGCGTCGCCAACTGCACCCACACCTCGTCTTTTGCAGCCATGGTTATCCTTTCTTCGCGTAGTGACGAACTGCTCATTACGGATAGTCTACCTGACTCGCGAAGTCAAAGGGTCACGGGGTGATGAAGTTTAGAAACAGACATACCACCTCGCTAGGCGCGGCAATCGCCATGCGGCACGCCAGATCGGCGCCTCACCTGCCCGCGCACAGCTGACGTGCCCAGCGGTCGAGTGCCGGGAGGTCGGGCAGCACCGTGATGCCGACCGCCGGCGGAGGGGCCCCTTCCCCTCCCACGACCAGGGCGACCCGCCGCGGCAAGGCCCCTCGGAGGGCCTGGATGCGCCCCGCCACACCGGCGCCGCCCGTCGCCCGCGACACGCTCAGGGCCACCGCCTGCACAGCCTGCTCGCGGGCGACCGACACGATCTGACCCACCGGCACGTCCGTTCCGAGCAGCAGCACCCGACAGCCGGCCACGACAAGCGTGAGCGCCGCCATCTGGAGCCCGAGCCCGTGCATCTCTCCGGGCAGGGACGCCAGGAGGACGACCGGACCCTCGGCCCGCTCCTCGTGCGGCAGACGCAAGGAGCGCAAGAGGTCGCTCAGCCGCTCGGAGAGGAAGTGCTCGTGACGGACTTCGAGCCGCCCTGCGGCCCATCCCTCGCCGACCGCGTGCACGAGGGGGGCGACCCGGGTGTCGAGAAAGGCGAGCGGGCCCAGGCGCGCGTACTCGGCGAGCAACAAGCGGGTCAGACAGGGCCCGTCGAGATCGGCGACCGCCTGCAGCAGCCGTGACAGCGAGCTCTCGGCCGGCGACTCGGCGGGGGGAGAGGGAGACGGCACGACCGCGCCTGACGCGCGCAGCAGGGCTGCCAGGACCTCGTCGCTCGCCCCCACGACATCGCCCGCCCGGTGGCCGCGGGCGATCGCCTCGGCCATCCGACGCAGCCGCGGGACGATCCCGACCGCGTAGCGCCGATGCCCCGACGGTTTCCGTTCAGGGATCGGGTAGCCGTAGCGCCGCTCCCAGGTACGAAGCGTCTCCACAGGGATCCCCGAGGCGCGGGACAGTGCCCCGATGGAGAGCATCGCCTCGGGCTCGTCTCGTCCTGCTTCGTGCGGTCCTCTGGCTCCTCCCAGCAAGTGCCTCCGGCTCCCACGCGAGGACACGTGCTCTCTCGTCACCTCGACTATCGTCTCCACCATGGAGATCTTGTGTCAAGGAATCGAACAGCTTGTGCCGAATTTCTCCTGGCGCTTGCCCCCAACCCGAGGACCTACCGCCAATCCTTGTCCGTCCCCGAGCCCTCGCGCTACCGTGGGTCCACCGTGACCGGTCTGCTTGATCTCGCCCTGCGCTCCGCGCTCGCTCCCGGGGTCATCGCCTCGCGCTGGCTCGCGCCCCCGGGGCGGCCCTTCGACCGGGAGGCCCCCCGCGCCGCCCCGTCCCTCGGCGTCCTCGCAAAGATGCTCTTCGACGAGGCGTTCTTTCTATCGGAGCTGCTTTCGCTGCGCCTAAGCTTCCTCCGCGACTTCGACCGGCTGATGCGCGAGGTGCGCGACGCGGTCGCCTTCTTCGCGGATCGCGGCTGGCTTGCCGACCCGCGCAGCTACCACGGCGATCCCCCGCCGCTCGAGCCGCTCGACATGCGCCGCGCGCGCTCGCGCGGCATCGCGTATCAGCATCTCCGCTTCGCCAGCGAGTATACGCCCGCCGAGGGCGAGCCCGGCCGCGAGCGGTGGCTCGGCTACCTCGCCAACCGGACGGCCCACGCCTGGGTGCTGGAACACCCCGGTCCGCCCCGCCCGTGGCTCGTCTGCATCCACGGCTATCGCATGGGGTTTCCCCTCGCCGATTTCACCGGCTTCCCCGTGCACTGGCTTCACCACCGTCTCGGCCTGAACCTCGTCTTCCCCGTGCTCCCGCTGCACGGCCCGCGCAGACGGGGGCGGCGCACGGGCGACGGCTTCCTCACGGGCGATTACCTGGACACCGTGCACCTGCAGGCCCAGGCGACCTGGGATATTCGCCGGGTCCTGGCCTGGCTCCGCGAGGAACGGGATGCGCCCGCGGTCGGGGCCTACGGGCTCTCCCTGGGCGGCTACACGGCGGCGCTCCTCGCCGGGCTCAGCGCGGATCTGGACGTGGTCATCTGCGGCGTTCCGGCGACGAGCCACACGGCCATCGCACGGCGCAATCTCCCGACCTTCCTCGTGCGATCGTCCGAATGGCTCGGGTTCTCCTGGGAACACATCGAGGCGTTGCTGCGCGTCGTCTCGCCCCTCTCCCTGCCGCCGCTGATCCCGTGGGAGCGCCGCTTTCTATACGCCGGCACCGCCGATCGGCTGGTTCCCGCCGATGGCGTGTGCGCGTTGTGGCGCCACTGGGACCGCCCGCGCCTCGAGTGGTATCACGGCAGCCATGTCAGCTTCCGCTGGGAGCGGCCCGTGCGCAGGCTGCTCCGCGACGCCCTCGGCACGCTCGTCGGCTGATCGGAGCCGGACACGCTCCGCCATGGATCCCCTGGCGCCCCGGATCGAGCACTTTCTCCGCACGCATCTCCCCGACGCGGAGGCGGTCCGCGTGGTGGCCTGCGAGCGGAGCACGGAGGGCTTCTCCCAGGAGACCTTCGTTGTCGAAGCGGACGTCATGCGCGACGGTCGCACGATCCGCCAAGGATGGGTCGCCAAGCGGGAACCGATCGCCGGGCTCCTCGAGCCCTACGACCTCGAGCCCGAGTTTCGCGTCCTCCACGCGCTCACCGACGATCCGCTGCCCTCGCCACCCACACCGTGGTTCGAGCGGGATCCGCAGGTGCTCGAGCGGCCGTTCTACGTAATGGAGCGGCTGGCCGGGGACGTACCGGTACCCGCGCCCGGGCCGAGCGGCCAGGGCCCCTTCGACGACGCCGAGCGGGCGCAGCTGCTGCCCGCCGTCATCGACACCCTCGCGCGCCTCCATGCCATCGACTGGCGCGCCCGCGGCCTCGACTTCCTCGGCGATCCCGGACCCGACGCTGCGCGGCGCGAGCTGACCCGCTGGGAATCCCGCCTCGCCGCGACCGGCTTCGCGCTCGATCCCTCGCTCGCCGAAGCCCTGCACTGGCTGCGTGCACACGTCCCGGCCGTGCCCATCGTCACGCTCGTCCATGGCGATTTCCGTCTCGGAAACTTTCTGGTCGTCCGCGAGCCGGGCAGCATCCGCCTGACGGGCATCCTCGACTGGGAGATGGTGCATCTCGGCGATCCGCTCGAGGACGTCGCGTGGTGCATCTCGCCCCTGTGGCGTGCGGGTACCCCCCTGGCCTCCTGCCTGTGCCCACCCGAAGAATTTGTCTCCCGCTGGGAGGCGGCGACCGGCCATCGGGCCGATGCCGCACGGCTCGGGTTCTGGAGCGTGCTCGCGCTCGTCAAGATGAGCACCATCATGCTGACAGGCTTGCGGGCCTTCCAGGACGGCCGTACCACCGACCTCCGCATGGCGATTTTCGACAACCAGCTGCCCTACCTCTACGCGATGCTCGGAAGCGTGCGCGGCTGGCTCGCGGCGGCCTGACGGCGATGCCCCACCTCGCGCTCGACACCGTGATCGACGGGCTCATCCGCACCCTGCGCGACACGGTCCTCCCGGCCGTGCAGGAGCGCTTCGCCCGGGGCCAGCTGTTTGCCGCGATCGACATCCTTCACAACCTGCGCGACCGCATCGAGCCGCTCGCGGCCTTGGCCACGGCCGAGGCCGACTCCGCGGCGGCCGCCCTGCGCGAGGCCGCCGCGGCCCTCGAGGGCGCGCCGCGGGCGACGGTGGAAGCTGCGCTCATTGCCGCCCCCCTCGCGCCGCCGCTCGCCCGGGCGACAGCGCTCCGTGCCGCGGTGACGACGACCCTCGCCGTGCTTGCGCAGCTTCCCGCGGGCACGGCGGCGCAGGCGCGCCTCCCGCTCGAGCGCCACCTCGCAGCCCAGGTCATGCGGGACGTGATGGTGCTGAAACCGTCCTTGCTCGAGGAAATCTCCAAAGGCTGAGTGCATGTTGAGCCGACTCGACGATTTTCCGATCCACCAGACCGCCGAACCCGTCGCGCACCGGGCGAGCAGCGATCGCAACGTCTACGATCGCTACTTTTTCCACGGCTACACTCGCGACGGCGCGCTCATGTTCGGCGCCGCCCTGGGCCTCTATCCCAACCGCCGCGTGATGGATGCCGCCTTCAGCGTCGTGCGTGAGGGGCGACAGCATGTGGTGCGCGCCTCGCGGCTGGCGCCGCTCGAACCCACCGAGACCGCAGTCGGCCCCATCCAGGTCCGGGTGCACGAGCCTCTGCGCGTCCTCCACGTGCACGTCGCCGAGAACGACTTCGGGATTGCCGCCGATCTGGCCTTCTACGCGCGGACCGCTCCGATCGAGGAGCCGCGCTTCACCCGCCGCGATCCGACGGGCCGACTGGTCATGGACGCGACCCGGCTCACGCAGTTTGGCTTCTGGGAGGGCACGCTCCGCATCGGCAGCGATACGCTGCCGATCGATCCCGCGACGACTCCCGGCGCACGCGATCGTTCCTGGGGCATCCGACCGGTCGGCGAGCCAGAGGGCGGCCCGCCTGCGGGCCTGCCCCAGTTCTTCTGGCTGTGGGCGCCCGTCCACTTCGACGACCTGTGCACGCACTTCGATGTCAACGAGGATGCGGAGGGCCGGCGCTGGCACGCGGCAGGTATGCTGGCGACCACCGGGGCCTTCGACGAAGGGACGATCGACCATGTCGCGGAGGTCGATCATCGCGTGCAGTGGCAACCCGGAACCCGCCGTGCACGCCACGCGGAGATCACCCTGCGCCCGCGCCGCGGCGACGCGCTGGTGATCTCGCTCGAGCCCATCCTGACCTTTCAGATGCGTGGGCTCGGCTACCTCGATCCGGAGTGGGGTCACGGGATGTGGAAGGGAGCGGAGGTCGTCGACGGGGTGACCTGGACGCTCGCCGACCTCGATCCGCTCGATCCACGCCATCTCCACGTCCAACAGCTCTGCCGGGCCCGTGCCGGCTCGCGCTCCGGCCTCGGCGTGCTCGAGCAGCTCGTGCTCGGCCCGCATGCCCCGTCGGGATTGACGGGGCTGCTCGACCCGGCGTCCTGAGCCCCAGGGCCCCTGCCAGGACGATTGACTCGACACTGCCGGGCTTCCTACACCATGGCCCGCATGCGGTTCGGCCTCTCCATCGGCTACGCCGGTTCGCAGCTCCGCCTTCCGCTGGATCTAATCCAGGAAGCCGATCGCCTGGGCTTCCATGCGGTCTGGTCCGCGGAAGCCTATGGCTCGGACGCGGTCACGCCGCTCGCGTACCTTGCGGCGCGCACGGAGCGGATCGGGCTCGCCACCGGCATCATGCAGATGCCCGCCCGCACCCCCGCCATGGCCGCCATGACTGCGACTACGCTCGATCAACTCTCCGGCGGGCGCTTCATCCTCGGCATCGGCGCGTCGGGCCCCCAGGTGGTCGAGGGCTGGCATGGCGTCCCCTACGGCAAGCCGCTCGTGCGCACGCGCGAGTACATCGAGATCCTGCGGCGCATCTGGGCCCGAGAGGCTCCGCTCGAGCATCAGGGGCCGCACTACCAGATTCCGTATCGCGGCCCCGGTGCGTCCGGCCTGGGAAAACCGCTCAAGAGCATCTTGC
>Ga0308414_1002079_pt1 | contig 13042 bp, 16 predicted proteins | sample HotsprSampleOS50_FD_205667 | JGI IMG/M metagenome (GOLD analysis project Ga0308414, IMG submission 205667) | Hot spring phototrophic mat microbial communities from Octopus Spring, Yellowstone National Park, Wyoming, United States - 20090730_OS50 ... | reverse complement strand
AGTGTACTACAGGTCAATTCCAGTGATGATATTGCCCAGCAGGCTGGAGCGATGACTAATGTGTTAGTGCGGGGGCAGGAGGCGGTCAATGATCCCCAGCGGGTGATCGGCTACTTGGTTACTACCGCTTCAGTTTCAGCGATCCATACCGCCCGCTATTTGTGGGGCAGTGCCCAGCAGATTGGCTTGACCATCGGCGGGGTATTTTTTCGGGGCGATGGTTTGGATCAGACACTCTCTAGTCAATTTAGCCCTCTACCCGTGTACCGTACCGATGCCATTAGTATAGAAAGTTTGCAGACGGTCACTGTTCCCCGTCCTGTGAGCTTTGATCTGGCTAAGCAACAGGTCAGGTTATTTTTCCCCGCCTTCGATAAAAAACAAATAAAGTTACAACAGTTGGGACCAGAAATTACCATTGAGGCGGGGGATCAGCGACGCAACTTGTACTTACCGCCTGAGTTGGCAGGGAAGCAGGCTAGTGGGGCAAAATTTCAGGACAGTTATTTGACTATCAGTTTTGCCTAGTTTTGCTTAATTGCCAATGATCAGGGCTTTCATCTCCCGCACTGCCCGATCCAGCCCCACCAGTACCGCTCTACTAATGATGCTATGCCCGATGTTTAGCTCTTCCATCAAGGGAATTTGAGCGATCGCCCTAGTATTTTGATAGGTCAAACCATGCCCCGCATTGACCCGCAGACCGAGAGATGTTGCTAGTTCTGCTCCCCTTGTCAAAATTTTTAGCTCTGCCTTGATGTCTGCCTCCTGTCGGCAGTTGGCGTACTTGCCTGTGTGCAGTTCTACCCATTGCGCCCCAGTTTGAACGGCGGCTTTTAACTGTTCGGGATCAGCATCGACAAATAAGCTGACGGGGATACCCGCTTCCTGTAAAGTTTCCACTATTTTAGTGAGGGTGTCGCCCCCTTTGATGACATCTAGCCCGCCTTCAGTGGTAACTTCCTCTCGGCGTTCGGGAACAAGGGTGACATAGTCGGGGCGAACTTGTAGGGCGATCGCTACCATTTCTGGGACAGCCGCCATCTCCAAGTTGAGGTGGGTACGCACGGTCTGGCGTAGAATTTGTACATCCCGTTCTTGAATGTGTCGCCGATCTTCCCGCAAGTGGACGGTGATGCCATCAGCACCAGCTAACTCGGCGATCGCCGCCGCCGTTACGGGATCGGGTTCAACGGTGCGCCTTGCCTGACGGATGGTGGCAATGTGATCGATATTTACGCCTAGGGTTGCCATTCTGCTGTAACTGTTGGGAATGACTACAGCATTATCATAAGTCTAAGTCTGATAGGGGAATCAAGCAGTGAAGGGTTCAATCATTTTCCAGATAAAAATTGGGATGCTGATAGACAAAAACAGGTAGAGTGCGATGGATGCCATAGTTCTTGTGTGCTGTTGGTCTGGAAAACTAGCTCAGGATCACTAAAAAGTTTAACAGGCAATTTGTAGCCTTTGGCACCAGATAGGGTGGTTTGTGATCTGAATTGCTTTTAGTAAATATAAATCTATGTTATCTATTTTGACAACCCTGTAAATATAAAAATTGCCCCAGAGCATCAGGCTTTGGCTAAACCACGCTCACGGGCGATTTGCCGCACGGCAGAACTGACGGCGGGAGCTACTCGATTGTCAAATACTGAGGGAATGATCATGTCGGGTGCTAGTTCTTCTTGGCTGACCAAGGAGGCGATCGCCTGCGCCGCTACCAAGCACATCTCATCGGTAATCTGGCGCACCCTAGCATCGATTGCCCCACGAAATATGCCAGGAAATGCCAACACATTGTTGATCTGGTTGGGGTAATCACTGCGCCCCGTTGCCATTACTGCCACATCGTTTTCCACCAATTCGGGTTGAATTTCGGGGATAGGATTAGCCATAGCAAACACAATCCTGCGCTCTGCCATACTCCGCACCATGTCGGGGGTCAGTGCGCCACCCACACTCAACCCAATAAATACATCAGCGCCCTTGATCACAGTTGCTAAATCGCCCCGCTGATCCCCTGCAAACTCTAATTTTTCTGGTGTCAAGTCAGGGCGATTGCGGTGAATGCAACCTTTGGAATCGCACATCAGGATATGCTTGGCTCCTGCTTGGCGCAACAGCCGTGCTACAGCTATTCCCGATGCCCCTGCACCATTCATGACGATAGTTACTTGGGCGATGTCCTTTTGTACTACTTTGAGGGCGTTGAGCATGGCGGCGGTGGCAACGATCGCCGTTCCGTGCTGGTCATCATGAAATACAGGAATATCCAGTTCTGCTCTGAGGCGTTGTTCGATCTGGAAACAACGGGGTGCGCTGATGTCCTCTATGTTGATCCCGCCAAAGACAGGGGCAATGTGCTTGATGGTATTGACAATTTCATCAACATCTTGGGTAGCCAGACAGATGGGGAAAGCATCCAGCCCTGCAAATTGCTTGAACAGCATTGCCTTACCCTCCATGACGGGCAGTGCCGCCTCTGCACCAATGTTACCTAAGCCCAACACCGCCGAGCCGTCGGTAACTACAGCCACCGTGTTGCTTTTGATGGTGTAGTCATAGACACGCGACCTATCAGTGGCGATCGCCAAGCACACCCGCCCCACCCCTGGGGTATAAGCCATTGCCAGATCGTCCTGCCCCCTGATTGCTGTCTTGGACTGTACGGAAATTTTGCCGCCTTTATGCAAATCAAAGGTGCGATCGCTGACATTGAGCAGTCTGATCTCCTCCAATAGTTTGACGATGCTAATCAGTTCGTCCTCATGTTCACTACTGGAGGCATAAACCGTAATGTCCCGCACCGAAATTTTGCGGGTCTGTTGAATTAGATCAATTTGCCCCAGCATACCCCCACCCTCCGCCAGTGCCTTGATCACCATAGACAGCATACCAGGACGGTTGGGCAGTTGCACCCGAAAAGTCAGACTATAGCTAGGATTAGGGGTTAGGGAAGGGGGCATGGAAAAGACTACTAGAGAACATCAGCATCATACCATTTTTGCCCAGACTGCTTGATGTGAGGCTGAAGGAGACTACCAAGCTATGGTAGAGTTAGGGAGGGCTAAGTGCTGGACAAGAATTATGGGAGTGATAGCATATGTCTCTCAAGGTTAAGGGTGTATTTTTCCCCACCCTATTGTTGGTTAATTTGGCACTGCTGGTTTTTGCCTATGCGATCGCTGGATTTGGTATGTATCTTCTGCATCAGGACAATCAAGAAATGTGGCTGTATGTCCTGAGTGCTGTGCTATTCAGCAGTGGGTGGGCTGTGTGTCAGAATTTGGGGGGTATTTTGGGGGCGATCGCCCTGATAGTCAGCAGTTTTTGGCATCTGCCTTGGCAGTTGGCATTGACTTCGGGCGGGATCGGCTTATTCGCTACTTGGATAGGTTTGCGGGATGTCGATCAGATTTTGGATAGCGATCGCCCCTTATTTTGGTACGAATGGCTGGGGGGATTGCTGATGTTGGGCAATGGCATTGCTTTGGGCATTATTACCGCCCGAACGCTTGGCGGCTACCTTGTTTTGCCCCAGTGGTTTCTGGTGATTACCTTAGCGGCGCTCGCCTACACTCTAGCCACTACAGGAGCGCAATTAAAAAGTGCCGAAATTCCGCCAAAAGTATCTCTATACACCGTGCTTGGCTTAATGCTAATTGGCGTTGTCAGCGGCTGGCTCTACGGGCAGATTACTGCGCCAAGATTTACCCCCAGCTAGTTACTAAATCTAAAAAAGCATTTCTACTGGACTACACTAGGGCAAATTTTGACTTCTGTTTTTGACCTCCCCATTGCTGATGCGGGATAGGGAAAACTGCCAGCATTTTAGTGCTTCCCCAAAAGTCTTTCAGGCATTGAACTTCTCAATAAAGGCACAGGGCAATACATGAATAATCTTGTACTTTCTCAGCGTCAGTTTGCAGTTATGGGATACTAAAGCTAAGGACAAACTGCAATCTCATTTCCAGCAAATGGAGGAAACATTTATGAGTAATCAAGAGCCAAATCTGGAGTCGAGAGAGAATCTTACCCAAGAAAGACTAGAGTCAGAAAAGCATCAACAGCAGGTTTTGGAGAGAGCGATCGCATCTTTGGAAACCATTCCCAAAGAGACCAATGAGCTAGCGAGAGAGATAGCTACCCAAGATCGCCTAGAAGAGGAGCATCATCAGCAAGTGGCGTTACAGAGGAGTTTAGAACAGTTGGAAAGTGGCAATGCCACTCCCTGATGGATTTGATTATTGGGATATTGACTTACATAGGCATAAGGAATGCTATCCTTTGGGCATAGGAATTTATAGTTCATCATGGAATGGCATATTACTGAAGCCCTAAGTTTATCCACTGTAGATCATGCCATTGGTGAGCATCGCTTCTCCCCAGCGGAATATACCATTGTTCGCCAAACGGTTTTAGCAACTGCTGATGTGGAGTATAAGGAACTGATAAGGTTTTCCGAACAATCTCTGCAAGCAGGAGCCGCCGCTCTCTCCTCCCGTATGCCGATCATCACTGATTCTGCTGTGGTGTTTGCGGCGGTCGCTCCCATCGCCAGAAACACCTTCGCCAATTTAGTCTTCTCCGCTGAAGATGTGGTTTTGCGCCAATCAAACCGCAAGTCATTAGTTGCGTCAGGGCTGGAAACCCTTGCCGAACGCTATCCTGAGGCATTCTTTGTCATTGGCAGTTACGAAGCGGCGTTAGTGGAACTGCTGACCATGGTCGAGAAGGAAGTAATCAAACCCTCCTTTGTGATTGCTGTGCCCCCCTGCATAGTTACAGTAAATGATTTGAAGCAAAGATTAGTCAGCTCTGCCATTCCTCATATTCGCCTTGAAGGAGTCAAAGGCGGCTGTGCAGTAGCTGGAGGGATTTTTATGGGGTTAGCTGAGCTGGCATGGCAAGCGTATGGGGAGCTGGCTGTAGAGTAAATACGGTGAGTTCTGGCGGGCAGAACAATCGCCCAGGCAAATAAGTACCAAGCCCCCGATTGATATACAGCCAATTCTTACCCACCTGATGCAGTCCTGCTGACCACTCCCAATGCTCGACAATTTTTTCGCACCGCTCCTCCCATGCGGGGAAATACTGTTTGCGCCACTGGTGCAGTTTGCCAATGATTGGTCCGACCCCAGGGATCACCACTTGACCACCATGGGTATGCCCAGAAAGTTGGAGATCGATGCGCCACTGGGTCATATCAGCGGCACTGTCGGGGTTGTGGGATAAAACAATGCGGGGAGTGTGTGGCTCAATTTGCTCAAAGACTCCAGCAGGCTGAAATTCCTGCGACCAGTAGTCCGCCAAACCCACCATTGCCAGCCCCTCACCTAAAGGGAAACACACTTCATTCCACAACACCCTCACCCCAACTGACTCGAGGCTGTGCTGGACTTTTTCCCTTGCCCCTCGCCAATACAGATCGTGATTGCCTAAAACGGCATACACTCCTCGCTTTGCAGTTAGATTTCTAAGGTGCTTGACCAAACCTGCAACAGGCTGAGGATTATCGGTGATGTAGTCGCCTGTCAGCAGTACCAGATCGGGGTTAAGACTATTAGCGGTAGCGATCGCCTGCGTAAGCAGACTATCGGACAGGCGCAAGCCGTCGTAGTGGAAGTCTGATAACTGCACTAGCTTAATTCCTGCTAGGTGGGCGGGCAAGCCGACCACAGGAATATGTAGATGCTCCACACTCAGAGAACCTGCCAAATACTTTTGGATCAAAGAACAGTCCTCCAGTAATAGGTATATATCCTTAGAATAATATTAAGCATTTTGCTTAAGGCAGGTTTATGCTTTGTTTAAGTTTTGCAAACCAATTCAGCGCCCAATGCCCTGATAGATAAAGCCCAGTTGTTCTAGGGCGTGGCGATCCAAAAAATTGCGCGCATCAACTATAACGGGGTTGTGCATCAAGGACTTGAGGTGGGCAAAATCAAGCTGGCGGAACTGTTGCCACTCCGTAACCAGCACCAAGGCATCACAGCCATCGGCTAACCTTTCGGGATCGGTCTCTACCAGTACATTGGAAAGACCATCCCGCATACCCGACTGGGACACGATGGGATCGTAGGCTTTTACTTTTGCCCCAAGGCGGCTGAGGTGCTCGATCAGGGTAAGGGAGGGGGCATCCCGCATATCGTCGGTGTCGGGCTTGAAGGTCAGTCCCAGCAACCCAATGGTTTTCCCTTTGAGAATTTTTAATAGTTTTTGCAATTTCTCTACCACCAAAACCCGCTGTTGCTGGTTGACCTTTACGGTGGCATTGAGCAAGTCGGACTGATAGCCATAATCTTGGGCAGTGTGTACTAGGGCGGCGATGTCTTTGCCAAAGCAAGAACCACCCCAGCCGATCCCCGCCTGTAAAAATTTACTGCCAATGCGGGAGTCCAAGCCAATGCCCCGACTGACTTCGAGGATGTCCGCCCCCACGCGATCGCAGATGTTAGCGATTTCGTTGATAAAACTAATTTTGGTGGCTAAAAAAGCATTGGCGGCATACTTGATCATTTCCGCCGAGTTAAGATCGGTCAGCACCACAGGCACAGGGTCACTAGCGATGGCATAGCTGGACTGGCGGTAGATGATTTCATGGTAGAGCTTTTGCATCAATTCCAAAGCACGGGAGCTATTGCTTCCCAGCACAATGCGATCGGGATTGAAAGTGTCATAGACCGCCGAACCCTCCCGCAAAAATTCGGGATTGCTCACCACATCAAACTCGGCTGTGGAGTTGGTCATGCCGTCTAAGATCAACATTCTCACCCAGTCCCCTGAGCCAATGGGTACGGTGGACTTATTGACCACCACCTTGTAGCCAGAATGCAGACTACTGCCAATACTGCGAGCTACTGCCTCCACATAGCGGGTGTCGCTCTGACCGTCGGCAAGGGGCGGTGTACCTACGGCAATAAACAAGATGTCCCCTTGCTCTACGCCGTAGGCAATGTCTGTGGTGAAGCTAATTTTTTGTTGGGCGATCGCCACTTGAAGAATTTCAGGCAGGTGCGGTTCATAGATGGGCGACTGTCCCGACTGGAGCAGGGCGACCTTTGCGGCATTGTTATCCACGCAGACCACATCATGCCCCACATAGGCAAGGCACGCCCCCGTTACCAAACCCACATACCCCGTGCCAATGACGCATACCCGCATAAATGATCCCTGTGGCAATGACCTTAACCTCTCTACCTCCAGACAGAGGTGCGCCTTAACTTGATGATACCATCAATCCCCCTGCCTCAAGGACTAAAACACCTGTTGCCACTGATAAACTTGGTACTCTGTCCAAATGCCATTCTGCCAGTAGGGATCGGCTTCTATAAATTGACGGGCGATCGCCTCATTTTCCGCCACATAAACCGCAAATACTTTGGTCAAGTCCGCCGTAGGACCTATATGCAACAACTGCCCCGACTCATGAAGAGTTTTGAGATAATCCAAGTGGGCTTGGCGGTAGGGAGTGCGCTTGGTGAGCACATCGGAGCAGTAACTCCCCCACATGACAAACTTCAACTTTGCTGGTGGCTCTTGGCTCATAACAAAAATCCCATAGCCGATTTAACTTGAGTTAAAGTTTCATTGGCGATCGCCACAGCCTTAGCCCTACCCTCAGCCAAAATCTGATCCAAGTAGCCCTGTTCTTGCATAACTTCACGGTATTTTTGCTGAATGGGACGGAGATGTTCAATCAATGCTTCCGTCAGCACAGGCTTAAAATCACCCCAGCCCTTAAAACTAGCACATTCTGCCCGTAGTTCCTCAGCAGATTTACCAGTCGCCAGCCCGTAAATGGTAACTAGATTTTGGCACTCGGGGCGATCGGGATTATCTAGCTCAATACTGCGCCACATATCGGTTTTGCACCGCTTAATCTTTTTGGCGATCGCCTCAGGGCTATCGAGGATATTGATACGGCTCATTTCTTGGGGATCGGACTTAGACATTTTGCAAGTGCCATCGGTCAGGCTCATCACCCTAGCACCCTCAGCACGGATTAGCGGTTCGGGAATGGGCAAAATTGGCTGGCTATCCTTAGCAAACAGATAATTAAACCGCTGGGCAATATCCCTAGTTAATTCCAGATGTTGCTTTTGATCTTCCCCCACAGGCACTAGATCAGCCCGATAGAGCAGAATATCCGCTGACATCAACACAGGATAATCCAACAGCCCCACCCCCACATTTTCGCCTTGTTTTAGTGCCTTCTCCTTAAACTGGATCATGCGCTCCAGCCAGTTGAGCGGCGTAATGCAATTAAACAACCAAGCTAGTTCCGCATGGGCAGGCACATGGGACTGCACAAAAATTGTCGAAAGCTGGGGATCAATCCCACAGGCAATGTATAGCCCCGCCACCTGTCGAGTGTGCTGTGCCAAGTCTTGGGGATGGTGCGGTACAGTAATGGCATGGAGATCGACCACACAAAAGAAGTTTTCATAATCTGCCTGATTGAGTACCCAGTTGCGTATTGCCCCGAAGTAATTGCCGATATGTAAGTTTCCAGTGGGCTGAACACCAGATAAAATTCTTTTGCGGGACATAGTGTGATAAGGGCTACAATCTTAGGCAATACATCTCACATCTTAATACTATGACTATATCTACTGATCGGGGCAAAAATAAAGCCTCAGCCCACTCCTTTGAAATGATGCGTAAATTTGCCGAAAGATACGCCAAGCGCACTGGCACTTATTTCTGTATTGATCCCACTGTCACTAATGCGGTAATCGAGGGTTTGGCAAAACACAAAGACGAACTGGGTGCGCCGCTGTGTCCCTGCCGCTATTACGAAGACAAGGAGGCTGAGGTCAAAGCCAGCTATTGGAATTGTCCTTGTGTTCCCATGCAAGAGCGCAAGGAGTGCCACTGTATGCTGTTTCTCACTAAAGATAATCCATTTGTGGGGGACAAACAGGAGCTAGAGATTGTCGATGTCAGCTATGACGATTAGTGATTTTTTGATCTGAAGCAATCCATGTTTATCCCCCTTGCGTAGAACCCATCAGACAATAAACCATCTCTGAATTATTGTCAGTTTTTGTGCAAAGGGGGATTTCTATGCGATTTATCAGCTTGTTTGTGGCTACCCTAATTGGGGTCATGTTGGGAGCAAATCTGTTCCTACCAAATTTTTTGCCCCATTCTCTAGCTCAAACCAGTAACTTTGAGGTTTTCTATGCCGCATTTTCTGGTGATGAAGTGGTGCCAAAGGTGGAAACCACTGGAGGGGGCGGTGCTGGAGCAATTTTAAGAGGCAATAGGTTTCGGGTGTCTGGCACTTTTCATAGCTTGACTGGCAATCTCAGGGACTATGCTACCGATCCCTTAGTGCCTCCCAACCCCAATATCACCAGTGCCGTGCATATCCATCGTGGCGCTCGTGATCAAAATGGACCATTTCAGTATGCCTTGAAAGTAACTGTCAATGCGGATAAGCGCAGTGGCTCCTACAGCGGCGAGTATGACTTAACCGCTGAACAGCTACAAGCTCTGCGGTCGGGGCAACTCTACCTCGATCTGCACACTACTACCAACCGTGCTGGGGAATTGCGAGGAGTGTTTAAGCCTCTGAGCTAGTATTAAGGAAAATTTGATGCAGAGCGTGAGTGCATGATCAAAACCTTTTGGTTATGGTGAAGCTACCGCTCTGCTGTTTGCTTGGTAGGGTTAGCGGGTAAGATTGCCCGAAAAATGCGCTAATCTGCGCCTCGTTAGCTAAGAGAAGTGAGGACAGCGATGAAACCTTTACCAGTGCCGTACTCGATGATCAGCAGTAGCACAAAACCGATCATGGCAAAGCGTCCATTCCACTTCTCGGCAAATTCGGTGAAACCAAAACGCTGTTCCTCATCAATATACATGGGAGGTTCGTAAGCAAAATTGTTGATCAGTCCGCGATCGTCAACTACAGTGGTGCGTTGTGCCATAGGAAATTTTTTAACTCTTCGTTAAGTAATGTAACAAAATGTTTACATCACTTCATCTCCCGCAAGAGCGAATTAACTGCGCTTGATGGTCAAACAACACCACGATTTGCGCTTCCACAGGGTGGCAACTGACCACTTGTGTTGGTTGAGTAGCTCCATCACATCTGGCACTTGGTCGACGAGGATGCCGCTGAGAATACCCCAGCCGCTGGGTTTGAGTAATTCCTGAAAGCGGGGGATCATTGCCAAAATTGGCTCCAGCAAGATATTGCAGGCAAAGCCGTCCACTGGCTCAGGCAGATTACTCAGGAGGGTGTCTAGGTCTCCTTCGGCAACCCACAACTGGGCTTCAGGAATGTGGTTGAGGTGGCGGTTATGTTGTGTGGCTTTGATGGCAAGGATGTCATTATCTACGGCGTAGGCTTGTTTTGCACCCAACAGCAGAGCGGCGATCGCTAGAATGCCTGAACCACAGCCAATGTCAGCAAAGGTAAAGTTAGGTGCCAGATTTTTACCCGCAAGGCGCATCTCGATGGCTTCTAAGCAAAGTTGGGTGGTGGGGTGCGTGCCAGTGCCAAAGGCACTACCGGGGTCGAGGTAGATCACATGGCGCAATTCCCCTGTAGGTGGGGCGATCCATGCGGGATAAACCATCAAGCTGTCCCCAATCTCTTGGGGTTGCCAGTGCTGTTTCCAATTATTAGACCAGTCCTCTTCCTGCAAGATGTGACATTTCACTTTGGGCGCTGGTAGCTCGGCAAGGAGAGCGGATTGTTTGAGTTGCAATGACAAAGCCGCAAGGTCTAGGAATTCTGACCGCTCAATGGGCAAATAGGCAGTTACTTTGATATTGCCGTCATTCTGCTCTACTGCAGTCTGCTGACAGCCGACTTCCGCCAGCCGCCACACAATTATTTCCTCCAATGCCCAGTTACCCCAAACAGAAATTTCCCACCAGCGATTCATGGTTTAGTCCTGCACATATTCTTGGTTCTGCACCAATGCCCACTCGGCTTTTTGGACTTCCCGTCCAATATAGGCGGCGTGATCTAGTTTGCTGACAGGACAGGGCTGGGCTTGCTCAAAAATAGCAATACACAGTTCTTTGGCGGTTCTGCCTGTAAACATCTGCTCTGCGGCTCTCCCAGTTGCGCCCTTAGCGGGAATGGGTTTGCCAGTAGCGGGATCGATCGCCAAACCCCGTTCATCAATTAAGTTAGTGAAGAATTTAGCGCAGATCAATTGCTGTGTGCGATCCACAAAAATAATGAAATATCCAGCGGGATCGAGTTCAATGTGGCGTTTGGAGTAGCGATCATCAATTTCCTGTAAAGTTTTGGTTAATTCTGTTTCGGCTGAGGACATACATACACAATAATATGACATCTAAACATCTTAGCCAACCAAGCCAGCAAAACTTACCCCAACTAGCAATTTTGGCATCTGGCAATGGCTCCAATTTTCAGGCGATCGCCACCGCAATCAACGAGCAAAAAATCCCCGCACAGATTGGTGTAGTTATTTACAACAATCCCCATGCCTATGTACAAATTCGGGCACAAAAACTAGGCATTCCAGCGGTTCTTCTAGATCATCGCCAATTTGCCAGCAGGGAGGATTTAGATCATGCCATTGTGCAGACCTTGCAACAATATCATACAGATTTGGTGATCATGGCGGGGTGGATGCGGATAGTAACTCCCGTCCTAATCTCTGCATACAGCGATCGCATTTTGAATATCCACCCCAGTTTGCTCCCCAGTTTCCCCGGTAATCGTGCTGTACAACAGGCTCTTGACTATGGGGTAAAGGTAACGGGTTGCACAGTACATCTGGTGATTCCAGAAGTGGATCGGGGCAAAATTTTGGCACAAGCAGCCGTCCCTGTTTTACCTAACGACACAGTGGAGACGCTACAAGCGAGAATTCATGCAGTGGAACATGAAATCTACCCTCAGGCGATCGCTGAGTATTTGTTGGAAATTACAGCAACAAAAAGTAATAAAACTTAAGTTGGTTTGGCACTACCTGCCCATCTGACGGCGCAATTCCTCAAGCTCACTGTCCACAGCAGTAGGACGGACTGTACGCAAGGCATCAGAGGGAGGCAAAGAACCAGCAGGGGAACTGGCAGTAAGCATCCGTGCTTTCATAGCCAGCAACTCATCATCTACACCACTACCCGCTTCTAGCTGGGCAAACTGCGACTCAAGGTTGTCTTGGAGCAATTCCGCAGTGGAACTGGCTTTAGCTTCCGCCATCAATACCCGCTCTTCCATGCGCTCAAAAGTAGCAGAGGCGGCATTGGTATTGATCTTGCCCATCATGTTGTTAAGGTTCTCTTGGGCTTTAGCGGACTGCATGCGCGCCTTGAGCATCTCTTTCTTGGTCTTGGCTTCGGAGATTTTGCTCTCTAGGGCGACCAGATTGCGCTTCAGGGCTTCAACTTGGGCGGACTGCTGATCCAGAGATGCTTTCATGGAAGCGGCGGTTTCCGAGTGGGTCTTTTTGCGGGTCAGTGCTTCACGAGCCAAGTTTTCATCGCCCTTTTGTAGTGCCAGCATAGCACGGCGCTCCCACTCTTGGGCTTGAGCCACTGCCGCATTGTACTGCTGTTCTTGACGCTTGAATGCCGCCATCGCTTGGGCAACTGCTTGCCGCAGTTGCACCATATTCTCCTGCATATCGATTATTGTTTGTTCCAGAATTTTCTCTGGGTCTTCGGCGGCAGTTACCATTGCGTTTACATTAGACCTAACCACCATGCCGATACGATCTAGTAATCCCATAGTTTTACCCTTCTGTCAGTGTTGCAGGTTCAGCTTCTAGGCTACCACAGGTTAGCACTAATTAGCTGACTAGATATTAGCACAATTTTTCTGCACCTGATCTTTAGCTTTAGTGGCATAGGGCACTGTTCAGCGAAATACTACTGTCTTGTTACCATGCAGTAACACCCGATCTTCTATGTGGTAACGCAAACCCCGGGCCAGAACTGTTTTCTCAATGTCTTTGCCGTAGCGCACGATGTCATCGACTGAATCGGAATGATCGATGCGAATCACATCTTGGTCGATAATTGGTCCTGCATCCAGCTCGGC
>Ga0308414_1002074_pt1 | contig 13053 bp, 9 predicted proteins | sample HotsprSampleOS50_FD_205667 | JGI IMG/M metagenome (GOLD analysis project Ga0308414, IMG submission 205667) | Hot spring phototrophic mat microbial communities from Octopus Spring, Yellowstone National Park, Wyoming, United States - 20090730_OS50 ... | reverse complement strand
ACGGCGAACTCGAATTCTAATTGCACCAATGTGGGATTGAAATCGCTAAAAAAAAATTGATGGCGTCTAATAGCAGTAAATTCTAATTGCACCAATGTGGGATTGAAATATTTTGGTAAGTGAGTGTCCGATAGCGTGAAGGTAAATTCTAATTGCACCAATGTGGGATTGAAATGGTTTTCTTGGTCGGGTTTGTTTGGTTCTGTTAGATTCTAATTGCACCAATGTGGGATTGAAATGCAATACGGGTTTGAATGTATTTCTGCGTATCTTATTCTAATTGCACCAATGTGGGATTGAAATTTGGTGTCGGCGGAAAAATTCGCGGGTTCGGCGGAAATTCTAATTGCACCAATGTGGGATTGAAATTATCTTCTTATCAAACACATTCACAAAATTGAACTCACATTCTAATTGCACCAATGTGGGATTGAAATTCGACCTGTGTTTTCACAAGCAATTATCGTTGTTCCATTCTAATTGCACCAATGTGGGATTGAAATATAGGGTCTGTGCCGCTATGCTTACGACCAAGACCCGATTCTAATTGCACCAATGTGGGATTGAAATTTGGTGACTTGTTTCGTAGTTGTAAAAGGGCGGCGGATTCTAATTGCACCAATGTGGGATTGAAATATGGTAGGATTTTGAAGAAATCCCACATAGCAAGGGCATTCTAATTGCACCAATGTGGGATTGAAATAATGCAACCTTCAACTATAGCCGAAGCGGCTATAATTATTCTAATTGCACCAATGTGGGATTGAAATACAACCTCGTTTTCCTGCGGCGTTCTTATTAGAGAGATTCTAATTGCACCAATGTGGGATTGAAATATTGAAACATAAATAAGAATATCAAGCATCTTCTTTATTCTAATTGCACCAATGTGGGATTGAAATATTCCATACTACTCTCCTTTCAAAAGATAAATGGCAAATTCTAATTGCACCAATGTGGGATTGAAATAGTGTCAAGGCCAACATATCTTCATAAACCACCAATGATTCTAATTGCACCAATGTGGGATTGAAATGATGTAATTAACCCTCGCACGCTCTTTTGGCGTCAATTTATTCTAATTGCACCAATGTGGGATTGAAATGGAAAATACAACTGCATTTTAATTGTTAATCCAACTTCATTCTAATTGCACCAATGTGGGATTGAAATTGAATTTGAGCAATGAGTTCGGCGTATTGCTCAAAATTCTAATTGCACCAATGTGGGATTGAAATTTAGAATCAGTTCAATAATGCGTTCTTCAAAGTAATATTCTAATTGCACCAATGTGGGATTGAAATCAAACGAGCAAGAGCGAGCGATGTTTCGTGAGATGATTCTAATTGCACCAATGTGGGATTGAAATTTTGCCACGCCGTTTTTTAGTCTTTCTATTCCTTTTATTCTAATTGCACCAATGTGGGATTGAAATGCTGTGAAGGTGCTGTAATGCTCTGCTGTAATGTGTTTATTCTAATTGCACCAATGTGGGATTGAAATCTTGTTTTAGGCTGTCTCACAAACAGCCACGCTTGAATTCTAATTGCACCAATGTGGGATTGAAATTGTTATTGCTTTTAAATGATGTTACAACATTTGTTTTTGATTCTAATTGCACCAATGTGGGATTGAAATTCTTTGCCTTTGGCTTTGGCGCAGGGAAAGGCGAATTCTAATTGCACCAATGTGGGATTGAAATTGATTTGATTGGCTTGCTCAGCAGTAAGCAAGCATTCAGATTCTAATTGCACCAATGTGGGATTGAAATCCCACTCGCGCGCTTTCTTTTTATTCCCTTAATTTCATTCTAATTGCACCAATGTGGGATTGAAATAGTAGGGAATTTGGTCACGTTGGTCACTTGACGCACATTCTAATTGCACCAATGTGGGATTGAAATATGGAATCAGTGTGATTCAGTCTATCCGCAAATTCACAATTCTAATTGCACCAATGTGGGATTGAAATTGCACTTTCGTGGTTGCGGCACGGAATAGCCGCGACGAATTCTAATTGCACCAATGTGGGATTGAAATGCGAACCGCGCGCGGTCAGATTCAAGCGCGGCTTTCATTCTAATTGCACCAATGTGGGATTGAAATCAAATTGAAGCGGCGTATTTTTTCCGCGTCCGCGACCATTCTAATTGCACCAATGTGGGATTGAAATGGTTTGGGCGCGGGCGAAGGCTTACGCGATTTGCATTCTAATTGCACCAATGTGGGATTGAAATAAAGTAATGCGTTACCAAAAGTAATGAGTTACAAAATTCTAATTGCACCAATGTGGGATTGAAATGAAACTCAGTATTTGTTGGGTTTCGAGAGGCTTACGAGATTCTAATTGCACCAATGTGGGATTGAAATGAGAGCTTCTCTAAATAGATTTCCCTTTGAAGCTCAATTCTAATTGCACCAATGTGGGATTGAAATCGGTCAGCGTCGAGCGCGGCTTTTGCGCGCTCATACGATTCTAATTGCACCAATGTGGGATTGAAATTCATAGCATCATCGCAGACCAGCATCCGCAGAGTTTATTCTAATTGCACCAATGTGGGATTGAAATGCGTTTGCGTGCGTCAAGTGACCAACGTAGCCAGTATTCTAATTGCACCAATGTGGGATTGAAATTATGCGTAGCAACGTCAGGACGGCTTCTACAACAATTCTAATTGCACCAATGTGGGATTGAAATTCATAGCATCATCGCAGACCAGCATCCGCAGAGTTTTTATTCTAATTGCACCAATGTGGGATTGAAATTAAGAACCCGTATCGAGCCGCTCGATCGCATCAAGGTATTCTAATTGCACCAATGTGGGATTGAAATGCATTTCAATAAAGAGCAATTAAACACATCACTTAAATTCTAATTGCACCAATGTGGGATTGAAATTAAAGGCGTTCTATGAAGACCGCGCGCGTCGTGAAGCATTCTAATTGCACCAATGTGGGATTGAAATGGTGAGGCAGTGCGTTAACAGCCTTCACCGCGGCGGCATTCTAATTGCACCAATGTGGGATTGAAATCGCCTTTGGTTACTTCGGACTGCGCCAATGCGTTTTATTCTAATTGCACCAATGTGGGATTGAAATGAGGTTTCCGCCCGCGTTTCGACAAGAAGCGGTTAAATATTCTAATTGCACCAATGTGGGATTGAAATGCATAAGCGCGGGAGAATACGACGCATCGGTGACCAATTCTAATTGCACCAATGTGGGATTGAAATTTTGATGCGCGAGGCGGGTTGATGTTCATTGAACTATTCTAATTGCACCAATGTGGGATTGAAATAACACTTAATACCAATGCAAAACAATCCTTTGTCAAATTCTAATTGCACCAATGTGGGATTGAAATATCATTCAAGCGATTTTTTTTGCAAAATATAAATAAATTCTAATTGCACCAATGTGGGATTGAAATATCGCATAATTGCCTTTGAAGATAGGTTTGATGGGGATTCTAATTGCACCAATGTGGGATTGAAATTTTTCAAACCGTAAATTCTATCACTAAATAAAAGAAATTCTAATTGCACCAATGTGGGATTGAAATCGAGTTCCAACTTGGCAGGCTTTTTGGCAGGCGCGGCAGATTCTAATTGCACCAATGTGGGATTGAAATCTGTCTTTGCTATGAACAATGCTTCCTTCTGTTAGTATTCTAATTGCACCAATGTGGGATTGAAATTTTGCTTATTTAGACTTAATTTAAATAGAACTATATATTCTAATTGCACCAATGTGGGATTGAAATGTGCTCGAGCGCAAACGCGCGTCCAAACTGATATTATTCTAATTGCACCAATGTGGGATTGAAATTTTATGTCTATGAGTGTTTCAAGTTTATTCAGGTAATCATTCTAATTGCACCAATGTGGGATTGAAATGTCGCAGGGGAAGGCGCAGGAGCGGACGCGGACGGCATTCTAATTGCACCAATGTGGGATTGAAATGCAACGCGTCGATTGCCTTCACCGCCGCAGCGAACAATTCTAATTGCACCAATGTGGGATTGAAATGTCTTTTAGTTTGGATGTTTTGAGTCCATAGAGAATATTCTAATTGCACCAATGTGGGATTGAAATAAGGCGGTCGTGGTGGTGGTGGAGCGAGCGTGGTAATTCTAATTGCACCAATGTGGGATTGAAATCGTCGAAGCGCGCGCGGTCTTGATAATACGCCGCAATTCTAATTGCACCAATGTGGGATTGAAATTCGGAACTCTCTCTCAATCGGAGAGTTCCAAAAAACCATTCTAATTGCACCAATGTGGGATTGAAATAGTTCAATGTGTTGTTTTTAATGATGCGCGAAAGTATTCTAATTGCACCAATGTGGGATTGAAATAGCAGGAGCGGAATAGTCATAGCCCCAAAGTTTGTTATTCTAATTGCACCAATGTGGGATTGAAATCGGCATACAGGTAAGCATATTCTTCTGATGTCAACATTCTAATTGCACCAATGTGGGATTGAAATTGCGCACTTACAATTCCCGCCGCGCGTTACGAAGCGAATTCTAATTGCACCAATGTGGGATTGAAATAAAGTAGTGATGTTACGAAATGTAATGTGTTAAGAAATTCTAATTGCACCAATGTGGGATTGAAATGGTTATTTGTAAGGTGTGTATGCTATTTGCTTGTTAAGATTCTAATTGCACCAATGTGGGATTGAAATATGCTTCCGATTCCGTTTCCGTTTCCGTTACATCGCATTCTAATTGCACCAATGTGGGATTGAAATTTTTGTGCGCCGTTTTGCAGTCTCTCCACTCCTTTATTCTAATTGCACCAATGTGGGATTGAAATTCGAGGAGGCTGTATTAGCCATCCTCGATGCGCATCTATTCTAATTGCACCAATGTGGGATTGAAATTCTGCAAATGGCAGGTAAAAAATGTTCTCTTTTTTTAGATTCTAATTGCACCAATGTGGGATTGAAATTATCGTTTAGTAACGCCTGTGAAGTAATCATTAAACGCATTCTAATTGCACCAATGTGGGATTGAAATATGTTGTTTGTTTTGTATTTTGCTAATAGTTCTTTATTCTAATTGCACCAATGTGGGATTGAAATATCGGAGAGTTCCAGAAGACGAAATCTTGATAACGCTCAATTCTAATTGCACCAATGTGGGATTGAAATGAGGTTTCCGCCCGTGCTTCGCAAGAAATCTGTTAAATTCTAATTGCACCAATGTGGGATTGAAATACTGTGTATATTTTCATTGGTGCTTGGTTAAGTTTAATTCTAATTGCACCAATGTGGGATTGAAATTCTGGAAGCCTGCGAAATTGCGCTGGCTTCTGAGCCATTCTAATTGCACCAATGTGGGATTGAAATTTCGCCGCGCCGTTTGCCAATCGTTCAACTCCTTTTTAATTCTAATTGCACCAATGTGGGATTGAAATACAACTCGAAAAAGAACTATTAGCAAAATACAAAGTAATTCTAATTGCACCAATGTGGGATTGAAATGAGCTAAGGTAGAACGCTCTTCATCCAGAGCGTTCTCGATTCTAATTGCACCAATGTGGGATTGAAATTCGTACGCCCAGATTGAGTCGAACAGCGAGACCAGATTCTAATTGCACCAATGTGGGATTGAAATGCACCCAGCACCAGCACCAGCACCCAGCACCAGCAATTCTAATTGCACCAATGTGGGATTGAAATTTGTACGTTGGATTGATTCACTCCTAAACAAGCATATTCTAATTGCACCAATGTGGGATTGAAATAATGTTATCCTTGCGCTTCGTTGTGAGTTTGTTCGGATTCTAATTGCACCAATGTGGGATTGAAATCAAATAGCGATGTTGCTTGTGCGACTGCGCCTTGTTATTCTAATTGCACCAATGTGGGATTGAAATGGCTCAATTCCGCCAAGTTCTCCCGCGTTCTTTTTATTCTAATTGCACCAATGTGGGATTGAAATTCGGTCAGCTTCACAATTCGGGCACATGTTTTGCGCAATTCTAATTGCACCAATGTGGGATTGAAATGTTGTTGAAAGCGTAATGACGTTTGACGACTTTGATTCTAATTGCACCAATGTGGGATTGAAATGCAATTTATCTCGATGTTTTTGAAGACGCCGCGAAATTCTAATTGCACCAATGTGGGATTGAAATTCTCGCCCTGAAATATCATCACGCCTGCTACAATTCATTCTAATTGCACCAATGTGGGATTGAAATGCAGTCAACTTTTTGACTGGAAAGGATATGCGAGGGAATTCTAATTGCACCAATGTGGGATTGAAATTTTGAAGGTGTAAAGATTCGGATAAATTATTTCACATTCTAATTGCACCAATGTGGGATTGAAATGAGCCCGCAGGATTAGAGTCAGAGTCAGTGACAGTGCAAATTCTAATTGCACCAATGTGGGATTGAAATTTCTCGCCTTGAAATATCATTGTGCCGCCTATGATTATTCTAATTGCACCAATGTGGGATTGAAATGGTGCAACGTTTAGTCAAAAAACTTCGTCGGGTCTTATTCTAATTGCACCAATGTGGGATTGAAATACCGTCATGGAAAGCGCGAGAGCGGTGTTGGCTGACATTCTAATTGCACCAATGTGGGATTGAAATGTTGTGTTAAGCGTCCTTGTGGCGTGTAGGTTTCCAATTCTAATTGCACCAATGTGGGATTGAAATCGAGTCGTGGCTGCAGAAACCAAAAGAGCGCCGCATTCTAATTGCACCAATGTGGGATTGAAATAGTTTCAGCCGTAAGCGTTCTTCGGCTTTGGGAAACCAATTCTAATTGCACCAATGTGGGATTGAAATTCGACAAGGTCGCGGGTGGCGACTTCGGGTTTATAGATTCTAATTGCACCAATGTGGGATTGAAATACATAAAACTCGGCAAACTAAATACCTGCCGTGTCGATTCTAATTGCACCAATGTGGGATTGAAATGCCGCCTCGATGTTTTCAATCGCGCCACTATCGCATTATTCTAATTGCACCAATGTGGGATTGAAATTCGCCCGATGGGTCGCCGAAAAGAAAAAAAGCCTACCTGAATTCTAATTGCACCAATGTGGGATTGAAATTGCGATGGTCGGCGGCGTCTCCAAAACGAAGCACGGCGATTCTAATTGCACCAATGTGGGATTGAAATACGGAATCAGCACCGAACTTGCGCCGTGCGTCTTTGATTCTAATTGCACCAATGTGGGATTGAAATAGCGGTGGGGCGAGCGAAGCGAGCAACCACTTTACATTCTAATTGCACCAATGTGGGATTGAAATCCTGCATTGAACGAACTGGCGTTGATTGTTACGCTCATTCTAATTGCACCAATGTGGGATTGAAATGAAAGATAGCTGTTCCGTTGAGTTTGCGGATTCAGATTCTAATTGCACCAATGTGGGATTGAAATATGGCTTGCTCAATGGCGCGAAATTCAATCATATCGAGCATTCTAATTGCACCAATGTGGGATTGAAATTAGAGTCAAACTGTCTAACCCTCACGCCGTTTGGCTCGATTCTAATTGCACCAATGTGGGATTGAAATGATAACTATTCGCACTTTACGCCCGTTTCTGGTGATTCTAATTGCACCAATGTGGGATTGAAATTTTACGAGATTTTTCCGAGAGAAAAAAGGATTTCCATTCTAATTGCACCAATGTGGGATTGAAATGTGATTTTTTTGCCGCTTTTTAGGCAGATTTGCGGAGATTCTAATTGCACCAATGTGGGATTGAAATTGACCTGCTTATAGCAGTTTGGGACGGTTCTTCGGGATTCTAATTGCACCAATGTGGGATTGAAATGATCACATCGGATTGGTCTAAATTATTTGTCCACGCAAATTCTAATTGCACCAATGTGGGATTGAAATTCTTTCACTTCGGATTTTTCAACGGGTTCATCTCGCATTCTAATTGCACCAATGTGGGATTGAAATTACGCAACATTGTCTTCGATTGACTGCGCAAGTGAAATTCTAATTGCACCAATGTGGGATTGAAATGTTATTAGAGCATCAGGGAACAGATTTTTTCTGGAATTCTAATTGCACCAATGTGGGATTGAAATCGTCTTGTGAGCGACTTTGAAGAGCGCATAAACAAATTCTAATTGCACCAATGTGGGATTGAAATGAATGCTTACACGCCTACGATAGCGGCGACAAGGATTATTCTAATTGCACCAATGTGGGATTGAAATAGCCAGTCCGCGCAACGCCGCCGCACCGCTCACACATTCTAATTGCACCAATGTGGGATTGAAATGATTTTGAAACGGCAGGCGCGGCAGGTTCGGAAGACATCATTCTAATTGCACCAATGTGGGATTGAAATAATTTTAATCAAAGCCGACTCGTTACGCCGAAACCAATTCTAATTGCACCAATGTGGGATTGAAATGAAGAACTTATTGAGTTCACTTGCCCTCTTGCTTATTCTAATTGCACCAATGTGGGATTGAAATATGATGTGTCCGCGTCTGCGCCTGCAAAGCCTGCTGAAATTCTAATTGCACCAATGTGGGATTGAAATGTATCACGTCTTGATACCTTTCAGGAACGAAGTACTATTCTAATTGCACCAATGTGGGATTGAAATAATTTCTTCGACCTGACCAGGTGTAAGCACTTCATAATTCTAATTGCACCAATGTGGGATTGAAATCTTTGATAAATCGCATTATTGGCATATGACCCGCTTCCATTCTAATTGCACCAATGTGGGATTGAAATCAAAAAAAGTCTTACGAGGTGATTGAATCGCTGACGATTCTAATTGCACCAATGTGGGATTGAAATAAATTGTGGCTTGATAGGCGTACGGTCAAAATGAATTCTAATTGCACCAATGTGGGATTGAAATGCGCGCGAATGATTTTACTGACGTGTTCGCGCTGAATTCTAATTGCACCAATGTGGGATTGAAATCAAATACCAAATTTTCCAAAGCTGCGCCGTCGTCGCCATTCTAATTGCACCAATGTGGGATTGAAATTACGCGAAATGCACTCTTTCGGTCAGCATCTGTGGCTATTCTAATTGCACCAATGTGGGATTGAAATAAGGCGGAAGTGCCGCCGTCATCATTTTAATGCACATTCTAATTGCACCAATGTGGGATTGAAATCAAGTTGTTTAAGACGCTAACACCGCGATAAGTCGCAATTCTAATTGCACCAATGTGGGATTGAAATAAGGCGGAAGTGCCGCCGTCATCATTTTAATGCACATTCTAATTGCACCAATGTGGGATTGAAATCTTTTTACAGAGCAATTCAGCGTTGAATATCTTTCTATTCTAATTGCACCAATGTGGGATTGAAATATGGTTTCAATGTTGAAAATGCTTGTGTTGTCCAACATTCTAATTGCACCAATGTGGGATTGAAATCCTGTAACATTGATGTATTGCGCGGCTGGCAAGTTATTCTAATTGCACCAATGTGGGATTGAAATTATGAACTTCTCTTTTTTGATTATAGTCGTCATCAATTCTAATTGCACCAATGTGGGATTGAAATTTCGCTATTCGCAAAAGTTTGACTGCCTTCTTCTTTAATTCTAATTGCACCAATGTGGGATTGAAATGTCGGAGCGGGCGCAGGCGCAGATTCTAATTGCACCAATGTGGGATTGAAATGGCGCAGGCGCAGGGGAAGGCGCAGGCGCAGGGGAAGATTCTAATTGCACCAATGTGGGATTGAAATGCATGTGTGCAGTGTTTTCATCATCGACCGACTCGAATTCTAATTGCACCAATGTGGGATTGAAATTCAGGCAACGCAATCAATTTGCCTAACCGCTTCTCGATTCTAATTGCACCAATGTGGGATTGAAATATGCTCTCAACAATGAAACGAGATGCTTTGAGCATTTCATTCTAATTGCACCAATGTGGGATTGAAATTTTCTTCTGTGCTTTTGATTGCAACATCAATCTCCGATTCTAATTGCACCAATGTGGGATTGAAATCAAGTTGCGCTAACTTATTGCGCTCTTCGCTATTCAATTCTAATTGCACCAATGTGGGATTGAAATAATTTGTCGCTCCAACCGCACGTGCTTCGTTTTGATATTCTAATTGCACCAATGTGGGATTGAAATTCGACAGAAAGCACCCGAAACATCACGCCGTTTTGGATTCTAATTGCACCAATGTGGGATTGAAATTCAAGCTCCGCTCGTTTCTCTTTCAGCGCATCATTCTAATTGCACCAATGTGGGATTGAAATATGAAACGAGATGCTTTGAGCATTTCTTCTGTGCTTTTATTCTAATTGCACCAATGTGGGATTGAAATCCGAAAACGGTTGCGGAGATTGATGTTGCAATCAAAAATTCTAATTGCACCAATGTGGGATTGAAATAACAAGTGGAAGCCGCAAAAGCGATGGGTGCAACGGAAATTCTAATTGCACCAATGTGGGATTGAAATGCATGTGTGCAGTGTTTTCATCATCGACCGACTCGAATTCTAATTGCACCAATGTGGGATTGAAATCCTGAAAAAGCGAACCGTTTTTTTGTCCGACCTGCAATTCTAATTGCACCAATGTGGGATTGAAATCACTGCCTCACCCGGACGCGGTCGCGGATTCTGAAATTCTAATTGCACCAATGTGGGATTGAAATATGGCACAAAGGTTTGAACGATTTTAGATTCCCCGATTCTAATTGCACCAATGTGGGATTGAAATGGCACAACGGTCGCGGGGTTGATGTGGTCAATTTTGATTCTAATTGCACCAATGTGGGATTGAAATAATGTTGTAGGGAGCGTATTTTGGAGATTGAAACTGATTCTAATTGCACCAATGTGGGATTGAAATGTGGTTCGGCTTTGATATCGACCTTTGGATACACTTATTCTAATTGCACCAATGTGGGATTGAAATATCATATGCGCTTGACGGACGGCATCAACATTGCCGTATTCTAATTGCACCAATGTGGGATTGAAATCTTCTCGCCCGCTTCCCCTTCGCGCGAATAGGAAGATTCTAATTGCACCAATGTGGGATTGAAATTAATCAGTTTTGACTTTTCTGCCATCAGTTCAACTTGCATTCTAATTGCACCAATGTGGGATTGAAATGTCAATTCTTCACCGACCATGTCTTCCATAATTGCTTATTCTAATTGCACCAATGTGGGATTGAAATGGCTAACAAGATGGGCATATTCGTTATTGCGACCGAATTCTAATTGCACCAATGTGGGATTGAAATCACGATTAGGGCACGGCAGAGGCGCGGGAATTACAGATTCTAATTGCACCAATGTGGGATTGAAATAACCGTCATTGCCGCACGTGCGCTTTACGACGCAAAGATTCTAATTGCACCAATGTGGGATTGAAATCAGCGCGTAAAGTCGTGAATCCGCCGCGCCGCATCATTCTAATTGCACCAATGTGGGATTGAAATTGAAATAAAGATGTCAATATAGGTTCTGTAAATCCGCCAATTTATTCTAATTGCACCAATGTGGGATTGAAATTCGATGCATTGGTATTGGATGGTGAATCCTTGTTTTATTCTAATTGCACCAATGTGGGATTGAAATAAGATTTTTTGGTTCTTGAGACCAACTTTTTTGTTATTCTAATTGCACCAATGTGGGATTGAAATCTGGAATGTTAAGCGGCTTTCCTTCAACTTCAATTTATTCTAATTGCACCAATGTGGGATTGAAATGAGAAGTGGTTTCAACTGGTGGCGAGATTGGTTCTCGATTCTAATTGCACCAATGTGGGATTGAAATTAATAATCGGACAACTTTTTATGTAAATGATTTGGATTCTAATTGCACCAATGTGGGATTGAAATGGTGTAATTGTATCAAAGGATTGAAAGATGGATTGGTTAATTCTAATTGCACCAATGTGGGATTGAAATAAAGGTCGTGTTCTGAACGGGTGAGGACAATCGCCAATTCTAATTGCACCAATGTGGGATTGAAATACGAAACAACAAACGTTTCACTGCTTACCACAATCATTCTAATTGCACCAATGTGGGATTGAAATTGTTATGCTTTCCCTGGCGTTCAGGAATTGCGTATAAATTCTAATTGCACCAATGTGGGATTGAAATCAAAGTAAGGGTTCGGCAATAGTGATTTGTCCTTCATTCTAATTGCACCAATGTGGGATTGAAATATTGCTTCAAAAAGCCAAACAGTTTTTAGAAAAACAATTCTAATTGCACCAATGTGGGATTGAAATTGCGTCGCAGAAGTGCAATGCGCTCTTCTAATTGAAGCATTCTAATTGCACCAATGTGGGATTGAAATCGACGCGCTGGAGCGTTTAGATGTGAATTCGTATCAATCATTCTAATTGCACCAATGTGGGATTGAAATACTTATGCAACGGAAACACAAGCGCGTTCAATTTGATTCTAATTGCACCAATGTGGGATTGAAATAAAAATGACTGCAATTCCTCTGTCCCATACAACTCACATTCTAATTGCACCAATGTGGGATTGAAATAAGGCAAAGGCAGAAAGCAAAGCAAGAGAGCAAGAGAATTCTAATTGCACCAATGTGGGATTGAAATGAACTAATGCAGGTGCGGAATGAGTATATGGTTGACATTCTAATTGCACCAATGTGGGATTGAAATAGTTTTCGGATAAGTTGTTGTTGGGCGGGCGTTAGATTCTAATTGCACCAATGTGGGATTGAAATAGGGTAAAGGAAAAGGACAAGGCAGGGCAGGCGTTATTCTAATTGCACCAATGTGGGATTGAAATGGGTTGATGTGGTCAATTTTGCGACCGACGCGGCGCGATTCTAATTGCACCAATGTGGGATTGAAATTAATTTGTACGATTGTTTGTAACGCTTTGACCCGATTCTAATTGCACCAATGTGGGATTGAAATACGAATCCTTTATTGCCTCAATTCCTTTTTCTAACTATTAGACTTACTACGTTGAAAATCCGTTCAAATTAGGTAATTTTCAGGCGATTCAGAAGCCTTCAAGACATTTTCAACGAAAGGAGACTCAACATGGCAAGCATCTACACAAACCTGCGCACCGAG
>Ga0308414_1002071_pt1 | contig 13061 bp, 13 predicted proteins | sample HotsprSampleOS50_FD_205667 | JGI IMG/M metagenome (GOLD analysis project Ga0308414, IMG submission 205667) | Hot spring phototrophic mat microbial communities from Octopus Spring, Yellowstone National Park, Wyoming, United States - 20090730_OS50 ... | reverse complement strand
CGACGAGCTGGGAAAGTCGCTCGTGGCCTACCAGTCAGATTCTTCCCCCGAAAACGCAAGCAAAGTTCAGGAGCTTCTCCGCTGGCTTGAGCTGGCGAATCAGGCCCCGACGCTCCGGCGGGCTGTTCTCGATCATTTTGCCCAGCCTAACGCCGTGATCCAAGTTAGTGGTGCGTGGATTAAGACCGGCTCTCAGGTGCCTGTGGATGTCCACGAACCAGTACGAGAATGGATCCTGGGAACCGATGTTCGGGGGACCGGGCATATCGTTGGTTCGCGAGCAATTTGTCTTGTTCCTTCGCAACATTGCGCCCAATTTGCCATCAGGGTTGAAGGAGTTCTCGAATCCGACACGATTGGTTACAACGGCCCTGCCCGGATTTACTCTCATTCACGGACACCATTTGTTGCCCAAAAGATGATCCAGTTTGGTCCTGAAGGGCTGGAAATCAAACCAGCGTTTTGTGATGCTTCAGCGCACACGGATATCAAGGACGTCGATGTCACATGCCGTAGTCAATGCGTGGAAAAGATCGCCTGGCGGCGGACGTGGCAACAAAAGCCGGCGGCGGAGCAAGAAGCTGCATGGAAAGCGGAGCGAAGGATTGCACGACGCGTCGATAGTGAGGCTGAATCACGACTCACCGAGGCCCAGTCCCGATACCTCAAAAAGATACGTCAACCTCTCCTCGAACGAGATTTGTTTCCTGATTTCTTTGCGGCAACAACGAGCGAGGAGAGTTTTCAGTTGACCCTTCGGCAATTGGGCCATTCAGGGCTTTCTGCGGCAACATCCCCTCCTCCGGCAGCCAACGGAGACATCGTGGTGCGAATTCACCAAACGTTCTTCAACAACTTTGTCGAGGGGTTCTTTGGTGGGATGATTCTGAACGAGGAGCGATTTCAAGACGTTGTTCGGAACCTCCTGGGGAAACTTCCAGAAGAATTGCAGCCGGAGCCTGGTGAAGAACCATGGACGATCCGCTTTTCCGACCAGCGTCCTCTGGCCGTCTGGTTTGCTGACAATCGCGTTTCCATCGAGTTTCGTGGAGCGACTTACTGGAAAGGGGACCGGAGTTATCCGGGGATGGACGTGAAGGTGGTCTATGGGATTGAGGCGAATCACGCTGAAGGTAGGATCCGGTTAGTTCGCGTGGGTGGCCTCTCTGTGTTTCCCCCTGGATTCGACCCCAGCAAAGACAGATTTTCTGTGAGGCAGCAAACGATCCGCCGTCTGCTCGAGCGGCGGTTCGAAAAAATCTTTCGCGAGACCGTTGAGTTCCAGCCGATCGAGCTGAAAGATGACTGGGCCAAAGGAGGTCCTCTGGAAGTCAAATCCATCGCGTGCCAGGACGGTTGGCTTGTAGTCGCAATGGCACGGGGCGATTGAGAGTCCCAACCGTTTTTTGGAAGATCATCTTTCGGCGTCGGACTGGCCGATGGCCGTAAGATTTGTAAAAGCCATCACCACAGTCGATGCAACGATCTGCGGTCCGTTGCCAGATATCTGGTGCCGGAGATCGGCTCAAGCAGTTTCAGAGGATTATTGTGTTTGAATGCGTTCGGGGACAAACCGATGTCGGCGCTGCAACGAGATGGTTGTTGAGAAGGCGAGTATGACATTCCATGGAATCGGGAAGTTTTGCAATGAGTGACTGCACCGAACATCCCCGTTGGGTCGAGGTGACTTTCGATTGCGTGCCTCTCCGGACGGTCGTCAGAGCTGATCCGCCGCTCGACGCATCGCCAGGTTTCCTCGCCCTTTGGGATCGCGTTCAGCGAGCTATCCAAAAGTACGGACGTCACAATAGCTATTACCTGTTTCATGGGCAGTGCACGTTCCATCTGACGAATGATTCCACTGTGGGAACCCTGAGCTTTGCCTTTGAGGGATGTTTGCTGACAGATTCTGAGGATAAGGTGGCTGTAGCGTGTGACCTTGAAACGACACTCAAGGGCGATACGTGTGATTGGGCTACCGAACCGATCCTTCGTTGGTTCGCGGAGAGTGTCCGACACGCAGTCCTCGTTGAGTTCAACCGGTTTATTGCCGCGGGAGATTTGGAAAAGACGGTTGAACGTTTGAAAAAGCTCGAGGAGGAAACAGAATTGAAGGGCGGCTATGTGGGCTTCGGGCTTTAAGGTTGGATAACCTTCTCCGCGTTCAGGCGCTGCCACAATGTTGTGATCCAATCATCGATGAGAATCGTCAGATTGGCATTTCGTTCGATGTCCTCGCAGGCTTGAAGGCAGATCTCGATGCAATATTGCAGTGTCTCTTCAGCGTCAAGCTGATGAGCTTCGCCGAGAAACCGAATCAAGCTTTGATGCCCCGTCATCGTCGAAATCTCAGCATCAGCCTTGGCCAAAAACAGAATCGTTTCTCGAAAGAAGTTGGCGGTGAATGAAACAAGTTGATACAGCCTTTTCCGGCGGACAATAGCCTCTTTTCCCGCACTGTCCACAAATGTGCGAAACTCTTGCGACCATGTGATGGCGTCGAAGGCCCCCTGGCTGAGGGCAGCCTCCCATTTCGACCAGAAAGGCCACAAGGCAGGGTCAGCCAACTCCCGTGCGCGATCCAGACTTCCGTCGCTCAATTCAGCCAGTCGTACTGCGTCTTGCGAGTCCTGGGCAAGCCCTTCCTCGATAATCAATTCGGCCAAGATATCTATGGGAAGCGGTGAAAAGCGAACAATTTGACTTCGTGACCGGATTGTGGGGAGTTGCTTGCTGGCCGATGTGCCGATCAAGATTAGCACAGCCTGCGCCGGTGGTTCTTCCAGGGTTTTCAATAGGGCATTGGCCCCCTCCGCGTTGAAATAGTCCGCGTCGTCAATGATGCCGACGCGATTCCGTCCGGAATACGGTTTCAGGGCCAGGTGGCCAATCAGGCCAGCTCCTTCGGCATTCCGCTGGCCGCGTTCACCAATCAGCATTTCGAGGGGAATCGTGGTCTTCTCCGGTGGTTTAGAAACCATCATGACGTCAGGATGGGTTCGTGCCGTAACCTGAACACACGAATGGCATACCTCGCATGGATCAAAGGACTCAGCGGAATTTTTCTCGCAAAGCAATGCCTGAGCAAGTTTCAAGGCGAACAGCTTTTTACCGACACCAGGAGGCCCCAAGAAGAGGTACGTCCCACCGATTCTGCCGCGCTTCATAGCCCGGCGAAATCGCTCAACAAGCTCGTCATGTCCCTTGATCCCATGCCACATTGGAGTCCGTATGGTAACTTATGAGGAAGCTCTGCACTTCAGAGGCCGGACAGTGATAATTCTCCTCAACATCCGAGTTTAGTCCACGGTGTCACTTTTCCACGAAACCGCTCGCATAATCTGGGAGCCGTGTGATGGCCCACCCCATCGGCTGCTTTTTTGGCTTTCCATTCATTTTAGAAGCGCCTGGACGATTCTTCGAATAGCCGCTTCGACTTCGTCGGGATCCCGATCGGCACGGACAACGATCACCCGATCTGCAAAACGACTGGCCTCTTGAAGAAAGCCGTCTCGAACACGTTCCAGGTATTCGATGCCGCGGGACTCTAATCGGTCAGGAGATCTCTGGATCCTCTGCAAGGCCTCGGCGATGGGCATATCCAGGATTATTGTGATATCCGGCCAGATCCCACTTGTGGCGAACTGTCCAATCTGTCGTAACGATTCAACAGATAATCCGAAGCCGTAACCTTGATATGCAATGTTGGAGAGCAGGAAGCGATCGGAGACGACGATGGCCCCTGACTCAATGGCCGGGCGAATGACCTCCGCGACGAGCTGAGCACGAGACGCCATGTAGAGTAACGTCTCTGTCCTGGGATCAACCGCAATGGTCTGTTTGTGCAAAAGGATGTCACGGACGGCCTCGCCGAGGGCTGTCCCACCTGGGTCCCGACAACGAACGACATGATGTCCTTCCCCTCCAAGCCACCGGCAAAGCCGATCAACTTGTGTCGTTTTTCCCGTACCGTCCGCACCTTCAATCGCAATAAACATATCTATTATCCCAGTCAATCGATGCCAACACTCCCGGTGTTTTCCACATCGTGATCCGTCGCTCATTTCTCGTTTTAGCAGACGATGACCGAGCGGAGCAGCCAGGGGGAGCCGATTCCTACACGGGGAGGGAGAAAGTGTTTCCGTCCAGCGTTCAGGAGGTAATGCGCTCTGATTCGGCGGGTCTCGGGCGGACCCGCTTGTCCGGTCCGCCCTTCGGAGGGACGCGCTTGTCGCGTCCGACGTAGATGTTGGATGACCCATCGCGCTTCGGCGGGCATGACAAGCATGCCCCTCCAATTGCGCCCTTCGGAGGGACCTGCTTGTCAGGTCCGCTGCGTCACGTTTGATCATCCATTCCCGCTTCGGTGGGCACGACAAGCATGCCCCTCCGATATGGCACGACAAGGGCGCTCTCTACTTTGTTCTATTGAATCGGGCGCACACACTTACCGTCGGGCACGCCAGCCGGAGGTCTCTGCGGCCTGGTTTGCCGCACTCGAAACAACGGGTGTTTCACTCTTTGCCGAAGATGGGTGGGGCGCCTCCGTGTTTCTGGTCTTGTTGCTATTTGAACTGAGCGGCTGCGACCGAGCCGAGGAGCTTTGCGACATGACAGAGACATGTGACGCCAAAGCCACAAGTTGATCCTGCTTGGTTGCCGAAGTCGAGCTACCGCCACCGGTTGTGCTTTCCCAGCCGCTGCTTGCTGGCTTGCCTCCGTCCTTCGAATGATTCACAGGTCGGTTTTCGACCACGGTGCTATTCTGTTGCAGACCGGTCGTTGTCGTGTTGTCGGGTGTTGATGTTTCATCAGGCGGAGGGCTTGGTAGGATGTCAATCGGCAAGCCATCTTCCCGGAGGTTCCTGGGCGTCTCTTCCTGCAAGGTCTCAATCGGAACCTCTTCCGTTTCGTGCCGCCCAGCATGCAGATCATATGCTCCCCGGCTGAAGACGGGCGGATTAGTCATCCCGTAGTTGAGATAGATTCCGGCATCTCTAGCACGGGCGCGGCGTAGGGCATCGAAATACGCTTTTTGCGGCCATGGTCCCTCTGTCAGATAAACGCCGTTGTATTCAAGCAAGGAACCTTTGCGGAAGTGCAAATGGCTGATTGCAAACATGTACTTCGTGATCGATTGATAATATTGGATTTCCGCCTCGGCACGCCGTTGCTGGGCGTTCAAAAGCAAATCAAGCGTTGCCGTGCCCGCGTCATACATCGCGGTGACTGCCCGGACTTCGTTTTCTGCGGCCACAGTTCGGTTGTAGTTCGTCTGGGCCAGTGTGTAATACTCATCAATCTCACGAAGGACCCAGGCCACCTGGTGGGATATTTCCAGTTCTTGCTCTTGAAGGATTGCCCGTTCACGAGCCAAATTGAGCTGGGCATTCCGCACGGCAGCTAACTCTTTTCGAAAACCAATGGGGACTTGCAATTCCATCCCAAGCTGCCAGTCCTGGTAATCGCCCGAGGTCAATGATCCATAGGCGTTTGAGCGACTATTATCTGGGTCGAGCAGGTCATGGCCTAAACCGTTCCATCGGTAGAAACCGAACATATCGAGCTTTGGCAAGAGATAGTTTTTCGCGGCAATCAATTCCAGCTCGGCCTTCTTGACGCGCCATTTCTCTCGCCGAAGGAGTGGGTTTCGGATCAGGGCCTCGGCGTGGACGTCGTGAAAGTCGAACTCCACTCTGGCCCTTGTTGGTTCATCCTTGGGCCGAATCAGACGACCGTCAGTTGCGGCAAGACCCATCAAATATCGGAGGTTATTTTCCGCTTTGTACAAAGAACTCAGTGCCTGTTCGACGGCTGCCCGAAAGGCCAGATATTGCTGCCGAGATTGGGCTTCCTCTTGAGCACTTCCGCCACGTCCTCCGACTTCGTATTTGGCTCGCACCTGTCGCCATGTTTGTAGCGCGGCATCTCGTCCGGCGATCACCGTGTCCAATTGGCGGTAACTCAGATACAGTGTCCAGTATGCCTTTTCCACATCGAGTAACAGCTCAGAAACGGACTGCTCAAACTCGGCAAGCCTTTGATCGGTTTCCAATCGGGCGAGGAGAACGCCGTTGTAAAATCCGGGAATACTGTTAGGACCAGCGATCCGGTTGAATGTGACGCCTGCTCCCTGGAGCAATGGCTGACGGAAACCGGCCTCGACATTGGTCGTCCAGTTACTTGGCCATTGCCGACTGGTGAAGGCATTGTTCCAGTCGTAACCTATGGTATGCGAAATCGAAAACCTTCCACCGGTCGCGTAGGTCTTGGAGATTTCTGTCTCGAAATTTCCGGTGTCCTGGCGAAAGGCCTGGGGACGGAATGCCTGCACAAATCCTGCCACGTTTTGGGGTGTATCCAGTTTTTGCCAGAAGAAACGGGTGCTCCAGTGGGCATCAAAGTCGGCCAGGACGCCTTCGACACCGGTTCTGGGGTTTGTTTCCTGCCGTGCCGGGTCATAGACCGTGGGAGTGCCTTCTGGAGCCACGGTTAACGATGTCTCCGGAAGTCGTGGTGCCCCCACATCAGGCTGGGTGAGGCTCCGGATGATTTTGCTGTTTTGAAGACTAATCCGAACGGCCTCTTCCAAAGAAAGATCCCAATATTGCTTGACATTGCTATTCGAGAGCGTCAATGGTGGCAAGGCATTTCCTACTTCGCTCAGCGAGTCCGCCTCCACGTCGGGATACTCAATTTGAGTGGCTTTGTTCACATAATGAGACAGATCACCGTCTTCGTGAAGAAAAAACGGTTGTTGGGGCCGACATCCGCACAAAAAAACAGCCGTGAATACGCACGCCATTATGCGAGAGATGCCGCTAGATGTCTTCATTGGCACCGATCCTTGTTTCGCGGAATCGATCGCGAACCAAAACGTTGGTCATATCGCGCTCGGCAAAATACCGTCCCGAGCTTGCACAATCCGCGAAATTGGTATCGGCACGCTGACCGTTAAACTTTCACAAATCGGAATATCTTGCCAATCGCTCAATTTCTAGGACGCAACAAGTTTCCAAAACATCCCATCCATCCCATGTTGACATCATTTATGGGAACCTCGTTCTTCGAAAAATGATACAAACTTTCTGAAAATTCCCTTAAAAAACGAGTGGTTTGGGCAGTGCTAAGGCCTTTTTTGCAAGCATGTATGTCAAGAACTCTATGAAATAATCCTTCGCAACGACGCAGCAAATCGAAGGGGCATCTCTTGCCTAAAGAAGCGGGATAAATGCTCCAACATCGCGCAGCGGACGCGACAAGCGCGTCCCTCCGAAACAGCGCCGCGGACCTGACAAGCTGGTCCCTCCGAAGGGCGCAATTGGAGGGGCACGCTTGTCGTGCCCGCGAAAGCGCGATGGATAATCCAACGTCGTGCGGTGGATGCGAGAAGGGCATCCCTCCGAAAAGTCATTCACTCCTGTTCGCCAAAAAGTGTCAAAACCAGTTGTCGCCCAGCATTCTGTCGGCGATGTTCACAGAGGAATATCCCTTGCCAGGTTCCCAGGGCCAACTGGCCGTTGCGAATCGGAACGACGAGGGAACAGCCGGAAAGTGTTGTCTTAACGTGCGCAGGCATGTCGTCGCTCCCTTCGACCGTATGGCTGTAAGGAAAATCTTCCGGAGCAACCTTATCAAACACCCGATGGAGGTCCGCCGCTACGTCGGGGTCTGCTGCTTCATTGATTGTCAAAGATGCGGATGTATGCCGAATGAATATGTTGAGCAGCCCCACCCGACAGGATTTGAGTTCGGGCAACGATTCCACAATGTGTCGCGTAATCGGGTGAAACCCCTTACCGAACCTTGGAAGATGAATTTCTCTTTGGATCCATAGCATGCTGTCACCGGTAGTGCCAAGATATGGGGAACGATCGCAACAGGTCTTCTTACCTTCGTATTTCATCCACATTACAGAAAAAGTATCGCTGTCAGTGTATCGTTTGCCAACTGCCCCGATATAATGCCCTGTATAAAGGTGGTGGGATTCGAAGAACAATTAAGAACCCGGAGACTGGTCCATGTCCTGCAAACACCTTCAGGAACTCTATCAGCTTTGTCAGCAATACAACTTGAAGCTGACCGGACCTGAACTTGTGCGAATCGTTTGCCCGACCTGTGGTGTGGACGAGATTTGCCCCAACGTTCTGATGGAGGAGTACGATCGGCGTCATGTCGAAGGTTCTTCAGCCGATTCAAACATCCAGGAAGAGGACAACTCGGCACCAAAATCGTTCAGTCCAGAGAGGGGTGCGACATAGTTATTTGGGTCGAATTCGTGGTTTGGGCCGATCCAGGATTTGGTGTCACTTTTTGATTCCCTTCCCCAGCTGATCCTCATAAAGGGAAGAAGATAAGCGGGACACGTGAGTAAGATGGGGCTATTTCGCAAAGGTCAGAAAGGTTGTACATTAGATTTTTTCGTCCCTGGTCGACCTGTTGCTTGCAACGGGGCGTATTAAGTGAGGGTGCACTGCGAGCAAGAATGGCGTTTTCTAGGTTGCACATTCTCGGTTAACGGAAAACTGTATCCATTTGGCACAATTGATCTGGAGGAGTGCGATGACAGCGATTGTAAACCAAGAAACCTGCAATGGTTGCGGCGAGTGTGTTCAGGCTTGTCCGCTGGATGCGATCAAGATTGAAAATGAAAAAGCGGTCGTCGATCCCGATGTTTGCGGCGACTGCGGGGCTTGTGTGGACGTTTGCCCGACTCAGTCGATTTCTCTTTCCTGATGGGCGTTTTCTCAAACTGAACAGTAGGGTGATCTTAACACAAAACCGCGGTCGAATGCCGACCGCGGTTTTTTTCGGGTTAGAATCTGCCATTTTGGATGGTGTCGGTTGAAATTGCCGCACCGTCATCTCGTTGATACGCCGCAGGCTTTTCCCAGGAATGTGGTGTCAGAGAAAGTAAAGCCGTGGTAGGAAGCCCATATTGAGTTCTAGGTAACGACTGTAGCACCATTCCTGAAATGAGCCACCTATCATGGATTGTCTTCGCGCGGCAATTCCCGAATGAAAATGTTCTTGAAGTAGAGTGTGTTACCGTGGTTTTGGAGTTCAATCGGACCGGTGGGGTAAATCGGTTTGTCTCGTTCCCAATAGTTCTCCATGACCACGTTGTCCACGACTAGTTCCCCATTGAGCCAGACACTCACGCGCTCGCCGACCATTCGGATGCGGAATCGGTTCCACTGTCCAATCGGTTTGTCCGCACATTTTAGCGGTTTGCTTGGGTGAATCTTATTGTTGTACAGTCCGCCCGAACCTTCCGGATGATCGGCAGGATCCCAAATCTGAACCTGAGGGCTTCCCCGCAAATAGATGCCACTGTCTCCATGAGGAAGAATCTTCCAGTCCACGAGCAACTCAAAGTCACCATAGTCTTTCGCCGTGCAGAGATTATTTCCCTTGCCGTCGAAGACAAGAACCCCATCCTGAACCGACCAGTGTTCCCGCATCTGCTTATCGGCCTCTTCCTGCGCCTTAGCCAGCTCCTCCGGCGTCATTTTTGCGCGGGTCACGGGGTTTCCCACCAAACCTTTCCAGCCGGTGAGATCCTTTCCGTTGAACAAAGCAACAAAGCCGGGCGGCGGGACGTTATCCTCACCGGGCGTCTGTGCCCTCACGGCCGGCCAAGATACAAGAAGCACAAGCAATGTAAGACCGTAGCTCTGCAAATCTTTCATCATAGAGTCTCCTTTTACAAACCGGGCGGATTACAGTAAACGCAGCGACTGAACATTGATTGTCAGAATTTGAGAAATCGAATCGTTATGCGCCGGGCTTGGGTTACTTGCCGAAATAGGGTGCGCGATCCCAGAAATCGGTATCGCCCGAAACCCTTGGATCGTTCGTCTCTGTCATCCAAGCCTTGAGTTTATTTTTCAACGCCGACTCGATCTCGCGAGTCTCTGGTTTGCCGGCTAGATTATTCATCTCGGCCGGATCGTTGACCAAGTCATAAAGTTCGAATTCTGGTCTTTTGGCACCGGCGGCTGCGAGAAAGAAGGGCCGAATTGTCGGATCCTCGGAACGGCTCAGCATCTCGGACCAGGTTGGCGAACCATCAATATCCCCGTAATCACGTCCGACGCTCTCATTTGGTGGATTGCCCGCTGGCCACAATTGTGGGCGGAGGTTCCAGATCAGGTGCCACCTGCCGGTCACGATGCTTCGTACAGGGTAACTTGCATCATTGGGCCGTGTGCAGGTATGTCGTTCCCTTTCGGTAAAGACATGGTTGCGACTGGGATCCACCTGGCCCGATGCTGAGGATGTTAGAACATTTAGGAAACTTTTTCCAGTCATCTCTGGTAAAGGTGACAATCCCGCGGCCTCCAGAATTGTTGGGGCAACATCAGTCAGGGAGATAAAATCCTCGACCGTTCGACCTCCGGGGACGCGAGCCTTCCAGCAGACGGCCAGGGGAACATGGGTTCCCGCGTCGTAGCATGTTGCCTTTGCTTTGGGAAATGGCATGCCGTTGTCGCCGGTGACAAAAATCAATGTGTTCTCAAAACGACCTGTTTCCTCCAGGATCTGAACGATTTCTCCCAACTCGCGATCAAATCTCTGGATTTCGAAGTAATAATCGGCGATGTCACTGCGTACAGTCGGCGTATCTGGAAGAAACGGGGGAACACGGATTCGGTTAAGATCCATTCCTGAAGCGGCGCCGCTCCCCGCTTCATAGGGGCGATGCGGGTCATGACTTCCGAACCAGAAACAAAAAGGCCGATCAGGTGGTACTGTTGCCATAAAATCCTTGAAGCTCCGAAATGTTGGTCCGGCGGGATTGCGATTTCGGCCCGTTCCTTCAAGGGAGCCAGGCCCCCATCCTTTTCGCATGCTTCCCACCACGTAACCCGCTTCTTCTAGGATATCGGGGTAACAGCGGAACTTGGCGGGCAGACGACTCCAGAGGTTGGCACCCTCTTCGAGGCGGTGGGCTGCCTGCCCAGTAAGGATTCCCCCTCGGGATGCTGTACAGGTTGGCGCGATGACATGGGCATGCGTAAAGAGGATGCCTTCTTTGGCCAGACGATCAAATGTTGGGGTCTTGACTACCGGGTCTCCATAGGCCCCAGCATGCGGCCAGCCCCAATCATCGGCAATAGCGAACACGATGTTTGGTCTTTGTTGAATCTCCTGGCAGCGCGCTTCCGACCCGTTGGCAAGTGCGATAACCGCGGCTGAGATAAACGTGATCCAATGTGCCGTGCAGCCTGTGAACCGACTGGCGATGCGACTTTTCATGATCAGCCTCCCACCTAATTTTGTGCACATGTTTTGCAATAATAGCCATAAGTATCCTGGTAAGCCACAACCGTTGCAAACATTTCTTCGGCCGATGAACTATTTTGCTCACGCCTTTCGTTTTCTCGACAATCCTTATTTTCTGGTTGGGACATCTCTCCCGGATTGGTTATCCGTGGTGAACCGCCGGGTAAGGTTGCGAAAGTCGCTCTTAATTGCCCACGTTGAGTCGCAGGAAGAACATATTCGACAACTGGTGGGTGGGGTCGTTCAACATCTTGAAGATGATACGCGTTTCCATGGTGCTCCTGCTTTCTCCGAGGTTTTGGTACAGGTTGTACGCACTGTTAGCTCGGCTGTCAATGCGCAGCCCGTTCCCTTAACATTTGTGTCACACTTACTTGTCGAGATCCTGTTTGATGCGGCTCTTCTCCAAAGATTTCCTGATGGTGCCGGAAGGTATTATGCATCCCTCGATCAAGTTGATCCCGTTTGGATTGAGACCACAACAGAAGTCGTTCTCGGACAACGGGTTGCCAATCTCGCCGCCTTTGTTCAATTATTTTGCAGGGAACAAATTTTGCACGATTACAAAGATGATGAGGCGACTTTTCTTCGGCTCAACCAGGTCATGGCCCGGCTGAAATTGCCACCTTTGCCGCCGTCCCTGCTGAAAGTCCTTCCTGTTGTGCGACGGATTGTTGCGGAAAAGGAAATTGATCTCCTGCGGGCGCTGGACGCTTAGCTGAGAAGTTGGCAGAATATGGTGTCAGCTTTGGACGCATCGCTTTTAGGCAAGCCAACGACGAGATCTGCTTTGCTTGGAGCGTGCCATTTGTAACAGATCTGCATTTGAAAAGTGGAGGTGTATCATGAGGTTTGGATTGAATCTCCTTATGTGGACCGATACCCTGTGCGACCAGTACCTCCCAATCCTCGATGAGCTTAAAGAGATTGGCTACGACCTTGTTGAATTGCCAGTTTTCGACCTCGATAACGAAGCGAATTATCGAAAATGGGCAAAGCGGTTAGATGAGCTTGGGCTGGCCCGGACCGCAACAGCAATTCGAACGGCGGAGGAGAATATGATTAGCCCCGATCCAGCCGTCCGCCGCAAGGGAATCGAGGCCAACAAACGCAATTTGGATTGCTGTGCGATGCTCGGAGCCGAGGTCATGGCGGGGCCGTTCCATTCGGCGCTTGGTGTTTTCTCCGGTCGGGGACCGACAGCCGACGAATGGAAATGGGCCGTCGATGGCATGCGGGAAGTCGCCGAACATGCAGAACGAGTGGGTGTGACTTTGGCGATAGAATACCTCAATCGCTTTGAGTGCTATTTCTTAAACACCGCTGCCGATGGGGCGCGGTTCTGTCAAGACGTGAATCATCCTCGTTGCAAGATGATGTATGATACCTTCCATTCACATATCGAAGAGAAGAACATCCCGCAGGCGATCCGAGCTTTAAAAGGTCACCTCGTTCACGTTCACATCTCGGAGAATGACCGTAGTACGCCCGGCAGTGGTAACGTGCGCTGGCCCGAAACGTTTGATACGCTCCATGAGATTGGTTACAACAACACCATGGTCATTGAGGCTTTCGGATTAGCGCTCGATAAGCTCATCCCTGCTACCAAGATCTGGCGACGAATGTATGAGTCTGAACGGCAATTGGCCACCGATGGTCTGCGTTTCATGAAGACCGAAGTCGCTAAGCGATGGAAGTGAAACCATCAAACGTTTGTTGCGTCCCACGGCGGTACATAACGTCTTGAGTATTCGCGTCGTGTTTAAGGGTAA
>Ga0308414_1002070_pt1 | contig 13063 bp, 8 predicted proteins | sample HotsprSampleOS50_FD_205667 | JGI IMG/M metagenome (GOLD analysis project Ga0308414, IMG submission 205667) | Hot spring phototrophic mat microbial communities from Octopus Spring, Yellowstone National Park, Wyoming, United States - 20090730_OS50 ... | reverse complement strand
GTCGCAGCCCATCACCACATGCTTCGTTCCGCCCAGGATTACGACGCCATTCGTCCCGAGGCGGAGGATGCGACACCCGAGCAATGCCACGTCCGTTCCCCCGTCAATGACGACGCCTTCCGCCCGGCCGCACTCAAAGGTGAGTTTAACAAAACGCACAAACGAGGTATTCTTCATGCGGATGAACGGTTTGGAAAGGACAGGCAATGTCACCCGTAACTGAGAAGTATTTTCAGGTGGGTAAACGTAAAGAATTCCACTGCTGCGATCGAGATACCATTCGCCGGGTTGATCCAATTCCTCCAGGACGTTGAAGAAGTAATACGGCATGCCTTCTGCGAAGCCGTAATTGGAGCCACCGGCGGTCGTCAGCCGCCCGCTATTACGGTCAATCGAGGCAACGCGGATGGTTGTCCCCGCCCAAAGGTACCGCCAATAGCCGTACATCCAGATCTCGTTGCTGGAGTCCCAAGTCAATGGGCGTCCTTCGACCGTCCAGGTTCCTGGTTTGCCCTGACCTGAATCACCAGCCGCCGACGCCAGCCCTTTGATGTTCACAAATCCTTCGTTGGGCCAGCGGGCAAGGGTTCCCGGTTGATCGTTGAAATAGACATCCACCCAGGGATGGGTCGGGTATCCAGCCAATCCGAAACCACGTGGACCGAGGCTCCCCAGATCTTCGATACGGTTCGCCCGCAGATCCACCTGGAGGACCTTGTCCCGGGCGACTTCTGGCAAACGTTTAAGGATGTTTGCATCACGAACCGGTTGAAAACCGCTCAAGGTGACCCCACCGGTAAATACTGGTGTCTCGTTTTCGACGGCGCGAAAGATGATTGGTGAATCCGAGGTGCCGGAATCTTCCTCGGTCAATTCCAGGGTCTGCGGCATCGAATAGACGCCTCCGTGAACCCACACGGTGATCCCACCTGCCGGAAGTCCGGTCTTCTTGATCTCCCGGATGCGGTTCCTCGCTCCTTCCAGGGATGCCAGAGGCACATTCGCCGTTCCCTGGTTGGAATCATTACCGTCAGGCGCGACATGCAGTTCCAATCCCGGACGTGGCAATGCAGGTGCGGGCGTCCGGTGCCAGTTGGGATCTCGTCGGGGAAGCCCTTGAGCCAGCCGTTCCATTTCGCGGGCAAGCTCTTCCGCCTCCCAGCGATGGATGGGATGAACGATCGATGATTGACTGATCTGACGATAGGCCTGGGCGGCCTCTGCCCATTGAGCGGCTCGCTCATACGTCGATGCCCAGCCGAGGAGTGACAAACTTCGGACGGGGGCTGGTGCCTGCGCATCATCAGCGATTTTCCGATAAGCTGTTCGTGCCGCTTCCCATTGTTTTTCGGCCCGCAGGCAATGGGCCAGGCGAAGCCTGAGGTCCCACATAAGATCCGCGGGCAATCCGGCCAGTTTGAGGGCATCTTCAAAGCGCTGCCGGGCCGTAGCTGGATCGCCATTCTGGAGCGCCGCCTGGCCAGCGGCTAGGAGGAGCGTTTGACGCTCTTCAGGCGACCAATCCGCGGACTGCAACAGGGTCTCATAAAGCTCCGGCGTCGATACTGCCCAAATGATTCCCCGCCGATTTATAACGCACATGGCGGCTGAATTGAGCCGCAAAAGCTGGGGCACAGATGGATCCTGGGAGAGACTGGCCCAGGTCTGGATCGCCTGACCCGTTGCCGAACGCTGTTTTTTGGCGACAGCTGAAGCAAATCTGGCAAGCGCCCGAATGTTCGCAGGTGCCGACGCTTCTTCGCTCAGGGCGGACCATTGTTTTTCGGCCTCGCGCCAGTTACCGACGGCGGCGGCCTCCGTGGCCGATTTCCAACCATCGCCCCATCCCGCGGAGGATTGGCGAGAGGTATCGCGGATCGCGATAGGCCCCGGCACCGCAGAGAGGGCGTGAGCCGCAATGACTTCAGGTGGAAGATTTGTCGGATAGGCGATCCACTCAGCCACCTGCAATTGAAGGGAGCCGATTCCTGCGTCGGCAAAACCGATTCGCAGAGGACCGTTGGGGGCCGTGTATGGCCCCGTGTAGGGAGCCGCAGCGGTCAGCACCCCATTCCAATAAAGTCGGAGCTGTTGCCGATCCCACGACACAGCCACGTGTTGCCAAATCCCCTTGGCAATTCCCACGGGCGAGGAAATGCCGAACGCGCTCTGCGGTTGGGGACGCCCCATCTCAAAACGGAGCTGGCCCGTCGGAGTCTCGCAATAAAGCCGCAGTCCGTGCCAGTAACCATCACCCTGGGCGAAAATCATGCCATTGGGACGACCATTTCCCAGTTCGCGCCCCTGGCCAAAATAGCGAAAAACCACCTCGATGGTGAAACCCTTGGCGGCGTCGAACGGTTGTCCCTGAAAGGCCTGGCCATCAATGACAAACAAATGGCTTCCCGGCTTACGACCATCTTGTAACTGGGGCGTCTGGCCGTCGGGCAGACGAAGGAGATCTTTCTCCACTCCCGTACTGGCTACGCTTCCTTGCGGGGTGTTCGCCCGATCAAAGATGTAGTGCCGAACAGGCCGGGTTGGTTCCTGTCCGAGCATAGGGACCGCAAAAACCACAGCAACAATTCCAGATAGGATGGATCGTGCGAATCTTTTCTTCATGGTGGGACCTCTTCGACGTAACATTCAGAGTTGATCGTGACGTTCAATTCGTAGGCGCCCTGTCCTTTTTGGTTGCCCCAACAGGATGGGCTAACGGAGATACGAGGGATCATCATCCTTCCGCAGAAAGATCCCTGAGCGCCTCATCGGCCGCTCCATCACTCAGGTAATTGGGGCGGTATGGCACGGTTTCGAGGAAATTGTTGACCTCGGCCAGCAGCCAATCCTGCTCCGCCTGGCTTTCGCAGGGAACGTTGACTTTGCCCCCCTGATAAACGATCTCGATACCAAAACTTGGGTTAGGTTGCTCATTGGATGTGGATCGAAAGATGGGCGGCGCAGCGACACGAGCCATTTGCACATCTTCTCGACTGATTTGCTTGCGGAATTTGACAAACAAGCATTGCCAACGGCTTTCCAACCATGCTGAATCCAAATAGACGATCCGATGGGATAGCATCCCGGTGAGCGCTCCTCCTAGCATCCCCAAACCGACAAGCCAAAACGGGATCGAGAAGAGCGAAAAAATGATGTTTTCCCATCCAGGAGCTTTTCCCGGATTGAAAAAAATCCCCAGCGCGCCAGCCGTCCAAAAGGCCACGAATCCCAGCCAGAAGACGCTGAATAAAAACAACGCGATGGTCGGGCCTCGCAACCCCCATGGTGGCAAATAAATCAAGAGCTTATCTTCTTTCCGGACCAGGCGGATCCGCGAATCGCCTGGACGGACGGGTGGGGCCTTCGGTTTCTTCTCTTCGGTGGTCCGGAGCTGTCGAATGCGCTCCGTTAATTCCGGAATTTCGAAAATCTCATTGCAAAAGCGGCAACGTCCCAGACCGGTATCCAGGTCCACATCCTCGACCGGAATCTCCTGGTGACAAGACGGACAGATCGGTTTCATGCACAATTATCCGGTAAAAACCAGGCCAGGACATCTTGTTTGCAAAAAAGGGGTCCCTTCTTAGTCAAATCGAATGATACCAAAACACCAGGGCCGGTGAAAGTCGATCGCCCCCGTTGGTACCCAGGAGTAGAACTCGGGTTTCTGAGGATCAGGTGCATCAATCCGGAACAGGTTCAAAAACCAGGTTGTCCCCGGTTTCGGTGTTCCGGGTCGATCACCAACAAGCGATTGAAAAGGAATTGCGTATTCCGCCGACCAACCCTTAGCGCCAGGCTGTCCCAATTTACCATCCGCAAAGACCCGCGTGATAAGCCCCTCACACGTGTAATCTTTCAAACCGATGAAGTTGATCCGCGGGCCACCCACCGGCCGACCGTTGAGGATAAACGCATCGAACACCGTATTGAGTGGGCTAACGTTGATTTCGTAGTAAAGGCGGGGCTGTCCCGTCGGGCAGAGAAAGACCTCCACGCATTCTTCTTCATAAATCGGCGCATCGCGTTCGGTCAGTGTTCCCCAGACAAGCTCATCCTCGCACTGAAAGCCGATGTAAAGGTAACGATCGTTGTAAAGCAGTCGGGCGGTGGTTCGATAGCGCCCAGGGCGGCCTGCGATCGGCTCATTGAGTTCCGCAACCCGCGCCGCCTGCCATAAGGGATCGTCCATTGCCCCTGTCAGCACCAAGTCGCGCTCGATCTTGAAACACCGATACGTTGGCCCGTGAATCAAGATCGGATCATCGGCGACGGGCGGTAATTCCTGAAGGGCCTGACGGCACTTTTCCCGATACTCGTCCTGTTCCCCAGCCATGGATGGAAGCTCGCTCCCTATCAACCAGGCATCACGGGCCTCACGATGGCGGCCCAAGGCCAGCAAGGCGCGACCTCGCCAGTATTGAGCTGGAGCCTCCAGAGGCTTGTCGCGGCGTCCCACCCCGAGATTCTCGGGATATGTGAGAGCTGCCTCGAAGTCTGCCAGAGCGGACCGGGCGTCACCATTCTTCAGCCGCTCCTGTCCCCGCAAGATATGGGCGCGATTGAACAGTCGCCACACAATGTCCTGTCCCTCCCAGTTTGTGAAATACGGGGTGTTTTCCAGCAACTGCAAGCAGTTATCAAGCCGGCCTTCATCAAGATACGCCTGGGCGAGCATCACCGTGATGTCAGCCCTCCGCACATTGCCGATAGGCATCTTCTCCAGGAGATCGATCGCCTCGTTTCGCCGATTGGAGGCGATCAAGATCTCGGCCAAATCACGATACAGCGTTTGGTCCTCGGGACGAACTTGAATGGCTTGTCGGTAAAATTTCTCCGCCGAGGCCAGATCGTTCCGTGTCGTAGCCTCAAGCCCCAGATTCCGCCATACGACGCTGTTTTGCGGAGTCAGCTCAGCAGCCTTTTGCCAAGCGGGAATAGCCTCCTCCACTCGACCCAAATTCGCCAGGAGACAGCCGAGCTGAAACCACGCCTGACCGTCAGCCGGATTCTCCACTGTAGCAAGGCGGAGGATTTCCACTTCTTCCACGCGGGAAGCAAATCGCCGTGGCGACGGGTGTTTGACAGCCTCCGCCAGCCAATTTTTCATTGCCGTCTTGTCCCCACGTTTCGCGGCAAACCAGGCGAGATAGTAATAAGGCATGAAGTCGTATCGGCCAAGCGGCGCATGCTCGACCAAGATTGCCCGAACGATCGATTCTGCCTGATCGCTCAGGCCCACTTCCTCCAGTGACAGAGCAACTTCAAGGACCTCAAATTCGGGGTCGCCAAGCATCCTTTCCCAATGAGCGGCCAGCGTCTTATGTTGGTCGGAAAGACGATGCGATAGCCCCCAGACTGGCAGAATGGCCGTCGCATTTGTTTCCACTCGGCGACGAATGATCACCGCGGCTTCCTCCTCGCGATTCTGAGCAATCAGGCAGAGTGCGAGGTGGTCCATGGTCACAGGATCGTCTGGAAATTGTTTAAGGGCCTGACGAAAAGCCTTTTCGGCCTCCGCATGCTGGCCTTGAGCCATGAGAATTCGCCCTAAAAGGTCACTGGCGGGGACGCCGGCGGTGCTTGTTTCCGCTGCCTTTTGCGCCGCCAAAACGGCCTCGGAGAGATTCTTGAGCCGGAAGTGGCTGGCCGCCAGGTAGTACCATGCCCAGCCGTCGGCGGCATCTTGCGCCACTACGTCCTTGAGCTTGTCGATAGCGGCCTGATAAAGTCCCGACTCGAAGTCGAGGATGGCCAGGGCGCGACGAGCTGGCCCATAGCTGGGATCCCGTTCCAAGGCCAGTTGGTAATACCGTCGGGCGGAGATCCGATCGGTGGCCAGATCATATTTCTCGCCCTTACGGTAACACTCCTCGGCGGTTTTCTTTTCATCGGGTGTTTCCTGAAAGGTAGTCGGGTCCGGCGGTTCGACATGTGGAATCTCCAAAGGAGAACGATGTTTGACAAGCAACTGGCCTTCCCTTGAACGGACCTCGATGTCAATTTGATCGGAAGCCTGAGCCGGGACATCGACAATCACGGGTTGTGCCGGACTGATGTCGACGGCCATTTGTTTCAGGATGCTATCTCCGCGCTTGATGCTGACAATGGCCGCCGGAAACACACCGGTCCCCAGAAGTCGTACCTGAACTCCTTCCCGCCGGCGAAGCACATTGATGACAACATCGCGCGTGGCGTATTCGAATCCATCGCCTAAACCATGGACAGGAAACCACCATTCCTGCCATGCCACGCGCTGGCGAGGGCAGAGGCGTCCATAATCCGACTGTGTGGGCAACGGGCCGCTCTGCACCTCGATGTACGGACCATCATCATCGGTCAGGTCCTGTTCAGCCATACGGCCAAAATCCCATTCGCCCCAGGTCCAGGCCTTCTTCCCACTCAATTGCCGGTGATCCGCCCATTGAACAACACCACGGTCGGCGTCCACATCATAAGCCCCAAAAAAATCGTGCGTGCACTTCACTGCAAAGATCGAAGAATACGTTTCATAATTCTTGAGCCAACTCAGGTCTTTTCCATCATGAATCGGCCAGCGGAAAAATTCGCGGGCATTATGGTCGGTGCCCAAACTCATGGGAAATATGAAACGAGTTCCCGTTTTATTGGGAAAGGCCGTGCAATTCCAGAAGTAGTAAGGATGCATACCGTCGGTTGGGTTATAAAGGGAAATCTGCTCATCCAGATAGCTGCGACCTGGATGTAGTGTCAAACGCACAGTGCAGCGGGTGCGGAAGATTTGCTCTGTACTCGAAATTTCCAGAAATGCCGACCCATCGGATTGCCGTCCCGTGGTCACGTTTGCCGGTTCCAAGCAAAGAACGGTATGGCCGTGCGGCCCTGGGTTCCATTCAATCCCACCGGAGATCCAGGCCCCTCGCATGGCGATCATGCCGGGCTTGATGACCTTATTGAGGTGGAACATCTCCTCGCCCGTGGTCTTGTCCAAAACCGAGTGGATGCGTCCCCCAAGCTCCGGCAAACAGGTCACACGAAGATATTCATTCTCCAGAAAGATTGCCCGATAGGTGCGATCTTGCTTCACGCGTACAAGATGGTCCTGCATGAGGTAGGGATAAACGATACTGCCGTGAACGGTGGTGGAGAGTCGCGGGCCCCCTTCCAGTGCCCAAAACTTCGGGTTCGGGTCCTCTTCCCACGGATAGGTTGGGAGTGTGATCGAGTCGGTCCAGGTACGGACTGAAGCACTGGAAACTTCGGCAAATGACGATGGCATAAGAGACAAACTCCCGCAAGCCAGAGCGAACATGCTCAACAGAGCACACCCGAGGATCGGAGAAGACTTTCGCGAGGTCAACATAATCGTTTCTCCCTTGGCAAGCCAGCGTGGCAATTCTACGTCATTGTGTCCAACGCCCGAAACAGTTGGGTTTGGTTGGCCCACTGCAAATCACTCTGGCGAGTGACACGAAATCTCCAAACGCTAGGCAAAATGAGTGTAACGCCACGTGGCCCAGGTGTCTATCGGCAGAGATTTCCGAAATCCGATAAGTCGATGATCACGTCTCGTGGCTGTGATCAAACCGTGGACATGACAAGAAGCCCCCATGAGAGGACGAAAATAGACGGAGACGCCTATCCTGCCCGGGCAAACGTCCGCAGATTCTCAACGGTCCGCAGAAGGTGCCGATGGCATGACCATGATGCTGGCTGGGAGAACGCAACGGGTGTCTCCAACAGACCTGGCCGAAGTCCCTGAAGTCCGGCTTGCCACAGATCGTGTTGAATCGCCATTTCGGTTGTCGCTGACTTGCCGGGCGGTACCCGATGAGATGGGCATCAGAGGTCCATCGCTTTCGCCCCGGCTCAGCCGTGAAGAAAATGGATCGAGAGGTTGTTTGCCTTGCGACGCTTTGGCCAAATCACCCGGTAAGACCATTGTCACCCCGGTCTGGTTGAGCGCTCGAAGGAGTTGCGGGGAGGGTTGCCGGACGATAACAATTTCACTCCTGGCCGTGTCTGCATCAGTGGCTTGGACGACGCAGACAACATGATGGCCACCGGCTTGCCTTCGCATGATCTCTTCGAGTGTGGCTTGTTCCTCTGCCGAAAGCTCACATTGATTGGTGAACGCTACGGGAGTGACTGAGGAGCCGACGCTTCGTTGCCCTGTGTCGTCCGACCCGATCATACGAGATTCACCATCGCCGCTAACGGGGCTTGGGATCGGCAAGGGCAAACCATTGGCGATTGTAATTGCCTCCGGAGACGCTCCCAAAGCAGGGGATGCTGTTCTCCCGAACTGCGTATGAAGGGGCGAAGCAGTATCGCCCGGCGGCATCGAGGGATGCGCCAGCGAGCCGCCCGATAGTGGGGACGCGTATTTTTCTCCCGGCTGATTGGATGCCGTGAGTGCCGCGGCCGGGGAAGATTGGGAACCCTCGGTAAGCCGGGTAGCCGTAGTGTCCCAGCGATAGACGAATGCCAGATTGAGTTGATCAAGCGAGCGATGGATTTCTCGCAGGGCGAGGTAGATTCCTTCATTAAGCGGAGGATCGGCGGCATTGCACACACCGATGAGAAATCCCTCGTTGGAAAAGAGGCCGCCGCCACTTCGTCCAACAAGCGGTGCACGTGAGGCCTCGATATTGCTTGGTCCCAGATACTTATCAATGGCAGTAATCCTTCCATCCCATACAGTAGGCGGTTGGCTCTCGCTGCATCCCACCGAGTAAACGGCATCCCCAACGGCCAGCGGATAACCAGGGGAGGCCACGCGGGCAACAATCACAGGAACCCCTGGGCGAATACTCAGGAACCCGATGTCCAGACGATCATCGTAATAGATCAACTGAGCGGGAAGGCCCTGCACCGGTTTGGCACCAAATAAGTCCACCAAGATTGGCGTCTTTCCCTGACTTTCGCGAAACAGGTGGCCGCATGTCACGATCAGGGCCTCGCCGCCCCGGGCGTCAATGATTGTCCCGGAGCCGGTCGATCGCCCCTGAGGATCGTCAACCCGAATGCGAACCGTCACAGCAATCAGGTCCTGTTCATTTGCCCCAGCGAAACGGGAGTTTTCATCGAGGGGTGGGATCATTCCCGGGACCTGCGTTTGCGCGGTCGCCGTCCGAACTGATGATAGACCGCTTGCCGGGCTTCGCTGCGCTGTGGCGACCGATAAACTATTTGTGGAAGCCAGAACAGTAGCCGGGCCCGCGGTTGAATCTGATCGCGGCGCAAGCCGACAGAGCGCCACCAAATCGTCCAGGCTCGCGCCGCCAACGATCCGCTTCGCTTCCCGTCCGTCGATGAGCATCACAAAGGTCGGAACCGCTTGAATTGCGAACCGCTTGGCCAGGGCCGGTTCCCGATCAATGTCCACCTTTCGCACCGGATATCCCATTCGAGCCAGCTCCTCGACAATCGGTGCCATACGCTGACACGGTCCACACCAGCTTGCAGTGAAATCAAGGAGCACCGTCTGTCTTTCCCAAATCTCCTCCCCTTTCGCCTCCGGGGTGAATAGGCTCGGCGAAAGACAAAAGGTCATGCTCAACACAAGGCACATGAGTTTGCCGACCGAGAGCTTCCCTGCTCTGTGGACATAGTAAGGAGGCAGATTTCGCATGGCCTATTCCTCTTGAATGAGACGGTGAAGATGGAATCCTTTCCACTTTGCCTTCCAACGGTTAGCCGAGCCCCGAGGTGTTGTCATATGTCGGCAACGCGCAAAAGGGGATTTCGAGGGGATCGGTGCGCTGTCACTTGCGCAAACCCAGCAGGCTTGCCCGATGAAGAGATGAACGGGTATGAACGATTCCTTTCCGCGAACCTGCAACTCGGGTAACCTCCGTGTCCCCGCTTACCGAGTGATTAATCGATGGCCGTCAACGTTTTCTCCGCTCCGTTATCTTCACAATTGTCCGCTGTGATGTTGGAACAAAACGTGCCAACATTCCCTTTTGGCCAAATCTCGTTCGAGAGAGTTGGTTCACCCATTAAAAACCAGTCGATAAAATTGAGCAATGCCAATTTGGGAAACAATTGTCGCGGCACTGTCGTTTTGGAATGCCGCTGAGAGGTGTTGAAGGACATGCCCCCACCAGCTCTTTCCATTTTGCCACCTTCACGTTTTTTTCCGCATCCCGAATTGGCCGACGACGATGGCATCGTGGCTATCGGCGGAACGTTGCACCCTGAACTCTTGCTGGATGCCTATTCTCACGGGATTTTCCCCTGGCCAGTGGATGAAGATACCCCCATTATTTGGGCATCGCCGGCCAAACGGGCTGTCTTTGAATGGGCTGAAGTCCACATACCGAGGAGGTTGAAACCCGTCATTAGACGGGATAACTTTCGGGTGACCATCAATCGCGATTTCCGTTCCGTTATCAGGGGATGTGCTACGGCACCTGGTCGCAGGGGTCAAACCTGGCTCACATCGGCCATGATCGAGGCCTACACCCGGTTTCATGAACTGGGATTTGCCCATAGCGTTGAAGTCTGGCAGAACGATACACTCGCTGGAGGGGTGTATGGTGTTGCGATATCGGGCCTTTTTGCCGCTGAGTCGATGTTCTATCGGGTCAGTAACGCCTCCAAAGTGGGGCTTTTGTATTTACTGGCTCACCTCCGCCAACGGGGCTATGCATTGGTGGACATCCAGATGCTGACCCTGGTGACCGAATCGCTGGGAGCACAGGAAATCTCACGCCGGGAGTACTTACGCCGACTTGCTTCGGCCTTAAAGCTTCCTGTGACCTTCGGTGAAACCCTCGCCGTCGGCCCAGAGGAGGTGCTGGCCCTCGATGCGTCGGCAAATCAAAGGGGCTGATCTTCTGGCAGAAAGGAATAGGTTGTTTTCGGAACCTGGTGAGATTGAATTGCCAGAGTGCCGTTTCGGTGGGACCTGCGTGTCGGGTCCGCCCATCGGAGGGACGCGCCTGTCGCGTCCGCCACGTAATGTTTGACAATCCATCCCACTTCGGCGGGCACGACGAGCGTGCCCCTCCAAACTCTCCTCTCGGAGGGACCCGCTTGTCAGGTCCGCGAAATACCGTTTGGTGATCTACTCTGCCTCGGCGGGCGTGACAAGCACGCCCCTCCGAATTCTTCCCCAAACGCGTGCACCGCCGTTTGGATTGCCAAAATGGAGTCCCAGCGACTAAGATGAAAAAGTATTCCTGGTGTTGGCCGGTCAGAGAGATCCGTGTCAGTGCGGGCTATGTCCACGAGGACTGCAGGCCAGGGAGGGGTTTGAGGACTTTGACTTTAAGTTTGCCGTGGTTGAGGCTCGGGAGAATTTTCCGGTTTAGGTAGGACTCCATGTTCGAAAGACTACAGTCGGGACTTTTCGAGGCGATCCGTACCCTTGCTGGACAGGGAAAACTGACCGAAGCGAACATGCGTGAGGGACTGCGGATGGTGCAGCAGGCCCTCCTGGAGGCTGACGTCAGCCTGCCTGTAGTCAAGGCCTTTATCGAAAAAGTGTCCAAAGAGGCCCTCGGCGAACGGGTCCTCCGGTCCCTCCGTCCGACCCAGCAGCTCTTGACAATCGTTTACGAGCAGCTTGTGGCCTTGATGGGGCCTGTGGACCACGATCTGCACTTGAAGCCGAGCGGATCGATCATCATGTTGTGCGGGCTTCAGGGGTCAGGTAAGACGACGACGGCAGCCAAGTTGGGAAAATACCTCCAGATGAAGGGGTGGAAGCCGCTCCTTGTAGCAGCCGACTTGCAACGGCCTGCCGCCATCGAACAGTTACAGGTCCTTGGGGAAAAGATCGGCGCGGCCGTGTATGTCGAAAAAGGGGCGACGGATCCTCTTCTGGTTTGCAGAAATGCCTTGCGTCAGATGTCTGAACTGGGGGCCAATGTGGCCGTCCTCGATACGGCTGGCCGACTCCACATCGATCAGGCGTTAATGCAGCAGTTGGCCCTCATCGACCGGCAGATCCAGCCTGACCAGGTTTACCTGGTGGTCGATGCCATGACTGGTCAGGATGCCGTCAACAGCGCGAAGGCGTTTCATGAGGCCCTCAAGCTCAACGGCGTGATCCTGACAAAGTTGGATGGTGATGCCCGCGGCGGGGCGGCCCTGTCCGTCAAATTCGTGACCGGTGTCCCGATCAAATTCATCGGGACGGGTGAAAGTACGGAGGCCCTGGAAGAGTTTCACCCCGAGCGGATCGCCGGCCGCATTCTTGGCCAGGGCGACCTGATGACCTTGATTGAGCAGGCGCGACAGAAGGTTGACCAGGAAGCAATGCGGCGTCAACAGGAGCGCTTGCAGCAGGGGCAATTCACGTTCGACGACTTTCGGAATCTCATCGATCAGATGAGCCGCCTCGGCCCTGTGAATCAAATTATGTCAATGATTCCGGGAATGGGGCAATTGGTGGATGAGATGGGGGATCTCGATGCCGAACACTCGCTTCGCCGAATCAGGGGGATTATCGATGCCATGACCCCCGAGGAGCGGCGCAAGCCGGAAATCATCGACCTCAGTCGGCGGCGGAGAATTGCAGCGGGGGCCGGCGTTGCCCCGCATGACGTGTCCGAGCTTGTCCGCGTGTTTGAGCCCATTGCCGAGATGATGCGGCAGCTGGCGGGGCAAGGGATGCGAGGGCGCGTGCAAATGATTCAGTCACTGATGCGACAGGCGGCGAGCAATCCCCAGGGAATGCTGTCGAAACCCAAAGTGGGGACAGGAAAACGGCTTCGGCCCGAGGAAAAAGCCCGCCTGAAAAAGTTGCGGGAAAAGGAACTCCGCCGACGGCGCAAAGAACAGCGCCGTGGCGGATAACCTGCCCTGCTTGCCGATCATAACCCGACCCTGTCAGGCTTCCTTCCACACCAAAACCGCCCGTCGGAGCGGAACGGATGATCAAACGTTGTGCTGCGGACCTGACAAGCAGGTCGCTCCGGAAAGGCGCATCGGAGGGGCACGCTCGTCGTGCCCGCCGAAGTGGGATAGATTGTCAAACGTTGTGCTGCGGACCTGACAAGCAGGTCCCTCCGAAAAGTAGAATCCAGGGTCAGGTTGCTAGCAACCCGTCGATGACAGCATTGTCAAGGCT
>Ga0308414_1002069_pt1 | contig 13064 bp, 8 predicted proteins | sample HotsprSampleOS50_FD_205667 | JGI IMG/M metagenome (GOLD analysis project Ga0308414, IMG submission 205667) | Hot spring phototrophic mat microbial communities from Octopus Spring, Yellowstone National Park, Wyoming, United States - 20090730_OS50 ... | reverse complement strand
TCGTAGAGCCACTCTTTGAAACTATATTAAAACCAAGCCTCTTACCAGCAAAACTCTCTTTAATTCTGTTTATCTCTTCAGGGTCAAGAGAAGGACCAACAAAAACAAACTTATCCTTTATATCAGAAAATTGTATAAGAACCTCAATCCCTTGATAAGACCCACCCGTACCAATACATACAATATAATCAACATCAAGATCAAGACTATTTACATCATTTTCTATCTCTTTTATGCCCCTATTTCCAAGATAATAATACCAGTCAACCATACCATAATTTTCCATAAAAGAAAAGACTTCTTTAAAGTCTAAGTCAAAAGCTCTGTTCTTTACTTTTCTTAAGACTTTAGGTGGGAAAAGAAAGTTTAATTCCATATAATTAACCTTCTATCCATGGCCTGTCACCAGGTTTTCCCATATAAGGGTCTATCCAACCTTTAACACTAGTATCTATCAATATGTCTTTATCTCCAATAATATTCTTAACCTCTTGAAGTAAAGATAAGTGTTTTTCCTCATCAATCTTTATATTACCAATAGTCCATTGAAGTTCTGCTATATTAAAACTTCCTAGACCCTTTTCATAAAAGTCTATAGCAGTCTTCTCAGTATTTATAAATTCTTCTACAATCTTTTTAAGACTTACCTTATCTTTTAAAACATTATTCTCAGAGTAGTTGATAGGAACAACACCACCAAAAGAACCTATCAACTTATGTAAAGCTACCATGTGTTTTGTCTCTTCTTCAAATATAATTTTCATCTTTTCCTTTATAACTTGATCATCAATAAACTCTATACAACTTCTATAACCTATAATACTCTCATACTCTATATTAAAACCATTTATTAAAAACTCAATAGCCTCTATTTTGTTCTTGTTGTTTTCTATAAAATCCTGAATAGGTTTAAAATTAATATTAATATTGTCTTTAATATTCTTCATAGATTCAAGAACTTTTTTATTTACATTACTCTCTTTACTGATAAGATTTGATAAATGTTCAATATCTTTAATAACACTATTAAGATTATCAAATATTCTTTTTGTTGTAAATGAAAACTCCATTTTTCCCCCATAAAATAGTTTTTTAATTTAATTAGAATTAAAAAATAAAAAAAAATATTATAATTTCAAAATTCAACAGAGACACTTAATCTTGCATAAAAAACTTTCTTTTCTTCAGGATATGTAACAGCATAACCAAAAAGTATATTTAAAGGGCCTGCATATCCCAAAAACATAGATAAACCCAATTCACTACCATAAGAAATATCAAACTTGTCCATTTTAATATCATTAAAACCATAATTCGAGACCTGTCCAAAGTCATAAAAAGGGTTTAAAAATATCTCTTTTATAAAGAAAGGTTTATTACCAAATCCCGAAAATATAGAGAAAAGAGGTATTGTATACTCTATATTACCCAAAATATAATAATAACCACCAAACTCCTCAGTACTATACCCTCTAAAAATAGGAGAATCATCCAATGTTTTATCTATTCCACCAATAGTATAGTACATCTGTGGAAACTTTTTCCCCCATAAGCCCTTAGACTCTAATTTTACACTAAAAACAGAGTTTGGTATTATAAAGCCAGTATCAGCATTTATATTTAGATTAATTGAAACCTCTGTTGACTTAGGCTCCAAATATTTATTAACAAAAGTCTTGATCTTAAGGCCTTTAGACTTAATATTTTGAAAATAGTATGAAGTAAAGTCCAGAATTATGCCACCTGATGGGCCATAAAATGAACCAGTATATAGTTTATAGTACATGTTATCAGGTTCTTTTTCATTATCCCAGTAATTGTAAATACCACCAAGTAGAAAGATTATGTTTGATGTAAGTGTGCTATAGGAATACAAAAGATAAAGACTATTGTTATAATCAGACTGATAATAATCATCTAATCCAGTAGGATTAACAGGGACCTCATATATTTTAATAGCCCTTGAAGAATCCAAAATAAAACCTAGTCCAGAATCAGAATTGACAAAAGAGTATTTAAGATTATACTCAGCCCTTGACTTATTATTAATTGAGGCATATAATAAGATATCATGCTCTTTTAAAGGGTCTTGCCAACTTGTTATTGCACCAATAGAATATTCTTTATCATAAAAAGTAATATAAGGTAACCACCAGTATAGACTTAAATAAGAAAAAGGGTTATAATTTTCTATCTTATCTTCTATCTTAGCTGGAGAGTATTTGTAAGACTCTATTCTCTTAAAACTTAAAATAGGAGGACTATACTTTTTTATTTCAGAATAAGAGAGTGTAGGACCATTCACAGTTAAAGTTATAAAATACAGTTTATTGTCTGATAAAAATGGTTTATCTGCCAGTGTTATAACATTAGTTAATGTAGATAAGGTCTTAGTATATATATCAAAAGAGTATATGTTATAAACACCTGTCTTATCAGAAGCAAAAACTATTTTACCATTACTAAACCTTGGATTAGATACAGAAACATCAAGTGATGAGATCAACTCTTCTCTTTGAGCATTTATCTTAAATATATACAGATTATACTTTTTATTCTCTTTTCTAAAATAGGATATATTATCATCATCAATAAATAATGGATAATAAGAGTTTATGTTTATATCTAGCTTCTTATATTCTTTAGTTTCAATATAATATAAACCTATTTCCTTATTGCCATCATTTCTGTTTCTCATAACAACAATTTTATCACCTAAGTATGATATAGAAGCCCATACAACCCTCTCAAGACCAGTATCTATGATATCTTTTCTCCTTGTATCATATAGAAAAAGTTTTGATATAACAGACGAGTTTACACGCTCATACATACCAAAGACAACATATTTGCCTGTTGTATCAATATCAATAAAGTCAGAAAAAAATCCTTTATTTATATTATAAGTTTTGCCAGTGTTGATATCATATAAAAGCAAAAGGTTCTTTTGTCTTGTATTACTAACAATTATATACACATAGTTATCATAAACACAAAAGTTTTCAACAATAGAAAATTCTTTAGACCAGTATAATGGGATAGGGCTTGTATAATCAAAAGACTTTATTTTGTTTATTTTTTCTTGTTGATAATTTATCTCATCAGTAATAATTCTTGCATAAAAGTCAGTATATGAAACCTCATCATTTCTACTCTTTTTGCTATTATCATCAAGTTCAGAGATAAACGTTTCAAGACCATAGTTTACAAAGTAGTAAAACCTGCCTGCGTGAACATTGCTAAGTCTTGCTGTTGGATTCCCACCATCATAATAGTACTTACTTATCCCAAGAAGCATAAAAGCACCTATATAATAAGGTGTTGAACCAATAGGATACTTAGGGTTAGTATAGTAAGAAGTAGCCTTATCCATAGAAGGAAAACCATAAATAGAATAGTTTCTAAGGGTAGCATCAAAATAAGCATCATTTATCCTATCACCATCAGTAAAATATGCTTCATTAAACACAGCAATACCTTCAATTATCCAGAAAGGTTTAAAAAGGTTTGGTGTAGTAAAAGGAATATAAGGTTTACCAAATACAGTTTTTAAAAAACTTGAATAACCCCTGGTCATATTAAGGTCAAAAACATGTGTCATCTCATGAATTATAAGTCTTTTTAAGAGGCTTGAGTTTTTGAAGTCTGGCTCAGTTATAGAAGAAGTAAGATAAAGGTCTATTTTGTTAAACAAGAGAATATCAGTTATAGCATTAATAACATCCACACTATTATGTATATGGATATGTACCTTTCCCGGATTATAAGAGTATAAAGACTCTAATGTCTTGAAAGCACCCTCTGCATATTCTCCTATTATTACACCAACCTCTTTTGGAACATTATCAGGAAAATGTATATAACAATTATCTGTCTTTATTGTGTTATAAGAGTAAACAAAAAAAGGAAATATAAAAAATAATAATATAATTCTTTTCAACTTTCCCCCTAAAAAATGAAAAATTTTAAAACTAAAATTTAAAAATAAAGTTTCACTTTTATATAATAACAAAGAATAAGAAAAAAGAAAAGGTATAACTAAAAATAAAATAGTCTCAAGATTACAAAACGTATTACATTTTTCTATTCTTATATAACTCTTTAATTCTTTCTTTAATTCTTTATATAATATGTTCTTTGCTTTATACAAGAATTTTTAAAAAAAACATAACTTAAAAAAATAAAAAACACTTAAACTTTTAGACTTAAAACCGAATCTAATTAAAAGAGCTAAAAAACAAAGAGGTTTAAAAATGAGAGCTTTAAAAGAACTTTACATAATATTACAAAGAGAGTTACAAACAATAAGCCTTATAAAAGAAGTTGAAAAAATGAAAAACAACCTACTCATAAAAGGAAAACTAGTAGACCTTTCAAATATAAACAATGATCTTACAAAATTGATAGAAGAGAGTCAAAAGCTAGAAGAAAAGAGAGAAAATGTTATAGAAGAAATAAAAAAAGAGGAAAAAATAACTAGTTCAAGACTCAAAGACATAATCTCCATTATAAAAGATGAAGAGTTAAAAAAAGACTTTAATGAACTGTATGAAAACCTAAAAAAAGAGGTGAATGAAGTCAAATACTATAGCAGTATAAACAATGAACTTATAAAAGCATCATTAGAGGTTATAGAAATAACACTAAAGAGAAATGAACTGGATATGAGTGATATAGACTATACTGCAAAAGAAAAAAATAATTTTTCAATTTTGATAAACAAAATAATATAAGCCAAGGAGGGCTTAAATGAGTTCTTTTTTAGGAATAGAAATAGGAAAAAGAGGAGTACTAACACATCAGACAGGGCTTAATGTAATCTCTCACAACCTTGCAAACTCAGCAAACGAGTCATATAGCAGACAAAAGGTTGAAATAGGAACACTCCCACCACTTTACAACCCATCATTTAACAGAGAAAACTCAAAAGGACAGATTGGACAAGGTGGAAGTGTAGTGTCAGTAGAGAGAGTAAGGGATGACTTCATAGACTCTAGGATAATGGAAGAGGCATCAGGTTTAGCATTCTATAAGACAAGAGACTTTTTTATGAAACAGATAGAACACATAATCAATGAACCTAATGGACCAAGCCTTAAAGAAAAGTTTGATGACTTTGTAAAGTCCTGGAATGATGTTGCATTATTACCTGAAGACCCTGGAGCAAGGAATGCACTTGTTACATCATCTCAAAACATGTTAGGATACATAAGAGACCATTATGAAAATCTAAACAAGACAAGAATGCATGTTGATGCACTTGTAAGAGACAAGGTAAGCGAGATAAACTCATTAGCAGAAAAGATAAGAGACCTTAACGTAGAAATAGTGAAGGTACAGGCTTTAGGTGACAATCCAAATGACCTATTAGATAAAAGAGATCAATTGATAGAAAAGCTAAGCAGCATTGTGGACATAAATGTTGTAAAGTCAAATAACAATGAGATAATAGTATATCTTGACTCAAAAGCACTTATACAAGGTATAAAAGTAACAAAACTAGAGATATCAGATGAACCAAATACTGGAATGGCAAGAGTAATATGGGAATATGGAGAAGAAGCAAAGATAAATAGTGGAGAACTTGCAGCACTCTTGGAGATAAGAGACAAAGATATAGCAAACACAATGAAAAAGTTGGACAACTTCCTTGTTCAAATGGTTGATGCTGTAAATGATATTCACAAAACAGGTTTTGGCATAGCACCAAACACAGGACTTAACTTTTTTGAAGTAAAAACAATAACAACTGATGTAAATGGTAACTATGACGTAAACAAGGATGGACAGTTTGATTCAACATATATATTCAAGATAAGTGGGACAAAAAAAGTCAAGCTTGATGACGTAATAGGTGAATCAGGCTTTATAAACTTAGGCCCTGACGATACAGGCAAAGATGTTATAATAGCATACAAGGACACTGATACAGTAAGGAATATAATAAATAAAATAAACTCTTCTGGTGCAAGAATAACAGCTCATATTAATACAGAAGGAAGGTTAGTATTTAAAGGTCTATACTCAGAGTCTAAAGACTATCCAGACTTTATAATAAGACACCTTGAAGACAGCGGTGTATTTTTAACAAGTTTCACTGGAATACTAAAAGAATCAGGACCTAATGGAGCATTTGACTATAGGAAGATAAATGAGGCTAACAAACTGTCAGGCGATTTTAGTGTGGGGTATCAAAAAAATATAAGTTCATGGTCAAAACTTGATGATGCAATATTAAGAAACCCTATGAATATAGCAGCAAGGAAGGGAAAAGATATTGATGGTGATGAAAAGAATGATATTGCCAATGGAAAGGGCGATGGTCTTAATGCACTAAGAATAGTTGCACTACTTACTTCTCAGAATGACAAGTCAAGCCTTGACATGAATGCAAAAGCTGATACTATGCCATTAATGATAGATAAAAATGTAACAAGTTTTAGACCATACTTTGACAGTATTGTTGCAAACATAGGTGAGGTTGCAAAGTCAGATAAATTAAACTTTGACAAACAGACAGTATTGGTCACTGGCTTAAAAAACATGAGAGAAAAGGTTTCAGGCGTAAATATAGATGAAGAACTGGTTAATTTGATAAAGTTTCAACAAGGATATCAGGCATCAGCAAAGATAATACAGACAATGGACAACATGCTTGATATAATAATGAAACTAGGAAGATAAAGGAGTTAAAAAATGTATAGAATATCAAACAACCTTTTGTCAAACAACTTTTTATTTAATATAAATAGACATGAGAATCAAATGTCTGATATACAAAAAAAGATAGGCTCACAGAGAGAGATATTGTTACCAAGTGATGACCCTGTTGCCACAACTGAATACATGTCCCAAAGGTCAAGACTTTCAGACATAGAAAGGTATCGAAGGGGAATAGACCTATCAAAGGGCAGGATAGACACTACTGAAGCAAAACTGAGAGACATTAATGAACTCTTAAAAAGAGCAAAAGAATTATCAGTACAAGCAGCTAATGGTGTATATACTGCTGAAGACAGACAAAAAATAGGTGTTGAAATAGATCAGATACTTGAAGAAGTTGTACAGATAGCAAACACTAAGTACAAAGGAGAGTCTCTATTTGGAGGGACAATAACAGATGAAGAGGCTTTTAAGGTTTCAACATCAAAAATAATTGATCCTACAACAGGTAATGTAATATATGGAAAAGAGAGTATTTCAAAAGTTGAATACCAGGGTGATATATACAGTAAATATTTTGAAGTCGGAAGAGGTGAATACATAGCAAGCAATATACCTGGAAGTAATGCATTCTGGGCAAGTAACCAGGTAATAACATCAAACACACCAGGGACAGGCTATATTGCAACTAAAGACCAGACAATAAGGATAGATGGGGTTGAGATTCAGATAAAACAAGGTGACAACATAAACTCTATAGTACAAAAGATAAACTCTGCAAACCTTAACGTAAGGGCTGAGGTTGACAACACCACAGGACAAAACCTATTGATACTAAGAACAACAGTTCCTCATCAGATGTATCTTGAAGACCTTGGAGGTGGCACAGTATTACAAGACCTTGGGGTATTGTCAAGCAGTGTATCAAAACCACCTTATAACTATGCACCATCTGCAAGTGTATATGGTGAGACAGTCTTTGACGTATTGATAGGGCTTAGGAACTCACTATACAAAAATGATATAGAAGGCATAAACAGGAGTATTGGTGGCATTGATCAGTCAATAAGTTCAGTACTAGACAATCTCGCATACGCAGGTTCAATACAGAGAAGAATAGAAGATACACAAAACAGGTTATCAGCTCAAGAAATGTATGCAAAAGACATTATAAACAGGATAAATGGTTTAGACATGGCTAAGGCTGTGACTGACTTAAAGAATATAGAGACTGAATACAATGCAGCACTACAGATAGGAGCAAGGATAATACCAAAAACACTTTTGGATTACCTAAGGTAAAAGTGTACAAAAATTTATTAATATAAAAATTTTTTATTAAATTATTATAAGGAGTGGTTTATGGAAAAATATATTGATACCCCTGATGGTAAAATATTAGTGGAAGAAAATGAAAGAATATTCTTCCCAGAGGGTATTTACGCTTTTGAAGCACTGAAAAATTTTTATATACTTAGAATGGATGATGACAATGTTTTTTATTTATTACAGTCAGAAGAAAGACCAGAAATAGCTTTTATAATAATAAACCCTTACCTATTTAAAAAGAATTATATCTTGAATGTAAGAGAAGAAGACCTTAAGGCTATAAAGATAAACAATGAAAAAGATGCTGAAAAAGATTTGGCTGTTTTTACAATAGTTACAATAAATGAAAACTCAATGACTGCAAACCTACTTGGGCCAATTATAATAAACCTAAAAGAAAAAATAGGAAAACAAGCACTAGCATTAAATGAAGACTATTCAACAAAACATGACATATTATCAGAAATAGAGAATAATAAAGAAATAAGAGAGGCTTTGGGTGTTAGTACTGGCTAGAAAACCTAATCAGAGTATAATGATCGGTGATGATATAGAGATAAAGATAATAGAGGTTAAAGGGGACCAGATCAAAATAGGGATCCAGGCCCCCAAAAATATTGCTGTTCATAGGAAAGAAGTATATGAAGAAATAAAAAAAGCTAATATAGAAGCAACAAAGTCAAACAAGACACCCTCAACATTTAGAAAAATTGCTGGAATACTTAAAAAAAATAAAGTTGAAGATAAAGAATGAAGTCCATTCAAAAACAAAAGATAGTACCATTAGTATTTTTAAACATAGTCTTAGTAGTCATACTCCTTTTTGTGCTAAATCACTATAATATAATATCTTTCTCAAAATTAATGCCTTCTAAGCAAAAAACAGAAGACGTGATAGAAGACCCTTTCTTATTAGAAAAAGAGATGCTAAAAAAACAATGGGAAGTTTTATCAGCAAAAGAACAGGCATATATTGAAAAAATGGAAGAACTTAAGAAAAAAGAAGAATTACTTACTGAAAAATTAAAAGAGGCTGAAAAAGAAATAGAAATAGCCAAGAGTATGCAGAAAAAACAAGAAGAGATAAAAAAGAGTTATGAAGACAGACAAAAGAATGTAAGGGACTTGGCTCAAAAAATAGGAAATATGCCACCAAAAGACGGTGTTGCACTGCTTGAAAAGATAGATCCAGTACTTGCTGTTGATGTAATAAAAGAAATGGATAATATAGCAAGAGAGAGGGGAAAAAAGTCTATAACAGATTACTTATTATCAATAATGGATAAAGAAAAGGCTTCAACAATAATAAGACTTATATCAAGATATCCAACAGAACCAGAAAACAATCCTGAGCCTAAGACTAATAATCAGTAAAAATTATAAAACCAAAAAATTTAAATTAAAGTCTAAAAATTAAAACTTGTTATCTTAAAGATTATTCAGTCTTAACAGATTTAAAAAACATATCCTTAAAAAAACAACAAAATATTCTTAAATTTTAGATTTACCATACTAAAATTTTATAATAAAATTTTAAAAAGGATTATTATTTGAACACTCAGACAAAAGAAGAAAAACTTGAATTATTAAAGCAACTTGTAAGCCAGTTTAAAGCGAACATAAAGCAATACAAGAGTCAAAACTACGATGAGGCAAACACAAGGGTTGACTTTATAGATAAGTTTTTTGAACTACTTGACTGGGATGTAAGAAATATTCAAGGATTTGCAGAGCAGTATCGTGAAGTTGTAAGAGAAGATAGAGTTCAGATTGAAGGAAAAGCTAAAGCACCCGATTATTCATTTAGAATAGGTGGTATAAGAAAGTTCTTTGTTGAAGCAAAAAAGCCATTAGTCTATATAAAAGAAGAGATTGACCCAGCATACCAGGTTCGTAGGTATGGATATACTGCAAAATTACCATTATCAATCTTAACAGACTTTGAAGAGTTTGCAATCTATGACACAAGGATAAAACCAAATAAGAATGACAAGGCTGATGTTGCAAGAATATTTTATTGTACTTATGAAGAATATGAAAAATACTTTGACTTCATATACGGGACATTCTCAAAGACTGCTATACTAAAAGGTAGTTTTGATAGATATGTTGAGGAAAACAAAAACAAAAAAGGGAGTAGTGAAGTTGATTCTGAAATTCTAAAAACTATAGAGGAATGGAGAACAGAACTTGCCAAAAATATTGCATTAAGAAACTCAGATATTGACATATACAACCTTAATACTGCTGTTCAGAGAATAATTGACAGGATCATGTTTTTGCGTATTGCAGAGGATAAAGACATTGAAAAATATGAAAACTTATTAAAAGCAACAGAGACAAAAGATGTTTATAAAAACCTCAATAAGTTGTTCATCAAGGCAAATGATAAGTATAACTCAAGTCTTTTTAAAGAAGAAAAATGGCTCTCAGATCTTATTATAGATGATAAAGTACTTGTTTCAATCGTCAAAGGTCTTTACTATCCTGATTGTCCTTATGAGTTTTCAATTCTACCAGTAGAAATATTGGGAAACATATATGAACAGTTCTTGGGAAAGACTATAAAATTTAGGAATGTAAAGGGTGGACATACTGCAATTGTTGAGGAGAAACCAGAGGTAAGAAAGTCAGGTGGTGTATACTACACACCAAGGTTTATAGTAAACTATATAGTTGAAAACACTGTTGGAGAGAAGATAAGAGGCAAAAACCCTGAAGAGATATCAAAGATAAAAATATGTGACCCTGCTTGTGGCTCTGGCTCATTCTTAGTTGATGTATACCAGTATCTGCTTAACTATCATCTTGCATATTATACAGATGAAAAGAATATAAAAAAGGCATTAAAAGAGGGCAAAATATACCAGATAGGTGAAAATAGTTACAAACTTACAATTGAAGAGAAACAGAGAATACTTGTTAATAACATATATGGTGTAGACATTGACCCTCAGGCAGTTGAGGTTGCAAAGTTTTCACTCTATTTAAAATTGCTTGAAAATGAAAACAAAGAAGCAGAAGGTTATTTGTTCAAACATACTGATCTTAAGTTATTACCATCACTTGAGGACAATATAAAGTGTGGTAATTCACTTATTGGCTCTGATTTTTATAAAGACAAAGACGTATCCCTCTTTGATAAAAATGAAATGAGAAAGATAAATGCTTTTGACTGGGAAAAGGAGTTCCCTAATGTGTTTAAAAAAAAAGAAAAAGAAGTAAAGGCATTTCATGTTACATGGGCTACCCATAACTCAAGGATATCTGATAGAATGATTGAATATAAAGTCAAAACTGGGGATCCTTTTATCTTTTCAGATGAGGAAGAAATAAAAATAAGTGAAATAATAAATAATATAGCTAAGCAAGAAAAATATAAGATTTTAGCTTATAATATTTGTAAAGACCATATCCATATGCTTATAGTTTGTGAACCATCAGAATTAACAAATATTGTCAAAGTAATAAAAGGAAAGTCTTCATTTTTATTCAAGAAATACTTAAACATTGAAAACAATGAAAAGTTCCATCTCTGGACTCAAAAGTTTTACGCAAAAGAGATCAGTGAAGAGAATATGCTTATTAACACAATAAACTATATCATAAACAATAGACTAAAACACGAATTACAAGATTATGATGACAACAACGATAGTGATAATCAGGATAAAAATAGTAGAAATATTGGATATAGTAGGTATATTGATAATAGTGTAGATAATGAGCATAGTGACCATAGCGGACATAGTGCACATACTGAACATAGTAAAGATAGCAGGGATAGTGAAGGTAGTAAGAGGCACACAGAGACAGAGACAGAGACAGAGACAGAGACAGAGACAGAGACAGAGAACAAGGGGCTTAAGCCCCTTGTTATATCCACACTCTCCACATCCTCCACATCCTCCACATCCCCTGCTACTCATACTATCCATACATCCCTATCCACTCCTACATCCACTCCACTCTCTACCACCATACCTATCTCTACCTCCCCCACCCACTCATCTAGAGCCCTTGCTACTATCATACAGGAGATGACTTGTAGCTATGAGGAAGCATTCTCTCAGTATGAAGAAGATGGCTTTGATGTGGTTATAGGCAATCCACCGTATGGTGCAGAACTGAATAACGAAGAAAGGAAATATCTTGATGATAAATATCACTTAAACAATACAGACACTGCTTGTTTGTTTATTGGACAAGCACTAAGAATCTTGAAAAAAGATGGATTTATCGGCTATATAATCCCAAAACCATTTATTTATGCTTCAAACTGGGAAGCTATAAGAAAAGAAGTATTAAATATTTTAAGAGAAATAGTTGATTGCGGAAAAGTCTGGAAAGAGGTTAAACTTGAGCAGACTATATTAATTTTAGACTTACAAAAAAATCTTTCTCAATACAAATCTTCTATTAGAAAAGATAAAGAGATCAAGACTATAGGATATATACAAAAATCTACTTTTTATAAATTTGGATTTTATTTAAATGGTATTTCTGAAGAAGAACTTAAAGTTGGGAAAAAAATATTAAATATTGGATCTTTTTTAAATGATTATTGTATAAATCGTAGAGGATCTATGCATCAAAAAGAAATTACTGATAATCCTTCTGACTTTAAGGTATTAGGTGGTAAACAAATAAATAGATATTATTTAACAGATAATATAAAAGGTTATATTTCAAAAGAAAACATTCAAGATGAGAAAGCATATATAAATGAAAATTCCATTCTAGTACAAAATATAGTTGCTCATATTGAAAATCCAACTCCTCATATTAAAATAATAGGCACTATACCCAAGAATATTGATAGAGAGAAATATATTATTTTAGATACTGTAAATCAACTTATTAATGTTAGTGATGTAAAATCTGAAATTATACTTGGAATTTTAAACTCTAAATTAATATCTTGGTATGCTTATGGATTTATATTCGGTTTTGCGATAAGAACAATGCATTTTGATAATTCAGTTACCTCAAAAATACCAATGCCAAAAAGAGAAATTTTAACAAGTAATAATGCTACTCCCCTCACCTCTCTCGTTGACCAGATGCTTGAA
>Ga0308414_1002065_pt1 | contig 13065 bp, 11 predicted proteins | sample HotsprSampleOS50_FD_205667 | JGI IMG/M metagenome (GOLD analysis project Ga0308414, IMG submission 205667) | Hot spring phototrophic mat microbial communities from Octopus Spring, Yellowstone National Park, Wyoming, United States - 20090730_OS50 ... | reverse complement strand
CAGGCGCATCTTCCTCAAGGCGTAAAGTGTAACGGCTTTGCATAACTTGTGAGCAGGATAGTTGTGTAAAGAAGAAAAACACAGCTAATAGAGCAGATAAACATGTAGTGCAACGCATGGCTAAACAGATAAAATGTTTGCAGTAAAACAACTTACCCGAAAATCTCGGTTAGCGCCGCAAGCAGGCGATTGTTTTCTTCAGGCGAACCAATGCTGATACGCAAGCAATGTTCCATCATCGGATATTTTGAGACATCGCGCACCAAAACGCCTTTGGCTTTTAGCGCCTCAAAAATGAGCTTGGGATGCTCAACCATCACAATCAGAAAATTGGCATCGCTGTCCAAAACCTGAATTTGCGAAATTGTGCGAAGCGCCTGCACAAGACGCTCGCGTTCAGACAAAATCTGCTCAATCGTTGCCTGAACTAGGTGATAATGCTCCAAAACCTTGATAACGGCAATTTCTGCCAGACGCGTAGAAGCAAAAGGAATTTTGGGCTTGAGCAGTTCAGATGTGAGCATGGGATTGCTGATAGCAAAACCGATGCGCAAGCCTGCCATGGAAAACGCCTTAGAGAGCGTGCGCAAAACAATCACATTGGAATAATTCTCCAAAAGTTCAAGTGCAGAGCGCTCACGCGAAAATTCCGCATACGCCTCGTCGACTAGTACCAGCGAGCGAGTCTGAGACACAATGCGTTCAATGTCTTCAAACTTCATAGAACGGCTGGTAGGATTATTAGCTGTGGAAAGCACAATCAAATTCGGGCGAGAGCGATGAGCTTCTTCAAGAATCTGCTCGGTATCAAAATCTAAGGTCGGAGTCATTGCTACATGAAGAATCTCGGCTTCCATTAAGGCGGCAACTTTGTCGTAGAGCGAAAACGATGGTGCTGGAATCAGCACGGAAGCATGGCGGTGCAACGTGGCTAAGAAAATCGTGTATATGAGCTCGTTAGAACCATTACCCATGATGACACACTCTTTCGGAACATTGATAAACTCGGCATATCGCGCCACGGCAGCATCGGGAAACGTGGAGGGATAACGATTCCAAGACTCCTTCACGAAAGCCTCTACAATCTCGCGCTTGAGCCACTCTGGCAAGTCGTAGGGATTTTCATTTTGATTGAGCTTGACTTCAGCATCTTGACCGCCTTCAACTGTGTAGGCGGACATGCGCCGAACCGTGGGCTTGATGTGGTCTAAAAAGTTAGTATCAATCTGAAATGATGTTGGCATAGCGATTTGAAATGGTTAGCAATCATTCGGCAAATCTAAACAAAAACATTATAGCTAAGGCAGTAAATTGTGCACCGCACAGAGTGGCAATATAAGCGACATCTCATAGCAAAGATTTTGTATTTTGCATCAAACAAATTTTTCAAGCTAACATTCAAACCGAAGCCATGTCAGTTAAAATCACCGTCATAAACAATGGACCGCTAAAAGTTGAAGGAGACGTGCAAATCAGCGATGCCAGCGGCGCAACATTTGACCTATCAGGTAAAACAACCGTGTTTCTCTGCCGGTGCGGATATAGTCAGAGAAAGCCGTTCTGCGATGGGGCGCACCGCACGCACAACTTTGTCTCCGAGGTGAAAGCTGAAACTGCCAAGTAGCGCAAGCTGGAGATGTGAGAGCCGGGCGAGTGATAACGAGCGGTGTGGCAGTGATTTGTGTGCTATCGCTCCATGCACAAGCGCAGTTCAATGATTCTCTGGGCAGAAGCAATGTCAGTTTGCCTGACTCACAGCGCGTGGAAGAACGTTACACTGGTTCGGGCGCAAACGGTTTTGCCGACCTCTCATTTGAGCGATTTCTGAACACCTACTTTTGGCGAGCAAAAGTAACGCACCGTCAAAGCATTGCCGATTGGCAAATTGCAGCAAGCGAAAATTTCACCTCCAACTTAGCCGAATTTCTTGGCACGATTGGCGAAAAAGCCGCTCGAGATGAAAATCAGTTTCAGGCAGAAGCAAGGAAAGATTTGGGAAGAGGATGGGAATTGAAATTGCAACTAACGAATTTTGCACTCTCCGATAGCCGCAGTCTATTTCGCAACGATGCATTAGCAAATGCATTAGCTACGGGCGTTGCTTTTGCGCCAGCTACAGGATGGCTCTTAAATGCCATGCTGGGTGCGAAGGCTGAACAGCAACTCGGGCAGCCATCAAGCGGCTGGACCTACACTTTGGCAGGAGCACTCGATAGCCTACGGTTTGGCAATTTTCTGGCGACGGCGAGTGCAAAAGTAAATGAGGAATTTTTATCGCCCCGGCATAATCAGGTGCTGGCTTCAACGCTCTCACTGCGGCAGAATTATGGTCAGGTTGCCACGATTTTTCTTTCGGGCGGGTTTGAGCGAGTGCAGCGCGATTTTTTCTCCAACATTTTTACAGCAAATGCCGCCGAAAGCTTTACGGCAACCGTTGAGCGGCGCACCGACCAAAACCTTTACACACTGGATTCGCTTGCCTACCGAATTGGGGAAACTCTCTATGGTGTGGCGCGTGTGGAATTGCGGTATCGCACCGTTACGCGTGAAAATAGTCAGCAATTTTTGGATGTAACGCGCAATCTCTATGACAATGAAATCACACAGCAGCGGCTGTTGGCACAGCTGGGAGCCGTCTATCAGAGTGCCTCGCTGAATCTGGCACTCTCGCTCTCGTATCAACAGCAGTTGGAGCGCTATCGACCGATTAACGCATCGCAAAATTTAGCCGAAGCCGTGCGAATTGAGCGCCTAAGAGATAATGTGCTCGAGGTGGCGTCGATAGCGTTGGGCTTGCAGTGGCGCATAAAAAACCGTGATGAGCAAACACTCAATTTATTCAGCGTGCAGTATCAAATGCGAGGGTTTCGGTTCGATACGCCATCGCCCGACAATAACGATGACCGTGATGAGGTCAGCTATTTTCTTTCCATATCCGACAGCGTGCGCATCAGCGAATTTTTAGGCGTGAATCTGACCGTGTCAGGTGCCGTAAGCCAAAATGTGTTCATTTTTCGGCAACAGAGTGCAAACAGCACCAATAACTTCATCTTGCGCTTGTCGCCATCGGCGGTGTGGAGGATTGGCGAAAGGTTTAGAAATCATGTAGAGTTTGGGGTGCTGGCAAACTACACGGTCTATCCGTTTGAGTCGGCGCTTCAGGTGCGCAGTTTTTCGTTTCGGCAATTTAGCATCACTGATTCTGCCGAAGTGTTTCTTTCCAAGCGCTTCTTTATTAAATTCCTTTACGACCAACGCATTTACGAACGGGCAGAACTGTTTTGGGGAGAGTTTGCCGAGCGACCACTCAATGTGTTCAACGACCGACTGGCACTTGCAGAGCTTTGGCTTACCACGGAAACATTGACCGCAGCACTTGGCGTAAAACTGTTTTGGCGTCAGCAGTTTGGTTTCTTGGGCGCATCGAGCCTGTTGCAGCAAGAGGTGCTCTACATTGGACCAACTGCTCGAGTGCAGTATCGTGTGGATTATGCGGAGTTGGAGACCAGCGGCTGGTATCAAATTGAGCAGATAAATGGCACGGTGCAGCGTATCATTCCTAACTTAACCATAGCGGTGCGATTCTCATGGTAGGTAGCCCAGATTGCAAAGTGATGAAGAAAACATACGAACTCAAACTTAAAAGTCACCTTGGAGAGGTTCGTAGAGTAGAGCGGTTCGTCAAGAAGATGGCGGCAGAGCAAGGCTTTGCAGAATCGCGCTTGCATGACATTATGCTTGTCATTACTGAAGCGACCAACAATGCCATTTTGCATGGCAATAAATTAAACGGCAACAAATTGGCGTGGCTACGCTGCCAGATATGCGGCGATGAGCTCTATGTAGAGGTGCAAGACGAAGGCGAAGGCTTCGACCCAACGGCGCTCCCCAACCCGCTCGATGAAGAAAACTTGCTAAAACCGTCTGGACGAGGGGTGTTCCTGATGAAGCAACTGGCTGAAGATGTGCGCTATGAATTTTCTGAAAAAGGCACAACGGTTCGCTTTCGAATCCGATTCAAAACATAAATTCAACCGCTTGTGAAAACTGTTGTAAATCCGCGGGAGTGCTCTCCGAAAGATTTCTATAAAATTTTAATCGGTTCAGTCTTGCCGCGCCCGATTGCGTGGGTATCGACCCGAAGTAAAGAGGGGGTCGATAACTTAGCGCCATTTTCATTTTTTACGGTGGCGAGTGCAAATCCGCCAGTGTTGTGCTTTGCGCCAGCCATTAAAAGCGACAGAGAAGAAAACAGAACGGCGGGCGTGCCGAAAGATACATTGGTCAATGTCAGAGAAACAGGTGAGTTTGTGGTCAATATCGTCAGTCGGCATTTGGTGGAGCCGATGAATCAAACCAGTTACGATTACGAGCCCAATGTCAGCGAGTTTGATGAAGCGGGATTGACACGAGAGCCATCAATTTTGGTCAAGCCTATGCGCGTGGCTGAAAGCTACATCAACTTTGAGTGTCGGCTCTATCAGCTCATTGAAATTGGTAAAGAGCCAATGGGCGGCACGCTGGTCATGGGCGAAATTCTGCTCGCACACCTGTCTGAGAAAGTCTTCAAAAACGGCAAAATTGATATGGACGCCTTAGACCCCATCGGTCGGTTAGGCGGCTTATGGTATTCGGGTATCAAAGACCGCTTCGAGCTCCCGCGACCCAAGGCGCCCAAAAAAGCTGAAAAAGAATAATTCAGCGAAAATTGTATCTTCGCCAGAGTCTCTTCAAGCCGACAAGGGTATGAATGAAGTGGTGGGTTCGCTTTTGGGAAATTTAGCCTTTGTGCTGATTGCGCTGTCGTATCTGGTGCGAGATATTTTTTGGCTACGCTCAATTTCAATTATTTCTTCTTTAGCAGGAATCATCTACAGCTACGGCGCCTTATCTGAACCGCTTTGGATTAACATCATTTGGAACATTGTATTCATTGCCGTCAATGCCGTGTGGATTGCCGTAATTTTGAAGGAACGGCGAAGCGTAAATTTTACCGAAGAAGAAAAAGAACTCTATAACACAGTATTTCGCACCTTCTCACCTGTGGAGTTTATGAAACTCATACACATTGGAAAGTGGAAGGTCGCTCAGCCAGATGAAGTGCTCATCGTGGAAAATCAACCGACAGCGGACATGATGCTCATTTACAACGGAGAAGTTGAAGTCTGGGTGAAAAACCGAAAAATTGCGACACTGAAAGATGGGGCGTTTGTTGGCGAAATGAGTTTTCTGACAGGCAATTTGCCGACAGCCACGGTCAAAGCGACCAAAGACACTCGCTATGTGGCATGGTCTAAGGAAGAGCTAAGAAAATTGCTAAACCGAAACCCATCGATGTGGGCGACCTTGCAAGGTGTGTTGAGCACCGACCTGACGAAAAAACTTGTCGTAAAAAACGAGACCGTTGAAGCAAAGTAAGCATACTGAATGTGCACAACAGTTTTGCAAAACAACCAAGACAACCAAAAAACAAACCAAAAATGACGCACAATCATCGTAGCCCCACATTTGGGCACATCATGTGGCTTGTTGCCTTTGGTATGATAATCTACACGGCAGGCTGCACCTCAAAAAAGGAAGAACCGCAAAAACCTGAAAGCTCTATTGAAAAGCCAGCCAAAAAGCCAGTGGTTATTGGCTTTGTTCAGCCCGTAGATGATGAGACGCTCGATGAGGCGCGACGAGGGTTTATTGATGCGCTCAAAGCACGAGGCTATTCCGACAGCGCTGGCACAGCAAAAATTATCTACCAAAATGCACAGAACGATATTCCCGCGCTCAATCAAATTATTGACAAGTTCATCGCCGATAAAGTAACCTGCATTGCCGCCAATGCCACGCTGCCGATGATGACCGCACTGAAGAAAACAAAAGAAATCCCCATCTTCATGATGGTCGGACCGGCACCTACCATCAACGATTTAACCATCAAGCAAGGAGAAAATGTCAAAGCCCCTGCAAACCTTGTCGGTGTCTATGAAACCTTAGCCTACATTGATTCAAGCATTGCGCTGATTCGGCGTGCTTTCCCGAATGCCAAAACCATAGGCGTTATCTTCAATAGTGCAGAGCCAAACTCCACCAATGCCATGGGGGAGTTGCGCAAAAAGTGCAAGCAAAATAACCTTAAACTCGTAGAACGCTCTATTACTTCAACGGCTGAAACGCAGCAAGCCGTGCAGGCAATTCTCAGTAAGAATCCCGATGTCTTCTTTGCGCTGCCCGATAACCTTGTCTTCGCCAGCTTTGAGGTGATTTTGAAAGAAACCTCTGAAAAAAAGGTGCCTATTGTAACCTCCGAAATTGGTCTGGTCAAACGCGGCGCCACCATTGCCTACGGTGCAGATTTTTACATGTGGGGCTACCAAGCTGGTGAAGCGGCAGCAGAATACTTCGACACAGGTGATTTGGTTGCCGTAGGCTTGCGTCCTGTAAAGGTCAGAAAATTGGTGCACAACGAGAAAATGGCAAAAGAATTGGGCTTCACGCCGCCGCCAGAATCGCAGCCGATGTAAATGAAACCCGCGGTGTCGCCTAAAATTGCTTGAAAATATCTGTGGCAACGCGCAGTTGCCACAGGTGCATGGAACAATCTCCGCTGGATGTAGGCGAGTAGTTAGAATGCCGCATTAGTCCAAAGTTTCAGCTGGCGTGATGTTCAAGGTCAGACGCAGCGATGCACGAAGAATCTCTACCACCGAGCTGACCCCAACTTTTTGTTCCGTAAGCAGGCGATGTAAATCATCAATGCTTTTGACCGCTTGACCATCAAATCCGATAATTATATCACCTTCTTGCAACCCAGCTTGGTCGGCGGGACCGTTTTCTTGAACCGCATTGATGAGAATGCCAGTGGTCTGTGCCAGACGATGCTGTTGGACAAGGGAGAGCGGAATCGTCGCATTCTGACCCGCAATGCCTAAGAGCGCACGCCGAACTTTGCCATACTTCAAAATTTGAGCGGCAACTTGCTGTGCCGTGTTGCTGGCGATAGCAAAGCAAATACCTTGGGCAGGAAAAATGATAGCCGTATTCACACCGATAACATTGCCAGATGAATCTACCAACGGACCGCCACTGTTGCCCGGATTGAGCGCCGCATCGGTTTGAATGACATTGTCAATCAGCCGGCCAGAGGTGGCACGCATGGAGCGCCCAAGGGCACTGATGACCCCAGCCGTAAGCGTGTAATCAAACCCGAAGGGATTGCCGATAGCAATCGCCAACTGTCCGACACGCAGTTTGGAAGAATCTCCAAAATTGGCATATCGAAGTTGAGTCGCATTGATACGAAGAATGGCAAGGTCGGTGTGCGGGTCTCTGCCAATAACTTCAGCAGAGAAACGGCGACCATCCATCAAGGTAACAGACGGCGACTGGCTGTGTTGGACGACATGGTTATTGGTCATGATGTAGCCATCTGGCGTGAAAATAAATCCTGAGCCTGCGCCAGTGCCATTCCACCATCGCCCACGCCAGCCGCGTCGCTCTGGGCGTTCAATTTCAATTTTGACAACCGACGCACTGACCTTTTCAGCCGCAGCCGTAACGGCTTGAGAGTAGGCATCTAAAAGCATGCTATCACGCAAGCGATGCTCGTCAGAGCCAGAATCCCCATTGCCCCCAGAAATGAAACGAATCATCGGTACCATATCTCGCACAAGTTTAGGTTGAGAAAACAGCCTACTTGAACTTCGCCAGCCGTGCAATAAAGCCTTCAAGTCAGACTGGAAAATAGAAATGTGCCAAATGAAACCGCCTTGAGCCTTAGGTATTCAGAATGACCACCAGTCTGTTGTGCTGAACGAAGTGCTACGCCGTAAAACCGCCGTAGAGTAGATTCTTCGCTTGGCTCAAAATGACAAAAAGTTTGCAGACTGACGGCATTATTTCTCATGCTGAACAAAGTGAAGCATCCACACTGGATTCCTCGCTCTGGCTCGGAATGAGATTTTTTGTTTTGTCATGCTGAACGGAGCGCTGCGAAGTCGCTGCAGAGTGGATGCTTCGCTTGGCTCAAGATGACAAAAGAGTGCGCAGAACATCTTGGTTCGGCAGTGTAGTGACGAAAAGAACAGGGTAGAGCCCGAGAGAATAACTCTCTGTGCCTAAAAGGCGTGGCGCTAAGTTTTGTCGACGGCGCTCACATTTGCTTGCACATCGACACTGGGCTCCACTTCAACGAAGGTCAGTTTTTCCGCCTGCTCATTGAAGTCAATTTCAACGGCAGTGCCCGACTTGAAGCGCTGGCGCAGAAGTTCCTCTGCAAGTGAATCTTCGACATACTTCTGCAGCACTCGGCGCAAAGGACGAGCGCCATACTTGGGGTCATAACCTTTTTCAATGAGAAAATTCTTTGCCTTATCTGTAAGGCGTGCAGAGATGCCGAGCGCCTTGAATCTGGCAAAGACCTTTTCGAGCATCAGGTCGATAATCTTGGCAATATGTTCTTTTTCGAGCGGCTTGAAGACGACCACATCATCGATACGGTTCAAAAATTCAGGTGAAAAGAATCGCCGCAGGGCTTCATCAACGGTAGATTTGATGGAAGTGTATTTGTCGTTTTCACGCTCGATGGCAAAGCCAATTTTACCTTTGGCGCGCATTTCAATTTCGCGTGCCGCAATGTTAGAGGTCATGATGACAATCGTGTTCCTAAAATCAACGCGGCGACCCTGCGCATCGGTTAGCACCCCATCGTCCAGCAGTTGCAAGAGCAGATTAAAGACGTCGGGATGCGCTTTTTCGATTTCGTCAAGCAAAATGATGCTGTAGGGTTTGCGACGCACTTTTTCGGTCAGTTCGCCGCCTTGGTCGTAGCCGACATATCCAGGCGGTGCGCCAACCAAGCGACTGACATTGAAGCGCTCCATATACTCCGACATATCGATGCGAATGAGTGCATCATCGCTGCCGAAAAGGTAACGAGCCAGCGCTTTGGCAAGTTCGGTTTTACCAACGCCAGTCGGACCCAAGAAAATGAACGAGCCAATAGGACGATTGGGGTCTTTCAGACCGGCACGGCTGCGCTGAATGGCGCGCGCCAGTTTCTCGATGGCTTCATCTTGACCGATAACCTGACGCTTGAGCTCATCTGCCATACGCAGCAACTTCTGCGACTCATTGACACTGACGCTCTCGACTGGGATGCCCGTCATGCTGGCAACAACAGCCGCCACGGCTTCGGGCGTCACTTCAAACACTTCGCTCGTTTCAGCCCATGCTTTTTCTTTTGCCTTCAGTTCGGCGTAGAGGCGTTGATACTCATCTCGCAGTCGTGCCGCTTCTTCAAAGCGTTGCTGTTTGACCATTTCCATTTTTTCACGGCGCAGGGTTTCAAGTTGCGCCTCTAAATCCACAATGTCTTGTGGCACTTTGATGTTAGACAAGTGCACGCGACTGCCCGCTTCGTCCAGCACATCAATGGCTTTGTCAGGGAAGTATCGGTCTTGGATATATCGACCCGAGAGTTTGACGATGGCTTCAAGAGCGGCTTTGGTGTAGCGCACATTGTGGTGAGCCTCGTAGCGAGCTTTGATTTGCTCTAAAATTTGGAGCGTTTCCTCGGCGGTCGGTGGCTCGACCATCACTTTTTGGAAGCGCCGTTCTAAAGCACCATCTTTTTCGATATACTCACGGTATTCGTCTAAGGTCGTGGCGCCAATGCACTGCAGTTCGCCGCGTGCCAGAGCTGGTTTGAAGATGTTTGACGCATCAAGTGAACCTTGTCCGCCGCCTGCACCGACAATTGTATGGAGTTCATCGATGAAGAGAATGACATCGGGCGATTTAGCAAGTTCTTGCATCAAGGCTTGCATGCGCTCTTCGAACTGACCGCGAAACTTTGTGCCCGCAACGACAGACGCCATATCGAGGGCAACCACGCGTTTGCCAAAAAGCACAGCCGGCACCTGACGCTTAACGATGCGTAAGGCCAAACCTTCGGCAATGGCAGTTTTACCCACGCCCGGCTCACCGATAAGGACAGGGTTATTCTTCTTGCGCCGAGACAGAATCAGGGCGACACGCTCAATTTCTTTATCGCGCCCAATGACTGGGTCAAGTTTATCTTCTTGAGCCAGTCGAGTTAAATCGCGCCCAAAGGTATCGAGCGCAGGAGTTTTGCTCCGACCTTTTGGCATAGAGCGCGATTTGGGTAATTCAGGCGTCGGCGAAGGTGCGCCTGCCCCGACCAGTTCTGGCTCATCTTGCTTATCGGATGCGCTGAAGGTAGAGGTGCGATTAGCTTGTTCGGATTGTTCAGAGACTTCACGCTGCACATCAGAGTAGGTGATGCCATACTGCGAAAGAATTTGTGTAACGACAGACTGCTCATCATGCATCAGTGAAAGCAAAAGGTGCTCCGTGCCAATGAAGGAACATTTCATGGCTTGTGCCTCGAGCACCATGCGACGCAGAGCGGTTTCAGCAGATTTGGTCAAGGGAAGATTGCCAAAAAGTGGCACTCGTGTAGAGGAGGGACCTGCCGCAGCTTCAACCGACTGTTTCAACTCATCGATATCTACGCCTAAGTTTTCTAAGGACTTGACGGCAACATTGTCTCGGTCGCGCAGGAGCCCCAGCAACAGATGCTCGGTGCTAATGTAGTCATGCCCGAGTCTCAAGGCTTCTTCTCGGCTAAAGCGTAATGCCGATTGAACCCCGCTTGAAAAGTTGTTTTCCATAATTCTTTTTACCTCTCTGGTTGTGTAGTCGCATTGCTGTGCATACTACTTGTGGAAAAATCCTTGAACTTCAGATGCACAAACGCTGTGCCAACTTTAAAGTTTCGTGAAAACGCCAATGGAAAAGGCGTGTTGGCACAAAATTGGCTGATGAAGCAAGGGTTCTGACAAAATTGATGTCAGGGGAAAGACAAATTTTAGGCTATAGAGACAGAGGGTGCGACGTTTTTGTCAGAGTGTGCGCAGGGCTGACTGCGCTATATCTACACAAGCCAAAGCGTAGGACGAGAAATCGACTGTATCGGCTATGAGAAAACAAGAATTTGAAGGAGTTGAATTGATGGTGCGGAACACAACTTCTACATTACAGGCGAGAAAGAACCGAACATTTAGCTGGTAGTAGTAGCGGGGCAGAATTTTCAAACGCAGTAAACGAGAGGAGTATAAGCCATGGCAAACCGTAGCAATGTCAAATGGTTTGACGGCAAAAAAGGCTATGGATTCATTCTGAATCCAAACGGCGGCGAAGATATCTTTGTGCATTATTCGGCAATCAATTCGGACCGCAAGTATAAGATGTTAGACCCGGGCGCGCCGGTCGAATATGAGCTGATTACAACAGCCAAAGGATTGCAGGCACAAAACGTGCGGCAACTTACGCCGGTGTCGTCAGGCAACCCAACACAGGGAACAGGAAACAATCCGGGGATGCAAGAGCCCACACGGTAGCTTGAACGCACATTATCTGTCTCCGCTGTGACGCCTTTGAGAGACTACAGGTCGCATGGTGACGTGTAGTCTCTTTTTTGCTTTTCAAAGACTGATACCGTTTGAGTTAGCGTGAACAGTTTTGAAAGGTTTGCAAAATTTTTTGGCGCAAGATAAAAGGTGCTGTAAGTTGTGATTTTCCTTTGATTGAGGGGTTTTTCTGTATCGCTCGAGTTTCGGTTTTCGGTGAAGTTATGGGGAGAAAGCGGGGCGGAGAGGGTGGGATTCGAACCCACGGTAGTCTTGCGACTACATCGGTTTTCGAGACCGACCGATTCAACCACTCTCGCACCTCTCCAGAGCGCCACCGAGCGGCAAAGTTGCGAGTGCAAAGCTACAAAATACTCTGCGCATCGTGCAAGCCAATCCTGCCGCAACAAAGGCACTGGAACAAAGGAAACAAAAACAAAGGAAACAAAAGGCACAAAAAAGCAAAACGCCTCGCAGAAGCGAGGCGCAACCTTGAGCGAGAGACGAGGTTCGAACTCGCGACCCTCACCTTGGCAAGGTGATGCTCTACCAGCTGAGCTACTCTCGCATTGTGGCACAAAGAGCAAACGAAAATTTGCCTTGCAAAGTTTCCACAAGGCTGGGGTGCAAATATGCAAAAAAGTTTGTTTCCATGCAAGTGGGGCTTGCAAAATTTGTAAGGTTGGCATAGCAAAGTGATTTCGCTATCTTTGATGCTTGTTAGTTTGGGGCAAAATTTAACCAGCGAACGCAAATGAATAGACCGATTCGTGTGCTGATTGCCAAAGCCGGATTAGACGGTCATGACCGAGGCGCAAAGGTGATTGCGGCAGCCCTGCGTGATGCGGGTATGGAAGTCATTTACACAGGCTTGCGCCAGACGCCAGAGATGATTGTGCAAGCGGCCTTGCAAGAAGATGTTGATGTCATCGGTATTAGTGTCCTAAGCGGTGCACATATGACGATTTTCCCACGCGTGCTCAAACTCATGCGCGAGAAAGGATTGGAAGATGTGCTGCTCACGGGCGGCGGCATTATTCCTGAACAGGACATTGTGAAACTGCAAGAAATGGGCACTGGCAGGCTCTTTGTGCCCGGTGCGCCCACAGCGGAAATTGTCGCCTACATCAGAGAGTGGGTGACAAACCGAGAAGCCAAGCAAACACTCTAAGCAAAAAAAGCAGTCATACAATTTTCTAAACAAGACACACAACCCTAAACCAAGTCAGGATATGCTGAAATTTTTGGAGAAAGTATTTGGCTCAAAACATGAGAAAGATGTCAAACGCTTGATGCCGATTGTCGAGGAAATCAACCACTACTACGAGGAGTTTCAACAGCTAAGCGACGATGAACTGCGAGCCAAGACCGAAGAACTCAAAGCACGCATCAAGGAAGGCATTCGTGAAATTGAAGAAGAGCTTGCCGCCGAAAGAGAGAAACTCAATAACCTTGAACTCACACTCGAGGAAGCACAAGCGATTAAGGAAGAAATTGAGAAGCTCGAAAAAGAACTGCATGAGACCACCGAAGAAATCCTCAACGAGATTCTGCCCGAAGCATTTGCAATTGTCAAAGACACCTGTCGCCGGTTAGTCGGTAAAGAGTGGATGGCTGGTGGTGCAAAAATCAAATGGGATAT
>Ga0308414_1002064_pt1 | contig 13067 bp, 10 predicted proteins | sample HotsprSampleOS50_FD_205667 | JGI IMG/M metagenome (GOLD analysis project Ga0308414, IMG submission 205667) | Hot spring phototrophic mat microbial communities from Octopus Spring, Yellowstone National Park, Wyoming, United States - 20090730_OS50 ... | reverse complement strand
AAGTGCTCCAAATTAAGAAAGGGTCTATTATTAGAGTTTTTGATTTATCGTACTCTGAAATATTTAAAGTTAATGTTTTGTTGTGAACTTCCCAGTTTGATTTATAAATGAGTTTTCCTTCTTGAAAACATATAGGTTTAGTTTCTTTTATTTGACCAAGTGGAGTTGTAAAAATAATGTCGCCTTCGTTATATGAAGGATTATCAGTGTATAAGTATTCAATTTGTATTTGTTTGTAGTCGGCAAAAGGTTTTACGATAAAGTCGTATTTCAAATTATTATTTTCGAAATAGAGTTTCAAGTCTATTCCATTGTAAACATTTTTGAAATAAAGTTCGCTAAAGGCTGGAACATCTTTAATTCCATTTGGACAATGAGCATAATAAAAGTTGTAGTGCCAAGGTGTAGGGTTTCTTTCTTCTACAGTGGAAAAATTTGCATTTTTTAGATTTACATCTACTCTTTGCCAGTGTGTTAATTTTATTGTAGGGTATTCTGTACTGTCTGCTTCATATTCATTTTTTAAGAATAAATAAGTAAAACCATATTTAGTTATGTAAAATTTTGCATTTGTCGTTGAAACGTAATAAAGTACATAGTTTAATGATTCTTTGGTTTCAAAACTACTAATTTGTCCTTGGTTTTTAATAAAATAATTACTTAAGGAATTAAGGCTGTAAGTATTTGAAAATACAGGCATTAAAATTAAAAACACTGCAAACTTTTTCATATGTGTTTTTTTTAAAAGACGATTTTAATATTAATTATGGTTGCATATTATTTTATTTTCCCCATTCTTTAATATTAACAGGTATGTTTATCATTTGTAAAATCCTATCAGTAATACTTTTCACCAAATCTGTAATACTTTTCGGGTTGTTATAAAACGCTGGCGAAGCTGGTATAATAATTCCTCCCATTAAAGTAACTTTTTCCATGTTTTGTATGTGAATTAAATTATACGGAGCTTCTCTTATTAACAAAATTAGTTTTTTTCTTTCTTTTAACATTACATCAGCACTTCTTCCTATTAAATTGTAACTTAATCCATTTGCTATTTGCGAAAGTGTCCCCATTGAACAAGGAGCAATAATCATAACATCGTACATCGAACTTCCACTAGCAGGTGCCGAAAACATATCATCATTATCATATAATTTAATTCTATAAGTTTCCGAAAGTATTGGCAAGTTTAGTTCATAATTCCACACTTTTTTACCGTTTTCAGAATAAATTATGCTGATATGATAATCAGAATATTCTAAAATATCGTTAACAAGTTGATGAGCATATATTGAACCACTTGCTCCTGTTATTCCTAAAACAATTTTTTTACTCAAAGACATAAAATATAGCAAATATTAAATAATTATTATACTGACCTTTGTTGAAATACCACGTTTGATTTGCAGGATGATTTCGTATAGGAAGTAAAGAATATGAATAATGGAATTTTAAAGATAAATTTTTGTTCAATTTATAGCCTAAGCCGCAACGAATAGGTATATCGTATGGTTTAAAAGGTGGATAAGGTTCCATAAATCCATAACCATCAACATCTTCATTTGCTTTGAACAAATATCCAAACACTAAACCTAATTCTCCTAAAAATTTTGCTTTATACTTATATTGTATTAAAGCTGGAACCTCTATATAATTTAAACGCAATAAATAATATCGATCATCTGGATTATCAGGATTTCGTAATTTTCTACTTCCTTTTTGAATATAATCAATTCCCATCAGAAAAGTCCATTTATCGTAAAAATTGTTTTGTATTAAAATACCTACTTTTAATCCAGGTTTATTGTAACCATCTAATCTATCGCCATCTACTTGCGAAGCAACAAAACCAAAATTTATACCTGGACTGAAATTTTGCCCTATCGAATAAAGTGATATTAGTATAAAAAAAATACTAAGAATTTTCATTTTTGCCAAATTGCATTAAATACGATTTAATAAATTCATCTATATTTCCATCTAACACCCCTTGTGCATCTGAAGTTTCGTAATTGGTTCGTAAATCTTTTACAAGTTTATATGGATGAAGAACATAAGAGCGTATTTGAGAGCCCCATTCTATTTTTAATTTTTTCCCTTCCAATTCAGCCTGTTTTTCTCTGCGTTTCTGAAGTTCTAACTCGTATAACTGCGATTTTAGCAAGCGAATAGCATTTTCCCGATTTATTTGCTGCGAACGACTCTCCTGATTCTCTATTACTATTCCTGTTGGTATATGACGCAAACGAACACCTGTTTCTACTTTATTTACGTTTTGCCCACCAGGACCACTCGACCTAAACGTATCCCATTCAATATCTGATGGATTTATATTTATTTCAATATTATCATCAATAAGCGGTGAAACAAAAACCGAAGCAAACGTTGTTTGTCTTTTTCCTTGAGCATTAAATGGAGAAATTCGTACTAAACGATGTACTCCTGTTTCGCTTTTTAAATAACCATAGGCATAATCGCCCAAAAATTCTAGCATAGCAGATTTTATACCAGCTTCTTCACCTGGTTGAATATCTATAACTCTAACTTTATAACCGTGCATATCGCCCCATCGCTGATACATACGCAACAACATATTTGCCCAATCGAGGCTTTCTGTACCACCTGCTCCACTATTTATTTTGAGAATTGCAGGCAATTTATCTTCTTCCTCTTGAAGCATATTTCTTAATTCTAAAGATTCAACACTTTTCAAAGCATTTTGATAATGTTCTTTTAATTCTTCTTCTGTAATTTCATTTTGTTTGTAAAAATCGTAAATTATTTGAATATCTTCTACCAACAAATCTACGTTATTAAAACTATTAATCCAACTCTTTAAATTTGCTATCTTTTTTAATGTTTCCTCTGCTTTTTTCGATTCAGACCAAAAATTTGGATCTCTAGTCTTTAATTCTTCTTCTTCAAGAACAATTTTCTTCTGTTCAATGTCAAAGAAACCTCCTTAAGGCATCACGCCTTAATATCAAGTCTTTAATGTCATCAATAGTTATCATACTATTCTGGTATTGATTCTATTATTTCATAATCATTTCCAATTTCTTCATAAGGTTTTAATTGTTTACAACCCATATCATCATCAAAATTTGCTGGTTTTTCAAATACATCCTTATCAGAATAACCTAATTTAGGATTGGCATAAACTTTTTTCATATAATAAGCCCATGTAGGTAGAGACATACTCGCTCCCTGACCAAGTTCAAGGTTATTAAAATGAATGCTACGTTCTTCACCTCCCGTCCACACGCCTGTAGCTAATTTTGGAGTTATTCCTATATACCACCCGTCCGATTGATTTTGAGTTGTTCCTGTTTTTGCTCCAACATCTGCATTTATACCGTACCTTCCTTTTAATCGCCAGCTTGTTCCTTGTTGCACTACAGCCCTAAGTAACTCTATCATCTTATAAGCAGTATGCTCGCTTAATGCTTCGTTTCTTTGTGGTTTAAAAGTTGCCAACACATTGCCATTTGCATCTGTTATTCTGGTAACTAAAATTGGTTGAACATAAATGCCTTTATTTGCAAAAACAGAAAAAGCAGCTGTAATTTCGGCTAAGGATATTTCAGAAACCCCTAAACATATTGCAGGAACTGGATCTATTTTACTTCTTATTCCCATCTTTTGAACTATTTTTATTACTGCATGTGGATTATATCTTTTCATCAACCATGCCGATATATAATTAACCGAATTAGCCAAACCCCATCTTAAAGTTACCATCTGACCATCCCTTTTGGTTGGACCACTATTTTTGGGAGTCCAAACTTTACCATCAGGTAGCTCAAAAGAAACAGGAATATTAGGAACTTCGTAACAAGGAGAATAACCTTCTTGCATAGCCAAAGCATACAAAAAAGGTTTAAAAGTAGAACCAACTTGTCGTTTAGCTATCATTACCTGGTCAAAGGCAAAATATTTGTAGTTTATACCACCAACGTAAGCTCTAACATAACCAGTATTTGTCTCCATCGAAAATAAACTTGTTCGTAAAAAATGTTTATAATAACGAATAGAGTCGTATGGAGACAAAACAGTATCTTTTTCGCCTTTCCAAGTAAATACTGTCATAGGTAATGGCGTATTAAATACTTTTAAAATTTCTTCTTCCGTAAGTCCTTGTTTTTTCAATACTCTATATCGTTCCGAACGTTTAACAGACGTCATCATTATTTGTTTAATTTCTTCATCTGTTACATTCGAAGCAAAAGGTGCTTTTTTTCTTCTTTTCTGTTCTTTATCGAATGCTGGTTGTAAAAACAATGCTAAATGCTGATAAACGGCTTCTTCTGCATACCGCTGCATACGAGAATCTATTGTCGTGTATATTTTTAGACCATCTTTATATATATCGTAATGGCTTCCATCTGGTTTTTTATTTTTATTACACCATCCGTAAAGCGGATTGTTTTCCCAATCTAACGAATCTTCGTAATAACGTTGCTTATCAATATAATCGTCAGGATTAGGTTTGTTGGCTATTAAAATTTGTCTTAAATATTCACGAAAATAAGTTGCCATTCCTTCTTTATGATCAACACGTTGAAAATTTATTTTTATTGGCAATTGTTTTAATGAATCGAATTGTTGTTTGGAAATAAATCCGTATTTATACATCTGATTTAAAACAATATTGCGTCTTTCTGTTGTTTGTTCCAGCCTACGTAAAGGATTGTACAACGAAGGATTTTTACACATACCAACAAGCATAGCTGCTTGCTCTATTTTAAGCGAATCTGGCGAAGTATTAAAATATACCTTTGCAGCCGACTTAATTCCAACTGCTAAATATAAAAAGTCGAACTTATTTAAGTACATAGTTAAAATTTCTTCTTTTGTGTACCTTCTTTCGAGTTTTATTGCCATTACCCACTCGCGTAATTTACGTATTATTTTTTTTACAGGATTTGAAAAATCTTCGCGTGGGAACAACATTTTTGCTAGTTGCTGAGAAATGGTACTACCACCACCTTTTTTCCCCGCACCAAATAATACTCTAAATACAGCTTTTATATCAACTCCTGAATGATTGTAAAAACGTATATCTTCGGTTGCTATTAAAGCCTCAATTACATGAGGCGATATTTCGTTATACTTAACCGGAGTTCTGTTTTCTTTAAAATAAGTCCCTAAAACAACCCCATCGCTCGAAATAACTTCCGTAGCTAATTGATTTTTAGGATTTTCAAGCTCTTCAAAACTTGGCATATAACCCAAGTAACCCTCAGAGATCAAATAAAACAAAGTAAAAACAAAAATTATTGGTATAATAAAAGAAATCCACAATACCAAAATCCATTTTTTTTGTCTTTTTTCTTGATTACTAATAGTATTCATGAAATTGAATTTGTTAAAATAAAAATCATTAAATTGCACCCCAAAATTAAAAAAATAAATGGAACAAAATTTAGTTATTGTAGAATCTCCTGCTAAAGCAAAAACTATCGAAAAATTTTTAGGAAAAAATTTTATTGTAAAATCAAGTTTTGGTCATATTCGCGACTTATATAAAAATAAAATAAGTATTGATATCGAAAACAATTTTACTCCTATTTATGAAGTTCCAAAAGAAAAGAAAAAAATTATTTCTGAGTTAAAAAAACTTTCAAAAGAAGCAAAAACAGTTTGGTTAGCAACAGACGAGGACCGCGAAGGCGAAGCTATTTCTTGGCACTTAACAGAGGAACTCGATATTCCAAAAGAAAAACGTAAACGTATTGTCTTTCACGAAATTACAAAAGAAGCTATTGAAAATGCTATTAAAACACCTAGAGACATAGATTTAAACCTTGTAAATGCCCAACAAGCCAGAAGAATCCTCGACAGAATTGTAGGATATGAGCTCTCCCCACTTTTATGGAAAAAAATTAGAAAAAATCTCTCTGCTGGACGAGTTCAATCTGTTGCAGTAAGAATTATTGTTGAACGCGAAAGAGAAATTAAAAATTTTACATCAGAATCTTTTTACAAGGTAATTGCAACTTTTATTTTTAACGACGAAAAAAACAAAACAACTGAAATTAAAGCAGAACTCAATAAACAATTTAAAGAAAAAAAAGAAGCTATTGATTTTTTAAATAAATGTATAAATGCTTCTTTTAAAGTTACAGATATACAAACAAAACCATCACAAATAACACCTCCACCACCTTTTACTACAAGTACTTTACAACAAGAAGCTTCGCGGAAACTAGGATTTTCTGTTTCTCAAACAATGACAATAGCACAAAAATTATACGAATCGGGATTCATAACATACATGAGAACAGATTCCGTGAATTTATCGAATTTAGCTATAAACGCAGCAAAAAAAGAAATTGAAAAACTCTTTGGCAAAGAATATCACAAAAGTCGTCAATATAAAACCAAAACAAAAGGAGCACAAGAAGCTCACGAAGCTATACGACCAACTTATTTTTCTAATCATACAATAGAAGGAACTGCACAAGAAAAAAAATTATACGAACTTATCTGGCAAAGAGCTATAGCATCGCAAATGCAAGAAGCTAAAATCGAGAAAACAACAATTACTATACAGCATAACAATTCGCCATATAAATTTATTGCTATAGGAAAAGTTATTATATTCGATGGTTTTATGAAACTATATAAAGAAACCAGCGAAGAAGACAATGAAAATAATGATGAAGAAACAATTATTCCTAATATTTCAATAAATCAAAACTTAACACCTAAAATTATTCAAGCTATTCAAAAATATAACAATGCTCCGGCAAGATATACCGAAGCCAGCTTAGTTAAAAAATTAGAAGAACTTGGCATAGGACGTCCTTCAACATACGCACCAATTATTTCAACTATTCAACAAAGAGGATATGTTATTAAAACCAACAAATCAGCTTCTTATAGAGACATTGAAATAATAACACTTGAAAAAAATAAAATAACAGAAATTATAAAAAAAGAAACTTATGGATATGAAAAAGGAAAATTAATACCAACAGACACCGGAATTATAGTTAACGACTACCTTCTTTCCGTTTTTCCTGAAATAATTGAATACAACTTCACGGCAAATATCGAGAAAAAACTCGACGAAATAGCTGAAGGTAAATTACACTGGGTAAATCTATTAAAAGAATTTTATTCTGAATTTCATCCTAAAATTAAAGAACTAGAAACATCAAAAGAAAAAATAAATCAAGAAAGACTTTTAGGTATAGATCCAAAAACAGGTTTAAAAGTATATGCTAAATATGGTAAATTTGGCCCTATAATTCAACTTGGCGAAAGTAGCCAAACCGAAAAACCTCGATTTGCTAGCTTAAAAAGAAATCAACTAATTGAAACAATTACACTTGAAGAAGCTCTTGAACTATTTAACATGCCACGAAATTTAGGCTCGTACCATGGACATGATGTTATTGTAAATTTAGGAAAATTTGGACCCTACGTCCTTTACAACAAAAAATTTTATTCTCTAAAAAAACAAATCGACGATCCTTATACCATTACACTAGAAAGGGCTATTGAACTTATTGAAGAAAAAGAAAAAGAACCAAAAGGACCATTAAAAGTTTTCCCAGAAAATTCTGAACTATCAATATTAAAAGGAAGATATGGCGTTTATATTAAATACAATAATGTTAATTATAAAATACCAAAAAATTTTAACTGGGAAACCGCAACTTACAATGATATAATGAACATAATACAAAAACAAATAGAAAATAAAAAGAAATGAATTTGCTTGATTACTTTATTCCTATTGAAATAAAACTAAAGAAAAAAAAAGAATTTGTTAGCGGATATTGGGATGTATTAACTAAAGACAAAACTTTAAATCTTAAAAAATATTCTATAGCTCTATTTACAATATTAACAGAACAAAAAAATGAAGATTTTTTAAAAACCAGAGAAATTTTATATCAACTCTATTCTCAATTTAACAAACCTTTTAAAGGAATAGATTTAGGTGAAATAAAAAAAGGAAGTACATTTTCAGATACTCTCTATGCTACTCGCGACGTTTGTGAATTTCTTATCGAAAAAAAAATTGTGCCTATTATTATTTCTGATAACTCTTACATACCTTATGCAATATATTTAGCTTTTGAAAGTCTTAAAAAAACAATATCTATTTCAGATGTAAACTATACTATTAAAATTCAAAAACATGATTATCATTATCTAACACAAATTTTATCAAAAAAAAATCATACTTTATTTAATTATATAGTATTAGGCTATCAAAATTTCTATACAAGTTTAGAAAGTATAAAAATTTTCTCATCACAACATTTCGAAATGCTCAGATTAGGCGACCTTCAAGCAAATATACAAAAAGCAGAACCTTACATACGCGACACCGATGTTCTTATAATTAATTCATCATCTATAATAAATTCATACCTAAACGAATATGATTCAAATTCACCAAGTGGTTTCACTCAAAAAGAAATATGCCAATTAGCAAGATATGCAGGTTTTTCCGAAAGAATAAGTACATTTTTTTTACATATCGATACAAAATATTCTGCAAACCATCTATCAATAGCTCAAATAATATGGCACTTTTTAGAAGGGTATAGTTCACGTAAAAACGATTTTCCAATATTTCCACTTCAAAAACTTATTAAATATCATGTAGAAGTTTCAAAAAAAAACTTTATCACATTTTACAAAAGCCCATTAACAGAAAGATGGTGGGTCGAAGTTCCTATTCCAAAATCTGATTACAAAAAAAAATGGCTTCTATCGTGCAACGAACAAGATTACATCAATGCCTGCAATGGTATTATACCAGATAGATGGTATAAATCCCTAAAAAAATTTTTCTAAATAAACAATTTTTATACATAATATTTCGTTTATCTTAAAAATTATTAAAGAATGTTAAAGTTATTTACAGAACTTTTTACAAAAAAGGTCAAAAAAAATATAATCAATTTTGTTTTATATGAAACTTTTTTATTACCTTTATCGTTAAAATCGAAAAAATTTTTCAGTTATCAACAAAAAAATGTTGAAAAAATTTTATCATATAAAAATTTTTTATTTACTTAGCCACTTGTAAAATGAGAACTTCCAAACATATAACATATAGTATGCATAATATTATGAAAGGTTTAATTTTCCTGATGATTTTCATATTAACGCTTCCAAGTGTATTTGCACAACAAGATCCACAAGTTAGTATGAATAAGTACAATATTCTTCCTATTAACCCTGGCTTTGCTGGTAGCAACGGAGCTATTTGTGCCTCTATCCTTTACAGAAACCAATGGATGGGGTTCGAAGGTGCTCCTAAAACAATGATATTTTCTGCTGATATGTTTCTACCAGAATTCAACAGCGGAGTAGGAATAAACACAATTAGCGATAATGTAGGATTTGAAAAAAATACATATTTTAACCTAAATTACGCATACCATTTACAAGTTGCAGAAGGCGACTTAGGCATCGGATTAGGACTAGGAATAATTAACAAATCCTTAGATGGAGCATGGATTACACCCGATAAGTTACAAGGAATTCAACAAAATCCTTATGCCGACCCTGCCATACCACACTCAGAATCTAAAATAGTATTCGATGCTAATCTTGGCATTTTCTATCGTTCAAAAGACGATAAAATATATGGAGGACTTAGCACAACTCATTTAACACAACCTCAAATAAAATTCGATAACGGAAAACTTCCTTATGTCCGCAGACATTATTATCTATCTGTTGGATCTTTTATTGAAATGCCTGATAAAAATTGGGGGGTGTGGCCATCAGCTTTTATTAAAATTGATGGTTCAACTGCACAATACGATTTAAATCTATTAGTAGAATATCGCCGACAATTCAGAGGTGGATTATCATATCGTTTTGGAGATGCTTTTGTAGCTATGGTTGGTTTTACTACCCAATCTAATATTACATTTGGATTAGCTTACGACTTAACTATATCAAAACTCAGAACTTACCAAAAAGGTTCAGTAGAATTTTATGCAAAATATTGTTTCACAATTACAAAATCTAGCGGACGCGGAAAATACGGAAGCGTTAGATTCTTGTAATTATAAAACTTAAAACTATGAAACGAAAAACATTAAATAAGCAAAATATGAGAATCCTACTTACAGGATTATTATTCAGTATTTTTTTGTTAAATTTTTACAGTTGTTCAAAAAAAGGTAAGGGCGAACTTGTAGGTGTACTAAATCGTGAATCATGGTATGAACCACAACCATACGGAATGGTTTTTATCCCTGCTGGTTCATACAATATGGGACCCGATGACCAAGATGTAGCTTGGGCAATGACTGCCGAAACAAAAACTGTTACCGTTGCTCCATTTTGGATGGATGAAACAGAAATAACAAATAACGAATACCGTCAATTTGTTTTCTGGGTTAGAGACTCTATTGCATACAAATTATTAGGTGCTCAGCTTGAACAATACTTAATTACTCAAAATGAATACGGAGAAGACGTTAATCCACCATTTATAAACTGGGAACAAAAAATAAGATGGAACGAACAAGAACAACGCGAAATATTAAATGAAATGTTTCTCCCCGAACAAGAACGCTTTTATCGCCGTAAAGAAATTGACGTAAGAAAACTTAATTTTGAATACTACAGGATTGACTTAAAACAAGCATCAAAAAAATATGAATTTAACAAAGAAACACGCAGAGCATGGAATTTTGACGAAAATAAATACGACGGCGAAGTAACCGATTTCAATTATAAAAGTCCTACAAAAGGACAAAGAATCCCTGTAAAAGATCGTTCATCATATATCATTAAAGATGTAGTAAACGTATATCCTGATACCTTATGCTGGATGAGCGATTTTACATATTCTTACAACGAACCTATGGCAAAGGCATATTTCTGGCATCCAGCTTACGATAACTATCCAGTTGTAGGAGTTTCTTGGAGACAAGCACGTGCTTTTTGCGTTTGGAGAACAGAATTACTTAACAGCTATTATTTAGAATCTATGGGCGAACCCTTTGTTCAAGAATATCGCTTACCTACCGAATCAGAATGGGAATATGCAGCAAGAGGAGGTTTAAAAGGTAATATGTACCCTTGGGGTGGTTATTATACAACAAATTATAAAGGATGTTACGTTGCAAATTTCAAACCAATGAGAGGTTCATATACTCCCGACGGTGGCATCTACATGCTTGTTGTAGCACATTTCGATCCTAATGAATACGGATTATACGACATGGGAGGCAACGTTAGCGAATGGACAAGCAATGCTTTTGAGGAAGCCGCTTATAGCTACACCGACGATTTAAATCCCGACTATTCATACGAAGCACTACCCGATGATTTCCCTGTTCGTAAAAGAAAAGTAATACGTGGAGGTTCTTGGAAAGATATTTCATGGTATATGCAATGTGGAACACGCTCTTATGAATATCAAGACTCTGCAAAATCTTACATCGGTTTTCGTTGTGTCCGCTCATATTTAGGACGCGATTTCCGCGATGGAAGTGAAGGTTCACAAGTATATTAATAATTTAATAATAATGTATAATTAAATAACTTAAAAATTTGGTAATATGGGAATTTCAGAATTAGTTCAATCACATGGGTGGAAAAACTTTATGTCTAAAGTTTATGGTATTGGTGCATCCGTAGTACTAGTCGGAGCTATGTTTAAAATTATGCACTGGCCAGGTGCAGGTATTATGCTTGTAGTTGGACTTTCAACTGAAGCATTTATCTTCTTTACATCAGCATTTGAACCACTTCACAAAGAATGGGATTGGAGTTTGGTTTATCCAGAACTTTCCGGGATACACGATGATATTGAAGACGAAGAACTTAAAAAGGCAACTAGTTCGAAAAAATCAGCACTCGAAAAATTTGATGAATTAATAAATAGTGCTCAAATTACGCCTGATTTATTTGAAAAATTAGGAAATGGGCTTAAAAACTTAAACCAAACGACAGAAAAAATTGCCGATATCAGTCAAGTGTCAATTGCTACAAATAGTTATATTTCAAGCTTTGAAAAAGCTTCCTCTAAAGTAGCAGAATTTTCAGAAATTATAGGAAATTCCGGACAGATTATAAATTCTTCTGCTTTAGAAGCATCAGATAAACTAACTAAATCAGTAAATCATTTATCAAGCACCTACGAAAGTAAAGCACAAATGCTTGATTTATCATTAAACCAATTTGTTGAACAAATTAAAAATTCTGGAATAAATTTCGCTGAAAAGTTAAGCAACACAACATATCAAATTATTGAACAAGTTAATAATTCTGGAAATTCACTTGCTCAAGCATACAATAACCTATCGCAAATTGTAAATAGCGAAGCAGAAGTTTCTCGTACAAACGCCAAAAGTTATACCGAGCAATTACAAATAATGGCAAAAAATCTCACAGCTTTAAATGCAATTTACGAACTTCAACTCCAAGGCTCAAATGAATATTTAGAAAACTCTAAAAAACTATTTGCTGGAATGGACAATATTATGCAAAACATGAAAGATTCTGTTGACGATGTTAAGAAATACAGAGAAGAGATCTCTAAACTTGGCCAAAATTTGGCTGCTATGAATACAATTTATGGCAACATGTTAGCAGCAATGAATTTTAATATTAATAAATAATTTTATAGTTTTAGTTAATAAAAATAAAAGAATATGGGTGCAACCAATTGTCCGGAAACCCCGCGTCAGAAGATGATAGGGATGATGTATTTGTTCCTAACGTGTCTGCTTGCATTAAACGTTTCTAAAGATATATTAAATGCTTTTGCTATTGTAAATGATGGTTTACAAAAAACTAATGCCAATTTTACCCTTCGCAACGGTTTTACTTACGATGCTTTCAATATAGCCAAACAAAATGATCCCTTAAAAGTTACTCCTTATTACGATGCAGCCATGAAAGCTAAAGAATACTCCGAAGAAATGTTTAAGTATATTCAAGAAAAAAAGATTGAGTTAATAATGAAATGTGATGGAAAACCTAGAGAAGAAGCAGAAAAAGCAGCAGAAGATTTACTATTATTTGAAGCTAAAGATCAAAGAGACGTTCCTCATCATTATATGCTTGGA
>Ga0308414_1002060_pt1 | contig 13078 bp, 5 predicted proteins | sample HotsprSampleOS50_FD_205667 | JGI IMG/M metagenome (GOLD analysis project Ga0308414, IMG submission 205667) | Hot spring phototrophic mat microbial communities from Octopus Spring, Yellowstone National Park, Wyoming, United States - 20090730_OS50 ... | reverse complement strand
TAACTCCAGTCGGGCTACGCCCTCCTTCCGTTACCCTAATGCAATACTTTAATAACTATTTAATAAATTTGTTACTGACATTTCTAAAGAGTTGAAACTACTGACATTTCTATTGAGTTAATACATTTATTGTTAATATTATTATCTGCTGTTGGGATGATAATCTTTGTGGATTACTTTTTATTCCATTTATTTTTCTGGTTATTTGTACTGAACATATACTTTTTGGTTTGTAAAAAAGTCAAACCAGCATATTATATTGATAACCCTGATGACCATCGCAGAGATGTTTTTCGATATTGATTTCATCTTTATTAGTCATTGGTCATCTGTCATTAGTCATTGAACACTCTTAATCTTACTCATACTCTTAATCTCATCGGGGCTGTCCAAAAAGTAATTTTTTTATATAAATCAGTATGAAAACATTTGATTTTACAAAAAAATGTCAGTCTTCGACGGGATCAGACTGACATTTTTTAACTTTTTAGACAGCCCCTTACTTTATCCACTCCCACTCCGCAATCCTCAACCTCAACTCATTCAGCTCTTTTACCTTGAGTGTATAAAACCAATCATAACACAATCGAACATAAAGATTTTTGATTGTTATCCAGTCTCCCAATTATATCAACTATCTCTCCAAAAAGTTTTAATATTAAAACTTATGAAGTTTAATTTTCAGGCGGGTCAATACTCAGCGGTAAAATGGGTCATCTTCTAAAGAGAATTTTCTTTGAATTGTATTTACTCTCATTTGCAAACTCTAAAAATTTTATAAATTCATTATCTTCATCAATCGCAATATATAATTTATAGCCATAATAGGTTTTACAATGTTTTTGTGTGAAATCTGAATCTTTATAAATATTTCTGGTTGGAGTTACCTACGCTTGTTTTATGGTTGCATCTACTATTGTCCCTTTTCCAACCATTAGATTTAAGTCATTTAGATGTTTATAGAACTGATAAAACAACATCTTATCTAATTCTAATCGGGTAAATATCTCACTATAACGAGATATGTTTTTTTTATTAGGTATGGAATCCAGAATGTTAAAGTAAAAAGATATTTAGAAGTCACTAATTAACAGAATACAAATTCTCTAACCAAGCATGTGGAAAAATACTCCGAAGTTATTTATACTATTCAAATATTGATAATAACTTTCTGAGTAGCTGTCGCACAGATTGACATTTATCAACTTGTCTCTATTTACAGGGAGCTGGTTCTCATTTAGTTTCAAAAAAGAATTGTTAAAATCCAATACCGAAACATTTGGTAGCAGATAAAATATAAACTAAAGTCATGTTTAAGGATAGAATACAAAAATATTTTTGATAGATATGTTACAAATAGTTTACTTTAAAGAAAATAATATTGAAATAATTTGATTTATATAACCCAAAAGTTAAATTTGTATTAAAATAATATGAAATATTCTGTTAAAATGATATACTTTTTCAGGAGGATTAAATGAAACAAAATTACCAAAATCTCCTCTTCCTATTACTGATTTTCTTCTCGTCTCAATCCATTCTTCACTCTCAAACAGGTAAAATATCCGGCAGAATCTTAGATGGCACAACAAACGAAGCAATACCGTTTGTAAATGTTCTTATTGAAGGAACAAGTTTTGGCGCTGCTTCAGACGTTAACGGATATTATAATATAATCGGAGTGCCGCCTGGCAATTATAACATCAGAGCTTCAGCCATTGGATATAATTCTCAGGTTGTTCAAAACGTAAGAGTTTCTATTGACCTTACTACACAAGTTAATTTTACTTTGTTTGAAACCAGTATTGAGTTGAAGGATGAAGTAATTGTTGTTGCCACACGACCTGCTGTTACCAAAGACCTGACTTCATCAACTGCAATAATTGGTGCTGAGGAAATATCGTTTTTACCAGTAACAGAATTTCAGGAAGTCTTAAATCTTAAAGCTGGTATTGTAGGAGGTTCAGTAAGAGGCGGAAGAAAAGGAGAAGTTGTTTACGCAATTGATGGTGTCTCAGTTACTGACGTTTATGATGGCTCAACAGTTATTGATGTTAATGCAAATTCAATTCAAGAACTTCAGTTTATCTCCGGCGCATTTAATGCAGAATATGGAAAAGCATTGTCAGGATATGTTAATATCGCAACTAAGGACGGTGATAATAAATTCTCAGGCACAGTTACTTCTTATGTGGGTGATTATTATAGCACAAACGAAAAAATATTTCGAGATATAAAAAACTTTCAACCATTTAATATTAGAAATTTTGAGGGAAGTTTCAGCGGACCGATAATTCCAAATACAATTTTCTTTTACTTAAATGCAAGATATATTTATTTCGGTGGGTGGTTGAATGGTAAACGTGTTTTTAATCCTTGGAATATAACAGAAAATAAAGGGGCTGCTTTTCCGGTTGATCAAAGATACATTTTGAGTGTTAATCCTGATAGCGGTTTAGGAAATGGCGAAATAGTCCCTATGAATTGGAATGAAAAAATCTATGGTCAATCTAAAATTACTTATAGAATTATTCCTGAATTAAAAGTTAATTATAGCTTTTTCTTAGATAATGTCGAATATAGAGATTATGATCATTCATTTGCTTACAATCCTGATGGAGATTATAAAAGATTCAGAAAGGGCTATACTAATATTTTAGGATTTACTCATACAATTGGAACAAATTCTTTCCAGAACTTGAATTTTACTTATTTCTTCAAAAGCTATAAACAATATGTTTATGAAGATCCTTCTGACCCAAGATATACAAACGATATTCTTCTTGGGCAGCATCCTGCAGAAGTTCCAAGTTTCAGAACCGGTGGAACTCAGGCGGGTAATTTCAAAAGGTTAACGAATACTTATGGAATAAAATGGGACTTTACTTCTCAGATTGATAAAGTAAATCTTGTAAAATTTGGAGTTGAATTCAATTATCATAATCTCGGCTTTGATGATATTTACTTACTTCAACCACTTAACACAGAAGACCCAAGAGTTACAAAAAATCCATTCGTAAAAAGATACATCCCCAATATTAATGACCCAAACGAAAATTTAGCAATCAACAGATATCAGAGAAATCCTATTGAATTTTCTGCCTATTTGCAAGATAAAATTGAATTAAAAGAAATGATAATAAACGTTGGTGTCCGAATGGATTACTTTAAACCAGACGGAAAAATTTTAGTTGATCCAACCGACCCGGATGTTTACAGACCAAAGAAACCCGAAAACATCGCTTTAAGTCTCGAACAAAGAAAAGCTAAATGGTACAAAGACCCTGAATCTAAAATTCAATTTAGTCCAAGACTTGGAATTGCATTTCCAATAACAGATAGAGGAGTTATTCACTTTTCATACGGGCATTTCTTTCAGATCCCAAATTTTGAGTATCTATACACAAATCCAGAATACAAATTCGGTTTTGGAACTGAAAACCTTGGAATTGCAGGTAATCCTGACTTAAAACCGCAGCAAACAATAAGCGGCGAGATCGGATTGCAGCAGGCTTTGACAGATGATATTACTTTTGATTTAACCGGTTATTTTAGGGATATCAGAAATCTTACCGGAACAAGAGCTGATGAAATAAGAATTTTTGGCGGTTCATCAAGATATAGTCAATATGTAAATAGCGACTTTGGTTTCGTTAAAGGAATTGTTTTCACATTAACAAAGAGATTAACTAATAACTGGTCTGCAACTTTAGATTATACATTTCAATCAGCAAAAGGGAATGCATCAGACCCTGCAGCAACAAGAAACGCTATCGCCGGAGGTTCACAACCTGAAATTCAGTTGGTGAGACTAAACTGGGATCAGACACATACAGTAAATGTAACTTTCACTTATTCTTCCCCTGATGATTGGGGATTCAGTTTAATTGGAAATTATGGCAGTGGTTTCCCTTACACTCCAACCCAATCTTTAAATATATCTGCTTTGCTAACTAATAGCGAGTTGAAGCCATCTTCTTTTAATGTTGATTTAAGAGCTTATAAAGATATAAAATTCGGAGCTTTCAAATTCAGTTTTTTTGCAAGAGTGTATAATCTTTTTGACATACAAAATCAGGTCAATGTTTATAATGATAGTGGAACAGCTGATTTCACAATTGATGAATTTTTACGAAGACAACAAGGAAATCCTGAAATAGTAAACACACTTGATGAATATTACAGAAACCCAACTTTTTATTCAGAACCTCGCAGAATTGAAGTTGGTGCTACATTATTCTTTTAATGAAAATAAAGACGGAATAATCATATGAAAATAAAAATCAGTTACATCTTAGTTTTTTTAATTTTTCTGACTTTATTTCCTTGGGAAGCATTAGCACAACAAAGAATTACTTCACGTGGAACTCCGAATTTCAGAAAAGTAGGAGTTCATAGAGGAAATCAGGTTAGAACAGTATTTACAAACTATGGAGTTATAGCACAGCCCGGTTCAGAAGGTCCAAGAGGAGCCTGGCGTTACGATGCTAATGGTTACGTAGGGGATGTTTCTCCTTTAGTTGGGTTAAGACTTCCTATCAGAGATTACAGAAGAGGTGCTAATCCTCCAGATGGCATTCCTGATACAATTTATTCTGTAATAATTACTCCAGTTGACAGACCTGGCGGCGGTGAAGGCGGAGGAGGAGGCTCTTATACTTTTGAACCTATTCCCGGATTTGCTAATCCAACTACTCAAGGAATTGGTAAAGGTGTAGCAATGAGTCATCAACCAGACACGTGGCCCCCTTTCTGGCCTGATTATCCAAGTTGGACTTACTCCGGAGAGCCTATTATAGTTGATGGAGTTGATATTACTCCATTAGTTGATTGGAATGGATATTTTGGAAGAGCTCAAATAAATGCAGACCAAGAAAGTTATTTTTGGATGGACGATAATAATGATCAGGAAGTCTATCTGCTTTATGATTTCTTACCCGATAGTCTCGACCCCTCAAGAAGAGGACAGTCAATTCAGGTTTCTGTTCGTGGATTGCAATGGTCAAACTTCCTTGCTCAGGATGTGATTTTCTGGCTATACAATATTAAAAACGATGGAACTTCTAATTATGATCAGGCGGTATTTGGTGTTCTGGTTGGTACTTATGTAGGTGTTGAAACTCCTGAATGGAATGATGACGTTTCATTTTTTGATATAAGAGAATCAATCACCTATACTTGGGATTTTGATAAGTACATTTCTCCATCTGCAAACCCCAGATGGTTACCTAATCCAACTCAGGTCGGATACATCGCTTATGCTTTTCTTGAATCTCCCGGCAATGAGTATGACGGAATTGATAACGATGCAGATAACGAAAAAGGATATAATTGCTTTGTTCCAACTGCAAATAAATTTGTCGAAGCTGATTTTAGTCCAAGAACAGTTAGAGCAGGAGATAAATTAGTTCTTATAAACAAAAACACATTTCAGCGAACAATTTTCACTATGCCCAACGATACGGTTACAGTTTATTCAATGGGTGTACCTTTCTTCCTTCAGCCCAATGTTACTCAACTTTCTGAAGGAAATTTTATTCAACAGACAAGCGAAGTTAATCCTAATGCTATAGATGGAATTGATAATGATCTCGATGGAATTATTGATGAAAATTTTCTTGTTCATTATCGAGTTTTGAAAGTTGATAGAACCGGACAAGTCCCAGTTGTTTTAATTGATTTACTTGCTCCTGTTAGTTATAAAAATTATACTAACAATATTGGAACTACAGATAAAATGGTTGATGAATCCCGTAGTGATCTCGTTGATAACGATTGTGATTGGGATAGAAATTTTGATGATGTCGGAGCCGATGGAAAACCAAATACTAATGATTTCGGAGAAGGAGATGGAATTCCAACCCCCGGTGAACCAAATTTTGATGCAACCGATGTTGATGAATCTGATCAGATTGGATTAACCTCCTTCCAATATTTTGTACCTGCAGGTGATATTACAATGAGCGATGATTTTGATATGTGGCGTAGAATGAAACCAGGCTTTTTCCAAGTTCCAAGATCAATTGTTAATAACGTTGCTATCAGAGGTGAGGATGGAGATTTTATTTATGGCTCAGGATATTTTCCATTGCTTGCCGGAAAGACAGAAAGATTTTCTTTAGCACTTGCATTTGGAATGGACTTCCCGGCTGTTCTTAAAACAAAACAAATTGCTCAAACTATTTATAATGCAAATTATAATTTCCCCAAACCCCCTGATAAACCAACAGTTACCGCTGTTGCCGGAGATAAAAAAGTTACTTTGTATTGGGATAGAGTAGCAGAAGAGTCTATTGACCCAACTTTAAGAGTTAAAGATTTTGAAGGTTATAAAATCTATAAAGGCACTGACCCTGATTTAACAGATGCTTGGCAGATTACTGATTATAGTGGTAATAAAGTTTTCTATAAACCCATTGCTCAATTCGATTTGATAAATGGAATAAAAGGTCTTTTTGTTCCTTCAGCCACTTTGTATGAATTAACAAGCGGAGCTCCATTTTTCTTAGGCTCTGATAATGGAATTCAAAACTTTTATGTTGATAATGATGTAATTAACGGAAGAACATACTATTATGCTGTTGTTGCGTATGATAGAGGAGATGCAACCAAAGATATTTATCCTTCTGAAAATACCCGATTCATTTCTAAAGATGCACTTGGAAGAATTTTAACTGATCAGAATACAGTAGCCGTTACTCCAAATGCACCAGTTGCTGGTTATCAACCTCCACTATCAAGTTTACCAGCAAACAGAATCTCTGGATTTTCTAATGCTGTCCCGTTTTTTGAGGTTATTGACCCAACAAGAGTTGTTGACAAAAAATATAAAGTAATTTTTAATGATAAATATTATGTTACATCTGGTAATGTTAAAGATAGTGTTAGTATAGCAGATAAATATTTTGTCGTTGATAATGAAACTAACGAAGTAATCCTTAGAGAAAATGATATTCGTGCCACTAATGGTACGGTTTTTAACGGAACAAGATTATCAATTGATCCATCTTTTCAGTCATTGGATAGTATAAAGCTGGATAGAAGCAGAAGTGGTTGGTCTAATAATAGACCAGGAAATTTAAGATTTACGGTGGATCAGTTTACTTCTGCAAGCCTAAGTGCTACACGTTATCCAAAAGATTATATGTTAGTATTTTCAAATACATATTCAGATTCTTCAAATAGATTAACTTCCGTTTTTGGAGCCGGAGCTCCACCAGCAAAGTTGGTCAATTTCAGAGCTTATGATATTACTGATAAAAATAATCCTATTAGAGTTCAGTTTGGTTTTAGTGAACCCTCACCATTCAGAAGAGATACTATTTCATTTAATGACGTTGTGATTCTTTCAGATAAAGATGGAAAAACTTTCTCTTGGAGAATTACTTTTGCAGGAGATAGTTCTTCAAATATTCCTGCTGGCGGTGATACATTATTTATTAGGATTACAAAACCGTTAAGTAGCAAAGATTCATTTACTTTTACAACAAACAAACCTTCATATAATTTAGAAGATGCTAAAAAGCAGCTTGAGTTGGTTAAAGCAGTTCCAAATCCTTATGTCGTTTCTAATTTGTTTGAACAGCCGCTTCCGCCTACTGTACGAGGAAGAGGAGAAAGAGTAATTTATTTTACAAATTTACCATTAAAAAGTAGAGTTCATATTTATACTTCTTCGGGAAGCCACGTCGAGACTCTGGAACATAATGGAGATTTAAATAATGGAACAGTCGTATGGAATTTAAGAACAAAAGAAGGTCTCGATGTTGCTTATGGCGTCTATTTTTATGTAGTTGAAATTGATGGTATAAGTGAAAAGAAAACCGGTAAATTAGCCATTATTAAATAATAATAGCCTATTAAATGGAGTTTAAAAAATGAAAAATATATTTAAAATTATTTTGTTAATATCCTCATTAAGTGGGCTTTTTGCTCAAACAAAAGTTGGGACTACCGCAGCTAACTTTCTCACTATTCCAGTTGGACCACGTGCTACTGCTATGGGCGGTGCTTTCTCTGCCCTTGCTAATGATGTTACTTCAGCTTATTGGAATGCTGCTGGTTTGTCAAGATTAAATAAAACAGAATTCAGCGTAACTACTGCTGAATGGTTAGTCGGAACCAGAATAAACTGGATTGGGTTAGCTTATAAATTAGATGATGACAACGCTTTCAGTGTTAGTATTAACCAACTTGACTATGGAGAAGAAGATATTACTACTCCCGAACAACCACAAGGAACGGGTGCTAAATGGTCAGCTAATGATCTTGCTGTAAGTGTATCTTATGCTCGTAATCTAACTGATAGATTTTCTATTGGAGGTTCAGTTAAATACATCACACAAAAAATCTGGAATGAATCGGCTTCAGCATTTGCTTTGGATATCGGTCTATTATTCCAGACAGAAATAGAAGGATTGAAACTTGGAGCAAACATTTCAAATTTCGGTACAGAAATGAAACTTGATGGTAAAGATTTGAAAAGACCGATTGATGTTGACCCATCAAATTCAGGTAATAATCCTAACATATCAGGCTCATTAGATACTGATTCTTGGCCCCTGCCTTTGGTTTTTACTGTTGGAGTATCATATCAGATAATGTTAATGGAGCAATGGAATTTAATATTGACATCTGATGTTTTAATTCCAAATAATCAATCTACTTACGGAAATTTTGGATTAGAAATTGACTGGAACTCAATCCTATTTTTAAGAGCAGGATATAACGGATTACTCAAAGAGAAAAACGAAAAATTATTTTCAAACAAAGAGATGGATGGACTATCAGCTGGAATAGGATTGCAATATGATTTTGGCGACTTTTTTACTAAATTTGATTATAGTTATTCTAATCTTGGAATATTTAACCAGATATCAAGGTTTTCGTTAACAATAGGTCTTTAATAAATTAACAATTATTCAATAACTAAATATGAGGTCTATATGAAAAAAATGTTGCTAACAACTTTCGTATTGTTGTTTGCTGCTTTTAGTTTTGCTCAGACTATCCCTGTTACTTTCAGGGTAGATATGGGCTTACAAGTTTGGAAAGGAGCTTTTAATCCTACTTCAGGTCAGGTAGTAGTTAGAGGTAACTTCCAAGCTGATGCTGGTGACCCAGGTGGTAACTGGCAAGGTAACTTTTTTACATTAACTGATCCTGATGGTGATACAGTATATACCCTAACAGTTAATTTCCCAAATACAACCGCAGGAAATAACTACGAATTCAAATTCGTTATTGCTCCTGATGGTTGGGAAAGCAATCCAAACAGAACTTTTACTGTTACCTCTCCAAGCACAGTTCTGCCAATTTATTGGTTTAACAACGATAGTGTTTATGCACAACAGGTTACTAACACATTCAACTTTACTGCAGATATAACTGGAATTCTTGGTATTGGTGTTGGAGGTGCTTTTGACCAAAATCAGGATTCATTGTTAGTAATGGGTATGACCTGGAATGGCGTTGGAACTGTTATTGGTGGTAACAGAAGAATGGTTAATACCGATCCATTTAACCCTGGTATTTATACAGCAAGTTTGCAAGTTCAAGGTTCATTAAATGGTACAGAGAAGTTTAAGTTTAAAGCATTCCCTGATGCTCGATTTGCAAATGGCGGTTGGGAAACCGGCGATGACAGATTAGTTCAATTTGGTGCAAATAATTCTACTATCAATTTACCAACAATTGTTCCTAATATTACTCCTTTGTTGCCTCCAATTCCAAACAATGTTAATATTCAGATTACTGTTGATATGACCGGAGCAAGAAACAGATACAATAATCAACTTGTTCCTCTGAATCAAATTCAGTTTGTTGGTATGAGAGGAGGAGCAGATTTCTTAGGAAGCTGGAACTCAGGTGGCTGTTGGTGTGTAACTGATACTGCTGCAGGTTTGATGAAAGTCTTATCTCCAATTGGAAATAATAAATATCGAATTACAGTTACTGCTCCTGCTGGCACAAACGGCGGCGTTTATGAATATAAATTTGGAGTTATGTATCCCGGAGCAGATACTGTTAATGGCGGTTCCAATCCACTGGATAACGAAGGTGGTTTTGGTATAAATCATAGATTTACATTATTCAATGCTCCCGGCGGATTGATAGTATTAAATAATATTTTCGGAGACTTCACCTCTTCTATTGAAAGAATCAGCGATTTAGTCCCTGCTGAATTTGAATTATTGCAGAATTATCCAAATCCATTCAATCCGACCACTAACATCAGATATAATCTGCCAAAAGAAAGTTTTGTTACTTTAAAGATTTACAATTCACTTGGTCAGGAAATTGTAACCTTAGTTGAAGAACAACAATTAGCTGGTTCGTATGAAGTTAAATTTGCAGCACCAAATCTTGCAAGCGGAATGTACTTCTACAAGTTAGAAGCTAATGGTTTATCTCAAACAAAGAAGATGATATTGATGAGATAAGTTTTGAATTTAAAAAGCCCTCTGAAAAGAGGGCTTTTTAGTTTTAAGGTTGGGATGTCAAGATAAGTATTTATCTAAAGGATGAGCTGAAAGCTTTATCATAATAGACAAATTTAATAACTCACCCACTACCCGTTTTATTGCCAAGAGAATGTGATGAAAAGTGGGACTGACTATTACTCTCGGTGGTTCTCTGTTTAATTTCTGTGTAATTCCGAGTAAGAAAAATTACATAGGGGCTAAAGAGGTACTAATAAAATAAATCTATGAATTGATTTCATTGTGGCTAATAAAAAATTTTTATAAGATAAATGGAAACAACAGCTACGAAGTCAACAAGGCACAATGTACCCAAAAGACTTTTTTGTCAGCCCGCTAACACTTTTTATCAAAGATTTATTCACTTACAGGTTGCTTTATCAAGTACCTTTTTATTTTCTGAGTAGTTGTCTTTTCAAATTCTGTTTCTCTAATAAATGTTTTTCTTATTTGTTTATATGATGGTAAAATTGAATTAACTTTTTTAACTTCATCAGAAATTACTGACTCGATTAACTCCGGAGTAATTTGCACATTGTTCTTTTCTGAATACTCAATAAATGCCTCTGCATCAGTAAATACTTGAACGGCAATTATTTCATCGTGCTTTTCATCTTTTTCACCATAAACAAGACATTCCTGAATAAAAGGACTCCTGTTTAGCAAATCTTCAATTTCTTCAGGGAAAACGTTCTTTCCGTTTTTAGCAATTATTACATTTTTCTTTCTCCCCGAAATGTGAAGGAAACCATCATTATCAATATATCCAAGATCACCGGTCATAAACCATCCATCACGGAAAACTTCGTCGGTTTTTTGTTTATTCTTATAATAACCAAGCATAACATTATCACCTTTTATAAAAATTTCTCCAACGCCTTCAGAATCTGGACTATCAATTTTAATTTCAACACCTGGCAAAGGAAGTCCAGCAGCATCATCTTTAAAATTGTATAATCTGTTTAAGGCTGCAATTGGTGCTGTTTCTGTCAATCCATAACCCTGAATAAAATTGAATCCAAATTCTCTTAAACCTTTTGCAACTTTTGGATCAGGTTTAGCTCCGCCAGCTATGAAAATTCTGACTGCTCCACCAAACTTTTCGTGAAGTTCTTTAAAAACAGCTTTCTTTGCTTTCATATCATTGTTAAAAGAATCAACCAGATTGGTAATTTTTAATAAAGGCGGAATAATGAAAGATTTTACTTTATCCTCCTTAATACCTTTCAAAATTTTTTTTAACATTTTGTCATATAGCAAAGGCACACCCAAAAGTATTGTTGCTTTTACTTTTTGTAAATCTTCAACAACTGTTTTCAAAGAACGAGCGTAATGAACAGAAGAGCCCATATAAAGTGGACAAAGAAATCCGCATGTACATTCATAAGTGTGATGAATAGGAAGTACTGATAAAAACCTGTCTTCGTGCGTAATTTCAATCATACTTGTCATTGCCATCAGATTTGACGCAAGATTTTTTTGACTTAGCATTACTCCTTTTGCTCTGCCTAAAGAACCTGATGTAAATATTATTTCTGCCATATCATTAGGATTAATTTCCGGCAAATTATCAAGGAAAGAATTCTGCTTTTGTATAATCTCGGTCATTGAATAAATATTAGCTGACGAGTTCTTATCATCCATACTTATAAAATATTTCAGCTTATTGAGAGTCTCTTTTTCGTCAATTAAAAAGTCCCTAAACATGTTAGAGAATACAATTGCTTTGGCATCTGATTCGTGTAAAATGTTAAGAATATCGCTTTGACTCAAATTTCTGTCAATCGGAACGATAACAAAATTAAATGTCATCGAAGTCAGATAAGTAATTCCCCATTGAACCCTGTTTTCACCGATTACTGCAATATGATCCCTTTCTTTCAAACCTATCTCTTTCAATGCTTTGCCGAACTTGATTATTAATTCTCTAAGTTCTTTGAAACTTACTTTTGGAATAGGAGATTCTTCTAAATCTTCAAGTGCAATTTTGTCGCCGTGTGCTCTGGCAGATTTTATTATCATATCCTGAATAGAATTAATATTCGGGACGGAATAGAGAGGATAGTTCTTATTCATTTTCTCACCCTGATTTTGTGAATTATATAAAAAATAATTTTATATGATTCAAAAATATCTGAAAATAATTAAAGTGTTGGATAGAAAATATAAAAGAGGTCTGAGCCTCATCTGTCCAAAATAAATATATTATGTGGCTAAAGCCTGCATCTGATTCTATTTTTTTGTAAAATCAAATGTTTTCATACTGATTTATATAAAAAAATTACTTTTTAGACAGCCCTCAAAAAAATTTAAAAGCAATTGCAGGCTTTAGCCACAAAATCTTCGTAGAAAAGAAAATGTTGGAATATATATAGGAGCGTAGCCCTGAAATTTTCCTACCACAAATTGCCATAAAGATTTTGAATTATAATCTAAATTGCTTCTTCATTTGATTCATTATTTCATCCCTTTGGTGGCTGTCGCATAGAAGAGGCTATTAAAAAATACTTTTAGTCAGAATCGTATTTTTCAACCGACAAGTCTAAAACTGAGCTTATTTTTTCTATTGAGAGCCATCATTAAATTATTAACAAGTA
>Ga0308414_1002059_pt1 | contig 13090 bp, 10 predicted proteins | sample HotsprSampleOS50_FD_205667 | JGI IMG/M metagenome (GOLD analysis project Ga0308414, IMG submission 205667) | Hot spring phototrophic mat microbial communities from Octopus Spring, Yellowstone National Park, Wyoming, United States - 20090730_OS50 ... | reverse complement strand
TCAGCGACACCATTGAGTGGGTCATCGAACGCATCGAATGCGATAACTGGGATTTCGGTCGTATTAAGTTCCAATTGGCGTTACCTTAAAAATGCAAAACTTCAGTTATTATTTAAACTTGTCCCGCATCGCGGCGATGCCGGGGATTTGGCTCATCAGGTGGCGATGTTCTTCTTTGAAGTGCTGCACCAGCGATCGCTGGTTATGGCCGACCAGAATGGTAAAGATGTACTCGTCGTGTCCCGGCGAGGTTACGGTCGGATGAAAGCCCTTGTCAATCAGAATGGTGTCGCCATTTCGCGTGCGATAGCATTCCTCCGTACCGTCCGGCTGAAAAATAAGCTGCACCCCAAAGCCGGTCGGCGGATTAAAGCGGTAGTGATAGACCTCCTCAAAGCCGGTTTCTTCGACGCTGCCGTCATTGTTTTTGCGATCCTGATCGTGTTTGTGAGGGGGATAGCCGCTCCAGCAGCCGCCGTCGGCGTACAATTCGCTGACCAGCAGGTTGCCGGCGCGGCCGAGGGCGTTGTGGCCAAGGATGTGAAAAATACGGCGGCGGCTGTGCGTTTTCAGCGAGCCGACCTCGACCATTTCCACCTCGTCAGGCGTCACGCGGAACGGCTCATATCGCGTCCGGCACTGGCCGCCGGCAACGGCGATCTCAGTGGCGTTCTGTATGGCCGTCACATCAACCTGTGCATCGGCGGGGGCATAGACCGAATCGGCCTTGCCGCTCCAGAGGTCTTTGCGTTGACCGACCGCGGCAAAACGCCGACCGCCGACGGTTATGTCGGCCTGACCGCTCAGGACGACATAGACGCTTTCAAATCCTTCCAGACAGGCCGAGTAGGTTTGTTCTTTGTTGAGCCGGATAAGATTGAAATAGGTGCGCGGAACAATCGATATGCCCGCCTCAATGATCGGGTGATTGTGGTTGTCATACTGGCGAATCAAAGCAGGCATGGTACAGTCTCCCTAACAAGATTATTGTCCCAAAAAGTAATGCGGCAAAAAGGTTGCCGTGGCCGGTACAAACGCACAGAGCAGCAAAATCGCAATCAGCGTCAGCACAAACGGCCAACAGCAGCGAATGGTCTGGTCGTAGGGTGTTTTGGCAATCGATGTCGCCACGAACAGCAGCACCGCCACCGGCGGCGTGGTCGCCCCGATCTGCGTGGCAAAGACCATCAGCAGACCGAGGTGAATGGGGTTAAAGCCAAACTGACTGCCGATGTGTACGATCACCGGAATCATAATCACCAATACCGCCAGCGATTCGACAAACATTGTCATAAAGAGCATCACGGCGATCAGCATCAGCATCACGATTGTCGGGTCTGAGGAAACAGAAGTAATGGCCGACAGCGCCGCCGTGTTGAAGTCCAGATACGACAGCAGCCAGCCCAGTCCGCCGGCCACGGCAATGATCCCGACGACCATCGCGGTCGTAATCGCAGCGTTGACCAGAATCCCCGGCAGGTCGGACCACTTGACCGTGCGGTAAATCAGCAGCGAGACGACAAAGGCGTAAAAACACGTTACGACGCCTGCCTCGGTGGCGGTAAAAACGCCGCCGAGAATGCCGCCCAGAATGATCACCGGCGCCAGCAGCGCAACCCAGACGCTTTTGACGGACTTGAGTACCTCCATTAAGTCAAACCTACCGGTGGTCTTTCGCAGTTCGTCAAAGCCCGGCAGCATCGAAAACAGGAAAATCAATCCGACCAGTCCCGCCCCGATGAGCAGTCCGGGAATAATACCGGCCAAAAACAGTCCGCCGATGGACACGCCGGCCATCGAGCCATAGACAATCATCGTCATGCTCGGCGGGATAATCGGCCCGATGATGCCGGAGGCGGCGATCAGCGAGGCGGCAAATCCGCCTTTGTAGCCGCGTTCTTTCATCGCCGGAATCAGGATCGAGCCGATGGCGACGGTCGCGGCGGTCGAGGAGCCGGAGACGTTGGCAAACACGATATTGGCCAGCACCGAGGCGTGCCCCAGCCCGCCGCGGACATGGCCGACAACCTTTTCGGCAAACTCCACGAGCTTTTTGCTCAACCCGCCGCGGGTCATCAGTTCGCCAGCCAGAATAAAATACGGCAGCGCCAGCAAGCTGAATGAATCGAGCATCGCAAACATCTTTTGCGGAAAGAACGCAGGGTTCAGATCGTTGAGGATAAATCCGACCAGCCCCACGGCGCCGATCGCCAGCAGCACCGGAATGCCCAGAAAGATGGCCAGCAGCAGAATGATAAACAGTCCCAACAGCATCATAGCGCCGTATCTTTCGAAGATTTAATCGCTCGGAGACGCTCTATGAGCTTGCGCATCGCCATCAGACACAGCGCGACGCCGCAAACGACAATGCAGGCATACACCGCATCCATCCGCAGGCCCAGCCCCGGACTGGTCTGCCGTTTGGCGACGGTCATAATCCGCAGCGTATAGCGCACCAGCGCAACGCCCATCCCCAGCCACAGCACATCGACCAAAATCAGAAACCACTTCTGCATCCGGAGCGGCATCCGGTCGAACAGCACGTTCATTCCGATATGACTGCCGTTTTTATAGGCCAGCGGAATCGCCAGAAAAATCAGCCAGATGTGCATATATTTTTGAAATTCCTCGCTCCAGCTCAGCGAACTTTTGAGTACATATCGAAAGAACACCTGCGTAACGCCCACGCCGGACATCAGCGAAAACGCAACCCAGATCGCGGTCTCCAGCGTTTTGTCAAACACAGCGGCACCTGTTTTGAAAATGCGTTGCATACTCAATTCTCCGTTTGGGCGGCCTTGTGAATCTGCTCGAGCAGGTCAAGAGCGTCTTTTTCTTTGGCAAACCGCTGCTGTACCTCAATCGCTTTCTGACGAAACAGCGCGGTGTCAATCGGGTTGATCGTCATTCCTTTTTCGGCAAGAAAGTCCATCGCCTCCTGTTCGCGAATCGGCGCCATCGCCCGCTGAATGTCGCGCGCCAAAAGGGCGGCCTCCTGCACGATTTTTTGCTCTTGCTCGGTCAGTTTTTCCCAATCGGCCTGCGAATAGACAAAAACCAGCGGACCGAACAAATGCCGCGTCAGCCCGATATACTTTGCCACTTCATAGAACCGACTGGCCTTGACGACAGAGGCGTTATGCTCAAAACCATCCAACACGCCCGTCTGCAGCGATGGATAGACCTCGCCAAAGGCCATCGGCGTAGCGCTTGCGCCCATCGCATTGACGGCCTGAATATAGACTGGGCTTTCAATCGTTCGAATTTTTAATCCGCGAAGGTCTTCGGGCTTTTGAAGCGGTTTTCGGGCTGAGACTACATTCCGATAGCCCCAGCTATCCATCCACGCCAGTACCTTAAAGCCCATCGGGGCAAGCTCCTGTGCCAGTTTCTGCCCGACCGCTCCGTCGAGCGCACGGTGAACATGGGCATAGTCTGTCCACAAAAACGGCAAGTCCAGCACGCCGAGTTTGGGATTAAAATTGTTCAAAATCGCCGTCCCGCTGATGACACAGGTCGCCCCGCCGCCCAACTGCATCCCCTCATAAAGCTCCCGTTCCTGACCGAGCGCGTTGGCCGCATAAATGCGTACTTCCAGCGTATCGCTTTGATCCTCAACCAAATGCTTGAACAGCCAGGCCGAAAAATGGATTTCCGACGCGAAATCCGCCTGATGGCTATGACAAACCCGAATAACCTTGCGTTTTTTGGCATGTCCTTCCGCCTGGCCGCTGCGGTCGGAACAGCCGCACATCAGGATCAATACCGCAATCCCTGACAATATGCATCTTTTTAACATCGAATTCTCCGACGCCTATAAAACATATCGGTTGTGCGAAAAAATACCCGTTTCACTATACCTGTTTTCGACCGGGCTTCAAGACCAAATCCGATCCAACGCATAATGAAGAGCCAATTACTTAAAATGACGAATTTTATCCCCAATAACTCCGCATCGCGGACATCCTTCTTGGACAATTATCTTGTTTTACAGCATATCCCAGACCTCAAAAGTTTTATACACATTGTCGGGATTGGCGCCGGGGCCGAATTCGCACTGGGCGATGCAGCCGCCGTCAGCCCAGAGATTGTCTTTGACCCGCCGAACCGCCTGCTCGATTTCCTGCACCGTAGCGTTGGGCAACAGGTTTTGCCGGTCGATCTCGCCCCAGAAGGTGATTTTGCCGCGGAATCGTCGTCCCAAGTCCTCCACTCCCATACAGAAAATCTGTGCATTGACCGCATCCAGCTTCAGCTCGACCAAATCCTCGATGATATCGGCGATATAGCCGTCCGAATGCATAAACGCCTTTTTGCCGTGTGCATGGGCGATGTCAATATATTCCTTGTAGAGGGGCTTAAAGACCTTGCGCCACGTCGCCGGCGAAATAAGCAGCGACCGCTGGGCGCCCCAGTCATCCATAAACGTCAGCGCATCGACGTCGGTTTGCGCCCAAGCCAAAAGCTCTTTGATGAAAAATTCATGCAGGGTATTGAGCAGTTCAAAGAACTCCGGCGATTCGAGCGCCAAATCCATCATCACATTTTCCGTGCCGCGGAGGAACTGGATGCGCTCAAACGGCCGCGGACAGCAGCCGGACAAAATAAACTTGTCCGATGCGGCACAGAAGGCGTTGACCGCCGGCGCATCGACCGTCAGCACCTCGTGCGGCAGGCGAAGCTTGTCCCGGTCCGACCACTCCCGGATGAGCGGGGTTTTGACCTCGCCGATGATGCCGGACTGACGGTTTTCAAACACGCAGCCCCACTCATCGACATACTGGCCGACCTCGAAGGCGTTGCCCTCACACTTCGGATAGGTCTTCAGGAAACCGGCGGCGTGGATAATATCGTCGGGAAAGTCCCGCTTGATCTTGTCCAGCATCTGGGGGTAGTTATTAACCGCCCACGGCAGCAGCCAAAGCTGCCGCGGCACACGCTGGGGTTTATTGAACTCAAGGGTACGATACACCAATTCTCTGGGATTCATTGTTGTTTACCTTTATAGGTTATATTGAGTTGACACTCTGCACCGGCATTTTTTACCGCCCGTATTGTTTGACGGTGTTGACAACCGTCAGGACGTTTTCCAGCGGGATATCATAAAACAGATAATCAGAGGCCGCAACCATATGTTTTGTTCCGCGGGTGGCTTCAAGGATATTCACCGTTTCGCGTTCTACATCCTCCTGTGTGCCGGTCAGCAGTATATCCAGACCGATATTGCCGCGAGTACAGATGGTCGGGTTCAGTACTTTTCGGGCGTGCGCCAGATCAACATTGCCTACCGGCGGCGGCGAAAGCGTTTCAAATAAATCCAAATGCATTTCATTGTAAAAGCCCATCGTCAGGAATGGCTCGACCGGCGAACAAATATGGCTGTAAATCAGACCGCCGCCGCGGTGAATCGCCTCGGCAATTTTCTGAGAGTCGGGGATGATAAAGGTTTTATAATACTCCGGCGACATCATCTCGACGCCGGGGCCGCCGAGAAAGACAAAATCCGCGCCGGCCTTAAAGACCTCGACCAGCAGTTCGATATTGATATCCAGAATCAAATCGCAGGTTTTTCGATATCGCTCCGGATCGATTTTGGCCAACAGCACCAGATTGTCCACCGACGCCAGGCCGAACAGTTCAAACGGCTGAAGATTCCACTGCACACTGACCGCCCCATGCGGATGTATCCGCTCAAGAGTTGGGGAGAGCAGTTCGCCGATATATGTTGCCGCCTTTCTGTGCTGCTCAGCATACCATTGGATTTTATCGAATCCGTTTTCATCATCGGCGTTGACCGGATAGACCAGCGGAGTGGCGCCGGTCTTGGGAACCTCATGAAATCTCCAGTACAAATCGCCGAACGGCGTCGGCAGTGTCCGCTCGGTAAAACGCTCATAAGGTCTCCACTCGATCTTTGTATGCCACGTCAATTCGGGGACGATATTGTCAAACGCCGGCAGCCCAATATTGTACAGCGGATCGCAGCCGACGATTTCATAGGCGGCAATCGTATCCTCCAGTGTTGTTTCACTGTTCCACTGTTTGCCGGCCAGTTTGGTATCAAAGCCGGCGCCGGCCCCAATTTGCAGGGATACAAAGGGCTTGCTGTCGCCGTTTTTGACATAATCGATAAAGGTCTGCCGAAAACTCATAACAACCTTCGCTGTTTAGGTTTATAAAATCATCGGCAGCATCTCATGGAGCGTATCGCAATAGTGCGAACAGAACGCTTTTGTGCCGCTTTGAATAATGTTGCCGTCGGCCAGTCCCAGACAGGCAAATCCGGCCAGACGGATCGACAGCACCCCGGCGCCGCTGTCCTCAATGCCCACAACACTGTGGCGGTCGGCAAAGTCGATGCCCAGCCCGACGCGGGCAGTTTCGGCATACAGCCACGGATGCGGCTTGGGTTCCAGTTCGCCCAGCGTACCGGGCTGGCCTTTGCGGATTGCGTAACCGGCCGTGATAATCGCATCATAGAAATCCGCCGGATCACCCATGTCCAGTTGTCGGAAGGCATCCAGAATCTCCGGCCAGGCCTTTTCATAAAGGCCGGAGGTTACCAATCCAATCTTGATGCCTTTGGACTTAAGCGTCAGCAAAAAGTCCTTCAGCCCTTCGGTCGGCTGGAAGGCGTTCTTTTTGCCCTTGCCTTCGAGGATCAGCCGCATCTGCTCGTGGGTGATGTCAAAGTAATGTACGCGCGCCTGTTCAACCGTCTTGGAAGGACAGTACTTGTGAATGCAGTATTTCAGGTGTTCCGAGACGCTGTGGCCGGACACGAACGGCAGATCCTCGTGGCAGAGTTCGAACTTGGGGTTGTTCAGCAGTCGGGCGGTGGTCTGCTCGATGATCCATATCCAGAATGCCTCGCTGCGAACGCTCGTGCCGTCCAAATCCATCAAGACGGCCTTGACGGGTTTTTCGATCCGTGCCGGCACAAACGGATAGAGGGCCGGATACCCCATCTTGGACTTGACATACGTCAACGTCTTGCCGTCCTCAAAGGTTAAGATATCGACCTTGCCGTCCTTGGTTGTCCAGATATGCGTAACGCCGCCGCAGCCGGTCTTGAACAGGCCGTCGCCGCCGGTCTGGCAGGTAATCAGGTCGTTCGAGTCAAACAAAAAGTCTTTCTTACAGCAGTTGCTTTTCACGGTACATGCCATCGTTTATATCCTTGTATTGAAGTCGAATATATTTTTCTTTTATTTAGCGTCCGCCTCTTCAGCGGGCAGATTGCGATACCAGACAAAATAAATCCCTGCTCCGGCGGCAATAAAAATCGCCAACGTCGCCCAAAACGCTGAAAAGGTGCGAATCAGAAGCTGCATCGGCAATAAATATAGGGTTACCTGCCATAAAAAGACCAGCGGCACTGTGGCGATATCAAGGAAATGCTCCCTTTTCATTGCCTTATAAACCGCCGGTTCCAACAATTTGCCAAAACGTTTGGGCCACAGGCCAAACGGTCGGGTGGTCTTGAAAAAGTGCGTCAGGATGGTTTCGTCGGTCGGTCTGGATAGATAGGTGCCGACAATCGAGGCGACCAGACCGATGCTAAACAGGATACCGAATTGCAGGCGCTCATCCAAACCGGGGTAAAAGATGCGCTGCAGGATAGCCGCCAGCCCGCCGACCAGCGTGCCGATGGCAAAGCCGCCGCCATTGAACCGCCACCAGTAGAACCGCAAAAACGCCGGCACGATAAAGCCGCCGCCCAGCCCCATCACCACCCAGCCCCAGATGTCGTTGATGCTGGTGGTGGTGTAGGCCATCGCAAACGAGGCGACCACAAACGAAACGCCGAAAATGTAGTTGACCATCATCAACTCTCGATTTTTGGCCACTGGGCGAAAGTACCGCTTGTACAGGTCGTTGACAAAAAAGGCGACCGTCTGATTGAGAATCGTGGCAAACGTGGATAAGGCCGCCGCAATCAGCGCAATCAGCACGAACCCGCGCAGGCCTATCGGGATGTAGTTGAGAATCACCGCTGGCATAATTCGCTCCGGATAAACCGTGCCTTCAAAGCTGAGCAGTTTTAATTTGGACGACCAATCGTCGCCCAGCGCCGAAGCCAGCGAGGCGACCATCTCAGCCGGATAGGCCGCAGGCGTCCGCTCAATCGCCGAGATCAAATCCTGCCAGCGGGCTTTTGTGATGGCGGGGTAATAGTGCTTGATGGCCGCAGCCGCCTCGGTCAGCGCCGACGGCTCCGGGTACAAGTCAGCGACCAAAAAGATGCCCAAAATCGCAAACGCCATCGCCATCGGCCAGCGGAAGGCCATCAGCGACGTCCACAGCAGCGACAGCTTGGCGCATTCGCGGTCGCTCTTGGCGCCGAAGTACTTGGGGTCGCCGCCGGATCCCATGCCGCCGATGATATTGCGCATCAGGTAAAACAGCATAAACATTCCCAAGTAGCTGTACTGGGAGTAGCCGTCGGGCATGGTTGTTTTCCACGTCGGAGCCGAACTGAACCAGTGGGTGTTATGGGTCACTTTTTCGACCAGTACTGCAAACGCAGGCACATCGGTCATCTTGGTGGCGGCTAGGATGGAGATGCACACCACAACCGTAGCAATAATGCCGGCCTGAAAGATATCATTAAAGACCACGCCGTAAAAGCCGGATACGATTGTGTAAAGCGTGGCGATGCCGATCATAATCATCGCGCAGTGCAGCGGCGAAAAGGGCAAGAATGTCGAGTAAAACTGGCCGCTGCCTTTGATAATCATCGCCAGCATCCCGACATTCATCACCAGCGTCGCCAGCGCCGAGGCAATGCGGGCAAATCGCCCGCCGGCGGTATCGCCAAAGCGGTATTCCATCCATTCGGCGCCGGTCAGGCATTGCGAGCGGCGATGCCACTTGCCTGTCCAGAGCATCATAAAGATCATAATCAGCCCCACCGCCCCGCGAAATTCAACAAAGAGGCCGCGCGGCCCCATCATAAACAAAAACGCCACAATCAGCGAGGTGCCGGTGTCGTCCAGCCACGAGGCCATACCGGAAATCCCCAGCGCCCACCACGGCAGCTTGCGGCCGCCCAAAAAGTAGTTTTCCATACTCTTGGAAGCCCGACGCGACAGACAAATACCAATGATGACCAAAACGGAAAAATAACATCCAATAATCATCAAATCGACAGCATTCAGTGTTTTCATCGGCGCCTTTCTTTAAAAAATGCGGCTGACAGTTTAGAAGACAACGTTCTTTTCGATTAATACCGCGTAACTTCATAGACCGCCTCAAGGAACGCATTGACGTTTTCGGGCTTGGCGCCGGCCGTAATCGCCCCGCCGGTACACAGCACAAAACGCTGATTCTGATTGGCGTTCTCAAAGCAGTATCGGGCGGCCTTTTTGACGTCATCCGGCGACCCTTCAATCATATGATAAATCGGGTGGATATTGCCGCCCAGAATGACGTTGGGCAGGGCTTGACGAAACAGCTTGATGTCGATATTCGGCGAAAAGCCCATCAGCTCATCAATGCCCAGTTCGCCAAGTTTGTGCAGGCCGGACGGCAGCATATCGCCGTCGGTATGCAGACTGCACACCACCTTGCCCTTCCAGGCAGCCACCAGTTTGCCGGTGTAGGGCTTGACAAATTCATCGAACAAATCGGGCTGCAGATACGCGCAGTAGTCCTCGCCGATGTCAATCTTGTCAAAGAGGTTATTGACGCGGTTGTAGTCGCCCCAGGTCTTTTCCTGAAAATCCAGCCATTCCAGCGAGCGTTCAGTCAGGAATTCAAAAATCTGTTTAACTTTATTGGGGCTGTCATACAGATCGACAAAGAACTTCTCCGTACCGCGAAAGATAGAGAATAAATCCATCGCCCCGGTACAGCCGTGATAAAAACTGGCCTTCTTGTCGGCCGGCAGTTTGGTGTTGTAGAAGTTGACCGCATTGATCAGGTCGTGGACGCCCTCAACATCGGCGATTTTCTTACGCTGGAAGTATTTATCAAAATTGTTCAGGTCGTCGCCAAGAAACTGGAAGTTCTTTTTGCCCGAATCCGTCCAGTACTGCTTATAATCAAAGTAAATGTCGATCATATTGACGCCGACTTCGTAGTCGCGCAGGCCGTAATAGCGATCATCCACCATTTTCTGCGCCTGATACTGCACCTCCAAGTCGCTGGCATACTTGGCCGGCGGGGTCTTGGTGAAGTCGCATACAAACGTCTGGTCCAGCCACAGCCGGAACGGTGCATAATCAACCTTTTCGCCGCGCGCTAATTTGCGATAACGATTGGCGTTTTCTCGGAAAAACTCAATCGGGACATTCATTCTTGATATTTCCAATCTAAAGATAACAGATTACTTGTTTAAACCGCCATATTTCAACGCTCATTGTAAAAGATATATTTAACAATAAAATCAATTTTGTCAAGTTTGTAATTGACATTTCAACTGAAAACTTATATATTTTGTCGCCGTGATGAAACTATCTGAGAAAAAAAACAAACACCTGCGCATCTATGAGCAACTCGTAGAAGGAATTTTGCAGGGGCATTATGAGTCAGGAAAGCGGCTGCCCAGCGACGCGGACTTGGCCAAGCAGTATGGCGTCTCTCGACCGACCGTTGCCAAGGCCGTGCTGGAACTGGAAAAAAAGGGGATGGTTGAGCGACGCGGCGGCGCCGGTACATTCGTCCGCAACTCCCGCGTCGGCAAGACCTCCAAGCTTGGTCTGCTGATGACGCGACTGCAATTGACGCCGCCGGATTACGGCGACTTTGTCAGTCTTTATAGTACAGTGGTTTCTCAGATGGCGGTTGCGGCCAGCGACTCCGGTTATGTGCTGCTGATGAATGAACTACCCTTCGGCGACGAAAATGAACTGGTGTCTCGCGCGTGGGAAATCTGCCGCCAATTGATTGACATGCAGGTCAAAGGCGTCTTCTTTATGCCGCTGGAGGTGTCCGGCGAAAACGCCGCAATCAATCGGCGGATCGCCGAGGCCTTTGACGCAGCGGGCATCGCGGTAACGCTTTTGGATCGGGATATTGACGCTCCGCCGTCCCGCAGCCGGTTTGATATTGTCGGGGTTAATAACGAACAAGGAATGTTTGAGCTGACCAGCCATCTAATCCGAAAGGGCTGCCGCCGCATCAATTTTGCCAGCGGCAAGGTAACCGTCTCTTCCGTTTTTGACCGTATCGGCGGCTACGAAAAGGCGCTGCGGCATCACGGCATTACGCCGGAGGCCTCGCGCATTCGCCGTTTTGAAATACTGCCGTTTACCGAACGGCAAGCCGAAGCCGAACGTACGGCAGTACGGCATTTATTGGAAAATATGGACGCCGACGCACTCATCTGCGTCAATGACCGTACCGCGGCGTTGGTGATCAAATACGCCCCGGAATTCGGGATACGAATTCCCGATGATGTCAAAGTAGCAGGATTCGATGATGAGGCGTTCTGTGCCTATTTGCCGACGCCACTGACAACCATGCGCCAGCCGTCGCGCATCATCGGCGCCGAGGCGGTGCGGACGATGCTCAGCCGCATCCAAGCTCCGGGGATGCCGGCGAGGAACGTACTGGTCATGCCGGAATTGGTGGTACGACAATCGTGTGGAAATCATACAACTGCATAAAATCGTTAACATAACTATTTTTCTTATTTTTGGGAGTTTAAACTGCCATGACAAAACAATACATTATGCATGTAATCAACGGTACCCACTGGGATCGTGAGTGGCGGCACACCGCCGAACAATCCAAACCGCGCTTGGTCGATCTGGTCGATGCGATGATGGACACGCTGGAAAAGAACCCCGACTACAAGTGCTACTGTCTGGACGGCGGTATGGTCGTGGTGGAAGACTATCTGACCATTCGACCCGAACAAAAAGAACGGCTTAAAAAGCTCACCCGCGCCGGGCGCGTGCAGTTGGTCAACTGGTACACCCTGCCGGAATCGTTTACCGTCGCCCCAGAGGCGCTGCTGCGCAACATCCACCTCGGCCAGAAGATGGCCGCCGAATACGGCGGCGCCATGGCCAGCGGCTACACCGCCACCGGCTACGGACAGACCAGCCAACTTCCGCAGATTTACGCCGGCTTCGGTATTTACAACGCCATCCTCTATCGCGGCACCAACAAATACTACCCCGCCAAGCCGCTCTTCCACTGGGAAAGCCCGGACGGCAGCCGTATCCACACGCTGCGCACCTTTGACGAAGTGACGCGCACCAACTGGTTTTTCTATGTTCATCAGCCGCTGGTGGCTCACAAACCCCCGCGCGATCTGTCTTATACCTACGACGCCAAACATTTCCCAACGCACACCTGCGATGCCCTGCTGTATGAACGCGGCTTCAGGATGTTGCGCGATGCAGCCCACTTTAACAAAGACCCGCAGGCGCTCAAGCAGGCCGTCAAAATGATTGTCGAACAGGCCAAACCCTACGCCCTCGGTCGGCATTTATTGGCGCTGAATATGGAAGATAACGACACGCCCTTTGAACTGCTGCCGGAGATGATCAAAGAACTCAACAAGGTCTCCGATGAAGTCGAATTTGTGCAAAGTTCGATGGACGAGTATATGAAAGCCATTATCGAGCAAAACGACCCCAAAACCTTGCCGGTGCATCGCGGTGAACTGCGGTATCCGGCGGTGGAAGAAGGTTTCAACGGCCTGTTGGGTGCGACCCATTCGTCGCGCGTCAAGCTGAAAATCCTTAACGAACAGGCCGAAACCAGCTTGATCCACATGGCCGAGCCGCTGGCCTCGATCAGCGGGATGCTGGGTGATGAATACCCGCGGACCTATCTGGATCGCGCTTGGCGGCATCTGCTGTGCAACCATGCCCACGACAGCATCTGCGGCGCCGCCGTCGATCAGGCGCACGAGGATATGCTGTACAACTTCTCGGTGGCCACGGCCTGCGGCTATGAAGTAACCGCCCGCAGCATGGCCAACCTCGCACTGCGTATCAAAACCGATAACGTCTTCAAGCCGGGCGACCAGACGATCATCGTCTATAACAATCTGCCGTATGCCCGCAAGAAAGTCATCCAAGTCGCTATAGACCTGCCCAAGGTCGATAAAAGCGCCGGCATCGTCGATCCC